>Ga0164295_10003445_pt1 | contig 12725 bp, 14 predicted proteins | sample GEODES006metaG_FD_111798 | JGI IMG/M metagenome (GOLD analysis project Ga0164295, IMG submission 111798) | Oligotrophic lake water microbial communities from Sparkling Lake, Wisconsin, USA - GEODES006 metaG | ecosystem: Environmental > Aquatic > Freshwater > Lake | place: USA: Sparkling Lake...
TGGTTTAGGGGCCTCGACCAAAGGTAATGTGCTTTTGAATTACTCTAAGATAACAAGTGAAGTGTTACCAGCGATCGGTGAGATCAATTCAGAGAAGCTTGGGCGATTTACACCTGGATCGAATATCCCGATAATGGATGAGAAAGAAGTTCTTAACTTGCAGCCTGACTACTTACTATTTCTCCCGTGGCACTTCAGGGAGTTTGCCATTCACAAGTACTCAGATTATCTTGCCTCTGGAGGCAGATTGATTTTCCCTCTTCCAGAGGTAGAAGTGATTGGATACTAATTGGCTAAAGGTTGAGAGCCCTCTTCCAAAAGACACCTTCTTTTGAGTATGCGCGCATGATTTTATGGCCATCGTTTGCAATCGCGTTAGCCTCTTGAAGGTTTTTGGAGTAGTAGATCAACTTGTTCCCCAGATCCTCAGAGGTACTAAACTCAACAAAGTGAGATCCTGGCTTGAAGTGTTTCTCGATCCCAGGGACATGCATTGAGAAAACGAGGCAACCCATTGCCAAGCCTTCTGAGACCCTAAAAACTAATTGATTAATGTCTTGGCGATCAAAGATGGTGACTCCATCATATTGCTGAAATGTAGTTGTAATCACAACTCGCTGGGCAGCGAGTTGGTTCCAATAGACATTGGGCTCGTTTCTGGACTTGGAAACTACCTCTAAAGTAATTCCAGAATCAGTGCAATCAAGATAATTTTTGAGATTTAAGAGAAAATCGCTCCTACGTGGATAAACTGAACCGTAGAAAAGCAGCTGCCCGAAGTCGTCTTCCGATATAGCCGCCATGGACGAATACTTATCTATCGTTGAACTAGAAATAGGCATAATTTGTGGTCCGACTACTCGGGGATGCGGGAAGAGTGGTTGCATTAAATCCGGTTCCAAGAAAGTGATTATTTGGCCCTTTTTTGCCGTGAGAATCGATGCTTGATATCTGTGCCAGCGATTTGAGCCATCAGTTAATATCACGAGGGGTGTGGTACCACTTAAAGTGCATACGATTAAGACCAAATAGCTCTGGGCTATTCCGGGGAGTTTACTTTGGCTGCCAGTCCGAACGTCAAAAACAAAATGTGAAAATTTCTTCCTAATCAGTTTTGGTAGAATCTGACAACTGTAAGATTTCTCTCGATTGATAACTATCGGCAAAACTTGAATAGATCTCCCAACAAACTCTTCTAGCGCAGCGTAAGTTTCATTTAGGAAAACGGACTCCCACCCGATAACTCCGGCTTCAATCCCTATTTTTTTTGGGTTCTTTCTGTTTCTCGCTACGGGAGAAGCACAGCTTGATAATACTATTCCTATTGTAACTAGGAAAGAGCCGGAGAGAAACGGGAAGAGTTCGCTAAAGGTTCTCAGTTTCTGAATTCTGTAGAAGGTGTTCACGACCTATCTTCACCTATCAAAATCAATAACGAACTCGTGATATCCAGCTGCTATAAGAAGGGAGAATTTGTGTTTATTGTTTACAGGATTCAAATTAGTCCTCATAATACTTCCAAAACGAGACAAATGCTTATGAAATCTTAATGACTCGAAGTACTGCTTCACAAGCCAGGGAACTCGAGTTATCAACAAGCTGGTTGCCAGCTTCGGAATAGGTGAAGCAAAACCTGGATGCACCGCAAGTAGGAGTAAGGTCTTGTGCCTTGCCAACTCCGTAACAACAACTTGGCTACTCAATATTCGCCATTCCGCTCCCTCAATATCCATTTTTATGCATAAACTTCGTGTTCGATCTGTGTGTAGTGAGTTAACCTCTTGAACAATACTGGAAACTTCAACCGTCTCCATGGTCTTCACATCTCCGGTTACAACGATGCTACTAAGTATTGAGGTGTCCGCTCTTGCGCCAAATTGAATTGTTGTGTTCACATCAGAAAGCGCCTTTTGAAAAAGTTTAATCTCTCCAAGTATCGAACTATTCAGCTCAAGGTTCCTCGCACAGACATCATGAATCACTTTGTCAGGCTCATACGAATAAACTTTGGCACCTTTAAGTGAGGCTAAAATAGACATCGCACCATTTGCTGCGCCAACATCCATAAAGTCCGTGTTCGAGTCGCAATTTGAGTCTATAAATGCAAGTGTGTCAGGTTCATACTTTTTTGACTCGATACTTCTCCAGAACTCGCTCCCATAATAGTCTCGATTGGTATCGATTATTAACTCATTATTCCCTAAACATACTTTAATCATTGCTACCTCTCAGAATTGATTACGTTTAGCCACTAAAACTATTCAGAATTAGCTCGTTCAAATGTTTATCTTCTTGTCCCTTAGGTAAATCTCAGAATCTGCTACCGGATGAAGCGCGTCTTAAACCAAGCTCATGTGGATTCATCCAACTCTAACACTGACTCCGTGTTCCTCTAGGTGTTTCCGGATATTCCTCGGAGTGATTTGAGTAAATTGGAATAGGGCTCCTATGGCTAGAGCACTTGCTCCACTATTTACAGCTTGTAAACAATCTTCAAGATTCTTGGCACCACCCGAAGCAATTACTGGCAAGTTCACCGAAGAGGTTACCTCGCTGATTGAAAGATAATCCATTCCTCTCATTTCGCCATCGCGAACAACAGATTGCAAAAGAAGTTCCCCTGCTCCTAAGGACTCAAGCTCTTTGGCCCATTCAATTACAGAAAGGGACACTGGATCTTTACCACATTTTCTTGCAATCTCCCCTTTGTCATTGTTCAGAACATCAACGGCAACAATAACGGCTTGCGAACCAAACTTATGAGCGATTTCAGATATGAGTTTTGGGTTCGAAAAAGCCGCTCGGCCAATCAATACCTTTTCTGCTCCGGCTCCCAGATATCTTGTGGCTACTTCCAGTGAGTTAACTCCTCCCCCAACCGAAAAGGGGATGTTCAATACATCAGTGAAGCAAGACAAAAGTGAGTCTGGGATTGTGCTATTTCTCTCGCTCGCTTTGACATCAATGAACATTAGCTCATCTACATCTCTCGTTGCATAAAGTTTTGCAGCAGCCTGCGCCATTCCTACTGTTCGCCAGTTATTAAACTGAGTTCCTTTCACAACTGTTTGCCCATCGGTCAAAATCGTCGGGATAATTCTAACCTTCATAAAAGCTCCACTCAATAATTTCTTGAATCAGCTCATTCCCGATGTTGGAACTTTTCTCTGGGTGAAACTGAAACCCCATTACTGATTGATGTTTAATCCCTGTCGTAATTTCGACATCTCCATATTTTGACTTGAAAATGGAATCTTTGGGATTGTCGAGCTTCAAGTGATAGGAGTGGACGAAGTAGAAATCTTTTCCTTTTCCAAGTGCGGGAAAGAGACTTCCTTCATTCTCGGGCACGCCGCCCATCCAGCCTATATTTGGGATTCTTTCATTCGAGTAAAACGGCAGGATTTCATTTTTCCCTTTAATCAACCCCAGCCCTTCGACCCCTGGTGATTCTTCACTCCCTTCTCCCAGCAATTGCATTCCTAGGCAAATACCAACAATTGCTATCCCTCTCATCTTTGCTTTAGAAAGATAGCGGTCTAGGTTGCGTTGTCTGAGTTGCTCCATTCCCGCAGCAAAACTTCCAAGACCGGGAAGAATGATTAGTCGTGTATTTCCAAGGGCAGAATCTTCTGACTCGATTCTAATTCCTGCGCCAATAGCATTTTGTTGAAGTGCCCGCCGGACCGAATTAATGTTATTTATTCCTAAGTCAAGAATAGAAACACCGAAATCCGAATTAGTCATTCAGGATGGATCTTTTGCGAGGTCTACCGTTATTTTCCTTAATCAGCTTGCCTGTGGAATCAGTTTCGAAAATTTCTTTGTTTGTGAATTGATCACAAATATCATTGAATTCAGAAACATCCACCCCGATGTGACTTAAAATTTCTGATAAAGGCTTTTTTAGGTAAGAGCTTGGATACATTCCATCTCTAGCGTGAACGATTGCCAGTCCTTCATTTCTGGTTAACCGACCGCGCCGAATATGCGTGGAAACCAAATCTGTTGCGCGCCCGAAACCAAACTTCAAATACTTGAAGTAGTCATGAATACCGGCCTGATAGTTATCAACGTTCTCATAATCGACCATTGAGCCCTCAATAGGGTGACCTAGGGATTCAAATCCATGAGCTTGGGAAATTAAATAGTTTGAAATCCCGTCCCAAGGGAAATAATGTCCTAAGAAAATACCGGTAACTCCAACTTGCGCCAATTGTTCATCGGAGGGGTAGGTATAGGGGAGTAGGTCGATTGTGGAAATTCCAAATGAGTCTGGAAGATCGGTCACTCGCAATCCTAGCAATCCGCCAAATTCTTCAAGCCAGCGGCGGTTTAGAAATGGTGAATCTTGAGCAGCTGCTGGTCCTCCATATTCATTTTGACTGTTTTCTCCCCAGATGATTAATGGCACTTGATACTGAACTGCGGCCCTAACCGGAATGGTGAAAATTCCCACATGCTCTGGCCAAGATATATCACCCACGGTCCTTAACCCAATATTGTTTAGCTTCTTCCTAACAATTGAGTTAGGGGAAAACTCGACATAATCAACGCCAAGGTTCTTAATGTTTTCAATATTGCGCCGTCCAATAGCACTCAAATCACAAGTTGTCGCGGTAACACATAAAGGTTTGTACCCTAGTTCGAGAACTTTAATGACTTGGTAAGTGCTGTCTTTTCCGCCTGAAACTGGAATGATGCAGTCCCAATTGGATCCATCGTTGTGGGCATACCGAGCCATGATTGTATGAAAATCATTGGCACGAGAATCCCAGTCGACCTCGCGTCGATTTTCGAAGGCTTTGCAAGCAGAACATACCCCTTCTGAATCAAAACTTAAATCAGGCTTCGTAGATGGAAGCAGGCATCTTGTGCAGTATGTCATTTTTACCTTTCATCTCTATACAAAGTCTACTACTTCTCAATGGGGAGTAGCTATTAACACTTCTATTGTCTCGCTCTCATAATGGCCTCAAGGAGGTTCATGTCCTCAATTTCATCAACATCGATGACTTCATATTTCTTTAGTTTTACTGCGCGACAATCAGAACCAAGAATCGTCTTACTCTTGATCCAAGAGTCTGTTGATCCCCAATAAAACTGTCCAGCATCTTGAAAATATTGAACTAAATCCTGAGTTCTGGTTTCTAAATTACCTACCCGTTCGAACCTGGTTTTAAGGTCTGTATCTATGCGGAAATTGCGCTCAGGTGATGAATTTGTTGGAATAGCCGCGAAAATAAATTCAGATGGGTGTTGTAACACCAAATCAAATCCTTCATGCAGTCTTTGAACCGTAAGAAGAGGTGTAACTGGATAAATGCAGCATACAAAATCAGGGTACTCCACAGGCCGTAAGTCATATTCTAGAAATCCAGAAATTACTTCGATTGTTTTAGCATGGTCACCAGATAGTTCTGGTTCCCTTAATTTTCTAACTGCAGCTCCAAATGACTGAGCAGCCGAAGCAATAACTGGAGAGTCAGTCGAGACGAATACCTCTGAAAACAACTCTGAATTTAAAGCGGTTTGAATAGCATAGTAAATTGCGGGTTTATTCAATATCGGAAAAATGTTCTTATCTGGAATTCTTTTACTTCCAGCACGGGCAGGAATCACGGCGATGCTGTTCAACTACATCACATCCTCAACTCTCAGGGGTGTGCCCATTTTTGCAGGAGTGCAAAAGCGTTTACCTAAGAGTAAATCTAAGAATTTGGGTGAACAGCCATCTCCAGGACGAATAGCCCGGACATTTTCTGATGTCAGTATTTCTCCTGCTTTGACATCCTTCACTATATAGAGTGATCTTCTGAGTCTCCTAGATTCACTTTCTGATGATTGCATGCTCCAGGTGGATTCGCCCAGACTCTCTTTAGCCGATTTTCCTTCCAAAACAAGTTGAGCAAATTCCGGTGGTTCCATGGAGAAGGCGCTATCAACTCCACCGTGTTTACGGTCAAGAGTTATATGTTTCTCTATCACCGTTGCCCCGAGTGCAATAGCGGCAATTGAAGTTCCAATTCCAAGGGTGTGGTCAGAGAGTCCCACCTTGACATTAAATTTCTTGCGCAGTAACCCCATTCGAGAGATATTTGCGTCTCGAGGTTCTGCTGGGTAAGAACTAGTACATACAAGAAGGGTTAGATCTTGATTCCCTGTGGCGCGGAATACGCTCACCAAATCTTCAATCTCTTCGAGTTCGGTGGCCCCAGTGGAAATAATTGTAGGTTTGCCTGTCTCGCCAACTAGTTTAATAAGTTGATGGTCGGAAGTTTCAAGGGAAGCAATTTTATAAATTGGTGTGTTTAGGGACTCCAGAAAATCAACCGCCGTCGGATCAAATGGGGAGCTGAATGGGATAACTCCGCGGGTTCTGCAATGTTCAAAGAGTTCCGCATGCCACTCCCATGGCGTCATTGCTTCCTGATACAGGGCATATAGAGATCTTCCTCCCCATAACTCGTGCCCGTCCGAGACAGCAAGTCCTTCTACATCCAAGGTCATCGTGTCAGGTGTATAGGTTTGAAATTTCACCGCGGAGGCTCCAGCGTCAACAGAGGCATCAATTAATTGATGGGCTCGACTCAAAGATCCCATGTGGTTGGCTGAAATTTCTGCAACAAACAATGGATATTCCCGCACAATAGTTCCCATCTAGAAGACCATGAAGTGCACATTCTAGGCCTGATTTAATCAGGTTACCATGTCATAATGTCGTCATGAGTTCGCGTCAAAAGGAAATGAGGCCAAGCCACGAGTATTTTGTGGTGGCTAAGCATGACTTCTATTTGGAGGATGCAAAAAGGTCTTTCGCGGCTCTTGGAATTGAAATCAAAACAGGCAATCGCCTCGAAGACATTCGTCGAGATATTCTCTCAAATTTGGAAAATTGCACTGTATTTGTACCTCATTACTCAAAAATTATTGACTTGAAGGCTTTTCCGGGAACAAGATTTATAGGCTTTCATACAGGAAATCTTCCAAAGGATCGTGGTGGATCTCCTGTCCAGAATAAAATTGTAAAAAAAGAGTATTTGACTGAAGTTTCAGCAATTGCCCTTGAGGAAAAAATCGATTCTGGAGCAATTTATACGCATCGAGAAATCGATCTTTCCGAGGGTAACATCGAATTCATATTGCGTAAAGTTTCACTCTTGATTTCTTCCATGATGACCGAGATTGTCGTAGGCGATCTAAAGCCGACGCCGCAAAATGAGAATCTTGAAGTTAACAAGCGCTTCGCTGAATCTGACTCCGAGCTCCCGAAACGCGCCAATTTAAGCGATCTATACGACAGGATTCGAATGGTTGATGGCCTTGATTATCCTAATGCCTTCATAGAACAAGCTAACTACAAAGTTTACTTTACAAAAGCCGTAAAAGAGGATGGGGTTTTATCTGCCCATGCCAGATTCGAAAGAAGTGAATGATGTTGTTAAGTAACGAAGAGGTATTAGTAATTGCTGCTCACCCAGATGATGAAACTATTGGAATGGGTGGGACGATCCACAAACTAAGTTTACTTGGTTCGCGAGTCAGAGTTGTTTTTCTCTCTGACGGGGTTGGTTCTCGGGATGCTATTCGAGAAAGTTTAGATGGTAGGCGAGCGGCCGCAATTAACGCATTAAGATTTTTAAATTGTTCGGATGTACATTTTTATGATTACCCGGATAATTCGATGGATTCAGTGCCTTTAATTGATATTGTAAAGACTGTCGAGAAATGCATCAATGGCTTTAACCCTACGGTTCTATTCACCCATTTTCCCCATGACCTAAATGTTGATCATAGGATCACTAGCCAGGCGTGTTTAGTAGCAGCTCGGCCTAAAGTGAATCGCAACATCAAGTCACTTCTTTACTTTGAAGTTCAGTCGAGTACGGAGTGGAATTTTGGAGCTTCTCAATTTATACCGAACATGTTCGTCGACATCTCTGGCAGTTTTGAAGATAAAGTCAAAGCACTTAGGCAATACCAGGTTGAAATTGAAGCTTTCCCAGAGGCGAGGTCATTTGCCGGAATCGAGGCCCTCAGTACCGTGCGTGGAGTTACAGTGGGTGTTTCGAATGCAGAGGCTTTTCAAGTCGCTTTTCTAAGAGAGTAGCTGTAATGGGCGACTCCGATGTTCCTACTTTTAGAAATATAGAGCTTCACGATGAGGCCAGTTTACTAGAACTTAGAAATAATCCTTCGAATTTAGAATACTTCAAGAACCCCCACCCTGTCTCGGCCGAAGACCATGCTGGGTGGTTCACCTCTAGATTCACGGATTTCAAGGATTTTCAAATTCTTGCGGTTTTATCGAATCAATTGATTGGAATTGTTTTTTTGGTTCCCTTGGACAATCATATTGCGTCTATCTCAATCAATATTGATTCCAGGTATCAATCACAAGGAATCGGACAGGAATTGTTGACGCGAATGTTGCTGCGTGCTGATTTGTTTGCTTTCTCCAGGGTTGAAGCGCTGATTCATGTATCTAATACTAAATCGGTTTCACTTTTTGAAAAATGTGGATTTGTTTTCGAAAATAAAATCTCTGAATTTTTTGTCCGTTACGTGAAATCTATTGATTGAAAAAAATTGAAATAGTTTCCAAGACTTTGAAAATTTCTTCATCTCTTAATCCCGCAAACATTGGAAGTGAGATTTCAGACTTGTAGAACGATTCACTATTTCTAAATTTACCCTCACGTGTCTCAACTAAAGAAAAAACTGGGTGTGCATAAGCTGGAATGTAGTTAACTTGGACAAGAATTTCATTTCGTCTTAGAAAATTGAATAGGCCCTCCCTGATTTCGGGTGCTACGTGCATGTGGTAAAGGTGCCACATTGGAGATACGTACTCTCTGACGCCTGGTGTTACTATGCCTTCTATTTCTATAAAATATGAGTTGTACTCATTGAACAGTTTGCTTCTTTGACTCTTAAAATCGGGCAATCGGCTGAGTTGAGACATTCCTAATGCGCATAAAACATCAGGAATTCTGTAGTTCAATCCAAATTGATGCACTTCTTGATGCCATTCCCCTTCGTTTTTAATTACAAACTCCTCCTTGTTCCGAATTAATCCCTGCCTAGAAAATCTACGGGCTTTCAAAAGGAGCTCAGGGTGAATTGATGAAACAGCACCTCCTTCTGCAGTTGTCAGATTCTTGGTTGGGAAAAATGAAAAAGTAGTTATGTCAGCAATTGAGCCAACAGGGCGATTCTTGTAGGTACCGCCAATCGCATGCGCCGCATCTTCGATTAGGTAAAGCCCATGTTTATTTGCGATTGCTCGCAACTCATCAAGGTCTGCGGGGTGTCCAGCGTAATCAACCGCAACTATCGCCTTGGTCCGGGGTGTGATTGCCGCTTCAACTGCTTTCGGATCAATATTTCCTGTATCAAGTTGAATATCGGCAAACACTATTTTTGCGCCCATCAGGGCCGCCGTCGCTTGGGTTGCTATAAACGTGATTGGAGGGGTAATTATCTCATCACCAGGCTCTACGCCAATAGCTGCGTATGCGCAGTGCAACGCTGCAGTACCAGATGAGACTACAGCGCAAGGTGCGCCAACAACTTTTTCAAGTGCTTGCTCAAATTCCTCAACCAATGGACCCGTAGTTAGAAAATCTCCCTTTAATGCTTGAACTACTGCTGCAATATCATCGTCATTTATTGACTGCCGTCCGTAAGGAATCATTGCAGTTAAATTTCGGTAAGGAGATTTCTAATGTCTTCTTGTGACATCCACAAATCATTCGTCTGGGATTGATAGGCTACTCCCTCGGCCATCGGTATTCCCTTAGGGATTTCATATCCCCATTCCGCAACTACGGGAGTAACTACATACCTGTCCGCAATAAGAAAGGTCCTGCGGCTATCATCCGCAGAAATCATTTCTTCATGAAGCTTTTCACCAGGACGCATGCCAATTTCTACTAACTGAGTATCTGGTGCAACCGCAGATGCGAGATCAACAATTCTCATACTGGGTATGCGGGGAACGTATAGCTCCCCACCGTGCATAATTTCGAAAGAATCCATCACAAACTGGACAGCTTGTTTGATGCTAATCCAGAATCGTGTCATTCTTAAATCTGTGATAGGGAGTGGGCGTCCTGCTTCCGCAAGTGACTTCCAAAACGGAATAACTGAACCGCGACTACCCATTACGTTTCCATAGCGAACAACCGAGAAAGTTGTTCCATAGCTGTGGCTATAGTTGTTGGCGGCTACAAACAATTTGTCCGCAGTTAACTTCGTTGCACCATAAAGGTTAATTGGAGAGGAAGCTTTATCCGTTGAGAGTGCGACAACCTTCTTAACACCAGCTTCGATTGAAGCGTCAATTACGTTTTGGCTGCCCAAGACGTTTGTTTTAATGAATTCGATTGGGTTATATTCGCCAGTATCAACTTGCTTGAGCGCTGCGGCATGAATGACAAAATCCACCCCATGAAGGGCCCGTTTAAGTCGTTCTAGATCGCGAATGTCACCAATAAACCAACGTAGGCGGCCGTCATTGCCGATCTCATTTCGAAGGTTGTGTTGCTTCAGTTCATCTCGAGAATAGATTGCTATCCGACGCACTTTAGTGTTTTCCATGAAAAATTTGATTAGCTCTTTACCTAAAGAACCCGTTCCACCAGTGATTAGCACTGAAGAATTGTCTAGCTGAGACATCAAATTCCCCCATGTGGTTCCTTATTTGCGAAATAACGTGTAAAGCATACTCTTGTTTCCTATGAGATTCATTTTCCGTGCCGATGCTTCGCAAGAAATCGGGTCTGGGCATGTGATGAGGTCTTCGGTATTGGCGGAAGAATTGATTTCCCGTGGTTTTGAGTGCGTGTTTGTTGGAAGTGTTTCGGGTCTAGATTGGGTGACTGAGCGAATTTTAGCCCTGGGATTCAGTCAAGTGCTAGCAGATGAAACCTCATTTGTGGCAGATGCCCAAACAGATGTACTTGTTTTGGATTCATATTCGATTCCAGTTTCCAATTCGTTTATCGCAAAGATGAACTGGAAGTTTTCAATGAGTATATGTGACGAGATAACACCTAATTACTTGGTTGATATTGAATTGCGGCCTGGGTTTGAGAAAACTAGGGAAGGTCAGGTGACACCAATAGTTCTCTCTGGTGCTGAACACCTTTTGATCCGTCAAGGAATATCCAAGTCTGGTGGGAAGAGATATGACGGTGAGACTACAAGGGTGCTTGTCTTGGGTGGTGGTTCCGATACATTCGGATTTGTGCCAGCCGTTGCAGAAGTAATTCATTCACTCAAGTTGAACTTAGAACTCCATCTGTTTACGAATGCAGAAATTCTGACTCAATTATCTGGGGGTCTTGTTGTTCATCCGATTGGAACTGAGCTCGACATCATTGCGCGCGATGTGGATGTAGTTCTGACCACCGCAAGTACTTCGAGTCTTGAGTTTATTGCCCGTGAGATTCCAACTGGCGTGGTGTGTGCAGTTGATAACCAAGAGAATTACTACAAACAACTCGGTCGACTTGGTTATGCCTCTCAAATTGGCGTTCGAACTTTCTCTGGGGGCTGGGAATTCAATGTTGAAGCAATTGGAGAATTGTTAGGAGACCAGAAAAAACGCGATGCCTTGAAACAATCCGTTACGGGTTTAATCGATCTCAAAGGCGCCGAAAGGGTAGTTGATTTCTTAGTTGAATTCAACGTCTATTGACTTAAAGAATGGAGATGTTCCTAATCAAGAACTACCACACCGCTTGGTGTGGATAAGTGCACGGCAACTATCCCAGCTTGGTCATCGTTTGTTGACGGATCTACCCACTCGATATTGACATCTCCGAGTGAGGCGAGGATGTCTTCTTTAAACCATGAATCTGCAAGCTGATCTTTATCAGCAATAACGATCTTCTCTATCTCCGCAAGAGGGGTTCCATCCTGTGATGGGTGATCTGCAGATAGCCACTGGATAAAGAATGGGAATTCGCGAGTTTCAGCTATCTCTTTAACGCCAATCTGCTTCCACTTTAAGTCAGTTCCGTTTGGTCGTGTGCGGTGACCTTCGATTGCGTCGCGGCCAAACTTGGATTCAATTGGCGCAATATCTTCAGTGCTAAAAACCCAGGTGAACCAGCCACCACCTTCGTTTGCTTTCTTCGAAACAGCTTTACCCCACGGTGTTTGCTCTGTTGCTGGGTGATCAAGTGGGCAAACAACTTCGATGTACTGACCGTTCTTCAATGAAGCAGTGAAGTTACGTGTTCCGAATCGTGGGTGGATACCACCATCTACAAAAGTGCTGCCAAGGCGCGAACCTAAGCGTTGTACTGTGTCCGCAAGTTGATCATGGGAAGTCACATATGAAACATGGTCTAGACGCATGGTGGAATTCTGCCGTATGGCAAGGGGTGCTCATGACCACCCTCAAGGGCTGGTTTAGATAGTTATTTGCGCGCCAATTGGCACATAAGGGCTTCACAGGTAACTAGTGGAGCGGCATTGCGTGCAAGGTTGGTGCGAGCCTCCATAATTGCGTTGATCTTCAAGATAGTCGAATGCTCTGGGTGTGATGAGGCGTAGCTTTCAATTTCTTCGCGCATATCGGTATTAATCATTGATTCGGTGTTGCCCGATTGCACCATCATGACATCTCGGTAGAAGGTGGCGATATCGAGAAGTGCGCCGTCAATGGAGTCACGCACCATACGGGTGGAACGTGACTTCTGTTCTTTCTCCAA
>Ga0164295_10003448_pt1 | contig 12717 bp, 12 predicted proteins | sample GEODES006metaG_FD_111798 | JGI IMG/M metagenome (GOLD analysis project Ga0164295, IMG submission 111798) | Oligotrophic lake water microbial communities from Sparkling Lake, Wisconsin, USA - GEODES006 metaG | ecosystem: Environmental > Aquatic > Freshwater > Lake | place: USA: Sparkling Lake...
GCGGAGGCTATGCCGATTGGCACGGAGCTCAAGCTGCAACTCCTGAGTGAGTTAGATCCTTTGAAACGACTGGAATCTGTCACGCACTTGTTGTGAAAATCTTGATCCATTCGACTTGAATTTAAAATTTTCGCAACTAGCTCTGGCGCCGCACCTCAGGTGCTGATCAAAACTTTGGTCGAGCGCTGTTCACAGTCAAGCTTGCTGAGCCATTTCAAGTCATGTCGCCAAGATCACAGCCCTTGAGGAGGCGTATCCGTTAGTATTTTCAGTATGAAAACATCAGCACCAGCTCATCCCGTTAAAAATGATCACATCATTCCCCTCGATGCAATCATCATAGGTGCGGGGTTTTCAGGCATGTACCAACTGCTCAGCTTGCGTGACAAACTGGGCATGCAGGTCAAAGTGTTGGAGGCCGGTGACGGCGTGGGTGGCACTTGGTACTGGAATCGGTACCCCGGCGCACGTTGCGACTCGGAAAGCCACTCGTACATGTTCTATTTCTCCAAAGAGCTGGTGAACGAATGGGCTTGGACTGAGCGCTATCCGCAACAACCAGAAGTCTTGCGCTACCTGAACCATGTGGCTGACCGCTTCAGTCTGCGGTCGGATATTTTGCTCAACACACGCATGAATTCAGCCCACTTTGACACCGCCACGAACCGTTGGCATGTGTACACCGAGCAAGGACATCATTTTGTCGCGCCTTTCTTGATCACGGCCGTGGGTTGTCTGTCCACTGCCAACCTCCCTCAAGTGCCTGGCCTGAGTGATTTCAAAGGTCAGTGGTATCACACCGGACAGTGGCCCCATGAAGGAGTGGACTTTACGGGCAAACGTGTCGGGGTGGTGGGCACAGGTTCTACAGGCATTCAAACCATTCCGGTGGTGGCGGCCCAGGCCCAGCACTTGACGGTCTTTCAGCGTACGGCCAACTACAGTATTCCGGCGCGTAACGCGCTGCTGTCAGAAGAATTCAAGCGCTTTGCCAAGGACCATGCTGATGGCATTCGCCATATCATGAACACCAATACCAATGGCCACCCTTTCAGGATGGTCAATCGCTCCGTCACGGCAACATATCCTGCCGAGCGTGAGGCCATCATGGAGACGGCCTGGATCAAGGGTGGGCTCGAATTTCGTGCGGCATTCAATGACACCTTACTCAACCCTGAAGCCAATCAGCTGGTGGCCGACTTTATCCGGAAAAAAATCCGTGAAGTCGTCCTAAACCCTGAGCTTGCCGACATGCTCAGCGACATCGATCACCCCTTTGCCGCCAAACGTCCCCCTGTGGATTCGAATTATTTCGAGACCTACAACCGTGACAACGTGAGCTTGGTTAATTTGCGTGCCACGCCCATCGAGCGCATCACGGCCACCGGCATTCAAACCGCGCAGGCCGAGTACCCCTTGGACATCCTTATTTTCGCCACCGGTTTCGATGCCATGACCGGCTCTTTGCTGAAAATGGACATACAAGGCCGCGATGGCCACCAGTTGAAAGAGGTTTGGCGTGATGGGCCCCGCAACTATCTGGGTCTGCAAGTGCCCGGCTTTCCCAATATGTTCACCATCACCGGCCCGGGCAGCCCTTCTGTACTGTGCAACCTGCCCCCGGCCATTGAGCAGCATGGCAACTGGATCACCGAATGTATTCGCATGCTGCGTGACAAAGGCCTTCAGCGTATTGAAGCCAGCGAGCAAGCCAGCGATGCTTGGTGCGAAGAAGTGAACAAGGCCGCGAACGCGACTCTGTTGGCCCAGGTCAAACACTCTTGGTACTGGGGCGCCAACGTGCCAGGCAAGCCTCAGGTGTTCATGCCTTACGCAGGAGGCTTTGCGCGGTATACCGAAATATGCGACCAGGTGGTGAGCGACAACTACCGCGGCTTTGAACTGAGCGCTTGAAGCCTGTGACCCAGCGCCCGGTCTTTTAGCGCATCAAGATCCCGCCATTGGCGTCCAAGATGGCGCCTGACATGAACGATGCGCCAGGGGAAACCAGAAAAGACAACACATGCGCAATCTCTTGTGCTTCGCCCAATCTCTTTAAGGGCTGATTTTGGGCATCGTAGCCCTGGCCAGAAGTCATGCCTGTGTCGATCACCCCGGGCGCGACCCCATTGACCATCACATTGTGTGGCGTGCCTTTTTGGGCTAGCCAGCGAACCAAGGCGTGCACCCCGCCCTTAGAAGCGGCATAGTGTGGTCCTGCGCGCACTCCGCCCATCCAACCGGCCACTGAACCACAAAAAGCCATGCGTCCGTATCCTCGCGCGATCATTTGGGGTAGCAGAGCACGCGCCCAGTTGATGGGCCCCAATAGATTGACTTGAATGACTTGGATGAAGGCTTGCTCATTCCAGTCAGGATGCAGCCAGTCATCGTCATAAGGACAGATACCCGACGTGTCGATCAGGGCCGACAAGTTGGGGTGGCGGCTAACCAAGTCCTCAACCTGCTGGCGTTGCGTGACATCGCAGGCTTGAACCGCTTGAACACCGGGTAAAGAATCAGCAAGAAGGCGCAACGCATCGGTGACGTGTAAATCAGTCAACACCAATTGGGCACCCAGGCCACTGCAGAGCTTGGCTGCGGCAGTGCCAATACCCCCCGCAGCGCCTGTGATCAGCAGCGTGGTGCCTTCCAGAGAGTGCGTTGCACGCGGCGCTTTCATGGCTTATACGGACAGATAGCGTTGTTTGATGTCGCTGTTGGCATTGAGCTCACGGATGGTGCCCACAAACACATCAGCCCCTTTGTCAATGACCACCGCCCGATCGGACAGTCCGAGGCAAAAGTGCAAGTTCTGTTCGGCCAATACGATGGTGGTGCCCACTTTGCGCAAAGCCTCAATCAGATCGCCAATCTTTTGCACCATGATCGGCGCCAGTCCTTCGCTGGGTTCGTCCAACAAAAGCACGTTGGGGTTGCCCATCAAACTGCGGCCAACCGTCAGCAACTGTTGCTCGCCACCGGAGAGTTGTCCACCCAATCGGTTTTTTAAGGGCGCCAGCAAAGGCAGCATGTCATAGACACGCTCTAGGCTCCAATCGTCGGCCCCATCAACCCCCAGTTTGACAGCAATCAGCAAATTGTCCTGCACACTCAGGTCTGGGAATATTTGCCGATCCTCCGGTACAAAACCAATGCCTGCTCTGGCAATCAAGTGCGATGCTCGGCCGTGCACCGGTTTGTTGTGCAAGATCACCTCGCCATGGCGAACAGGGATCACTCCGGCCATGGCTTTCAACGTGGTGCTCTTACCAGCACCATTGCGGCCAAGCAACGCCAGGGTTTCTCCCTTTTGGACGCTCAGAGACATCTTGAACAGAACTTGGCTGCTGCCATAAAACACATCCAGACCTCGGGCCTGTAAGACGACTTCAGTCATGGTGAACCTCCCGCGGCCTGCCCAGGTAGGCTTCAATCACGGCGGGGTTGTTGCGAATTTGCTCGGCATTGCCTTGGGCCAATAACTTGCCATAAGACAGCACATGGATATGTTGTGAGATTCTGAACACAATGTCCATGTCGTGCTCAATCAGCACCACTGTCAAGCCGCCTTTTTTCCAAAGGGCATGCACCGTTTCAATCATCTGCTCCCGCTCTTCAGGGCCCATGCCGGCCACCGGTTCGTCAAGCAAGAGTACTTTGGGTTTGAGGACCAAGGCCAAAGCAATGTCCAATAGCTTTTGGTCGCCGTGCGACAAGTTGCCACTGACCACTTGCGCTTTGGGTGTGAGTCCCAACTGGTCCATCACTTCAAAGGCTCGGTCACGGGTTTGCAGCAGTGGGAATCGACCCGTCATCTGTGTGGATTTGCCCAAGGGGGAGAGCAAAGCTCCTCGCAAAGACTCTTCAACCGTCAGTGATTTGAAAAGCTTGGCCACTTGGAAAGCGCGGCCTATGCCCTTGCGTACGATGTCACTGCCGGAGCGACCCACAATGTTTTCGCCATCCAACTCAATGCGGCCAGAATCAGCCGGAATGGCACCAGAGATGAGATTGAAAAAAGTGGTTTTGCCTGCGCCGTTGGGGCCGATCACCGCGCTCAAAGACTCTTTGGGAAAATGAACAGAGACGTCTGAAGTCGCCACCACGCCGCCAAAGGATTTACAAAGATTATCGATTCGAAGCATCGTGCATGGGTTCCGAAGTTCAGGACAAGGCTTGCGATGAGGGCACGCCCCCGTACGTCATCCAACTGGCGCCAGCCAACCAGCCCGCATCCACTGGCAAGTTGATGCCCGTGATGGCTCTGGCGGCGTCGGACAACAAGAAACCCACAGCATCAGCGACTTCAGAAACCTCCACCAGTCGTCCCATGGCTGCTTGTGAACTCATATCGTCACTGTTGCGGTCCCCGCGCGCAATAGCGGCTTGCAAGGCGGCTGTCAGCACGTAGCCGGGTGAAACGGCATTCACGCGCACGCCCGAGCGACCCCACTCCCCTGCCAGGCATTGGGTGATGGACAGCACCGCCGCCTTGGCAGGCGCGTAGGCATGCAGGGGTACGGAACGGGTAGCTGTGATCGAGGCGATGTTGACGATGGCGCCTCGTCCTCGCTGGACCATGGCTTGGCCAAAAACGACGCAGGACAAATAAGTGCCACGCTGATCCACCGCGATGACGCGGTCCCACTCTTGCATGCTCAATTGGTCCGGGGACAAACGACGCTGCAAAATTCCGGCGCTGTTGACCAGTGCGGTAACAGGGCCGTGTTGCTTTTCAATGGCTGCGGCTACGTCGCGCAGTGCTTGGTCGTGGGTGACATCGCATTCATAGTTTCCAGCCACTTGGGGACCGGAATTGTCTTGCTGGAAAGCACCGGGCATGTCCACCACCACAACCCGGTCTCCCCGCTGAAGCAAATGCTGTACACACGCGGCGCCTATGCCGCTGGCCCCGCCAGTGACGACACTGATGCCTGCCTGCCTCATGATGCTCGCCCCGAACGCTGGAGCCATTGCCAACCCTGAAGCACAAAGTCTGTGATACCCCGTTTAAAACCCAATGCGAAGATCAGCACCACCAGTCCCAGCGCCAGTCCATGGTATTCGGTGGTTCGGGTGATCACATCGTTGAACATCAGCAACAGGGCCGAGCCGACCAAGGGCCCCAGAAAGACATTGACCCCGCCCATCATGATCATGAACACGGCTTCGCCAGACATGGTCCAGTAACTGAAGTCAGGGAATGCGCCAGACACAAACAAGGACATCAATACGCCACCCACACTGGCAAAAACACCGGCCAAAATGAAGGCGTAGAGTTTGACACGCCATACATTGATTCCCAGAAATTGGGCGCGGTCGGCGTTGTCGCGCACCATGCGCAGGGTGTAACCGAAAGGGGATTGCAGTATGTAGCGCATCAGCAAAAAGCACACCACACCAACGACTGAGGCAAAGGCATATAAATCAGTGGTTTGGGCCAAATTCAAGCCGAGAAAAGGCGGTCGAGGAATACCCCCTGTCAAGCCTTGATCACCGCCGGTCAAAGTGGTCCAGGTCAGGATGATGCTGTGAAACAGCATCTGGAAAGCCAGGGTGAGAAATGAGAAATAAATTTCTTTGAGCCGAACACAGATGGCGCCAATGACCAAGGCCACCAAGCCTGAAAAGACAATCGCCACCAACATGGCGGTTGGAATGCCCATACTGGTTTTTTGCAGGGTCAGTGCAAAAGCATAGGCACCACTGCCAAAAAACATGGAATGACCAAAAGACACCATGCCACCATAGCCGACCAACATATTGAGTGAAGTAGCAAAAATACCCAATGCGGCCAGTCGAATGACAAAATCCAAAGCAATGCGCGAAGGGGTCAGTAACGGGATGAGCAGCAACAGACCCAAAACCACCGCCCCCAAAGCCATTTCTTTGGTGAAAGCGTGGCGCTTCATGAGCGTGTCTCCTTGCCCAACAAGCCACTGGGTTTAAGCACCAAAATCAAGACCATGGCCAAAAACATGATGCCTTCAACAAACAGCGGAAAACCAATCGAGCCGAATGAGCGAACCAAGCCAATCAACAAAGCGCCAACCAAGGCACCACTGACCGAGCCCATGCCACCGATCACCGTCACGATGAATGACTCAATCAGGATGGAAAAGCCCATGCCTGGTGACATGGAACGCACAGGAGCGGCCAAGCCACCCGCCATGCCAGCGAGCAAACCCCCAAAGGCAAATACGCAGGCATAAATCAAACTTGTGTTCAAGCCCAGGGCCGAAGTCATGGTTGGATTGTGTGCGGCAGCGCGCACGACCTTGCCCAAGCGTGTTTTCGCCAAGATGTACCACAACACCAAAGCAATCAAGCCTGCCGCCGCAATCAAATACAGATAGAACACCGGCACGATGCCGCCTCCGATGAACAAGGGCGGGGCCTCGAAGGCTGCCGGCATCCCCATGGACTGGAATTCGGGCCCCCAAATGATTTTCACCACATCGTCAAGGATCAGAATAAAGGCATAGCAGACCAGCAATTGCATCAACACATCGGCGTTGTAAACACGGCGCATGAAAAAACGCTCAAAGAACAGCCCAAAAAGGCCTACGCCCAAACCAGCTGCCAAGGTGGCCAAGATGTAGCTGCCCGTAAAGCGGTAGGCCGACAAAGCGATGTAGGCGCCCAGCATGTAAAAAGAGCCGTGCGAAAAGTTGATGACGCCCAGAACCCCGAAAATCAAGGTCAGGCCCGCCGCAACAAGAAACAAAAGCGCACCGACGATCAAGCCAGTGCTGCTTTGTGTCACGATGCAAGAGACTGAACTCAGGCATTCAAGCAGTGCAGTCGGTTCCAAGGTTTGACTCCGTGCGACTGGGCATCAAGCCCAACCTTTGCGCTTTTTCCATTCCAACTCCAGCTCGCTGATCTGCTTCCAACTGCCCATATTGGGTTTGGCCATGAACGGCTCTTTGGTGTCCAGAGTGCCCCAGCCCACCGCATAATCCACAATCGTGTTGTCCTCGGCACGCATAGTTAACTTGCCATTGGTGCCAAAAGGCGAGTCGATGGTCAAGCCTCGCAGGGCCTCAGCCACTTTTTTGCCGTCGCTGCTGTTGGCTTTCTTCATGGCTGCCGTCAAGAACTGCATACCTGCCGCGTTTTGCCAAGACCAATTGAGCGGCAACTCTTTGTTTTTGGCGGTGTACTCGTTGGACCAATTGGTGTTGGCCGTTGTATTGGGGAAATTTTTGAGGTAGCGGTTGCCGGAATGCAGGTTCTGAGGCACGTTTTTCACGGCAGTCAGCACCGCATAGTCGGCCATATTGACTGCAAAAAATTGCCTGTCTTTGAGCAGTGCGTAAATATTGGCCTGATCAATGAAGGAGGTCAGGTCGCCACCCCAGATGCAGGAGTAGATGGCCTGTGGTTTGCCTTGCACCAAGCGGGTGATGGATTCGCTGTAATCGGGCTGGAACAACTTGGGCCAAACTTCACCGATCACTTCGATGTCTTTGTTGAAGTATTTCAAGTACTCGATGAATTCTTCCGTCGTGTCTCGTCCATAAGCGTAGTCTGGCGACACCGTCATCCAGCGCCTCAAGCCTTTTTCTTTGGCCACTTGCGCTGCATAGGCACCACCCACCACGGCATCGTGAATGCCTTGGCGTGCACATCGAAAGGCCGTCGGCACGCGCAGTTTGGGGTCGGCTGTTAAAGAGGACGTTTCTGAGCAGGTGTGGATGACCAGCACACCCAAATCGCGGGCCACTTCGTGAACAGCGAAAGAGCCTGAAGAGGCTTCGCCATCGAAAATCATTTCGCAGCCATCTGCGGTGACCAATTCGCGGGCCACGCGAGAGGCTTCTTGTGGAGAGCCTTTGGAGTCGCGAATGATCAACTCAATCTTGCGACCGTTCAATCCCCCGGCAGCATTGAATTTTTCAACTTCCATTTTGGCCGCACTCGTTGAGGCTATGCCCAACATAGCCACGCGCCCCGACAAAATGGTCGGCATACCGATGCGGATGGGTTTGTTTTGTGCCAAAGATATGGCCGGCATACCCAGGCTGGAAAGTCCAGCCAAGGCGCCTGCGCCTTTCAAAAGTTGGCGACGGCCTTGCGAGGCTTGAACGGGTAATTGCGTCATGTTCGTGATCTCCAGTAAAGGTTAGAACGCTTTCACTATCACGAGTAGTCACCAAGTTGTCATTGGTGAGAACACTAAATAAGACACGAACGCGACAGAACATGGGGCAAACACCCACGCAATTGCGCTTCGAATAACAGGGTGTCGCCTTGGCTTTAGGCCCCCATGACGTCTTCATTTATAAGCAGAAAATGCGCAAGCTCGGTACTCCCAAGAAAGGCACACCATGACGCACGACCAACAAGACACTCAAGACCAGGCCCTGGTCCAGCGCGTGCATGATTTTGTTCGCGACTGCATCATTCCTTACGAAAAGGATGTGAGATGCACCTCCCACGGTCCCACGGAAGGGTTGCGTATAGAACTGAATCAATTGGCACGTAAGGCCGGCCTGTTGTCGGTGCATGTGGAAAAAGAATGGGGCGGTGCGGGACTCAATCAATCCCAGCGCGCCTTGGTTTTTGAAGCTGCAGGCTACTCAGTGTTAGGGCCAATTGACATGAATTGTGCAGCGCCAGACGAAGGCAATATGCATCTTTTGAGTCAGGTGGCTACTGCGCAGCAAAAAGAAAAGTACCTCAAGCCGCTCATCGCCGCGACCCATCGCTCCTGTTTCGCCATGACCGAGCCCAAGCCTGGCGCAGGGGCCGACCCAGGCCAACTCAGCACCACCGCTGTTTGGGATGGAGAAGCTTATATCGTCAGCGGACACAAATGGCTGATCACTGGCGCGGTTGACGCAGGCTTTATGATTTTGATGAGCCAGGTGGTCGAGGGCGAACACGCAGTGGGCGCCACCTTGTTTATGGTCCCTCTGCCCCATCCTGCAATTCACATCAGCCGCTTGATTGACTCCATGGATGCCTCCTTTACGGGGGGGCATGCCGAAATCGTAATCGATCAATTGCGTTTGCTGCCCGGCGATATTTTGGGCGAAGTGGGCAAAGGATTTCGCTACGCCCAAGTTCGATTGGCGCCAGCGCGCCTGACGCATTGCATGCGTTGGTTGGGAGCTGCCCAGCGCGCGCACGACATTGCGGTGAACTACGCTAATGAGCGCACAGCCTTTGGCATGACCATCGGGCAACAACAGGGCATTGGTTTTCAGCTGGCAGACAACTTCATGGACCTACACGTGGCTCGTTTAGTGACCCGCCATGCTGCTGCTGTATTGGACCAAGGCCACAAAGGCTCGCTGGAGTCCAGTCGGGCCAAGGTGATTGTGTCCGAAGCCTTGTACCGGGTAGCTGACCGATGCGTGCAGGTGTTGGGAGGCATGGGTTTGACCACGGACACGGCGATTGGCCAAATATTCCGGGAGTTGCGGGCATTTCGAATTTACGATGGTCCCTCTGAGGTTCACCGTTGGTCTATGGCACGCAAAATCCTATCCGACATTGGCGTCAAGGCTTGAATACCTTGTTTAAAAGATCAAACTGTCTGTTGAATTGGGGGAACTTCACCCCGTTTTTTATGCTGGACGGAGAGTTGAATTTGGTCAATTTCTCAGATGAAAATCTTGGAAAAATTTGCTAAAAATTAATAAATACAGAACAATATTCCAAATTATCAAATTCACGGAATTGTGTTCCGTACAAAGGGGATTGAATGATCAGTTGTGAATTTCTCAGTAGCCAATTCGCGTACCGACCTGCCAAGCGGCTCAGCTTGTTGGCAGGATTTGCCCTGCTTGTTGTGGCGACATTTTCTGCTGGCGCACTGGCACAGGGCACTTATCCTCAACGTCCGATCAAAATCGTGGTGGCTTACGCGCCGGGTGGTGCCAATGACTTGGTGGCCAGGCTGGTGGGGCAAAAGCTTGGCGAGGAACTTGGGCAAAGCGTGGTGGTGGAAAACAAGCCCGGGGCTGGGGGCATTTTGGGTACAGACACCGTTGCCCGCGCAGAACCCGATGGTTACACATTACTTCTCGGCGCAGGCGGTGCGCTGACCATCAACCCCAGCCTTTACCCGTCCTTGCCCTACAAGCCTCAATCTGACTTCGAGCCGATCTCGCAGGTGGCCACTTCGTCCCTGGTCGCGGTAGTGAATCCGGCTCTACCGATAAAGAACTTCAAGGAACTGGTTCAGTACGCAGCCAAGCGACCGCAAGGCCTCAGCTATGCATCGCCTGGTACAGGAACCCCTTTGCATCTGGCTGGTGAAATGGTCAAGGGGATGACAGGTACCAACATGCTGCACGTTGCCTATAAAGGCAGTGGCCCTGCGCTGACCGACTTGATCAGTGGACAGGTCGATTTGATGTTTGATGTGATTGGCACTGCCTTACCGCATATACGCTCGGGCAAGTTGCGGCCGATCGCCGTCACCGCAAAACAGCGTGAGAAGGCGTTACCCGAGGTGCCAACGCTGGATGAGGAAGGGCTTAAAGAATTTAACGTTACCGTCTGGTACGGCCTGTTTGCACCGGCCAGAACACCCACTGACATCTTGCAGCGCCTGGAAAATGCGCTTATCAAAATTGGCAACATGCCCGATGTTCGCAAACGACTCGACACACTGGAATTAACTCCTGCAGTCGAAGGACGTGCTGCGCTAGGCCGCCAAGTGGCTGAGGAAATTCCGCGCTGGGCGCGTATCGTCAAACAATCTGGAGCAAAAGTTGAATAAGCCTTGCATTGAGGTTCCCGTCTTGATCGCTGGGGGTGGCCCAGTAGGCCTCGCGCTTGCAGCCGATCTGGGCTGGCGCGGGACAGCATGTCTGTTGGTCGAAAAACATGATGGTGTAAACGACCATCCTCGCGCCACGCTGCTGGGCGCCAGGTCAATGGAATACTACCGCCGCTGGGGAATTACCGACAAGGTCATCAAGGCGGGACTTCCGCTTGACTACCCCATTCACATTATCTTTGCGACCCGCTTGTCCGAGCATGAACTTCATCGCGCAAAATTTACCAGTATGGGCGAGTTCATGTCGTATCGCCCCGGCCTGGAGGAGATTGTCCCCGATGCCCAATATTCGCCCTACTTCAAGACCCAGATCGGTCAGCAGCGGTTAGAGCCAGTGGTGCGGGAATTCGCCAGCATGCAGCCAGGCGTGCAGTTGCGCTATGGCTGGCAGCTGAGTGATTTCAAGCACGATGCAGATGGCGTTACGGCCAGCATTGTCGAAAGCAAGAGTGGTGAAAGTCAGCAGGTGCGAGCCAAGTATCTTGTTGGCTGCGACGGCGGCAAAAGCATCGTCCGCACTGGCCTTGGTATCAACTACTTCGGGCGCGGCGCGATGCGACCTAACGTCAGTTTTTTCTTTCGCTCATCAAGCTTTCTAGACAGCCATTCACTGGGTCGAGGCACGCTTTACTTCCTGTTTAATCCTGAAAGTTTTGGGGTTTTCACCGCCATCAATGGTCACGACCTGTGGAATTACCAGCATTACTTTTTGGACCCCAAGCAGGCCACAAAGGATATCAATCCGCAGGAAGCGCTTTGGGGCGCAATGGGTAAGCCCTTCGAATTCGAATTACTGAAAACCACACACTGGCACCACCATCAGTCCGTCGCCGAGCGCTACAGAGAAGGGCGGGTGTTCCTGGCCGGCGACTCGGCCCACCTGCTATGCCCGACCGGTGGAGTGGGCATGAATACCGGCATCGGCGACGCGATCAACCTGAGCTGGAAAATCAATGCCGTGCTGTCGGGCTGGGCGCCAGCGTCACTGCTAGACACTTATGAAGTGGAACGTCAACGCGTTGCTGTACGTAATTCGCTCGAGGCTGCCGCCAACGCTGACCGCATAGACGCCACGATGCGGGTCACGCCGATTCACATAGATGCTAACGACGAGGCAGGCGCAACTGCTCGGGTGGAGATGACTGAAAAGTTAAAGCGGCTGTCGCGCCAGTTCAATGCGTCGGGCCTGCAGCTTGGCCATCGCTATGACAATTCGCCAATTTGTATTCCCGACGGCTCGCCGGCACCGCCAGACGAACCGAACCACTATGTGCCGGTGGCCCGTCCAGGATCTCGCGCGCCGCATCTTTGGCTGGAAGATGGTCGCTCAACTCTGGACCTGTTTTCGGGCAAGGACTTTACTCTGCTGTGTCTGGGTGACCATGCGCCCGACACCTCCAAAGTGGAACAGGCCGCAGCAATTCAGGGCATTCCGTTGACAGTGCACCTGGTAACCCAAGCCAATGTGTGCGGTCTTTATGCAGCCAGGCTGGTTCTGGTGCGCCCAGATGGCTATGTGGCTTGGCGTGGCAACGACTTGCCGCAATGCAGCGACGCGCTGCAGGCATTGATGGCAAGCGTATGTGGTATCAAGGCTGCTCTACCCGAGACGCAGATGGCATAAGTCGCAACTTCTAAGCTTCTCAGTTTAGGGGTTTATTTAACCCAAAATAGCCCAAGACCAAGCCTTAGGCCGAGTCCGCATGATGGCTTCACGCAAGATGGCGTTCATGCGCGTTTGGCAGTCGGGGGTGCGTTTCGGGCGGCGTCAACAAACCAGGGCTACATAAGCATTACTCTGAAGTTTGCAATGGCATTCTATTGATGTAATTTGATTTTTAAATATTTTTTAAAGAGTACGTTTCTCAGGGTCAAGTTCAGTTTGTTAGGAAACGATCGTGGTTGCACCTGCTGCA
>Ga0164295_10003449_pt1 | contig 12714 bp, 9 predicted proteins | sample GEODES006metaG_FD_111798 | JGI IMG/M metagenome (GOLD analysis project Ga0164295, IMG submission 111798) | Oligotrophic lake water microbial communities from Sparkling Lake, Wisconsin, USA - GEODES006 metaG | ecosystem: Environmental > Aquatic > Freshwater > Lake | place: USA: Sparkling Lake...
GTGCGATCATACTTGGCACGTGTCTCTACGTTGGAGAGCACAGAGTAGGCATCAGCGATCCTAGCAAACTTGGCCTGCGCGTCCGGTACGTCGGTCGCCACGTCGGGGTGATTCCGCAGCGCAAGCCTTCGGTACGCCTGTTTGATCTGGCTTGCGCTTGCATCGCGATTGACACCAAGGATGGCGTAAGGGTCGTCACCTGGCGCGAGCGCACTCAGTCCGGCGCAACGACGACAATGGCCGAGCGACAATGCGCTTGACCCCATGCCGATGACGCGTGCCAGTGGCACGGGCGATGGCAGGTGAGCCGCAGAGAGGGTTGAGCACAGCAAGAAAAGGCCGCAGACCATCCTTCCGAGATTCGCGATTCGACAAAATAGGTTTTCTCGAGGTCCATTAAAGGGGACCTAGGAATTATTCCTTCCAACGCTGTGCTCAGCGAAACGCTCTGTTCTTTGCGACGGCGATCCTACAATTTCGCTAGTTCTCTGTCCGAGAGCACTTGCGCATCTTTATCCGCGACGGGCGGCCGCTTTCGAGCTCCTCGACCGATGCACGCCCTCCCACTTCCGCCTCGATTTGTCCCATTCCTCTCCACCGCGCCCGACGCTGCGGCGAGCAGTTCCCGGGGACAGGCAATGCGCGCGCAGTTGCTGCCGGTGATCCTCTCCTCGGACAGGGCGCACGCAAATCTGCTCAAGCGGCTTGGAGCAGAGGCGGCCAAGCCCCTGGAGCGGACTCGCCGTCGGTCGCACCGCCGACCGACGATCACGCCAGCGACGGGCGCGCATCCATTTTTTTCTAAGCAGCTCGTCGTGCGCGGCATCCCAGTCAAGGCGCACGCTCGCTGTACTGACGCTGCACTCTTCATAGCAGCCGAGAGAATTGGCCGTATGCTCCGCAACCTGCCGCCGGACGTGCCAGCGCGCCTGCGGCGGCGCGGCGCTGCCATTCACATCGTTGGCAGTCGCCAGCAAGTGTCGAACTTGCCCGAGCACGCCCACCTGCGGGGTCGCCGGGGCGACTACGCGGACGAGGCGCGCAACGACCCACGCCGCACTGAGCGGCACGGCGTGTGGGCGGAGCGCAGTGACAACGCACGCGGATACAGATACCCGCTCCTTTCGGCGGATCAACTCACCGTCGACGAGCGTACACGTGGGTTGGGCGGTCTCATTTGCTCGTGCGGCGAGGAAAACCTGGTTGAGCACGACACGGATCCTCGTTACGCCGGTCGAGACGTGCTCACACACGAATTTGCACACACGCTGATGGACTATGGGCTTCCGCGCACCACGCGGGCGGCAATCGTCGAGGCCTTCGAGCGCTCCACGATTACGCGCGGCCTCTGGCGCCGCCCATGTGGCTCGAAGGCGTACGCCGCGACGTGCGCCGAGGAGTACTTTGCCGAATTGTCGATGTGGTTCTGGGGGTCACATGGAGAGTTCGTGTGCTCAACACAGAAACTGCCCCGGCCGGGGCCACACGGCCTCGCCGAGTATGATGCGCATGGCTTCGGCCTCGTGGGTAGCGTTTACGGCGGCTCACACCCATCCTTTTCTGTGAACGCCACAGAGACGGAGCCAGTCGTGCTGCGGCCCATCTTCATTAATCCCGTCTGCGAGGCGAGCCAGTTGCTTCCTACAATCGCCGAATGTGATCGTCATGATGATGGCGAAGTTGGCGTTCAAGAGATGGCTTGCACTCTTGAGATTGATAATCAGGCAGGATCGCACACAATCCAGCTGAGCTGGGTCACTCGCGATGGCACTCCAAAATCATATGGAGAAGTGGCAGCGGGCACGCGTTCCACGCGTTTCACTTACAGTGGGCACACATGGATGGTCGAGGGTGACTCGATGCGAGCGTGCTATGTGGCAAGTCGGGACGCCCTTCAGGTGATCAAGTTTGCGGAGGACCTTAGGAGAGCGACCCCCAGCCCCTCCAGCCTCATTCCACAGCCGCACCCTGAGGTTCCACAGCCCCAACCCCGCCCAAAACCTCAGTAGCGGTAGTGTGGGCGCGGCGCGCGGCGCCTGACAGGACCGCAACAAGCAGAGTTTCAAGTCGGAGAGCAGTGGCACCCGGTCAAAAACTGAGCGCCGAGAGGCGGCCTCGCTGTTGCGGGTTGGGTTTGCCCGCGCGGCCCACCGTTCGGCGCAGCCCCCCCGCCGCGCGCCCGGGCACGTCGCTCCCCACGCCACACCGCACGTAGGACGGTGAAGGACGAGCCTGAACGAGGCCCGTCGCGGGCCCGTGACGAGCCCGACCCCGTCGCGGGGGGTGTCGCGCTGCGCCGGGTCGTGCGTGTGGAGCGGGCTCTGACGCGAGCGGACGATTGCCGATTCGTCTCACGCGATCGTGAGACATAAAACGATGCTATAGGAAATAGGATGAAGATGCGCATACATAGATCCTCAGAGACGATCCCGAACAATGACAGTTCGATCCCCGGTCACCCCCAAATTTCGGCGTTCGGGTCACCGCGCTCCGTCCGCATCTCCATTGTAACGTGCTGGCTCAGCGACATCCGCGCAATCGTCCTCTTCATCCACCTGTACCTGGCCCTCATCCTCGTGAGGCTGAGCCTTGGCATCGCCATCATTTTGTGGTGCTGAGGGGCTGGGGGTCGGCTCGGGCTTGGGCTTGGGCTTGGGCTTCGACTTGGGCTTCGGCGCGATCACGCTGGGCGGCGGTTGCGCGGCTCGCCTCTGTAAGTAGGCCGCCTCTTCATCAGCCATAGCCTCATACCTAGCACGATCAGCATGGCTTAGGAGCATCCATCGTTCACCTACCGCCTTCACAACTTCACGGATTGGCTCCTTCTGCTTCTTCAGAATCCCGCGCTGCGAGAACCCAAAGAGCATGAAGGCCGAAAGCGGCTTGGCGAGCGTCTCGTTGGCCTTCTTCTGCAGTTCAGCCATGCCTTCAGCAGTTTTCTCGCGCTTTGCCAGATCCATCTTCTTCTTGTCAACCGCCTTCTGCTTGCCCTTTGCACGGTGGATCGCGCCCTTGGGGCGCTTCGTACTGCCCTGCTTCTTGGACGCTTGCAGCACCGGCTCAGACGATGGCGACGTGGCGAGCGTCGTCGAAGCTGGATCCGCATCAGTCGAAGTTGGCTCCGCATCATCCGATGCGGATGGCGACGGGGCGAGCGTCGTCGAAGCGTGCACGGCATCGGCCATTGCACCGCTGTGAAGACACCGAAGTTTCCTTTTCGATTTTCCGCTCGTGCAAGATTTCCCGGCCCGACGGCCAACCGCGCCCTATATGTAATCAAGACCGAAGACGTCCGGCGCACACGGGAACTCTAACGGGAAACGTCGCCCGTGACAAATTGTGATCACCGCTCGGAATCTGCTTATCCTCCGACAATCAGGTCGACTGCACACGCCACGCGGCGCAAAAGCCAACGGCGAAAGCGACACGTCCACACCTGTCCCGGTGCACACGCCGAGACAGCACACGTTACACACACTGCTGTCGGCGTCAACGTCTCTGCTCTTGTCCGCGGTCATACTCACTCACAGTACAAGGTATTACAGGCACTGTACATACTGGTGGCTAAATATGGTCTATGCGGCAGCACATTCTCGTCCGACGCGAAGAAGATGCGGATGAGCAGCTCATCCACACGGCCGTACTGCCCAGCGCAGCAGCTGGTAGCGGCTTCGTAGTTTGAGGCCTTTACGATCGCCCAGGATATGACCACACTGCTTCGCCGATGGCCGGTTTGGAATCGCTGGGAACCAGCGGATATGAGAATGCCTTGATGTCCGGCCGGTCGGCATCATTCGTCGCCTGCGGAAATGGATCTGGACCAATTACAGAGGGCGGAGCACGGGGTCGGCTCTCTCGGTGTAGCTGCGACTGCGTCGAGAAGATCTGGCTACCGACGACCAGGCGCTTGCCGTCCACGAGCACGCTGAACGCCGAGTCGAATGTGCCGGTGTCGGCCATAAAGACCCTGTAGGGGAATCAGAAATCGTCAAAAAAAAGTTAACGAGGAGGAACCTTGGAATCACCGCGCCCGCATCACTCCCCGCCACGACGAGGGCCACGTCACGAAAGCGTGTCCGAGAGCTTTCCGGTTCCGTCATTGCGCGCTTCCCATGGCCGCGTGCGACTTCAGCGTGGCTCGTCCGCCGCTGGGAGTGCCACACCAGAGCCGCGCAGCTGCGCAGCCAGCACGCCGGTATCCCTTCGCCTTAGACGAATTTCAGCGCGTGGCTACGTCGTGTATCGATCACGGAGAGTCGGTGCTGGTGTGTGCCCACACGTCCGCTGGCAAAACTGTGTGTGCTGAGCATGCGATTGCTGCTGCGATACGTGATGGTCAGCGCGTGATCTACTCTTCACCAATCAAGGCGCTCTCCAACCAAAAGTATCGCGATCTCAAAGAAGCGTTCGGCGATGTGGGACTTGTAACGGGTGACACCACAATCGATGAGGAGTCGTCGTGCCTTGTTATGACCACCGAAGTATTGCGCGTGATGCTTTACCGAGGGGCGACGACAATGCGAGAGGTTAAATGGGTGATATTTGACGAGATGCATCTACTGGGAAGCCCAGATCGTGGCTGGGTGCTCGAGGAGTCCCTCATCTTGCTGCCACACTCCATTCGAGTGGTCCTGCTATCGGCGACAGTGCCAAACGCATTTGAAGTAGCAGAGTGGCTAGCAGCTCTGCACGGTCAGCCTATCAACGTGGTGCACACCATGCATCGCCCAGTACCGCTGCTTCACTACGTCTGCCCACTTGGCGGCGGGGGGCTGCACCTCGTGCAGGACGAGCAGGGCTGCTTTGACGAGGCTCAGTGGCAGAGCGCCGTGGGCGGACTCCCAAGGATCCGGAGCCGAGGGGCGGCATCGACCCCAATAGAGATGCCTGACCCGCATGCTGTCAGCGAGAAGAATCGCAGGCGCGCCGCTGAAGTCATTCGTGTCATAGGCCGCCTCGGCCCTCTGGGTATGCTGCCTGCAATCGTCTTCTGCTTCAGCCGAAAGGAGTGTGAACTCATCGCCGCGCAGATGGCACGCAATGCCGCCGCGACAGTCACCGCCGAGGCCACAGCTGGCGACGGAGGCGTGGTGCCTGGCAGCGGGCTGCGGCTCCTCAGCCCGCAGGAGATCGCCACAGTCGAGGAAGTCTTCGAGCGCGCAGTGAGCATGCTTGCTGACGAGGATCGTTCGCTAGCTCAGGTGACCTCGCTCCTGCCGCTGCTTCGGTCGGGCGTGGGCTTGCATCACTCCGGGCTGCTGCCACTTCTGCGCGAGGTCGTGGAGCTACTCTTCACGGAGGGGATGCTGCGTGTACTCATTGCCACGGAAACACTTGCTATGGGGCTCAACTTGCCCGCGCGCACCGTGGTGTTCGCGTCGACGCAGAAGTTCGATGGCACAGCGTCGAGGCTCATCCAGCCGACAGAGTACACGCAGATGAGCGGGCGTGCGGGCCGGCGCGGGCAGGACTCGCAGGGCTATTCTGTACTGCTTATGAGCCACCACCTTTCGGCAGACGAGGGCGAGGAGATGCTCTCCCGGCGCTTCAAAGAGCTCAATTCGCGCTTCTCGCTGCGCTTCTCGACGATGCTCAAGCTCATGCGCACCGAGGGCGTCAGCGCGCTTACAATCTTAGAACGCACATTTCGCACCTTCCAGCTCGCCCGTGAGCGGCGTCGGCGCGCCGCGCGGCGGCACACGGTCGCAGAGCAGCTGCGCATCTTACGTGCGGAAGCTGCAGCAGAGATCGAGTTGCATCACTCGGCGGACAGGTACTTGCTCCAACGAGCAGCGTTGCATCGCCTCGGAGAGCAGTTTGAGCGGCGCTTACGGAGTCACGCGAGGCCGTGGCTGCAGCCTGGTCGCCTGCTCTACCTTCACGAACACCGCGGCTGGGCGGTGCTGGTATCGGCACCAGGGACGGCAGGTGCGGCCGCGTCTGCGAGCAACCAGCCTGGCTCGAGCGAAGGTTCAAATGCGCCACCGCTTCCTGGCAGCTCGCAGCTGCATGTGCTGACCCGAACGACGACGCGAAAGCGGCCGAGGACGATGCCCATAGGCAAGCATGCGTTCTGTGATGGAGGCATCGCTGCTGAGGAAGTCACTGAGGCAGCAATCTGTGATGATGCCAAGCGGGAAATGGTGGTGGTGAGTGTCCCGCTCTCTGCAGTGCGACACTTCGCCGCTGTGCGCTTGTGGATGCCACGCGACCTGCAGGAGCCGGACGCACGTGCAAGTGTCGCCCTGGCCCTCGATGCGTCTCTCCAAGGATTTGATGGTTCCATGCCGCTCCTCGACCCGATCGAGCATATGGACGTTGCCGACCCCGTGCTGCTTCGGCTAGTCGACGACATCGAAGAGGCGGAGCACGCACTTCGCGCGCATCCTCTACATCGGAGCAGCCGCTTGCAAAGCGCGTACGATCGGTGCCGGAAAACACGGATGGTGCTGCTGGAGCTTGAGCAGCTCGACAAGGCGGCGGACGCGGATCCGCAACCGCGCATGCGATCGGCAGCACTGTGCGTCCTGGGCGAGTCGGAGGTCGCCCAGGATATTTGTGCGCAGACTGCTGACCCTCGCATCGCATGCATGCGTCGGATGCTCGAGCGCCTTGAGTACGTCAACAGCGATGATGTGCTGCTCCTCAAGGGACGTGCGGCGTGCTGCATTGAGGCGTCGGACGAGCTGCTCCTCGTGGAGGTCATCGTCGACGGCGTTCTCAATGAGCTCAGCACTGCAGAGACGGTTGCCGTCCTCGCATGTCTGCTGCCCGGCCAGAGGGTGGCGAAGTCGTCGCTTGGGACGTCGTACTCACTGCCCCTGCCGACAGCCGCTCTCGATCGAGCCATCGCGGCGATTAAGCAGACGAATGAGCGCCTCAAGCGCCTCGCGGCAGAATTTGCTCTCGAGCCGACAGTGGGCATGGATGAGCGCGACGACCTGAGCACTGAGCTGGTGGCTGCAGTGCTCGCATGGGCATCTGGGGCTTCATTTGAACAATGTTGGCTTTTGAGTCCAAGTACATACGAAGGAACGCTGGTGCGGCATCTGAAAGCGCTGGACGAGATGCTGCTCCAGCTAGCCGACGCGGCCAGCGCGCTGGGCAACCAGCCGCTTCGTGAGCGCTTCCTCGACGGTCGAGCTGCCGTGCACCGTGGCATCGCCTTCGCCAACTCGCTCTACCTGTCGTCATGAGTGTAGTATACATCCTTAGAATGGAAACGTCGGGTGACGAAACGCCAATCGTCTTAGAACTTAAACTTCCTCGTTTGGGCGCGCTCTGACATGAAGCGTGTTTAGTTTTTTGCCACCAAGCCACACTTTGCGTACGTCTCAGCACTTTGATAGAAGTGCTCAGCACTTTGATAGAGCCTCACAGGCTGTTGTGAATGCCGCAGCCACGAATCATTGGATATGGTCTCACGCCGCTCGGCAGACTCAACCAGCCCGCACACGTGCTCATGCAGAGCGCTCTGAATTCGGCGCTCATCTCCTCGGGCTTGAAGTTGCATGACCTCGATGGGTTGGTCGCCATACCATCTCTATCTCACCCACAGTTTATGGAGGCGCACGCTCTCGCGACGCGCATCGGACTCCTTCCTCGGCGTACTGAACGGCCAGTAAGGGTGCGCACCATTGACACTGGTGGCGCAGGGCCAGTCAGCGCCTTGCTGCAGGCAGTGCGCATGGTGAAGCATGAGAAGTGCCAAGCCGTGGCGATCGTGGCAGGGGATGCTGTCGCTACTCTCGACACTGCCGAGTTCCTGCGGCGCGCGGACGGGTCACTAAGCAGCTGCAGCGGCCTTCCATCTCCAGCCATTCCGATGGGCTACGGGCGCGTTGCCGAGGAGCACATCAAGGCTGGGTTGGTCACCCGAGAGCATCTCGCAATGTCCGCCGTTCTCATGTCTCGCCAGAGTGCACGCCATCCGTTGGCACTGACGCAGCGCCCTCATACGCTTGCTGATGTGCTGGCCGCGCCGACTGTGGCGCCACACATAGGCTTGCTGGAGTGCGCGCGCAGAGCCGACGGCGGTGCTGCCTTGATCGTGGCGTCGATCGGCTTCTTGGAGGGTCGGCGACTTGACAGAGAGCCGTTGAACGAGGAAGGATTTGGAGCATTTGCAGCGACCGGTGGAGTGACAGTGCTTGGCGGTGGAGAGGCCTCTGGGCCGTTCCCCCCAGTGAGCGCCGATCCGATATCTGAGTCCATGTTCAGCTGCGAGGATGCCACACGAGCGGCCTTCTCGGAGGCTGGCGTAGGCCCAGCAGACATTAGCTGGTGGGGTCTGTATGATTGCTTCCCAATTTGCTTTCTGCGCGCTGTGGAGGCGTGTGGGCTGGTCGAGCGTGGCGGTGCTGGTCGATGGGTAGAGGCATGCTACGACGTTACGAGTGATCCGACGAACTATGCGCCAAGCTCGTTCCCGATCAACACTCACGGTGGGCTGTTGGCTTTTGGCGCTCCGTGGGAGGTCCCTGCAATGTATTCGCTCATCGAAGCCTGTGAACAGCTAACCTCGAGGGCAGGGGCTCGGCAGGTGCGTGGCGCGAATCACGAACCCCCATTGCGAGCTCTTGTCTACGGCAACGGTGGCATATTTTCCCACTCGTCCGTGGCCATTCTGGAACGAGGCCGAAGAAAATAGAGAGTGCTGGGGGGCGTGCCCGCACCCGCGCACCCGCGGACGAGGCACGCACAAAGAGCCGCATGAACAACGATGATCGACGATGGGCGCAAGTCTGTTGTAATCTGAGTTGCAAGCAAGAGCTCAAAAATGAGCAACGATGAGCGCAAGGCGATTGCGAGCAAGAGCGACGATGAACGCGCAAGTCGTTCTCTAGCATGAGCGTGTATAGCTGCTCGATAACCGACCGCGTGGAGGGAGATGGGACGGCGAAATGGACGTCCTTAGACGTCCTGTTGCTTAAGAGCGATGGCACCATGGCAGTGCTTGCAGCGGGTGTGCTGCTCTAGTGCTGCTCTTGCTGCTGAATAGCTGCTGAACGCGGGCGTCTTGGACGGCACGTTCCACACGTTGCACTCGAGCAGAAAGCTCACCGGCGGCAGTGTGCCTACCGCGGTACGGTCCCGTCGCGCGCCGCCGCCCCGGCGTTCGGCGCGAGTCGCCGCGGTCCGGTGCGATCGCGGTTATATACTCTATAGCGCGCACGTACTATTCTCAAAAGTTGTTCTACATTGATACTCCAATACACGCTGTATCTCGACTGTGGAATGTCCCGGGTCGACACCGGGTCTAACCGGGTCCGGTGTACCGCGTGGCCGTAACGCGTGGCGGCTTTCGGAGTACAATCTACAGCTTGAGCTTCTCTCCGTAACATCCGCGCCGGGGCGGACCGTCGCGCGTCGGGCGTTTCGAGGCCCGTCATCTCCGCGCTGCGCCGCACCAGCCCGCGCTGCGCACCAGCCCGCGGGGCGTCCGTTGATCGTAGAATCAACGGCGTTTTCCGCAGCGAGCGGTGGGAGGCGGTGGCGCTGAGCGCTCGTGCTCGCGCGCGCTCACTCGCGCCCCGGTCACGCACCGTCACGGATCTCTCTCCCTGAGGCGCTGGCGGAGCGCCGGTATTCAACCGCAGATTAAACAGCGGTCGTCGGGAGACGCTCGCCACGCTCAAGCCCCATGCCTTCAATCATCGATTGGTAATGATTGAGACCACGCGGCCTCCCCTCACGCCAGCGAGCTATGGTCGCGGCCTTTTCTGCCTCACCTCGCGCCCCAAATTGTGTGCCGGCCGATCGATCCCACGTCTGCCCCCCAACAGCGATCGTGTACGGGAGCATATTGCAGGTCGCGTGCCACCAATTGTCTGGGACCACAACGACCTCGCCCGGGTAGGCCATGCAATGGATGACGCCTTCACGTCGGGCAAGCTCGTAGTCGATCTTTCCGCGATTCGGGCAGTAGCGATTCGACGGTTGAGGGCGGTTCGGCGGGGCTAGATGCCAAAGTTTCGCGCCTTCTATGACGGCGAGCCAGGCTGAATGGTGCGCCGACATCTGGACTCCTTCCGGACGACCACCAAGGCTTAGCAGCCGCACGTTGGAGATGCTCTCGAGGAATTCCGGCACCTCGTACTCAGTGCTCAAGTCGGTAAGCAACTCATGCTCGCCGCGCACCATGTCTGGCAGATCCATGATGACAATCTGCTCATCAGCCGAATAGGGCACGAGCTCAGCAAAGCTAACAGTCGCATTTTGCTGGCCCGGGCATGCCTGCTCGTCAAAGTCGAAGCAGCCACTTCCACCCAATCGAGCAAGCTTGCCAAAGCCGTGCGCTGCTCGGATAGCCTTGACCTCGTGATGGCCGAAGCGTGCACTGAACTTTCTTGGGTCGGCCCAAAGCGTTCGCGCTGGCCAGTCTTCCGTCAGGCCGCGGATGACTGTGGGCAACGCGGTAAGATACGTGTCTCGCTCATTGATGGTCATGGCAAGCAGCTCCTCCCGCGTCGCACGCTGGAACTCACACGGCACCTGCTGGCCGCCAGCAAGCACGTGACCGTTAGAACCGATTACTTGGGCATTTGCCTCTCGCAACTCCTGCAAGCGCACCCGTGCGCAAGCAGCTGAATCACAGGCATAATTGTTCGTTCTGCCAGCTGTGTGCACAGCCGCCTCGTCCTCCACTGATGCCGGAGCATAAAACGAGCTCGCATTCATTCTTGGCGCATCTGGAAGTGTGAATAGGCTTGCCACTGCTGCTCCAGTGGGGTGCACTTTTACTCGCTTCAGTGCGCCACTCATGCCGCCCATGCCACTCATGCCACCTGTAGCTTTCAACGGCTGTCTGCTTGCACCATACCCATCCGCACCAGGAAAGCATGCAGTCTTTGTTGGGTCGCACGTGCCGCACTCGAGCTCGACAATCCCGTTCAAGACTCCACAGGGTTCCGTACACCATGGTTCGCACACGCCGAGGACCGGGATTGATACCAAGACTAAATGCCATGGCATGACAAACGAGAGCCGCGTCTAAGTTTGCTGTGAACACAACAAAGGTCTTCGCCGGGCTATGAACAGTCGTAACAACTCTCCTTGGCCTAGAGAGGTTTCCACCAGCGCGCACAGGCGGCTACATCTACGCAGATCATCTCGTCTCTTACTCGTCTCGGGGCGGGGTCGGGGCGTGGTCGGCGGGCGGGCACCACCGCGCGCCGCCCGGGCCGAGAGCCCAAGATCGCGGGCGCCCAAAGAGCCCGCCCGCCGCCCCGGCGCGAAGCTCATATACGCGATAGCGCGTTAACGAGCGATACAGTTCGGGTTACAACAAGGCGCACGCCAGACACACAAGTTCTAGTCCTACGACTTCTTCACCAACTCATTTTCGAGCGTCTTCCATCGCATCGCGAATGCTTTGAACTCGTCAAAGCTCAGCAGCTTCGAGCGGTCGCTGTCGATTTCATCAAAGATCTTCTCGATAGTAGCCCTGGAGAAGGAGACATCGAAGGATGAACCCAGCGTGCTCAGCGTGTTTTCTAGTTCACCAAGGCTCACACCGCCGTCTTTGTTCGTGTCGATTGCCTCGTACAGCTTGCGGAGTTGGCGAGTGTCCTCATCCTCCATGAAGAGCAGTGGCGTCAGGCCAATCAGGCAGCCCAGAGAGATGCCTACTATTTTGGCGTAGTTGGACACGAAGCGCACTTTCGGGTTCTGCGCCTGCGCCTCTGTCAGCCTCGGGTCAGGCAGCATCCGTTCCGCTCCATCCTCAACGGAGCCGGCAGCTCGGACACCAACAACATCCGAGATGAGGTTGCCCAAGCCTGCTGATGCCATAGTGGAAAGGCCGAGCATGACGCCAAACATGTCGTCGATTTGATTTCCCGCAATTACCATGATGCCATTGTCGAGAATGCCGAAGACCACGAACGGGAGAAATTGCAAGAGAGAATAGCGGCGCAGCTGCAGCGGGGTGGGTTCAGCGTCCTCTGTGCCCTTTGCTGCAGGTGCTGCTGTTGCTGTGGATGGCGTAGGAATATTGCCATATTCCGAGAACGAGTTGCCATACCGTCTAACTTTAAGGTACGCGGTTTGCTCAGAAGCGGAGATCGTGCCATCACCATCGGTGTCCGCTTCACGGAAGGCTGTCGCAATGAGCTCTTTGTTGAGCACCGCTTGTCGGATGGATTCGTCACCCTGCTTGAGAACTTGTGCAAGCAGCATCGGATGCGCACGCAGGTTTTTGATGGTCTCATCCACTGCAGCGCTCAGATTCGAAGCAGCACGCCACGCGTTGAGCCGCGAGCTTGAGCGAAGCGGCGTAGCAGCAGTGCGCCCGAGCGCCTTCATGTTCGTTGTCAAGAACATAGGTTCCTATACAAGTAGTACTCGAGTTTCTGTGAGATTGCGTGTGATAGGAGCTCGTCAAACTTTGGAACGAAATTGGAGCGCATAGATTATGATCCTGATGACGATCTTTGGTCGAGCCCCATTTGTGCGAATGGTTTTCTCATCTACCCGACATCACAATTCGAGCACTGATGAGTTCCGGTAATTCGACATAGGAAAATTCCTATAGTCATCGCCATATGCGGGATACATGTACGTCCGACTTTTGAGTCTCGACGGAATGACGAGCCATATGCAGTGCACCGTAATCGGAGGAATCTTGATCGGGATGTCCGTGAAGCCCGCCGCCGCCGCACTCCCGTTCGCATACGATTGGTCCAAGTTTCCGGCAGCTTGGTTTGGCGGAAA
>Ga0164295_10003451_pt1 | contig 12708 bp, 10 predicted proteins | sample GEODES006metaG_FD_111798 | JGI IMG/M metagenome (GOLD analysis project Ga0164295, IMG submission 111798) | Oligotrophic lake water microbial communities from Sparkling Lake, Wisconsin, USA - GEODES006 metaG | ecosystem: Environmental > Aquatic > Freshwater > Lake | place: USA: Sparkling Lake...
CGCGCCCGGAGCAGGATCGGCCGCGTAGCCGCGATGCGGCGCAAAGAAGGCGATCGGGTCGTAGCCCCAGAAGTTCCTCCGTGCCACCCCTTCACCACCGGGCATGGCGTGCGCGAACTCGTGCACGGGCATCAGTTCCACCGCGGTCACCCCGAGCGACTTGAGGTACGGGATCTTCTCGATCACGCCCAGGTACGTTCCCGGATGCGACACGCCGCTGGTGGGGCTGGCCGTAAACCCGCGAACATGTATCTCGTAGATCACGGTATCGGCGAGGCCGCGACGGAGGTGGCGGTCGCCCCTCCAGTCGAAGGCGTCGTCGACGACCACGCACTTCGGTGGCAGAAGGCCGCCATCAGCGGCGGTCGTAAACTCCCCAGCGAGCGCCTTCGCATACGGGTCGATCAACCGGGCTCGGCCGTCGAACCGCTGCCCCGTTTCCGTGTCGAACGGCCCGTCTGCCTGCAGGTGGTAGAGCTGTCCTGCTGCGAGGCCCGGCACGAACACGCTCCAGATATCCCCCCACCGGTCGCGCGAGGGATCGAGCGTGATGACCTCGGCGGGCTCGCCCGCCGCGACCTCGTCGTAGAGCAGGATCCGCATCGTCGTGGCCGACCGGCTGTAGACGACGAACTGCACGCCGGTGTCGCGGAGGACAGCGCCGTACGGGAGCGGCTGGCTGAACTGCAGCGGAGGCAGGGGCTGGTTGGCGAGGGGTCGTTTGGAAATCGGCTTCCGAGGCATGGGTGAAATGATACCACCGCCACCGCGGCTCACCTGCCGCCGCACGGTGATCCGCGACGGGCAGCCCCGGGGCTTGCGACACCCGGGGCGGCGGCGATGATACCGGCGTGAGCGGAGCGACCTATTCCAGCGCGGGTGTGAACCTCGAACTCTACCGCGAGGGGATGGCGCGGCTGCCGGCGCACATGCGGCGGACGCAGTGCCCCCGGGTGATGAGTCAGGAGGGGAGCTTCGCGGCTCTCTTTGCGCTCGACTTCAAGGGGCTCTTTGCGAGGGGCTACGAGGATCCGCTGCTCGTCTCCTGCACCGACGGCGTGGGCACGAAGCTCAAGGTGGCCGTCGACACGGGCGTGCACCACACCGTGGGCATCGACCTCGTGGCCATGAGCGTCAACGACGCGCTGTGCACCGGCGCCGAGCCGCTCTTCTTTCTCGACTACGTGGCGCTGGCGAAGGACGAGCCTGAACTGCTCGAGCAGATCGTTCGCGGCATCGCCGACGCCTGCGTGGAATGCGGGTGTGCGCTCGTGGGGGGCGAGACGGCGATCCTGCCCGACATGTACCACCCGGGCGAGTACGACCTCGCCGGATTCTGTGTGGGCGTCGTTGAGCGGAAGCGGCTGGTCGATGGCCGGCAGATCCAACCGGGCGACGTGGCTCTCGGCCTGGCCTCCACCGGCTTCCATTCCAACGGCTACAGCCTCGTGCGGAAGGCGGTCTTCGAGATGGGCGGGCTCGGCGTGGCCGACACCGTGCCGGCGCTCGGCGGCCAGACCGTGGGCGCGGCCCTGCTCACGCCCACGCGGCTCTACGCCAAGCCCGTCAAGGCCGAGCTGGGCCGCTACCGCGTCAAGCAGGTCGTGCATGGCATTGCCCACATCACCGGTGGCGGGCTGGTCGAGAACCTCGCCCGGATCGTGCCTGACACCGTTCAGGTGGTGCTCGACCGTGGCTCGTGGGCCGTGCCGCCAGTCTTTCCCTGGGTGCAGTCGCTCGGCGGGATCGCCACCGATGAGATGGAACGCGTGTTCAACATGGGCATCGGCATGGTGCTCGTGGTCTCGCCCTTCTTTGCCGACAGCATCCAGAAGCAGCTGGCCGATCTTGGCCACGACAGCTACCGAATCGGCAGCGTCACCGCGGCGGCCGCCACGTCCGAGCGGGTGGTGCTGCGGTAGCCCGATTCCAGCGGCAACGGTTGATCGGAGTGGGGCCGGCGCTGAAGAATCGCGGTTGCCGCCCCCGAGCCGGCGATACACGGAAGTCGGATGCGCTCTAGACTGCTGCGGGTTCGGCATGGGTGCCGGCGGATGATTCCTCCGGGAGACGCATCGTGTTTATCGCCATCCGCCGCCGCCTGGCCGGCATCTTTGACGCGATCGACAGCCCGTGGGTGCGGAGGCGGCTCGAGAAGGTGGTGGTTGCCGCGGCGGCGGTCGGGTTTCTCGTGCACCTGCTGGCGATTACCGTCGCCCGCCTGCTCCCCGACCTGCCGCAGACGGTCTTCAAAGGGCTCGATGAAAGCCCGCTGCACGCCGTCTACACCCCCTTCAGCGTGATCCTCTTCTATGAGGTTCTGCTGCTGGTCTTCGCCCTCGCCGCGTCACACACCGGCGAAATCGCCAAGCAGTACCAGATCATTTCGCTGATCGTCGTTCGCCGGGTCTTCAAAGACATCGGGAGCTTCAGCGATCTGGAAAACTGGCTCGCCGAGCCCGAGGCGGTGCGGGGTGTGCTGATCGACATGGGCGGCGCCGTGTTGATGTTTGCCATCGTCACGGCGTTCACGTTCCTTCGCCACGTCCAGCCCAAGTCTCCGATCCGCGGGGATCTTCAGGGATTCATCGAGCTGAAAAAGGGGGTGGCGGTGCTGCTCATGGTGGTGCTCGTGGCACTGGCGGCAATCAACTTCTTCAGCTGGCTCGGCCTTGTCAACGGCCTGCCACTGTTGATTGCTCCGCCGCCGGAAGATGTCTGCCTCTTCTTTTTCCCCCGATTCTTCGAGTTCATGATCTTCACCGACGTGTTCCTGATGATCGTGTCACTGGCCTACTACGAGCGGTACGAATACGTGTTTCGCAACGCCGGCTTCGTGATCTCGACGGTGCTCCTGCGGGTCTCCCTATCGACACCCAAACCCTACGACCTCCTGCTCGGCCTGATCGCCATGCTCTATGGCCTGATGGTGCTCAGTGTGTTTGCCGGGTATTCCTGGATCGAGCGGTCGCGGACCGCCGAATCGGGAGGGGGTGTCTCAGAAAGCGATTCCTGAGTGCGACGTCGGCCCACCCCGGGCTATCGAGCGGTGTCGCCTGCTCCAGCCGATGCAGCGCGAACCGGGCCGGCGCCGGGGTTTGATGGCCCTGCCCGTTCCAAGGCCTCGAGCACCTGCGACTCAGTGATCAGATCGCGGAGCACGATCGGCTCGGGGCACTCGGCCCCCGGGCAGGCCGCCGGATAGATCGCCAGGACCGGGATCGAGCGGCTCTGCAGCGATTCCAGGGCCTGCTTGATCTCGGTGGAACCATCCGTCCAGTCGGCGAGCACCGGCACCACGCGGTTTTTCTCGACCACCGCCCGCACCCGGTCGGTCTCGATGGCATACGCGAGGTTGAACTTGCAGGTCGGGCACCAGTCGGCCGAAAAGTCGACCATGATCGTGGCCCCGCTCTTGCGAAGTTCGGCGATCCGCTCCCGTGAAAAGGGCTGCTGCCACTGGATCACCGATTCGCCCGGGGCCAGCAGCGTGAAGGCCCCCCACCCAATCACCGCGGCGGTGGCGGCGGCCTGAACCCAGCGGCTGAATCCGACGACACCCGTGGCTTCCTGGGCCCGGCCGACCCACCAGCAGGCCGCCCACAGGCCCACGAGCATGGCCAGCGTCGGCACGAACCAGTCGTGGTTCAAGAAGGTGAACAGGTAGACGACAGTGCCGAGCATCACGAACCCCAACAGTTCCTTGAACGTGGCCATCCACGCGCCCGGCTTGGGCAGAAACTTCACCAGCCCCGGTATCAGGCCGACCAGAACATAGGGCAGCGCCATGCCCGTCGCGATCGACCCGAACACCGCGTAGGTGACGAGCGTCGGTTGCGTGAGCGTGAAGCCGAAGACCGGTCCGAGAAACGGACCGCTGCAGGGGGTGGCCAGCACGGTGCTCAGCACGCCCTTGAGAAACGAGCCGACGGGCCCCTCCTGCGATTGCACGTGGCCCGCCTTCTCGCCGATGAATCCCGGAATCGGCAGCTCCCAGATCCCCAAGAACGACAGCGCGAACGCGAACACGATGCCGATCATCGCAATGTTGAACCCGGCCGACGTGAACTGCTCGCCCCAGGCCAGATTGGCCGTGCCAAGGCCCACGTTTGCCGCGACGCTCGCCGTCGCCAGCGCGAAGAACACGGCGAACACCCCGGCGCAGTACCAGAGATTCATCGCGAACACGTCGCGGCGATCGCGTCCCGACTGCTGGGCGAACGACATCAGCTTCAGGCCCAGCACGGGCAGCACGCAGGGCATCAGGTTCAGCAGGAGGCCCCCCGCAAGCCCCATCAGCAGGGCGAGCGGCAGCGAGATCGACGCCGCCGGGGAAAGAGCCGTCGAAGGCATCGTGGCCGTGGCGGGGGCCGCCACCAACGCGGGTACGCCAGTGGCCGCCGCTGCGGCATCCGAGGTGGTGGCGGGCGGAGCGTCGCTGAGAGCCACGACGCCCTTCGCTGCCTCGCCATACCGGGCGTCGGCGAAGGTGATCCGACCGGCCGGCTCCGCTTCCGTGGGGACCGTGAGTTGGAGCCTCACCGCGGTCGGCGGATCGCAGGTCTGATCGCTACAGGTCTGGAGGCCCACGAGGGCCTCCAGCGTCGCCTCGGCACCGCCCTCCTGCGATCGCTTCACCAGCACGTCCAACACCACCGGGCCGTCCACCGCACCGGCTTCAACGAGCTCCGCATGGGTCGTGGGCGTGGCCTTGGCCACTGTCACCCGCGCGAGCGACGCGTTGGTGCCGCTGCCGCTGGCCACGATCGTGGGCTTGCCCTGCCCAATCGTGCTCTCTGCCGAGCCTGCCGGGCGATAGACGTGCCAGCCCTCCTCCGGAACGATCTCGATCACCAGCGATGAGGAGGCGGGATCGCCGCCGGGGCGAAACCCCGCCCGCAGCATGGCATGGGTGCGGTCGGGAACGTGCTCCACGAAGGCCGCAGCGGTAGGCGGAGCCGCTCCTGGCAGCGGAGCCGCGGTGACGGCAGGTGGTGCAGCCGTGGCGGAGACCGTGAAGGGGATCGTCTGCGGCGGCAGGCACGTGGTGTCTTGGCAGAGCTGCAGGCTCACGGCCCCGCGGATGTCCCCGGCTCCTGAGTCCAGCGGAGCCCGCCAGACGACCCTGCCCGAATGCTCCTCGATCACGAGCCCTTTCCAGGCGGGTACGTCTTCGACCGTCCGCTTGTGGGGCTCGGCATCCGGGACAAAGGCCCCGGTGATCTTCCGCGGCGAGTCGGCGGCGAGCGTGATCTTCGTGGCAATCGGCCCTCCGCGCTTCTGGGAGATCGCGTAGAGATGCCAGCCCTCCTCGAGCGTGGCCGTGACCGCGAGCTGGTCGGGACGGCCGCCGCTGCCCGGCTCGACTGCGGCCGAAACGGCGACGGGATCCCCGAGGGCGGCCGTGACGGCGGCGAGCGGATCAGCCACCCCGCCGCCGGAGCCGGCCCCGAGCCGCGCAGCCAAGTCTTCCGCACACACGGCGGCGGTCGCCAAGACCGTGACGATCAGAAACATCGCCGCCCGAAGGCGTCTGCAATCGAGTTTCGGCATGCGATCCGTCGGCGGGGGTGACAATGCCCAAAGGCCGCTCGAGGAGGAGCGGCACGGCGACCCGGTCCATGGGTTTTCGACGCTCGCAGTCTACAGACTGCACTTTTCAGCGGTCAAACTCCGAAAGGAGCCACGGTATTCAGCTCATCCAGGCACTCGGGCACCTGGTCGAGAAGCCGCTGCATCCGCTCCTGAGCCTGCCCAGGCCGCACAAACTCCCGAGCCTCCGCCAGCGACCACCGAAACCAGTTGTCGAGGCCACACACGACGCCCGTCGCATGCAGCCACGGCACGAGGCTTCGCTCTCCCTCCCGCAGCGGCCGCACCAGTTCGTAGGCAGCCAGTGCCTCGCCCCAGCGAGCGCGGAGGCTGGTTCCCTGCGCCCGCCGCCAGCTGCCCACGAGTCGTGCGAGATCGGTGGCCGGCGTGTCGATGGCCGCAGCATGCAGGTCGATCATGCCGGCCACACGATCGGAGTGGATCGGGTCGTAGAGCACGTGGTCGCTCCAGATATCGCGGAGCACCGCCTGCACCGGCATCGGCCTGGGCCGCACCGCCGCCACTCGCTGGACCGCCGCCGTACCCGCCGCGGCCTTGAAGGCCTCCGCGGCGCGGTCGCGCAGATCCCACACCGCCCGCTGCAGCGGCGTGAGCTCCCGTGGCGCGCCCTGGAGCCGGCCGCACCACGGCGCTGCCAGCAGCCGTTGGGCATGTTCGACCCGCCGCTGCACGGCGGCGGGCACCTCCCAGTGCAGCGGCGCGGAGGACATCGTGTCGGCGGCCACATGCACCCGGGCGAGGCAGTTCACCGCGGCCTGCGACTGCGTGAGCGTGGGCGAATCGGTGGCCGAGCCAGCGACGAACCGCACGAGCTCCCATGAACTGCCAGTGGCGTCGACAGCGATCGTGTCGCCGCCCGGAGTCACCATCACCTCCGCCACCTCGGCGACGCCGGCCGCCCGCAGGTGCCGCATCAGGCCATGAATCCAGTCGATCTTCGCCCGCGGTGTCGCCGCGGGAAACGACTTCAGCACGAATCCGCCGTTGCCCCCCGGCTCCCACACACGAACCACCGCCGAACCGCTGAACCCGCCGGAATCGAGCCGCTCGAGTTCGACGGCCCTCGGCCCGAGCCACGTCCGGCAGATCGACCGCAGATCCGACTCCCACGACTGAAAATCGAGCATCGCGTTGCCACCGCACCTGGAATTGGTCTGCCCTGCAGCTCGATGCTACGCTTCGACGAGCGGTTTCGTCGACGATTTTCCGGCTTTCAGGGGAGTGTGCTGATGCTCGACATGGTATGGCGCAGGATGGGATGGCGCAGGAAACAGGTGGTGGGAATCGTGGCATGCGGCCTGACCATGATCGTGATGTCGATTTCGACCACGGCACGCGGCGACGAGCCCGCCAAGGCGGAGCCGGTGAAGGCCGATTCACCAGCCCCGACCACCCCCGCGCCGACCACCCCCGCCCCGCCGGCTGCGACGACTCCCGCCGCGGCCCCCGCGGAGACAAAGTCGGGAAAGCCGGCTTTTGCGGTGGTTCTCAAAGACGCTCGAAAGATCGACGGCCTGATCCCGCTGTGGAAGAAGGACGACAAGGTCTTCGCCGAAATTCCCGACGCGCTGCTCGGCAAGGAACTCTTCGTGCTGATCTCGATCGCGAAGGGGATCGGCGACCGCGCCATTCTTGGCGGCATGAGCGTGGGCTTCGGCGACGATTGGGTGTGGCAGTTCCGGAAGGTCGACGACACCATCCACGTGGTCCGCAAGAACGTCCGCTTCTTCGCCGACAAGGGAAGCCCGGAGGAGAAGGCCGTCGGCCTGGCCTACACCGACAGCGTGCTGTTCAGCGTGCCGATCGTCACCACGGGGCCCGGGGGTGGCCACGTGATCGACCTCGCCAAGATTTTCTTCACCGACCTGCCACAGATCGCGCGGTCGCTGCCCGGGTTTTCCTTCGCCGCCGACCGATCGACTTGGGCGAGTGCGAAGTCGTTTCCCGACAACGTCGAACTCCAGGTGGCCGCGACCTACGGATCGGGCGGATCCGCCGAGATCGACACCGTGCCCGACTCGCGGGGCGCCACGGTCCACGTGCACTACTCGATCAGCATGCTGCCGCAAAACACGTACAAGCCGCGGCTCGCGGACGATCGCGTCGGCTACTTCGTCACGGCCCTCAAAGACTTCTCCCAAAAAGTCGACGAGGACCGGTTCGTGCGATACATCAACCGTTGGCAGGTGGAGAAGGCCGATCCCTCGGCCGCGATCTCGCCGCCGAAGAAGCCGATCGTGTTCTGGATTGAGCGGACCGTTCCATTTCGCTACCGGCAGCCGATCCGCGAGGGGATCGAGGCCTGGAATGACGCCTTCGAGAAGGCCGGATTCGCCAGCGCCATCGAGGTCCGCCAGCAGCCCGACGCGGCCGACTGGGATCCAGAAGACGTCAACTACAACACCTTTCGCTGGATCACCGCTGGGCAGAGCTTCGCGATGGGCCCTTCCCGTGTGAACCCCCGGACGGGCCAGATTCTCGACGCCGACATCGTTTTTGATGGTGACTTCCTGCAGTTCTGGCGGCGGGAGTACGAGACCTTCACGCCGCAGTCGGTAGCGGCCCTGACCGGCGGCGGCCGGGTGGAACGGCAGAGCGAGGCCTGCCGGTGCCAACTCTTCGCGGGCCATGCTCGCGAGACGGCGCTCGCTGCCACCGCCCTGGCGGCAGCAGCACCGGGCGGACTCTCCGAGGCCGAGAAGGACCGGCTCGTGATGCAGGGGCTGAAGCTCGTCGCGATGCACGAGGTTGGCCACACGCTCGGCCTGCGGCACAACTTCAAGGGGAGCTCGTTGAAGTCACTGGCCGACTTCAACGACGTCACCAAGACCTCCCAGAGTGGCGGCAGCACGAGCGTGATGGACTACGTGCCGGTGAACATCATGCCCAAGGGTAGGACGCAGGGCGACTACTACGCCGCGCGGCTCGGTCCCTACGACTTCTGGGCCATCGAGTACGGCTACCGGCCGCTCTCCGCAGGCTCTCCCGAGGCCGAACTCCCCGAACTGGAGAAGATCGCCACCCGCAGCGGCGAGCCTGCACTCGCCTTCGCCACCGACGAAGACACCGAGTGGCAGGATCCCGATCCACTCTCCAACCGCTTCGACCTCGGCAACGATCCGGTGGAGTTCGCGAAGGCGCGGGCGGAACTGGTCGCCCAGGTGATGCCCCTGATCGCCGAGCGGATGACGGTCGAAGACAAGGACGGCCGGGCACCGGGCTACGAGCGGGTGCGACAGGCCTTCGGCGTGCTGCTCTCGACCCACGGGCAGGCGATGTCGCTGGCGGCCCGCCTGATCGGCGGCGTCGGCACCTCGCGGAGCCACAAGGGGGATGCCAACGCCCAGCCGCCGTTCGTGATCGTGCCGCCGGCGAAGCAGCGGGAAGCGCTCGACCTGCTCGAGAAGCAGATGTTCGCCGCCCAGCCGTTCACGTTTCCGCCCGAGCTCTACAACCAGCTCATGCCCACCCGGTGGTCTCACTGGGGCAGCGAATCGGCCGACCGCGAAGACTACCCCGTTCACGACGTGGTGCTGATGTGGCAGGACCGGGTGCTTGGCCGGCTGCTCGATCCGGTGACCCTCGACCGGATCCGCGACGGCGAACTCAAGGTGCCCACCGATCAAGACGCCTTCACCACCGCGGAACTCCTCGACCGGCTCACAAGGGCGATCATGGCCGAGGTCGACGGCACGGGACCGGGCGACTACACCCCCCGCCGACCGGCGATCGGCAGTCTGCGGCGCGGCCTGCAGCGGGCCTACGTCTCGCGGCTCTGCGGAATCGTGCTCGGGACCACGGCCTCGACCGACGCCCAGGCGGTCGCAGCCCTGCAACTCCGCGGGCTCGCCGAGCGAATCGACGGGCTGCTCGCCAAGAACGACGTGAAACTCGACGACTACTCCCGGGCGCATCTTGCCGACCTCTCCGCCCGGATCACGAAGGTCCTCGACGCCGACGTCGTCCTTCCACGTCCCTGACAGCCCAGGAGGGGCCATGCGTCTGGTTGTCGCCGTCATCAAGCCCGCTCAGGTCGAGGGCGTGAGGCGGGCACTTGCCGCCGTGCAGGTGACGCGGCTGACCGTCTGCGACGTGCATGGCTACGACCTCGCCGACGCCGACGCGGTGGCCCAGGAGGTGATGCTGGAGATCGCCGTCAACGACGACTTCGTCGACCGCGCGGTGCAGGCGATCTCGACGGTGCTCGCCGCCGGTGGCGGCCAGGTCGCCGGCCGACTGTTCGCGATGCCGGTCCACGAGGCGGTGCAGCTCTACCGAGCCGTCCGCGGCCCGGAAGCGGTCTGACGGCCATGGAGGATGCTACGATGCAGCCGATGAACGTTCCCCAGGTGCTGCTGATCTCGTCTGATCTCATGGCCTCCAGCCGGCTGGCGGGTGCCGTGCGGTCGGTGGGTGCGGAACTGGAGACGCTCGCCGGAGCCGCCGGCGTGCCCCGAGCGGGTGCGTTTGACATCGTGCTGCTCGACCTGCAGTCGCTCGCGGCCGATCCGGCGTCGCTCGTCGCCCGGGCCCGGGAACTCGGTGGACCGGCCGCAAAGGTCGTCGCGTTCGGGCCCCACGTCTGGCAAGACCGGCTCGACGCTGCGGTCGCCGCCGGGGCCGACGAGGCCGTGAGCCGCGGCGCGATGATGGGCGACGTGGCCGCGGTGATCCGCCGCTGGACGCAAACGTAGGTGCAGGTTTCCTACCTGCACACGCACATGCCCGCAAACGTAGGTGCAGGTTTTCTACCTGCACACGCACATGCCCGCGGGGAACACACCGGCGGCCCCGAAGGCATGCCGGCTGCCGAATCACCCGCCGCCCGGCTCGTCGATCACCACTTCGTCGAGCTCAGTGCCATCGACATCCTGCCGCAGCAGCATGTAGGCCGCCGTGGCGATCGCCCAGAAGTAGCCCCAGCCAAACGACGAGAGCAGGTGAGCCAGGCCCCGGCTCCAGAAGGCAATCGCCTTCACACCCCAGTGCGTTGCCTCCGTCCCGGCGCCCGAGAGGCCGTCAAGCACGGCAACCGTCCGCTCATGACCCATGCCAAAACTCGCTGCCCACATCGCCAGCGTGCCGGTCGCATCGGCAAACAGCCCCGCGACCGCGACGGATGGTACGGCGACGGCGAGCGCCACGGTCGCGTAAAACGCATAGTGCAGTGGCCGCTGGTAGAGGTAGGAGAAGGCTGTCGAGATCGCCTGAAAGCTGTCGCCTCGCTCCACGCCAACCGCGGCCACCATCAGCGGCCAGCCCGCGACGACGCCCACCGCGAGGATCGCCAGCACCACCGCCCCCAGGAGCACCAACGGCCAGATCGCGCCGGCAAAGGCCAGCCCCCATTCCGTCCGCATCGCCAGTCCGAGGAGCGCTCCGGGAACGCTCAGCGCGAGGATCCCGACGATTACGAACAGCACGGCGTTGAACGACGGCAGCCACGTCCGCGTGCCGTAGAGCGTCGCCCCGAGCGGGCCGGGCGCCTCCTCGCCGATGAGCTTGAGCGCCACGTGCCGCGTGATCCCGGTGCCGAAGATCGACCAGACCAGCACGAACCACGCCAGCCGGGCCACGGCACCGAGCAGCTGGTGCGGGGTCGCGGTCGGGCGGAAGGGCACGCTCACGAGGGCGATGAGTTCGGCGAGCGGCTGCGGCAGCCGGCTGAGGAGGTCGTGGGTCCACGGCAGCACCTGCCGGCTGGGCGTGAGGGGGGCCGTCACCATGCCATCGCCGGGAGGGAAGATCACGCCGCCGTCGAGCGGCGTCACCACGCTGGCGAATCCGTCGGCGCCAGCCAGACCGAGCTGGCTACAGGCCGACCAGCCGGCCCAGGTGGCCACCGCGCCGAGAGCAGCGAGCAGAATCACGGTGGGTGAGAAGGCCACGCCGGCCGCCTTGAACAGCAGCCACCAGGGCAGGGCGTCAGCCCAGCGAACTTCGTGGACGATGGTACCGGACGGGTTCGGCTGGGTCGTCATGCAGATCGGCTCCTCGCGGTGGCCGCCACACCAAGGGACGGCACGCCGGGCGAGAGTATATGCGGGAGCCCGAAAACCCGCCGCCAGGAGCCGCCCAGGGTTGTTCACGGGGGCGAGCGCTGTTCGACTCCGAGCCACCCTCCTTACCACCCGGCGAAGGCTAGGCGTCTTCGCCAGCCTCTTCGTTGTCGTCTTCGCCCGGCCGCTTCGTGTCGGGCACGGCGTAGGCCTCGTCGAGCCAGCGGCCGAGGTCGATCAGCCGGCACCGGTCGCTGCAAAACGGCACCGTGGGCGTGGTCGCCAGATCGACCTTGGAATCACAGACCGGGCATTGCGGCATTGCTCACCCCTCTCCCGAGCCCGACTTCTTCGGTCCGGAGTCGGTCTTCTTGCCGCCGTCGCCCCCGGACGAGCTGGATGACCCGGAGGAGCCGGAAGAGCCAGAGGAACTTTTGTCGGCCTCAGCGCCCTTCTTGTAGGAGTCGCTGCGGTAGTCGGTCTTGTAGAAGCCCGAGCCCTTGAACACGATCGCGCCGCCCGCGCCGATCAGCCGCCGCAGTTTCTTCTTCCCGCATTCGGGGCAGGTCTTCTTCACCCCATCGCTCATCGACTGAAACAGTTCGAAGGCATGCCCACAGCCGTCGCAGACGTAGTCGTAGGTCGGCATCGCTCACGCTCCCTTCGCCACGATCACCTGTGCCGGGCGGACCACGCGGTCGTGCAGCCGGTAGCCGCGACTGGCGGTGCCGATGACCGTGCCAGCCGCAACGCCGGGCAGATCCTGCTGGAGGATGGCGTCGTGGACCGTCGGGTCGAAGGGGGTGCCATCGGTCTCGATCGTCTGGCAGCCGTGGCTGCCGAGGAGTTTCTCGATCTGCTGGGCCGCCATCCTGAAGCCCGCCCGCAGCGTCTCCACGTCGACCGTCTTCTCGGAGGCCTCGATGGCGCGGAGCACGTTGTCGAGCACCGGCAGCAGATCGCGGAGGACGTCGATCTCCCGATACCGCTGGGCGTCGTCGTACTCCCGGCGCGACCGCTTGCGGAAGTTCTCGAGTTCCGCCTGCGACCGCAGGAGCCGCTCCTGGAGTTCGGCGATCTGCTCGTCCACCGCCCC
>Ga0164295_10003452_pt1 | contig 12707 bp, 9 predicted proteins | sample GEODES006metaG_FD_111798 | JGI IMG/M metagenome (GOLD analysis project Ga0164295, IMG submission 111798) | Oligotrophic lake water microbial communities from Sparkling Lake, Wisconsin, USA - GEODES006 metaG | ecosystem: Environmental > Aquatic > Freshwater > Lake | place: USA: Sparkling Lake...
CATCATCAGGACGCGCCCGAGCGGATCAGGCTTGAGCACCCGTGCAAAACAATTGTGATACTGCCGATGCGGATCAAGACCCTCAAACTCGTTGCAGACGATCTCGAGCGCATCGTCCAACTGAGGGGAAAGGTCACGGGCAGCCGCGCGGTCAATAGCTATGGGCATCTGCGATGCATCCCTTCGGGGCGGCCGGACTGCGCTCGGGAGCCCTCGACACTGATGCGGACTGCCCGCAACATCATATACGCCACAGCGAGCCGTTCCGCCTGACTTTCCGGCGTTAGCGCTCTCGGACAACGGGGATCAGAATTGTCACGGAATCGCCACCACGACAGCCAGCGCGGCATTTACTAGCTAGTGCGACCGACAACGAAGGGGCACCCGCCACATGTCTAGCAAGCGCACCCCGCATATCGATCCACAAGGCGAGGAGATCGCCGAGACGATCCTGCTGCCCGGTGATCCCCTGCGGGCCAAATTCATCGCCGAGACATACCTCGACAATCACCGGTGCTTCAACGAGGTTCGCGGAATGTATGGGTTCACTGGTACCTACGGCGGCCGGAAGGTCTCAGTGATGGGCACCGGCGTCGGTGTCCCGTCAATCGCGCTCTACAGCTACGAGCTGATCCACGTCTTCGATGTCAAGAATCTGATTCGGGTCGGCAGTTGCGGCACAATCCAAGAAGACATCGATCTCTACGACATCGTCATCGCCCAGGGCGCCTCAACGGATTCCAACTACCTGAGCCAGTTCGGTCTGCCAGGAACCTACGCGCCACTGGCGTCGTACCGGCTGCTGGAAAAGGCAAAGCGCATCGCCGACGAACACGGTCAGCGCACCCACGTCGGTAACATCCTGTCCTCGGACATCTTCTACAACGACAACCCTGAAGCGCTCGGCAAATGGGCGAAGATGGGCATCCTTGCCGTCGAAATGGAATCCGCCGGCTTGTTCGCCAACGCTGCGGCTGCTGGGGTGGACGCTCTGGGAATCTTCACCGTCAGCGATAACATCCCCGCAGGCTTACACATCACTTCGCAGGAACGCGAGACAGCGTTCACCAAGATGATTGAGATCGCCTTGGAGCTGGCGTGAGCGCCTGAGTTGGTCAAGCCACCAGGGCGAGCGCCGAGCTGTTGACCCACATCTCGGCATCGCTGAGCAGACCGACTCCGTAAGCAAACGATATGCAGTTGAAGACCGTGTCCACAGCGTCGTCCTCAACGACCATCTCGATGCGGTAGTTGGCCTTGAAGCGACTCGGGTTCCGGAAGCTGCGATATGTCGCCGTATCGATATCGTCGACTCCGGCGCGGTTGGCGCTGATGCTGACCGATGCGACGCCCTTGGGCGGTACGACCGCGTTCAGAGTGCGGTCGGATACTTGCTCGGCAATGATGGTGATGGTCCTCATGGCGTTGACTCCTTTGCGGTAAAAGCTGATAGTGATCACTCTCCGCGACCGCTCTTACCGTTGGTGTCCACTGAGCGGGCCGGATTGCAGACGACGCGGGTGTCCCCCGATCGGAGGACGAGACCAGCCCGTGGCCCGCGGAATTCGCTAACGAACCACCAACACTGCACATTCAGCGTGATGGATCAGATTTTGGCTGACTGAGCCGAAGATCGCGTCTGCCAGCTTTCCACGACCGTGACTGCCTACGACCACCAACTGGGCCTCCCGGGAGAGATCGGTCAACCCCTTCGCCGGGCTCACATCCTGAAACACTGTGTCCACGTGTGCATTCCGGTACTGGCGCGCCAGTGGTGCCACCAACTCATCCATCCGCTGGCGCTGCTGGGACTGCAATACATCGAGCAGCTTCCAATCCATGTTTCCCTGCCCGCCGAGGTCACCCATGCCGACGGCCGCGCCGATCTCCCACATGTGCACCACCGTCAGGGGCGCGTGCAACGCACCCGCGATATCGAATGCTTCCGCCAGTGCGCGGGTCGAATCGTCAGACCCGTCAATACCGACGACGACGGGCAGGGGCTTGCCGGTTCGCCGGGCGACGGGCTTACGCCAGACCACGAGTGGGCAGTGTGTCCGATGAGCGATTTTCACTGCATGCCCGCCCAGTGTGCGATGATCCCCGGCACCCACGACCAGAAGGCGAGCCGACTGCGAAGCCTCCGCCAGCGCAGTTGCCACCGCGCCCTTGACAGCCGCCGTCTGGATCTCAAGTTCGGGATGCGTCGACCGGACGGCAGCTTCTGCCGTGGCCAGCACCTGCCCGCCGGCACCTGGTTCGAGCGTGGGGATCGCGTGTAGCAATGTGAGCGGAAGTGCACGGCTGGCGGCGAACTCCGCGGCCCACTGTGCGCCGCCGAGGGCGGTGTCCGATCCGTCGATGCCGACGACGATTGCCGGCCGGTCGGCTGAAGTAGTCATACCCGGACAGTATTCCGTGGAGTTATCGGTCCACTCGGCGTAGTTCAGTGGACTGTGACGTGGACGTGGTTGAAGTGATTGGCTACCCGCCACATCGTGTACGCAACACCGAACTGTCCGGCTCGGTTTTGAACGTCCGCATTAATGGCATCGCCCAGGCTCATGTCGGAGACCATGATGTCGATGGCGCGCCCGCTCGGGTGATCAGGTAGATAGTCCGCACGCACGCCACCGATGGACTGGACCCCGGGGTAGGTCGCGATGATGTACGCCACGAGTGCCCTCGCGTTGGGAACCAGACCGTTCATCCCGACCGTCGGGATAGCCGCCCCAGGGCCTAATGCGGCCTGCATGGCGGGGGAAAGCACGGCATAGCTCGCCTTGACCAAAGCGACCTGCGCCTTGAGCTGGGACTGTTTCTGCTCCAGGTCTGCCCGCACGGCTGCGGCCGCATCGGCTGCCGCCTTGGCATCGGCCGCGGACCGGGCCGAGGCGGCCTCGATGGCGTGCGCCTCCTGCTCAACTTGGCGCAGGCTCTTCAGTTCGCCGGAGATCGTCTCCGTCATCACACGCTGGGTTGCGAGCTTGTCGATGAAGCTCTGCGGTGACGCGGCGGTGAGGATCGAGTACACGCCATCAGCACGCCCACCCACATAGAACGCTGCGGCAAGTTTGTCGAAGCTGGCTTGGCGGGGCGCAAGTTGGGCCTTGGCCGCATCAAGTGCCGCCAGATCATCGGCATGCTTTCTGTCTGCTTCGCCTTGCAGGAGCAGCTTGGTATCGAGGTCCGCCTGGGCCGTCTGGACAGTCTCGATCAGCTGTTCGGCCTGACGCGACAGCTCATTGAAATTCGCGACATTGTCTTGGGCGGGTTCGGCGTAGGCGGATCCACTCCACACCGTGGCAAGGGCCGCGAGTCCCGCGATCGCGGTGAACACGTGCTTGAACACGGCAGACTTCGTTACTTGCGGGGCAAACTTCAAGATTGCGCATCCTTTGACTGCCGTCGGCGTTCGTCTGCGCCGATCTGCCTGTCTGTATGCCGTAGGCCTCGCTTAGGTTACGAAAACGCAACGACTTTGTCTAACCGCAGTTGCTGGTGGCCGATCTCAAAATCACTGTGATGGGTGATGTTTCGACATCGTAGGACGACGTCGTCAGATGGGAATTGGCACCGAAACACCTACAGTAGGCCGATGACCTCATCGGTTTTCTCCCTACCGGCCAGCGGAGTGTTGATCAGCGACGGCGGTCTGGCGACTGAACTCGAGGCTCGCGGCCATGATCTCTCCGATGACCTATGGTCGGCACGTTTGCTGGCCGACGAACCCGAAGAGATCATCGCGGTGCACGAGGCGTTCTTCCAGGCGGGTGCGCACATCGCGACCACCGCCAGCTATCAAGCCTCCTTCGAGGGCTTCGCCCGCCAGGGAATCGACCGCGCGGGGGCCGAACTGCTGATGCGCCGCAGTGTCGAATTGGCAAAATCCGCACGCGACGCAACGTCGACGAACGCATGGGTGGCGGCCTCGGTTGGGCCCTATGGCGCAATGCTCGCCCACGGCGAGGAGTACATCGGTCGATACGGACTCAGTGTTGCCGATTTGACGGCGTGGCATCGGCCACGAATGGAAGTGTTACTGGCCGCTGAACCGGACGTGCTGGCAATGGAGACGATCCCCGACAGCGACGAGGCCGAGGCGCTGGTGGGATTGATCCGCGAACTCCGCGCACCGGCCTGGCTGAGCTACACCATCGCCGGTGACAAGACCCGAGCAGGCCAACCCCTCGATGAGGCATTCGCGATCGCGGCGGACGTGCCTGAGATTATCGCCATCGGCGTCAACTGCTGCGCGCCCGCCGATGTTCTCGGTGCGGTCACAACGGCGCGACGGGTCACTGGCAAGCCGGTGGTCGTCTACCCCAACAGCGGCGAGGTGTGGGATGGCGCCAACCGCGTGTGGGTCGGAGAGCCGGGAATGGACACCGGACTGGCAACCGATTGGGCACCCGCAGGTGCCCGGATCATCGGCGGGTGCTGCCGGGTTCGGCCTGACGATATCGCTGCGATGGCCGCGGCCATACCTGCCAGAAGTATTGCGCATCGGTAGTGGCGGCTACCGCAAGGCAGATGCCGACCATCCAATAGCAATAGCGCGAGATAGCCGACGATGTGAACCTGTTATAGCCGTTTGATCCGACCCTGGTACCGAGCGAGGTGCGCCGCATTGATGTGCTCGCCTGCCTCGCCATTGGCGCTTTCCCACACCGGCGCGGGGTGGCCCCGGCGCCCCAACTCGGCGACCGTGGCCGCGGCCAGCGCCTGCAATAGTGCGCTGCCCACCACGGTGGAGGTTGCCGAGACCGCGCTGGCGCAACCGGGAATCTGCACTGCAGCGTCGCCGTCAACCCCGTAATTGTCGAAGACCAGATCGGCGCAGTCGAACAGCATCTTCCCGCTGGGGTGGCGCGAGCCGACACGGCGAGAGAATTGCACCGACGTCAGGGCCAGCACCGTGGCACCACGCGCCCTCGCAGCCATCGCCACTTCGATCGGTACGGCATTGCGGCCGGAATTGGAGATCACCAGCACCACATCACCGGCTTGCAGCGGCTCATCCTGCAGCAATTGCTCGGCATAGCCAGGCAGCCGTTCCAGCCAGGTGGAGCGGCGCGCATTCACCATCACCGAGAGCGGCACATCCAGAATGGCATTCACCGGAACCAGCCCGCCGGCCCGGTAAAACAGCTCGGCAGCCAACAGTTGTGAGTGTCCACTGCCAAACACATGCCAGAGGCCGCCGGAGATGATGCAATCGGCAATCCGTGTTGCGGCGGCGTCAAGTGTGGGCAGTTGCTCGTCGTGCACGCGTTTCAACAGCGCACTGACGGTTTGCAGATATTCGGCGGCGTATTGGCTCATTCTGGCTCCGGACGAAAGCTAACCCAGTGCGGCCCGCCGGTGGCGGAAATTCGACCACCGTTCTGCCGAGTCAGGGCAAGGCGACGGCGCTCACGGGGCGCCGCGAGTCGAGAATTGATCACTTCCGATTTGCCCTGAGTCGAGACCGCTTGGCTTACCGCCCTTTCGGCGAAGTAAGGGAGCCGCGCGAATGGCCTCGAACGCGAGTCGAGGCGAATCACTCGTGCGCATGACCGTCAGATCGTCCGCGAGTGAGCCGGTATCGGAGAGAAAACGGGTCAGCACCGCGGGCGGAACTCGCTCGAACAGACGGTAGAAGGTCTCCGGCGCACGTTCGGGGCGGCTGCGCAGATACGAAAGGAAGATGGTGTCAAGCGCGGTGGTGCGCGCACTGCGTGCGGCGGGGGGCTCGGCGAATCCACCGGTACGCAGCGCGGAAACCACGCGCGGCGCAAACTCGCGGACAAAGCGCTGCACGGCCAGAAAGGCATACCCGCTCGACGGTTTCACATGTCCACCCGCGGTGCCGATGCGCACGATTCGCGGGCTCGGCCATGCATCGAAAGGCTCCGTCGTCATCGGGATCACGCCGCTCTCGTGCGAGATCGTCTGAAACACCGCGCCCGGCCGTCGCTGCGCGAGCCATGTGTCGATCGCCGCCTCGTACACGTCCTCGGGCAGTGGACGCTCGGTAAAAAAGGTGCTTTCGATGAGCGCCGTATATGCATCGAAGGGCAACACATAGATGAAGTGGATCCCGAAGGCCTGTGAGACATCGAAGTCCATGAGCGTCGCAGTATCGACCTCGAAGACCGGCTCCGCACTGCGGACGACGCGGCCGCGGAAGTGTTGCAAAAGGTAGACGTCTTTGCCGCCGCTTGGTGGGCGCGTCAACGAGGGCGGCCGCGAGTCCATCGCGAGGCGCGCGCGCAGCACTCCTGCGCTGGTGTGCACATCGACGTGGGTACCGCGGTCGTCGAGGTGCTCCACAGTTACCCCGAGAATCAACTCGACTCGCCGGCCCGCAGCGGCCAGGCGCTCGAGTGCGATCTCATAGAAGCGCTCACCGGGAATTCTGCAATAGGTAATCGGTGGCGCAGACCGCAGCACCTCGACCGTGCCATTGCGGGCGCGCCATCGATTCCAGCGATGGGTGACTGCGGATTCGAACGCGTGTGGCACGAGATCGAAGAAACACCATGTGCGGTCAGCACCGCTGAGGCTTTCGCGGGGGTCGACGAGCAGGATCCGCGCGTTGTCCGGCAGGCCCGCGTCGAGCAGAGCCACCGCGAGCGAGAGTCCCGAGAGCCCCGCGCCCGCAATGATCACATCAGCGTCAAGTGCGAGCTCCGCCTGAGGCTCAGTCACACGAAACTCCTCCCCCGATGGTCGAATCTTCCACTGATCGCCACAGAAAAGCAGGATGACGCCGTTGGAAACACGAAATCTACCGAACACGTGTGAACTCGCGGCGCGCCAAGCCTCTGCCGCAGTCTGACCGGCGACTTTCTAGCTGGCCAGCGCGGGCTACACCGTTAACAGCAGTCACATTGTTAACATCGCGCTGTGCAGGACTTGTCGGGGACCACCCCGTTCCCGCGATCAGCCAGGGTTTCCCGGCGTGACGCACTCCGCTATGCGGCCGCCGCGTCGGCACTGGCCGGACTCGGCGCAGCATCGGCAAGTTTGGGCGCCCCCGAAGCCGGTGCCGCCGCCCCCATGCTGATCGACTTCGCCATGCGCCAGATTCCCGCGGCGGATATCCGCGCGGCCGGCTATTCCGGTGTCATCAATTACGTCTCGCTATCGCGTCCCGGCTCCAACTTCGGCGCCAAACCGATCACCCGGCCCTACGCCGAGTCGCTCACCGCCGCAGGGCTTGTCATCGTGAGCAACTATCAGTACGGCAAACCCGGCGGGACAGCGCCATCGGACTTCACCCGCGGACTCGCCGGCGGCGTGGCCGATGCCCAGACCGCGTGGCAGTTGCATACCGCGGCAGGCGGCGGCCAGAGTGCGCCGATCTTCTTTTCCATCGACGACGACATCAGCCGCAACACCTGGAATGCGCTCGCGCTGCCGTGGTTTCGCGGAATCAACTCGGTACTCGGAGTGCAACGGACCGGCGTCTACGGGGGTATTGACGTGTGCCGGTGGGCCGCCGCCGACGGCGTTATCGGGAATTCGAGCACGCCCGGCCATCGATGGGCCTGGCAGACCAAAGCCTGGTCCGGCTCTCAGGTCGAACCCACCGCAGTTCTCTACCAACGGATCGTAGCCACGGCATCGAATCCCGGGCCCCTGGTCGGCGGCACCGAAGTCGACGTCAACGATGTTCTGGCCGGGGACTGCGGGCAGTGGAACCTACATCCGTGAGGTCAGGCGCGTAGCTCCTTGGCCAGTTCGCCGAAGGCATCGACCCACTTGCTCATATCCGCATCGGTGTGTGCCAACGACACCAGCCATTGATCGTCCATTCCGGGCGGGGTCAGGACGCCGCGGTTGATGCCCCATAGCCAACCCAACTCAGCGACCTCAAAATCAGTGCTCAGTTTGTAGTCGCGGTAGTTGCGGATCGGGGTTGGTGACCATGTCACTGCACCCTTGACGCCGAAGCCCACGGTGTGGGCGGGCAGTTCGTACTCGCGGATGATGGTGTCCATGGCTTCCATGGCGTTGTCGTTGACCTGTTCGGCCGCAGCCAACGCCTGTGGGGTCGCGATCTCATCGACTGCCAAGGCCGCGGCCATGCACAGCGGGTTGCCGTTGTAGGTGCCGAAGTGGGCCATGCGGTTGTCGACGACGACCTGCATGACTTCGGCGGTGCCGCCGAAGGCGGCCAGCGGCAGGCCGCCGCCGATGGACTTGGCCAACGTGATCAGGTCCGGTTTGACGCCTAAGCGCGCGGCCGCACCGTGGGCGCCCGCGGTCAGCCCGGTCTTGACCTCATCGAAGATCAACAGCACGTTGTGGGCGTCGCACAGTGCGCGAACGTCGGCAAGGTAGCCGGCGTCGGGCAATATGATGCCGAGATTCTCGATGACCGGCTCCATGACCACGCAGGCAATCGTCTTGCCGTGCTCGGCCAGCACGCGCTGCATCTGGCCGATGTCGTTATAGGCCACGACATGCACGACGCCGGACTCGACATCGAAGGGCACCTGCGGGATCGGGTTGTCCGCGGGACCGATCTCGTCAATACCCGGCTTGACCGACACTGACAGCCCGTCGTAGCCGCCGTGGTATCCGCCTTCGATCTTCACGATGGCTTTTCTGCCGGTGTAGGCCCGTGCAGTGCGCACCGCGTACCCGGTGGACTCGGTGCCGGAGTTGGTGAACCGCAGCATGTCCAGCCCGAAGCGTTCCTTGAACCTCTCGGCGACCTCGGTCGAGATCGGCGACGGCGTTACGAACAGCGTGCCGATGTCGTCGAGAAACTCCTTGACCTTGGCGACCACCGCAGGGTTGAGGTGGCCGACGAGCATCGCGCCGAAGCCCATCGACAGATCCAGCACTTGGCGGTCGTCACAGTCGGTGACGTAGGCGCCGCGGGCGGACTTCACACCCATCGGATACGGATCCCAATACTGGAAGCTGCTGGTGACACCCAGCGGCAGGGTCTTGCTCGACCGTGCGGCATGGTCAGCCGAGCCCGGGGTGGTCTTGGCGTAGCGCTCCCACTCCTTGGCCATGAGCGCTCCAACCCGGGCCGGGTTCAGCGGGGTGAAGGAAACGGGCACTTGTCGCCAGCCCGCCGGGTCATGGGCAGGAAACGTGGCCGGCACTTCTGTCGTTAGGCTCATTGCTATCACCTTCAGCCAGTCGGAAAGTCAGTCTGGACGGCAGCCTAACCCGCCCGACCCACTTCGGACTACGGAAAACCCACGCTTGCGGGACCTCTGACGGGTGCCCCCTTCCTCGACACCCGCAGCGGGCGATGCGTACGCTGACGGCGTGGGGGGGCGCAGACTTGGGCGTTTCAGCGCATACCTGGCAAACATGCCTCTCGATGCACCAGCAAAGTCTGCGCGAGGCGAAGCTCCGGAGAGGCGGGCCCAATGAGCGCCTCAGCCGCTTCGGACGGCGCCCCAGAGCCTGCCCGGCGTGGCGGTCCGGGTCGGAAGCATCGGGCCTACTCGCGTTATCTGGGTCGGGTCGGCGCGGTCGCGGTGGCGGTGGGAGTGGGCGCGGCGATTGCGTCGATGCAGTCCGTGGCGTCCGCCGATACGACAACCCCCGGCGCGGGATCGACGACGAGTTCGGCCGCGGGGTCCTCGGCAGATTCGGGAACGGCGGACCGGGCCAAGGCCGGGTCTAGCAGGGCGGGTTCGCGGTCCGCGGCTTCGCGATCGGAGCGTTCACAGTCGGCCGGTTCACATATTGATTCACCTGGTTCGCCTATTGGTTCATCTGATTCAAAGTCAATTGGTGCTCGCGGACGGCTCATAGCGCCGTCGACGGGGCCGGCGGCGGCGGCGGCGCGGACGTCGGCGCGAGCGGCTTCCGCCCGGCCTCAAGGATCGGGCCGCGACACCTCAGCGGTCGCGGCCAAGGTGGCAGTCACGAGTCCAACTCGGCTGGCCGCGGGCGCGAACGCAGTCAGTGATGTGTGGTTGTTCGGCGATGGCACGGCCGACCATCCCAACGCCGGGATTCTGATCGGCAATGGCTACACCTACACGCAATACGGCGGCGCCTGCACAAGCGGTGCCTGCAACGGCGGCAATAGTGGTCTGATCGGCAACGGCGGCGGCGGCTTCGCCGGCGGCAACGGCGGCGCGGCGGGATGGTTCGGCAACGGCGGCAACGGTGGGGCCGGGGTGGCTGCTGCCACTGGCGGTGCCGGCGGCAACGGCGGTTCCGGCGGATTGATCACTGGCGACGGCGGCAATGGTGGGGCTGGCGGGGCGGCCACCAGCGCCGGCGTTGACGGTGGTGCCGGCGGTATTGGCGGCGGGACCGGATGGCTGTCGGTGCGTGGCAACGGTGGATCCGGCGGGGCCGGCGGGAACGGGCTGGCAGGCACCGCAGGCGCCAATGCCTCGACTGCGGGCGGATCAGGCACCGCCGGCATCGCCGGCGGTAACGGCGGAGCGGGCGGCAACGGCGGAGCGGGTAGCTGGGTTTTCGGCAATGGCGGCTCGGGCGGATCAGGCGGATCGGCCGGCGATGGCGGCGTGGGTGGCAACGGTGTCTCGGGCACTGATGCGACTACCCCCGGCGGAGACGGCCAAGCTGGCGGTAGCGGAGGAAACGGCGGGGCCGGCGGAGTCGGTGGAGTCGGCGGCAACGCCGGTGTGGGTCGGGTTCTGTTTCTGGTCGACGCCAACGGCGCCAACGGTTCGGGCGGAAGCGGCGGTAACGGCGGTGCCGCCGGTAGCGCAGGCGACGGCGGTAACGGTGTCAGCGGACTGAGCGGCGGCGCGATTGTCCGCGACGGCCAAGACGGCGGCGAGGGCGGTGCGGGCGGAAACGGCGGTATCGGCGGGGCCGGTGGCGCGGGCGGCGCTGCCGGTACGCGCGGCACTGGCGGTGAGGCGGGAGCCTCCGGTGACGGCGGTTCCGGCGGAGCGGGCGGCGACGGCGGCGAAGGCCGGGGCGGCGGTAACGGATATGACGCCGCAATCCTGAACAATGGCAGCAACGGTGGTAGCGGCGGATCAGGCGGTGCGGGCGGCAACGGCGGCGAAGGCGGCGCCGGCGGCGCGGCCGGTGGCTCGGGTGCCACCGCGGGCAGCGATGCCGACGGCGGAAACGGCGGAAACGGCGGAAGCGCCGGGACGGCCGGCGCGGGAGCCGCCGGTATTGCAGGTACCAACGGCACCGTGGGCATCCCCGACGCCGGCACAGGAGGCAACGGCGGGGCCGGAGGCAACGGCGGTTCGGCCGGCGCGGCCGGAGCCGGCGGCAGCGGAGCTCAGAGCGGTACCAACGGCACCGCGGGTCTAGCCACCAACGGTGCGGCGGGTGGCGCCGGCGGGGCGGGCGGCACGGGCTACAACGCCGCCTCGGGCAGCGGCGGCGACGGCGGAACCGGCGGCAACGGCGGCAACGGCGGCAACGCCGGCGCATCCAACGGCAGCGGCATCAGCCGCAACGGCGGCCGCGGTGGCGATGCAGGCGCCGGTGGTGACGGCGGCAGCGGCATCTTTGCCGGCGGTGACGGCGGAAACGGCGGAAACGGCGGCGTCGGCGGTCAGGGCAGCAACGGCGCAACCAGCCTCAGCACCGGTCTCGGCGATGACGGCGGCAACGGCGGCGATGGCGGTAACGGCGGACTCGGCGGCTACTCCGGTCTCGCCCCCACCGCCGCGGACAACCTCAACAACGGCATTTTCTTCGGCAGCGGCGGCAACGGCGGAGCGGCCGGCAGTGGCGGCAACGGTGGCAACGGTAAGGATGCCGCGGCGGGCGGGAACTCCGGCTTCGCGGGCGGCGACGGCGGCACCGGCGGCCAAGGCGGCCAAGGCGGCAGGGCCAGCCAGATCACCGGGGACTATCACGGGCTGTTCGGCTCCAACGGCAATGGCGGCGTCGGCGGCAATGGTGGTACCGGCGGCGGCGGCGGGACTGGAAGCACTGGCAGCGGCAGCGCCGGAGGCGCAGGCGGCGACGGCGGAAACGGCGGGTCGGCCGGCGACGGAGGAGCACCCGGAGACGGCTACAAGACCGCGCCGGCAAGAACGGAATTGCCCGTCGGGACCGGCGGCGCGGGCGGCATCGGCGGGAATGCCGGGTCCGGCGGCGACGGCGGCCAGGGCGACAGCGGCTTCAGTGGCGGTGGCGGTGGCACCGGCGGCGTCGGTGGCAATGGCGGCGCGGGCGGCGACGCCAGCGATGAGGTCGGCTATTCCCAGGGCAACAGCGGCGGTGACGGCGGCGCGGGCGGAACCGGTGGCGACGGCGGCACCGGCGGCACCGGCGGAGGCGGTGCCAACGGCGGGACCGGAGGCAATGCCGGCGTCGGTGGTGCGGGCGGTAACGCTGGCGGCGGCGCAGGCGCCGTCTATGTCGGTCCCGGAGCTTTCGGCGGCGACGGCGGCACCGGCGGAGCCGGCGGTAACGCGGGGGTCCTCGGCGCGGGCGGCATTGCTGGCTTCGCCGCCAACGCAGGGGCCAACGGCAGCGGAGCCCAGGGCGGTGACGGCGGTGACGGCGGCACCGGCGGCACCGGCGGCCCTGTCGGCTCACCCGGCACCAACGGCACCGGTGGCCTCGGAGGCACCGGTGCCACCAACGGAACCGACGGCACGCCTGTTGCGCAGAACGCAACCATCACGATCACGAATTTCATCCAGTCCGGCCGCTTCCCGTACCCGATCGTGCAGGTCTCGATCAACGGTGGCCCGAATCACCCCGTGCTGCTCGACAGCGGGTCCACC
>Ga0164295_10003455_pt1 | contig 12701 bp, 9 predicted proteins | sample GEODES006metaG_FD_111798 | JGI IMG/M metagenome (GOLD analysis project Ga0164295, IMG submission 111798) | Oligotrophic lake water microbial communities from Sparkling Lake, Wisconsin, USA - GEODES006 metaG | ecosystem: Environmental > Aquatic > Freshwater > Lake | place: USA: Sparkling Lake...
CACCCAGCTCCAACTTGTACAAGTACGCGTAATAACTGCGCGGGGGGGCTGTGTGTCGCCCAACACACCCGGGTGCGGCGGGTGTGTCTCTCCAAGCCGGCCGCCAAGGGCGGTCGAGATTCACCACCGCGCGGCCGAGGGGCGGAGGAGCGCCGCCGAGGGCTGGTCTGAGCGATCGCCGGCATGGTCGCCCACATCCGACATGCTGTCCGCGTCACGCTGGCTCTCGAGCTCAGAGGGCGGCGTGAGGGGCTCTGGCTTGTGGCCGGGCGAGGTGCGCTTCCTCCTCCACTGATGGAAGACCTCCGCCCCGAGCGAGAGGAAGACGATGGCGATGCCACAGCCCATCATCAGATTGATCGGATGCGCGAAGAAGAGGATCGAGAGCACGACTGAGAGGAACTGGCGCACGGTCTGAATGGTCGCGAACACAACTGGTCCGAACCGTTTGATGGTGTAGAAGATGAAGAGCTGGCCGACAGCGGAGCAGATGGCCATGGTGACGATATGGAGCACGCACGAGGGGTTGGCCACGAGGAAGGCGTACACCGTCACCCCCTCGAGCGTGAGCACCAGCCCAAGAGCTGTGAACGCCGAGGAGAAGAGGTTGGCGTAGAGCATCATCGCTGTCGAGGAGACCTTGTACTCCTTGAAGACAGCCGACTGCCAGTTGGAGGTAAATGAGTCACACACCATGTACACGGTGATAAGGATGATGCCCCAAAGCTCGGTGTTCTTCACCGGTGCGTCGTTTGTCTCAAACAGCTTAAACATGGCTGCGCCCGCCGTGACGCCCATTGCCACCACGTACTCGAAGCAGGCGTGCACGCGGCGCGACACGACGTAGCCCATGAGCATGGTGGGTACCATCTTGCACGACTTGGCGAGCACCTGTGTCGGGAACGAGACGAACTTGAGCGCCTCGTACTGGCACACCGAGGACATGATGTTCGACACTGACGAGTACGAGAACTTGTACAGCGGCGCGCCATTGGCGCAGCGCACCACGGGCTCACCTGTGTAGCACATCATCGCCCAGGCCGCGAAGAGTGCGAGGATGCGATTGGCGAAGACGAGGAACTTGCTGCTGCGAAAGAGCTCCCCGGTCTCGTACGGCTTCGTCATGATGCGCTCCTGCATCAGACCCCAGAGCAGGTAGCTCACCTGGATGCCGACCGAGCACACGGTCAGCCGCATCGCGGACGCGGCAAAGCTTTCGGGTCTTGACTCGTCAGCATCGAAAGCTCCGCCTCCCTTCCGCTTGATATCTTCGTCACCGACGACGCAGGCGTGCACCAGCCGCGACAGCCTGTCGCGGTCACGTCTGAAGTCAGGTGACTTGACCATCTGGAAGGAGATCAGGACAAACAAGTAGAAGCTCCCAAAGGAGACAGTGTAGGTGAAGAGCTGTTCGTGGGCCATGATGAGTGCATGTACCGAGGAGAGAAACCCCTTCACCATTGAACGCGACACCCTATTCGCTCGGGTGGCCGTCGTGGGCACATCGGCGGGAAAAAATCGCAAGACAGTCGCGCAATTCCCCGAAAATACGTTGCAGACGCGTGTGTTCTATCCGTATTTCACACTCTTTACGTCAGCATGGCGGACCACTGTCATGACGTACCACCTCCGCCACCTCCAGACGAGCTGCCACCGCCGCCACCCGAGGAAGATGCTGCACCACCACCACCACCATCTGATGCGGGCGACACTGCCGCTGCCTATCAGTATCAGACACCGGATGAGTACGCTGCAGCATGTGCCGCCTACCTCCAGGCCTGTAAGGATGCCGGGTACGACGTCGCGCACTTGACGCCGCCGCCGCCGCAGCAGCAGCAGCAGCCGGCCACACGGCCTGCATGGCTCCAGGAGCTGACTGAGGACAGCAGCGGCCGCGGGCGGCGCTCACGCTCGCCCTCGCCGGAGCGCGGCGGCCCCGTGGCACCGCAGCGCCACAATGGCGGTCGTGAGCGGGACGACCGCCGTGGTTATGCGCAGCCCGAGGCGTCCTGGCGGCCGCCAATTAGTTTGGCCCAGGGTCGTACTGCTCCACGATACGGCTCCACCGGTCCGGGCATGCCGCCGCCAGGCCCTCGGCAGGGGCTCTTCTTACAGCGCTGCCCACTCTTTCAGGGCGGGAAGGGCAAGTGCAAGCGAGGCCAGCGCTGCCAGTTTGCACACGGAGACGCAGAGCTCGCGCCAAAGGAGGTGCGCCAAAGAATACGGCAAGAGGCTGAGGCGCGGAAGCAACAGTGGCAGCAGGTGACCGACGGCGTGGGTGACGTGGATGCAGATGCGCCTGGCGCGTCGCGCCAGCGCGAGATAGGCGATTTCGAAGGCGACGACCCCGCCTATGTCGAGTACGAAGCCCTCGCGGCTGCCGCCGCGTCAGGAGCGCCGTCGTCAAACACCACGGCTTCGTGTGGCGGCGTTACCAGCGGCGGCGGTGGCGGTGGCGGCGGCGGCGGCGGCGGCGGCGGCGGCGGCGGCGGCGGCGGCGTAGACGGAGGCGGCCCTCTCGAGCCCATGATGAGGCGCCAAGATGGTACGCCTCTCGACTTCTCATCGCGGGCCTCCAAGCAGGAGGCCCTCCGACAGCATAAGATTGAGGAGGCCTACAATGTGACTCAGGCTATGTGGGGTCTGCCGGCGACCGGCAGCGGTGCGGCAGAAGATCGTCAGCCCGTCCGCTTGGCGCCGCGCGGCCGTGGCCGTCACATGGTGAGGCCTGCGTGGTTGACGCGTATGGAGAGCGCATCAGCCACAACGCAGTAATGAATGTAGGTCAACACTGCACTTCGGGTCGTTAGCTCTCTCGTGCCGTCGGGGGATGGGGAACGGCCGCGGTCGGCTCTATGTGGGCTCATCATTGTTGACATATGACAACGAGACCGAACCGTGTCGGCACCGGCGCGGCGGTCCGGTGTGCGCCCGTGTGGCGGGTCCCGTGCGAGGTCGACGCAAAGGCCGCTGCGCCGAACGGTGGTGTGGGCTAAAGTACGCACAGGCTTGTCCGAACTTATTTAAGAACTTTTGCTACGCACGGCCGCGGGCCGAGGCGCCGACGCGTTCGATCCGACCACGGATCCACGTTCACGGTTTCCGGCTCGGCGGCGAAGCACGGCCACCACTACCCACTTCTCGTTGTTTGCATGTTCCCTGCAAGCACGGGCCGGCGACGCCCTCCTGATCAACTTGAGCGATCCTTGTGGGTTGCTGCTGGCGGCGCTAGGCCGAGGAGGCGAGCAAGAGCGAGCCGAAACTGCTGCCCTATTGTTTGGAGCATGACAATCGGCACCCGGATGACAGCACGAAACAGCCCTAGGCTCACGGTGCTGAAAATGATGGCTTCCACGTGGCTGGGTGCAAGAGCTTGCCACTTCTCACCGAAGACGTGCAAGCGTCGGGTTGGGTTTCCACCTGCGTCCACAAACACACCACCAGTGTGGGCCCACTTCAAGACGCCAGACATGCTGTACACGGCTCGCCCAGACGCCTCGCCTCCAGTCGATAACAGTCGCCTCGCCTCCAGTGCACTTCGGAAGCCCACTGTGCAAAATGTCACCAGCGGGATGTCGTCTGGTAGTGGCCGCGGCAGTTTGCTGAGCGGCAGTGCTCCCGGGATGGTTGAGATGGCCCTTTCTGCGTCACTGCGCACGTCGACCAGCAACACCGGCCCATCGGACTGCATTTGCCGAAGCGTCTCTGGCTCAATGTGTGCCACGTCCGGAAATTTCGCACGATGCGATGCAACCTCCGCGTCGCAGGCCGCGAGCCTCTCAGCGTCTGTGGGCATCTCGCGACGTTCGTCGCGCCCTGGTGCGTCGACTTGAGGTGTGAACAACACTGTATGTACGCCGGTCCGGTGTCTTGGGTGCCGAATTAAACCATTGGCTGTGAACAAGCGCTGCTTCTTTAAACAGCTCGACGCGGGCCGACAAGCCGCGCTACATCGGTGAGTATAAAGCTGCGTGAATGGGCTGTTAACAACTCCCGGCCCGCCGATGCCCGTGGCCGTGTGGTGCCGGCCGCCGACCGGCACCACCATCTCAAATATCGAGCACCTCCTCCTCCTCGGTGAGCCCGAGAGCCTCCTTGACGTCGTCGTCAACCTCGCTCAGATGCATGGCGCCGTAGCTGATGAGCATCGGGCGCAGCTCGGGCTGCTGCTCGATAATCTCGAGCAGCTGCGGCGCGGGCAGCGCGAGCATCACTGGGAGCGAGTGAGGCATGCCCTGCTGGCAGCACTTGACGAAGCCCGTCCAGAGCCGCGGCGAGGTCCAGATCTGGCGTGAGATGAGGTGGTGCAGCAGGCCCATGGTGAACTGCGCGAGGAGCGGGTGGTAGAGGAGCGCCTGGATCGTCGTGCGCATGAAGATGAGCGGCAGCGGATCCAGATGCACGATGAGCTGCAGCGCGTCCGCCACCACCTGCATCGTGAACACCGACTTTTCTGCAAGGCAAGCCTGCACGCCGTCGATGAGCTGCTTGAGGCTGACGCCTGCAGACCCATCCGAGGGCAGCTGGTGCAGCAGCAGCAACAGGTGCGCCGGCGGCAACGGCGGCGGCTTCGCATGCATCAGCGCCGCGAGCGCCGCAGACGCCGTCTCCGGTGCCATGCCGAGCAGCCGCGGCAGGACGCTCTCGACGAGCGGGCGTGGAGCAAACGGTAGGAGCGGCACTGCATACCGGCCATCGCGCAGCTCGGTGCAGCAGAGCTCAAGCGTGCCCTCGACGAGCGCCGCGGGCGGTGCAGGCGGTGCGGGCGGCGAACCGGTAGGCGAGCCGGCGGCCACGGCCGTGAGTAGAGCGAGGATCAGCGGCGCACTTGGGTCAAGGGGCCGTATCTCACGCATCGCTCTCACAAGGAGGGACGCCAACTCGACAGGGTCGATGTGCGGCACGAGCAGGGGCGCGTTCCGCACCAGCACCGCCTGCGCGCCGGCCGAGGCGCCGCCAAAGTGCGCGAGCAGAGGCCACAGCCGTGCGGGCTCCTTGGCAACCACTGCGAGGTAGAGCTGCACATGCGCTGTGAGGATGTCCTCGTTCTCCTCGCCCTCCTGATGGCTCTTGATGGCCCACGAGTCTTCGGCCAGCTCGCCGTCCGATGACACGTCCATCCCGTCGCCGACGCAGCTGGCCGTCGGATGGGCGGCGGTGGACGCGCCCACGAGGCGGCGCAGCTGCGCCTCGGCAAAGCCGCCAATCAACGAAGCGAAGCGAGGTAAAGGGAGCAGCTGAGCCGTCACGATCTTGACCGCGTGTGCGCGCCTCTCAGCCTCCCCAGCCGACTCCCCAGCCGAGGTCGCCACTTGAAGCAGCGCGCGCAGGCACGCCGGCCCGAGCGCGTCGCGCTGCGTCGCCAGCTCGCGGTAGGCCGCGAGCCCCGGTCGCCACATCTCCTCCCCCTCGAGCTCAATGAGCTTTGAAAGCCACTCGGACGTGAGCTTGGGTACATCCAAGAGCACCTGGACGGCGGCGCGTGCATTGGGCGGCAGGGCACGGCGCAGCCGCGGCAGCAGCGACATGGCGAGCACATCGTACCGGCTGGGCGTCGCCGTCTCCCCCGCTTTCGCGGCGCCGCCTTGAGCACCGCCCACCTCCGTCGCGCCACCCCCATGCTCGGCGAATTCTGCATGCAACCAGGCGAGAGCTACCGGTAGGCGCTCCATTGGCGCCGCGAGCACGTGGGCAGCGAGTGCGTGACAGTAAGGGCCATCGGCGCGCTGCTTGGCCGCGAGTCGTCCGAGGAGGAGTGCGCGCACCTGTGGGGAGAGGAGGGCGCCGTGGTGAGCACTTGCATGCAGCCGCGCGTCGTCCGAGGAGGAGTGCGCGCACCTCGGCCAGCCCTCTCGCCGCGAGCTGTGCTTCCCTATCGTCGGCGATCAGGCTCGCCAGGGCCGCCTCCGCCAGCGACGCGCACGCCGCCGCGTCCATCTTTAAGGGAGCGTTGAGCTTCATGGGCTTGCGCTCGAGCGCCGTACCGGTACCAGCCGGCGGCGGCGGCGGCGGCGGCGGGCGCGGCGGCAGCCACGGCATGGAGGCGATCACGAGCTGCGCCACGAGATGCGGCCCGAGCCGAGAGAGAAGAGCTTCGAGCTCCGCGGGGGGCAGCAGCGGCGGGCGCGGCGGCATCCCCAGGCGCGCCGAGGCGGCAGTGCTGCCTCCACTGCTCGTCGTCGTCGTCGTCGCGAGCGCCGCCGTGGGCGCCCCCTCGGTCTTAACGCGCTTCGGACCTGCTGCGAACGCGCTGTCGCCTCCCTCGGTGCCATCGGCAGTGGCACGCTTGGTACTCCCGCTGCCGTCAGCGGCGCTCGATACGGCGCTCGACACGGCGCCCGATACGGCGCTCGATACGGCGCTCTCGGACGCGCCTCGCTCGCCCCCCCCGAGCAGCGGGGGGGGCTCGGTGCCCATCAGCTTGTACAGATGCTTGAGCTGCTCGTTCGCGCCGAGGTGGCGCAGCGCCGTCGCGAGCTCCTCCTCAACAGCACGGTCCTCACGTGCGCGCGTCGTCTTGAGCAGAGTCAGGAGCGCCGCCCGTAGAGATTGCTGTGCGTTGGCGACCTGATGGGACGGAAGCGCGGCGAGCGAGGCAGCGCGCTCGAGCAGAGCGCGCGACAGCGCCGCGAGCGTGCGGCTCAGCCGTTGCAGCAGCACCCGACGTTGCCGGGCAAGCGCCGCGATCGACGTGAGCAGCACCAGCAGAACTGTCGCTGAGGGCGGCGCTAATAGCGTCGTCTCGAGCAAAGTGAGGGTCGCTTCGCCTTCGGCCTCGAGTGCCGCGCGCTCGAGCAGCGGATGGGGTGGGCGCTGGCCGAGCTCGCTCTCCTCGCTTGCCGTGATAGCAGCGGCGCCCTCACTACCTGTTTCGCCGCCGCCTTCGTTGCCGCCCTCGCCGCTGCCCTCGCCGCCGCTCGTACCGCCCTCGCCCACGTGTACGCCTCGATTGGCACCATTGCCATCCTCGAGCGCGGCTGCAGCAGGCAGCGCCGACAGGCGCCATCCGCTGCCGCCACTGGTCACATCGGCGCCAGGCGGCCCCTCCGCTGACTCCGTGCCCTCATCCTCAGGCTCGTCCGTGTAGGCGAGCACCAGCGCCTCACATGCCTTGACGGCGGCAGTGCGCACCGAATCGGCGGCGCTCGCGGCGTTGAGGAGCGTGCCCGCTGTCTCGCGCAGCTTGCGGAGGTGCCCCCAGGTGGGCTCGAGTGCCTTGGCAGCAGCCTCATCCTTCTCAGCAAGCAGCAGTACAAGCGTCGGTCGGAGGAGTGATGTCGCAGCTGCCAGGGCGCGCTTAAGCGTGGGCGCACTCTCGTCGCTAAGCCTGGTGAGCAACGCCGGGAGCAGCTCGGGAATGGTCGACGGGCATGAGCGCCCTGCATCCTCCACAAGAGCCAGCGCCATCCGGCGCACATCAGCGGCAGGGTCCTCAAGCAAGCGGAGCAACAGAGGCACTGCCGGTCGTACGACCTCAGGTGGTGCCTGCAGCAGCTTCACTTGGCCAAGCGCATGGCGCCGCGCTGGTTCGTCGAGCAGAGCGTCCGCCGCCGACGCGAGGAGGGAACCGATGATATCGGCAGTCGACATCGAGCGTCGCCAGCAGCGTGTGAGTGACGATCACGACTCAGGTAAGCGACCGCATCTGCGAAGTCATTCACACACACCAACACGCTCGCACACCGCCTTCACACCGCCCCTCTTACGCCCCTCCTATCTTATTGTGATTTGTGATGCGACTGTGCGTTTGGGGACGCCTCCGGGGACATCCGCGGCGTTTCCATGGCGCGGTGTCGCAGCGGGCAGCCGAGCGTCTCTCACAGGGGCAGAGCCTCTAAACACCGCCGCACCACTGACCACTCTCACGCAATTGCTCTCACGTTGACGTTAGCATGCTTCTTGACGGGTTAGCTTGTGCCACCTACACGGTGTACATCATCATTAGCCGCCGGCGAGAGCCTCGGAGAGGCATTGTATGTCCTCATGTGCTGATGCTCACTCCTCACACCAACAGGGTTGTAGCATTGTACATGGATACATGGCTTGTATCCGCTGTCGATCGTCGCTGGCATCCGCTGCAGGCGGCACGCGGCAGCTTCATCGAGCGGAGCGCAGTGCACACTGGCACATTCCCCTCATCCCGCCGACTTGGGCGGATTGGGCAGCCACAACCCCGGCGGGTGGGGCGCAACACCCGTATGCCCCTCGATGCACAGCCTACGGCACTGCTGCTGGCGGGTGCACGCCGGGTGCGTCCATGAAGGGCGTTGGGTTGACGGGGGTCACGCTGTGCAGCATCGTCGGCCGACCCTGTGGCAGCCCCCGGGCATTCGCCGCAGTCAGTAATTGCGTAAATGCTGTCCCATAGAATTGGATCTGACCCGGCGGTGGCGGCCGCGACTGCGGTTGACCATGTGCGAGCGGCATTGCCATCGAGACGGTTGGAGTGTTCGTCAGTTGCGAGACCGGCACCGGCACCATCGGCGAGTCCATCTGCGCCCCCATCGCCCCGAACGGGCGATCCCTGCCCGGGCCATTGCTCACAGTCATGTAGCCGAGGAGCGGTTGGGAGGACGGACCGGGCACAAAAGAGCCACCGGCCGCGTGTGCGGCTTGCTGCGCGGCGTATTGAGCAGCTTGCACCGAAGCCGCATGCTGCGGGTGCTGCTGTAGCAGCTGCGAGTAGTACTGCATGCCAGCGTACCCTGGCATGGGCACCGCGGGCAGTGGCGTCCCGCCCTTTGATGGCGGCGCCGCCGCCCCCACCATCACCGAGGCTGTTGCCGCAGCCACGGCGGCCGCGACAGCCGCTGTCGCATGGTCCACAGTCTCAGCTGCCGTCTCATTGACCGATCGAAGCTGCGATGGGCCAACCTGCGGCTGCAGGTAAGAGTTCTGAGGCGGAGTCACGATGGGGCCTTGCGCCTGCGGGAAGGCAGCGTACAGGTACTGGCCCAGGGGCGCTGCCACCATGGTCGCCCCCGGCGCAGGCATGTACTCCGTGGCAACTGGCACGCCACTGGACTGCGGGACGGCGAAGGAGCCCCCGCCATGCTGCAACGGCGGGAGCGAGACGAGCCGCGGGTGCGACGCACGGAACGAGGGCGGGTTCTGGCCCATCGCTTGCTGAAGCTGCTTCTGCTTCTGGCGCCGGTTTTGGAACCACACCTGTACGGTGCGAGGCTGCACGCCCAGCCGCTCGGCGAGCTGGACGCGCAGGAGTTGGAGCGGCATGGGATCCTGCTCGAAGACTTGCTCGAGTACGGCCACCTGGCGCCATGAGAAGCTCTGGCGCGTTCGGCGCGGCTTGGCTGGTGGCATCGTCCCATCTGGGGTTTCCCCCTTGTCACAATCGACATCCGCGTCATGGGCCTCCAGCGCGCCGCGCACGTGCGCGAGGACGGAGGCCGCGTGGGCCGTATCGGCGTCAGAGGAGGCGGGCGCACCATCTCCAGTCTCCTCCTCCTGCATGCCTGCAGCCTCCTTATCTCTCTTCTGTCGTGCGGCGCCCCTCCCGGCATACTTTACTCCAGCGAGGAAAGCAGCCGCGGAAGACTCGTCCGACGTCGACGGTTGAAAGACCAATTGACCCGGGTGCGGCTCTCGTCCCGCGTCGACGTCCATTACCGAAATAAGCTCGTCAACAATTCCGCCAACCAAGGCTGTGACCGCTCGCTCTCGGGAGGTGCTACTGCGCAGTAGTATGAGATGCGTTTCCCTAATTGGAATAATCCTAATTAACAAAAACTCTTTCGAAAATGACGTGGACACGATTTGAGATGAATCAATCAATCGTTGTGAACACGTCATCAGAAAATCATTACTCGCGGCCTCTTCGTGTGTATGGCCTTTTTCATAACCGTGGGCGGAGGGACGCCAAGGGGAACCGAAGAGCGAAGACGCGAAGATGCGCCTTCTTTTGGACGCTCTGGCCGCCTGGCGTCCTAAAATATGGCTTCTAGAATCTAGATAAGGCTGAGCGATTAAATGCGATTTAGCGCGGCCGGCCTTTGAGGCCGGCCCGGCGGCTCGAGTTTGGTTGTGGTGATGGGGTCCAGGGGTCCTCGAGCTAGTGGAAACTGCCTCCTTATTTACGCCGATTGTTGGGAGTTGGGTGACCATACTTGTAAATACTTTGTCGGGCGACAGGCATCGGAACAATCGTCACGCACTGACTTTCGCACCAAATGGCGACGCCGCCACCGCCGCCGCCCACCAACATGGTCGTGATGGTCACGGGAGGCTCGGGCCTCGTCGGCCAGGGCATCAAGGCCAACATCGACCGTGAGGCGAATGCGGCTGAGACATGGATCTTCCTCACGTCAAAGGACGGCGACTTGCGCGACAAGGAGCAGACAAGGGCCATCTTTGAGAAGCACAAGCCCACGCACGTCATCCACCTCGCAGCACGCGTCGGTGGCCTCTTCAGCAACATGAAGTACAGGGTCGAGTTTTGGAGGGAGAACGTCGCGATCAACGACAATGTGCTGCACCTCTCGCATGAGTACGCCGCGGCCCGCCGCACTCGATGCGACATGGCGACATGGCGCCAAGAAGCAGTTCCTTGCCACTGCCGCAGCCGCTTCGCTCGCCGAGCGCCCTCCACGCGGGCCACCACAGGCTGCGCAAGCCGGAGCAGCATTCTGAGACTCACGGTGACGACAAGCACTGCGCCCTGGCCGCAGGTACGGCGTCAAGAAGGTGGTTTCGTGTCTGTCGACGTGCATCTTTCCCGACAAGACGACCTACCCGATCGACGAGACGATGATCCATAATGGGCCACCGCACCACTCGAATGAGGGCTATGCGTACGCGAAGCGGATGATCGACGTCATCAACCGCTGCTATCACCTGCAGCACGGCTGCATGTTCACCTCGGTCGTGCCGACCAATATCTTTGGCCCGCACGACAACTTTAGCATCGAAGACGGGCACGTGTTGCCGGGGCTGATGCACAAATGCCTCCTGGCTAAGCAGAAGCAGGCTGCGGGGGAGGAGGCGTCCTTTGTCATCTGGGGCTCAGGCACGCCGCTGCGCCAATTCATCTTTTCAGAGGACCTCGGCGCGCTCATGGTATGGGCGTTACGGGAGTACGACTCGATTGAACCGATCATCCTCTCGGTGCCTGAAGAGGCCGAGGTGCGCACGCCGCACACTCGGGCAGCCCACAGGGCCCGGGCGCAGGGGCGGCCTGTGACCTTGGCAGCTAGCAGACCAGCCCTCGCGTAGCCCTCGTGTAGCCTAGCAAGCCAGCCCTCGCGTGTGGCCTGCAGCCTTCGCGTGTAGCCTGCAGCCTTCGCGTGCGCTTGTGGAATCTTTGCTCCTCCTCTCCCCGGCACATCTGACGTGGACGCCGAGCGCTCACGTGCGGCAGGTGACGATCAAAGAGGCGGCGATGGCAGTCGTCGAGGGCATGGGGTACACTGGCAAGGTGACATTCGACACCAGCAAGGCCGACGGCCAGCATAAGAAGACGGCGTGCAACGACAAGCTCATGAAACTCAACCCAAACTTCAAGTTCACACCTTTCAGCGCGGCGGTTGCCAAGACGTGCGCATGGTTCGAGGCCAATTACGCGACCGCGCGGAAAGGCGGGCACTGAGCCCTGTCGGCAGCACCTCGAAATGTGTCCTGAGCGTTGAGACTGCAAGTCTCAGAGGCGCGATCCCGATCTCCCGAGAACTGCGCCGATTCGCAACGCCCGATCACGTCAGATTGGCATGGACGTGACAATGAGTCTTACCTGATCTCGAACTACCCTCAGTAATCGAAGGACAGACCTCCCGGGATAGCGACGTTAAAACACAATAATTTGCATACCGTTAATCATATGCGTACTGATCTAAAGCTGTATCCCGCTGTAAGCTCAAGCGAGAAGCGTGGGGTCACGCGCCTGCGCCGCGGGCTCGAAACTGTGTACTCAGAAATTGGATCCTTGAAGCAGATTGCGGCGCGCGCGGTACTCCAACGGACAGCTGTTGTCGCAGCCGCATCGGCGTAGCACCCCATACTTCACGTTCTTGCATACCAGCATCATTCAGCTCGTGGTCATTCTCTTCGCGCGTGCACTCGTGGCTGCATCCGAATGACGCAGGCTTCATAGGACTCCACGTCGCACGTGGCTCGCGGCGCTGTGCGACAGGTGAGACGAGCGGCCCTGCCGTGCTCGGCGAGGTCGAAGGACTACACCTGTGCAGGTGGGCGTGAGCAGGCGACAGATACGGTGGGATTCATGGGCCGGGCAAGCAGGCTGTGCGCTCCGGAGGTGATTGCGGGGGCAACTGTGGGAAGGAGACGCACTTCCACTCTTTTCCTTCCCTCTTGAGCCGGAGGATGAGATTGGGCTGCTGAGCATCAGGCGATAGTAAGAACTTCGCGGCAACCGCATCGTCTCGCGTCACGGTTGCCTGTCGCAGCAAGGGAGGAGGTGAGAGGCTGTTGCGGCGGGGCAATGTCGCGCCCTTCCTCCCTTTGCGAATCCCGGACCGCATGGAGGACCCCGACGCCTGGCGCGGGCCCATGGACCACCATGGGCAAGGCTCTGCCAACCTAGCAGACAAAAGAGCTGTGCTCGCATTGTACATCTTGGACGGAAAGTGAAGACGGAAGGCGTTTTCTCTGACGTTTTTCGCGCCGGGGCGACGATTGGCAACTTCCTAAAACGTTCGAATTCACAAATTGAAACAAAGCTTTCCTCTCAG
>Ga0164295_10003457_pt1 | contig 12698 bp, 9 predicted proteins | sample GEODES006metaG_FD_111798 | JGI IMG/M metagenome (GOLD analysis project Ga0164295, IMG submission 111798) | Oligotrophic lake water microbial communities from Sparkling Lake, Wisconsin, USA - GEODES006 metaG | ecosystem: Environmental > Aquatic > Freshwater > Lake | place: USA: Sparkling Lake...
CCAGCCAGGTCGAGGCGTCCCTAAGCCCAGGGATCGGGGAGGTCATCGAGCCCGCCCCAGGGGCTCCAGCGCCAGGGGCCAACCCCTTTGGGCTTCCCGCCCCCCTGCTAGCGCTGTTGCAACGACGCGGCTTTGATACGGCCGAGGCGATTGGCGGGCTTCTCAATCCGCCCCCGGCCCCGGAGCCGGCAGACCATTTCGCCGACTTGACGAAGGCCGTCGCCCGCCTACGCCGGGCCTGCAAGGCCGCTGAGGCCGTGGCCATCTGCGGCGACTACGACGCCGATGGCATGACCAGTACGGCCCTGCTAGTGGGGGTGTTGCAACGCCTGGGGGCCAAGCCCCAGGCCGCCATCCCCAGCCGCCAGGAGGATGGCTATGGGCTGAATGTCGCCATGGTCGAGCGGCTCCATGGTGAGGGCGTTGGCCTGCTGGTCACCGTGGACAATGGCGTGGCCGCCCGGGAGGCCCTACTGCGGGCCGAGGCCCTAGGCCTCGATGTGATCCTCACCGACCACCACAGCCTTCCTGACGAACTTCCGCCTTTTTTGGCCCTGCTCCATCCGGCCTGTACACCGGAGGGCTCCCCCTACCGGGGCTTAGCCGGGGTGGGCCTGGCCTACGTCTTGGGCCAGGCCCTGGCCCTCGCCATGGGCGATCAGCAGGGCCTGGCCAATGCCCACGATCTGTTCTGCATCGGCACCATCGCCGACATGGCTCCCCTGGTCGGGGTGAACAGGCGCTGGTTGATGGATGGGCTGCCCGGGCTCAAGGGCAGCGCCCTCCCTGGTCTGCAGGCCCTCCAACAGGTGGCTGGCCTCGATGACGGCCCTCTCGATGCCGGCAGCGTCGGCTTCCAAATTGCACCGCGCATCAATGCTGTGGGCCGGCTCGGGGATCCCCAGTTAGTGGTGGACCTGCTGACCACCGCCGACCAGGCCGAGGCCCTAGAGCTGGCCCGGGCCTGTGAGGGATACAACCGCCAACGCCGGGAATTATGTGAGGCGATTGAGGCGGAAGCCGTGGCCCTGGTGGAGGCCGACGGCGACCACAAAAGTCCATTCCTGCTCTTGGCCCAAACCCACTGGCACCATGGCGTGATCGGCATCGTTGCCTCCCGTCTGGTGGAACGCTTCAGTCGGCCTGTGGCCCTGCTGGCCTCCGAAGGGGATGGGCGCCTGCGGGCCTCGGTGCGGGCGCCGGTTGGCTTTGCCGCCGACCAGGCGCTCAAGCACTGCCACGATCTGCTGATTCGCTACGGCGGCCACCCGGCGGCTGGCGGCTTCACCGTTTTGGCCGAACGGGTGGCCGAGCTGCATGAACGCCTTAATGGGCTGGCGGCGGCCTGGCTTGAACAACGGGGCGAAGGCACCATCGTCGAACCAGAAGCCCTGTTGCCGCTTGAGCAGATCGATCGCAGCTTCTGGCACCAGCTCCAACGGCTGGAGCCCTTCGGCATCGCCATGCCGGCCCCGCTGTTCTGGAGCCACGCCTGTGAGGTGGTGGACCAGCGCGAGCTTCGCGGCGGCCACCTGCAGTTGACCCTGGCCCAGGGGGAGGGGCGTGTCCGGGCGATCGCTTGGCGCTGGCAAGGCCCTAAATCCCAACCGGCCGTCGTGGATGTGGCCTACCGGCTGCGCAACAACCGCTGGCAAGGGGAGGAACGGCTGCAGCTGGAGGTCGTTGCCCTACGGGCAAGCGGCGGCGAGGAAATTTGCCTGCAACGGCGCCAACGGCTCTATTGGTGCCGACGCCATGGCGATGGCTTGGTGATCCGCAATGGGGCCGGTGAGGAATTGCAGGCGAGTCCAGCGGCAGGCCAGCACCAGGTCTTCGACCTGGCACCCTGGGCGGATCACCCCCAGGCCCACCACCCCTATCTGCGCAGCTTGGTTCAGGACGCCGCCATGGCCCTGGGCCTGGTGGCCTGAAGCTGATCCACTAAAACGTTCGCAATGCGCCAAATCTTTTCACTCATCCTCCTGGGTGTCTTGGTGGGTCTGGCCTGCTGGCCCCTCAACCTGATCGACCACTGGCAGGACCTGATCCTGCACCAGATGCCTGCCTTCAGTTCCGCAGGCTGGACGCCCCTCGCCCGCGGCCTGGCCCTGGCGCCTTTGGTCGTCATGCCCTTGCTCCTGCTGATGCAAAAGGGGGCCTTTGCCCGGGGGAAGGGGTCGGGCATCCCCCAAACCGTGGCCTGTGTTGACGATCCGGAGCAAGCGCCCCAGCTTCTCGGCGCTACCCCGACCATGCTGCGACTCAGCCTTTGGAGCCTGGCCAGCCTGGCCCTGTTCCCCCTCGGCCGGGAGGGGCCCGTGGTGCAGGTGGGCGCTGCCGTGGCCCAAGCCCTTCGCAGCCGCTGGCCAGGATTATTCTCCGGCCTCAAAGCCAATGAGGTATTGGCGGTGGCCGCTGGCGCCGGCCTGGCTGGTGGCTTCAATACCCCCCTGATGGGAGTGGTCTTCATCGTTGAAGAACTCTTGAGCCGGTTTCAAGCCACCCTGATCTGGCCAGCCCTGCTGGTGTGCGGAGTAGCTGCGGGGATGAGCCAGATCGGCGGACAACCGATGTTTGCCCTGGGCCTGATCACCAATCAAACCGGCGAGATCGCCCAATATTTGTGGGCGATTCCGATCGGGGTCCTCGGTGGTTTGCTGGGCGGGCTGTTCGGCCGCTTGCTGCTGCTCGTGACCAGTTGGGTCTCACCCATCGCCCAAAGGAGACCCATTCCGATCGGCCTTTTGCTGGGAAGCATGCTCAGTGGCCTGGCCCTGGTCAGCGGCGGCGCCAGTGGCGGTGATGGCGAAGCCCTCATGTCAACTTGGATCAGCGACGAATCCGCCTGGCCCGGCAGGGGAATGTCGATCCTGGTCGTACGCCTGATCGGACCAGTGCTTGCCCTAGGCGCTTCGGTTCCGGGCGGCTTGATCGATCCGGCCTTTGCCCTGGGCGCCGTCTTTGGCCACGGCTTGATGAACCTCGTTGGCGGCCCTGCCGAACTGGGCCTGGCCCTAGGCATGGCCGCAACCCTGGCAGGCATCTCCCAATTACCGGTGATGACGATCGCCTTTGCGATCCGCCTGGCCGGCGATCAGCAGCTTGGAGCGGGGCTGCTAATTGCGGCGGTGGTGGGGGCGATGGCGGGACGACTGGTGCTGGATCGTCCGATTTACCACGCCCTAGCCGATCTTCAGAGGGCTCCGCGGCGGTAGAAGAGGATGAAGACGACGGCAGGGCCGGCCAGGGTGATCAGGGCCAGGGCTGCGAAGTTGGCGATCAGATGAAAGTCAATTCCCATGGTCGTGTGGCTCGAGGCCTGCAGGCTGCATGGGAGTTTAAACGGGCCAGTGACCACCCTGGTGCAGGGCCCAAGGCCTGTGACCGCCTGTTACAGATGGGACCCTGACCCGAGGCTGGCCAAAGCGGGCGGGCGGTCGCAGGCCAGTTGTTGATTGGGCAGCAGGGACGATCCGCCGAGAAAGCCAGGAGCTGGCCATCAACCAAAACAACGAACAACGACGCTGGGCTTGCAATTCATCACGAACTCCCCATCAATCATTAAAATAATAGCCAGGGGCAAACAAAAAGCAAATACAAGGGTCAAGACCAGCAGAATAACACCAAGCCATGGAAGCAAATTAAAGAGATAAAGACCAGGGAGAATCGCAGTGAGTCCTGGCGCTCAGAAGGCGCAGCAGGACCCATCATCTGATATCGATCCACGGCCAGTCAAATCCTTAGGCCAGTACAATCCTTAGGCCAAATAAATCCATAGGCCAGATAAATCATCAGGCCAGGCCAATCAGAGCAGCAATCCTGCAAGACGGTGCAGCTGCTGGTCGGGCGAATCGGGGTCTATGGCAATTGTGTTGTCAAAGAAATAATCCTGGCAAAGGCGCCGAAACAGGCTATTTACTTCGCTGCTAGCTTGGAAAGTGGCACCGCCGAACAGGGCCATCTCTGCGGAGTTGACCCGCACGACGCTATTTTTTGTAATGAAAGGCCGATCCAACTGATCGGAGAGCAGCACGGGCTGAAAACGGAAATAGTTCGCCTCACCCACCAGGGCGCGGCAAGTGTCATCGGCAAGGCGAGAACTGCCAACAAACATCATCTCAAGCAAAGGATTGCCTAAATTGCCATTCCACTGCAGGGCCGATTGGTGACGGGCCTTGCCATAGGGGATCTCCGGTGGCATTTGCCCCGTGCCAAAGGACGCCACCAACAGAGGTTCCTTTGAACCGGCGGCAAGGAGAGGATTGGTGAGGCGCTCAATCACGGCAATGGAGGCGGGATTATTTGCAGCAATGCCACCATCAATTAACGGGATACCATCGCGCTGGGCGCAGCTGTGGTCAAACGAAAAATAACTGCGGGATTGCTGCAATTTGGCAAAGAACTCATGGGTATCTGGACCCTCCTGGAGAAGATGGGCAGGAAAACCGCCCGGGTAGGCAGACGAAGCCCGGCAGGCATCAAAAACCAAAATCCTTCCATGGGATGGCTCATAGCTCCGAAATAACAAAGGTCGATTATTCCAAGGGTCATAGGCAGTAATCGCCAGGGCAGTAGCCAAGCCACCCAACCTCGTGTCCTGGACACAGGACTTCAACGCAAGCTCGAGCTCAACACCATCAAAAAGCGGGCCGCTCGCCCCCTTAACAAATAGATCCGCCAAGGACTGCCTTGGAAATATTTTGGCGCCGGCTTCAAGGAATAGCCTGGCAACCTGCTGGCAAGACATGCCCACCGCAAGGGCTGCTGCAATCAAACTTCCAGTGGACGTGCCAATCAGCAGATCAAAGCACTGCAACACCGACCTAGGGGCCAAACCCTTGCGCTGGCATTGGTCGTCAATAGCAACTTGCAATTCACAGAGCATCATGGCTGCGAGATAACCGCGGTAGCCACCGCCATCGAGGCTGAGGATTTTGTAGGTCAAAAGCTGGCCCAAGCATCCAACACTCAAGACTAAACATTTTCCCAGTCCCCCTAAGGAGCGCGAAACCGGCAATACTGCAGCGAATGTGGCTAACTGGATCGATCGAGCGATCCGAAGCATTCGTTATGGACAATGGCATGGGTGCTGGCACACCGTTGCCGTCCTGGCCCAGGACAAACGGGCCATCATCAGCCCCCCTCCCCCGACGGGAAGTTATGGGCAAAGAAGGTTGAAGCAATAGCCTGGTGCAGGCTGGGCCAGGTTGGAAAAACTTCTTAGCGCACCAGTGCTTTATTTGGCCAAGGATATTCGAAGGATCTTGGCCAAAACATTGTTTTAAACTCTGCTCAAACCTTGGGCTTACTGGCGATCACGGCAAAGAAAGGATCCCCCTGGCCGCCCAGCCAGCCCAGCGGGCCTGGCGGGCGGGTGGGTTCGGCCAGCAGTTCCGGCTGGGGCCAGCCCTGGGCCACCAGGATCCGGGCAACGACCCGCAGATGATCTTGGTCACTGCCATCCAACCAAATCTGGGGGGCTTTTTGGGCAAACATGCGATTGGAGAAGGCCACAATCAGCTGGCCGCCAGGGCGCAGGATCCGCAGCAATTCAGCGGCGATGGCTTCAGGCTGCTGCAGGTATTGCCAACCGGCGGTGATCAACACCCCATCAACGCTGGCAGCCTCCAGGGGCAGGGTTTGGTCCCGATTGAGGTTCTGAACCCAGAAGCGATCAAGCCGCGGATTGGCCTGGAGCTCTGCGGCATTGAGTCCATGGCCAATCACGCTCGCGTAGCCGATCTCCTCGGGCAGGTGGCTGACCCAACTGGTCATCAAATCAAGCAGTTGGGCTCCCGCTGGAAGGCGCTGGCGGTAGAGCTCGGTGAGACGGGCGCGGAAACCACCATCGAGGTGCTGCACAAAGCGTGGCTCGGCATAGAAGAGGCCGTCATCGCTGCGATCGATCTTGCGGCGATCCGCCTCCGTTAAAACCTGAACAACCATGGCGGCCCCTCTCAATAGAGCCATCCTGGCCCTACGCCTTGAGGGAGCGTGGCTGCTGCCTGCCGCCGGGCCGGTAGGCCTAGGCCAGCACCAACGAGGCCAAGGAGAAGGAGCCGCTAGGCCCCGGCCACCACAATGGCCCCAGCGGGCCCAGGCCCGATCCGGAGACGCTTGATGCCTAGCCAGGCCAGTTTGGTCTTGGCGGCCGATGACAGCCGCCGCCTCGCCGCCTTTTACGGGGCCCTGCTGGGCTGCCCGCCCGCAGCAGGATTCAGTGCCCGCCACTGGCGGCTGCCCTGGCCTGGGGGTGGACTGCTGGAGATCTATGAGCCCTCCCAGAGCCGGCCCCTGCCCCGCCAGAATGGCCGGCTCTCCCTTTGCCTGCAACGGGATTGCCCTGACAACCAGCCTCAAGAACTCCTCGAGGACTGGATCAAAGCACTCCTAGCGGCCGGGGCGCGTTTGGAGCAAGCCCCCAGACAGGAACCCTTCGGCGCCGAAGCTTGGCTGCTGGATCCCGAAGGCAACCGGCTGCTGTTGTTGGTGCGATGACTTCTTGATGGTCAGGAGCGAAGTCCAGCGGTTGGCCGTTGATAGGCAGGCTCTAACGCTCTAGTCCTTACTCGCCCAAGTAGCACAGCTCCAGCATCAAGCGTTGCCCAAGGCGCGCATCAATGGCGCAAAATTGGCGTAGGGCCCGTTGCCGCTGCGCGGAGGGGAGGTGCCGCAGATCGTTGATCGCTAGGGCAAGACAATGGTGATCCAGTTCGGACATCGGCACCGCAAATCAGCAGATTGATCGAACCGGGTCCGGGCCCATGCTGCAAGGTGCCGGGGCCAGATCAGCAGCTAGCCCCCTTGCCCTTGCATTTGCCCTTGCCTGTTCATCGCTGCACTCAGGCCCAAGGGACCTGGGATAGACCCAGGCCCTTTAGGCATTTGAAACCCTCAACTCACCTGAATGGAGGTCACCTGGCCGAGGCGATTGGCCCGTTGCAGGGCTTCGTTCATGCGCCGGAAGGGCACCCGCAGCACCACTTCGCCAGTGCGCACCACGTCCTGCTGGACCACGCCACTGATCCGGATCGTCACCAGGCGATCGGAGCTGGGCGCCCCAGCGGTGACCCGCAGGGACTCCTGGCGATGGCCTTGGCCAGGGCTGTGGCGTTCGCCGCTGTCGACCTCGTCGCCGTAGAGGCCGGAGCCTTCGGCAAGCACGGCCTGGAAGGGACCCTCAGTGCTGAGGAAGCGGTAGTGGCTGCTGGACGGAGCCGAACTGACCCGCACCGCGGGGCCGGCGCCCCTAACGGGCACGGCCCGGATTTGATGCAGGGAGCGATTCAGGGCCGCCTGGTTGCCCGTGGCCGAACCCTTGACCGAGGCCGCACTGCCGCGGGCCAGCTGCAACAGCCAGGAAAACTGGCGGCCCTCATGGCCTGTGGAGTAGTCCCAACCGTGGATATAGGGCACCCCGTTCCGGCCGAAGCGGTGCAGGTATTCGGAGCTATCGATGTAGGAGTCGATTTCGGCATCCACCCCCTGCTCCTGCAGGATCGTGAAGTGGTGCAGCATCTCCTTGCGGTTGTGGGGAGCGCGGCCTAGCAGGTGCTTGTGGTTCAGCTCGATGAAGCGGTAGGCGTTGCAGTTCTCAAAAAACTTGGCGCGGTACAAGCCGCTCTGGGCGATCGTGCGCACCAGCTCCCTCACATCCAAGTAGCCATTGCGGAACAGGGATTCGGCGGCGGTGAGCCGCTCGCTGGCCATCAGGTGCTGCTGGCCGAGCACTTGCTGGTAAACAGAGCGAATAATGGCGTCCTTATCCTCGGAGGCGGCAATCGACCAGCTTTCCTTATCCCGATCATTGGCAAAGCGTTCAATGCCAAGTTGGGCCGCTCGAACCAGGCTCATGGGACCACGGGCAAAGGATCAATTTGGCGGCTGTGTTCACCCGAAAGGGGTTGCATAGGGCCAGCTTGCTATCGCCAGAGCCGCAACATCGGGGGGTTGGTAGTCGCCTGGTACGAGACAGTACGCCGCTTTTTCTGGCTTCAGCGGCTCCGCATAAGAACGTTGCAATAGGCCTCCGCAGGCCAGGTGCCCGGGGCCGGGCCCAGTCGCCAACGGCTCAGATCGCCTGTAGCCGTTCCACCTTGGCCTCCAGATAGCGAAGGAAAGGATCCGCACTTAGGGGCTTACCGCAGACCTGCTGCACCAACTCTTCGCCATTAACGCGGCGGCCCAGGGGCCACACCCGCTCGCCCAACCAGGCGCGCAGGCTTGCCCCATCGGCCTCAGCCACCCGCTGCTCAATCGGCCCAAGCTGGCGCTCCATCGCTTCAGCCAGCTGGGCACTGATGAGGTGGCCCAGGGCATAGGAGGGGAAATAGCCAAACAGGCCCTCGGCCCAGTGGATGTCCTGGAGGCAGCCTTCGCGATCGCTGGGGGGCTCCAGGCCCAGGAGCTCCCCCATGCGGAGGTTCCATTCCCGGGGCAGATCGGCAACGGGCAGATCGCCTTCGATCAGGGCCAATTCCAACTCGTAGCGCAGCACGATATGGAGGCAGTAGCTCAATTCATCGGCCTCCACCCGGATCAGGCCGGGCTGGAGCGGATTGAGGGCGCGCCAAAAGCGCCGGGGATCGCCCCAGGGATCGACGGCCAGGCCGGAGCGGAAGCGGGGATACCAACGGCCGGCAAAGGCCTCACCGCGGGCGACCCGGCATTCCCAAAACAGCGATTGGCTTTCATGGACCGCCATTGAGGTGGCTTCCCCGAGGGGCCAGGGGAAGTAGTGGTCGCCCTGGCGGGGCAGGCCCTGCTCATAGAGGGAGTGGCCCCATTCATGGGCCGTGGCCAGGAAGGCGGAGAAGGGCTGCCCCGGTACCACTCGGGTGGTGATGCGGAAGTCCTGGGGACCAACGGTGCAGGAGAAGGGGTGCGCCGAGCGCGAACGCTGGCAGTTCGCCGGGTCGTAGCCCCAGCTGTCGAGGAGTTCACTGCAGAGCAGCTCCTGCAGGGCCTCGGGCAGATCGATGGCTGCGAGTGGGGGGGCGCTGGTGGCCCTCACCTGCTCCAGGAGGGCCGGCAACGCGGCCTTTAGGGGCGTGAAGAGATCCTCCAGTCGGGTTTTGCTGATGTCTGGCTCGTAGGGCTGGGCCAGGATTTCCCAGGGGCTGCGCTGCACCCGCTCAGCGCTGGCCAACTGGGACGCCTGCTGGCGCCGCAGCTGGATCAGCCGCTCCAACGCCGGCGCGAAGCTGGCGAAATCGTTCTGGCGCCGGGCGGCCTGCCAGAGGGCATTGCCGCTGGACTGGGCCTGGGCGATCGCTGCCACAAGTTCTGGATCGAGGGCCTGCTGGCGCCTGAGCTCCTGGCGCAGCAACTGCAGGTTGTGGACGGCCTCAGGGGCGGAAGCGCCATCCAGTTCGGCTTCCGCGGCAGCGACCAGGTCGGCGTAGGCGGCGCTGCTTTGGCGCTCGTGCAGTTGTTTGGCCAGCAGGGCGAGCTGGTCGCCACGCCAGGGGGCCCCGGCCGGGGGCATCACCGTGTTCTGGTCGTAGTACAGGGCGCTGCTGATCGAGCCCAGCAGCCGGGTGTGGTGCAGGTGGTCGCGCAGGCGCTGGTGGGCGGGTGCCGGAGCGGCCATCGGTGTGCAGCAGGTGAGCGCAAGCATGGCGCTGCAGCCCAAGGTCAGCGAGGAGCTCGATCCGATTAGATCCGGCCCGCGGGAACTAGGGGCCTGGAGGATTGGGATGGCAACGATGCCTATGGCGAAGGGCATCAAGCCCGGGGTCTGGTTGCGGAAGCCGGAGGGCAAACCAGCCGGAGTCGGTTGCATCACGCTTGAACCCGCTCGGCCAAGTTCTGGTTGCAACCCTTCACAATCATCAGGGAGTCAAGCCATATTCAAGCGGCGGATTGGGGGCACGGACCAAAACGGAGGGATGCAACCGTGTCGGTGGCAGCACCGATCAGGATTTCTTGTTGATGGCATAGGCAAGGGGATTGACTGCCATTCGTCAGGTCGAAGCCAGGATCTTTAAGCTTTGCGGCCCCACCCCCCCTTCCCCAATCTTCCGATGACCGTTGCATTCCTGCAAACGGCCTGGTTGGTGCCGCTCTATCCCCTGCTGGCGGCTGTGCTGTCGCTGGCCTGGTCCCCTGGCCTGATCTCCCGAACCGGCCCCCGCCCCTCCGGCTACATCAATCTGCTGATGGTGGCTGTGGCCTTCGGCCACAGTGTGGTCGCCCTGATCGCCCTGCATACCAACGCCCGGGCCGGCGCTGAAGCCCTCTATCGACCCCTGAGCTTCGGCTGGACCTGGCTAAATACCGGCGGCCTGCGCGTGGGCTTCGATGGCCTGGTCACCGAACCCGCCCTGATCGCCATGGCGTTGATCACGGGCCTGCACCTGCTGGTGCAGATCTATGCCATCGGCTACCTGGAAATGGACTGGGGCTGGCCTCGGTTCTTCGGCTCGCTCAGCTTTTTCGAAGCCGGCCTCTGCGCCCTGGTGCTCACCGATTCGGTGTTCTTCAGCTACGTGATCCTGGAGCTGCTCACTCTGGGCACCTACCTAATTGTTGGCACCTGGTATAACCAGCCCCTGGTTGTGAAGGGGGCCCGGGATGCCTTTCTCACCAAGCGGATTGGCGACCTGATCCTGCTGGCTGGGGTGATTGCCCTGCTGCCTGTGGCCGGCACCTGGAACTTCCATGGCCTGCAGGGCTGGGCCGCCGACATCATTAATAACGGCCGGCCCCTGCCAGCGGGCTTCCAGCTGATCCTGCTGGCCCTAATCGCCGGGCCGATGGGCAAATGCGCCCAGATTCCCTTGCATCTCTGGCTCGATGAGGCCATGGAGAGCCCGCTGCCTTCCACCGTGCTGCGCAATTCGGTGGTGGTGGTGGGTGGGGCCTGGGTGCTCCTGCGCCTAGAGCCCCTGCTGGAGCTCAGCCCCTTCGTGCAGAGCGTGCTGGTGGTGGTGGGTGGCTCCACGGCAGTGGTGGCCTCACTGATCGCCCTGGCCCAGGTGGATGTGAAGCGGGCTCTCTCCTTTTTGGTGAGCAGCTGGCTGGGGCTGCTCTTCGTGGCCGTGGGCCTGGGGGGCACCGCCGTGGCCGACCACCTGCTGTTGGTTTATCCCCTGCCGATGGCCCTGCTGCTGCTGGCGATCGGCACTATCGTGATCAGCAATGTGACCCAGGACCTCACCCAGTTGGGGGGCCTCTGGAGCAAGCGTCCCCTGATCGGCATCGCCTTCCTCGTCGGCGCGGGAGGCCTGATGGGCTTGCCGCCGTTCGCCAGCTTCGCCGCCCTGCGCGAATTGCTCGCCCTCACGGCGGCGAGTGGCCAACCGGTGCTGCTGGGGGGCGTGGTGCTGGTCACCAACGCCCTGATCAGCGCCGGCCTGATCAGGGTTTTCGGCCAGATCTGGGGGGGACGACCCACCCCATTCACCACCCGTTCTGCGGAGGTGCTCTGGTTGATGGTGCTGCCCACCATGGTGTTGATGGGCATGGTGCTGCATCTCCCCATGCTTCTGGTCGCCAATGGGGTCTATTCCCTCACCCCCCTCGCAGGTTGGGGGCCCCTGGCCTGGCCCCTGATTGCCTCAACCCTGGTGGGCGGAAGCCTCTCGGCCGCCTTTTACCTGCGCCCCCACGGCCTGGCCCAGCTGCCGGCCTCCCTCGCAGGCCTGCAGGACTGGCTCGCCCACGACATGCAGACCGAGCGCTTCTACCACCGCACCGTGGTGGCCCTGGTGGTGGCCCTGGCCCGCTTCGGTGCATGGAGTGACAGCCGCCTGGTCGATGGCTTCAGCGGAGGCACCGGTGCCGCTGCCATGGCAGGGGCCCGCCGCTTAAGCCTCACCACCTCTGGCCGTTCCCAGGCCTATGCCCTAACGCTGGTGCTGGGTGTGTTGCTGATGGCGGCCTGGTTGATCGCAGATGCCCCTGGCCCCCTCGCCTCCGTTCTGCCGTGATCGCTTCTGCCATGACCTTGCTGTTGTTGTTGGCGGTGCCGCTGGCGGCAGGCCTGCTCCTGACCCTGCTACCCGAAGACCGTCCTGGCCTCGTGCGCACCCTGGCCGCCGCTGCTGCCCTCATCCAGCTCGTCCTGGGCCTGCTGACCTGGCGTCAGCCAGCCGCTTCCCTGACGATCGAATGGCTGCCCCGGCTGGGGTTGGGCCTGGATCTGGGCCTCGATGGGCTGTCGCTGCCGCTGGTGCTGCTCACGGGCCTGATCACCGCCATGGCGGTACTGGCTTCCCCCGTAGACCAGAGACGCCCTCGCCTCTATTACGCCCTGATCCTGGCCACCAACCTGGGGGTGATGGGTGCTTTCTTGGCCCGCAACGCCCTGCTGTTCGTGTTGGCCTTCGAGCTGGTGCTGATCCCCACCACCTTGCTGGTGGCGATCTGGGGCGGCGAGCGCCGTGCCGGGGCCGCCGTGCGGTTTCTGATCTATGGAGCGGTATCGGGCCTGAGCTTGCTGGGTGGTGTGCTGGCCTTCGGTTGGTTGGGCCAGGGAGCCGCCGGCGCCGACACCGCCGTGAGCTTCAGCTTCGAGGCCCTTGCCGCCACGCCCCTGCCGGCATCGGCCCAGGGCTGGGTGCTGGCCCTGCTTCTGCTTGGTTTCGGCATCAAGCTGCCGCTGGTGCCCTTTCATGGCTGGCAGCCGATCACCTACGCAGAAGCACCGCCTCCGGTGGTGATGATGTTGGGGGGGGTGGTGTCGAAGCTGGGGG
>Ga0164295_10003458_pt1 | contig 12696 bp, 12 predicted proteins | sample GEODES006metaG_FD_111798 | JGI IMG/M metagenome (GOLD analysis project Ga0164295, IMG submission 111798) | Oligotrophic lake water microbial communities from Sparkling Lake, Wisconsin, USA - GEODES006 metaG | ecosystem: Environmental > Aquatic > Freshwater > Lake | place: USA: Sparkling Lake...
GGGTGCCCTTCATCATCAATGACCATTTGGCCATCGCTGCGGAGATCGGTTCTGAAGGTGTGCATGTTGGTCAGGATGACGATGCCGTGGCCAAGGCTCGCGCTGTTGTCGGGTCAGAGGTCTTTATCGGTAAGTCCACCCACAGCTTAGCCCAAGCCGCTGCGGCACAGGATGAAGATGCCGATTACATTGGCTTCGGGCCGCTCTATGCCACCGGCACTAAGCCTGATTACGTGCCTATCGGCATTCATGACATCCGCCAGGTTCATCAGCAGGTGAATCTGCCCATCTTTTGCATTGGCGGTGTCAATTTGCCGCGCCTGCCAGAGATCGTTCAAGCTGGCGCGCGCCGTGTGGTCGTGGTTTCCGCTTTGTTGCAGGCTGATTCCATTTCCCAGTATGTGCAGGAGGTTAAAGCGCTGCTTCCCTGAACCCTATCTCGTCACACTCTCTGCTAATGATCACTATCATGCGTCTTCTCGGACTGTCTCTTTTGGCCCTCTCTTCCGCCTTTCCACAGGCAGCGAACCTGCCCAAGCCTGACCCTGAACTGCCCGCCATCATGAAAGACTGGGCCGAGGCCCAAAAGGCCGTGGGTGACATGGAAGTGGCCTTTGAGCAGACCCGAACCCTGCCTGCGTTAAAAAAGCCCGTGATGGCTCCAGGGAAGTTTTGGCGCTTTAGCGATGGCGCCTTCCGCTGGGAAATGGGATCTCCAGCTTCCACCATTTTGGTGCATGATTTAAAGGAGTTCCGTGTCCGTGAATCAGCAGAGGCCCCTTGGCAGGTTTTACAAGAGGATGATGCACGCTACCGCATGTGGGCCAGATTTCTCAGTGGTCGTGAGGCCTCACCGAAGGAGATCAGTCGCCATTTTGTCGTCAAAGAAGCAGTCGATAGTCCCGGTATCACCACGGTGACCTTGCAGCCCAAAGCCCCCTTCATCCGGCGCTATTTGAACCAGCTCGATCTCCAGATCAGCCAGTCCACCAAACTGCTCGTCCAGCTAAGAGTGATTCAGGGAGATGGCGCCGTCGTCCTCATGCGCTTTGCCCAGCCCAAATCCGTGAACCAAGACCGGAAGATCCAGTTGCTGTCACGCTAAGTCACAGGTGCTTTGGGAATTCAAACCAGTAAACTTTGTTCTCTGGTGGATTCTGCGATTAAATACGCTCGTCACGAGCCGTCTCCTTTTGTCCAAGGTCTGTGGAATCTAGAGTATCAGAAGGTGCAGGTGAGTCGGAAGACCATGTTCTTCGGGTCGATTCTCCCGCCTGCGCAGAACCAGATCTGATCATGCCTAGAAGTTAGCAGAGAAAGCGTAGAGACAGGATGCAGGTTCAATACAGAGGTGACTGCGCCACCATTATTCCCGATCTTCACTCTTGCCAAAATCTTCACTTTCGCGACATATAGAATCACACCTCTTCAGGAGTGTGTAGAATAAGAAATTGTTAGCCGAAAGCCACCCAAAACCGAATGGACAAAACTCAGACAGGTCTAGCTGGCGAATACTACGCACTTGCTCAACTGACGCAGCGCGGACTAGTCGCAACCTTGACGCTAGGTAATACCAAGGGAGTTGATATTCTTGTCACGAACCAAGACCTGAACAAACTTTATAAAGTTGAAGTGAAGACGTCATCCACGAAGCCGGGCAGAGCAAAGTTATTTGGCGATGGCATGTTTCTCTCATGGACGATGAGCAAGAAGCACGAGGAAGTGGTCGATTCGAATCTTGTATATTGTTTCATCAAGCTCAAAGACGTGGCCGAACTACCACAATTTTTCCTCGTTCCGAGCAAGGATGTCGCTGAATATGTCCGCTGGCAGCATCAATATTGGCTGTCGACAAATGAATCACGAATGGACTCCAACATGCGGCAGTTTCGGATTCCCCTTGAAGACCCAAAAGGATATGAAGGGAATTGGTCGCTACTCGAAGAATGAACCGCCAAAGTAACACAACGGCTAACAAAACGAATGTTGGCAACGGCTTGGGCGGCATGGAGCCCTTCATCGTCGGTTGCCAGAGGTGGTCAGTCATCTCTCGACAGGTACTGAAATCGCAACCACACTGAGACCATGAACAGATCGGCCTTTGATCGACACTACTACGACGCCAACAACTGGAAGCTGGGGTTCTTTTACTTTTGCAAAGCCGATCAGCGTATCGTGGTTCCGAAGCGCCTTCGAGGCCTTGGATGGACGCTCAACTTTGCTCGCCCATTGGCCTTGCCCTTCTTGGGACTCCTCCTGGCGTTTGCGTTCGGAGCTGTGGAGCTAGTGCGTTCCTCGGACGGGAGTGCAGATTGGCCATTCGCGGTTAAGCTGCTCTTGGTTCTGGGTCTCATGGCACTGTGTTATCGATTGTCGATTCCGAGACCTAGTTCTGGGCCATTGGATGACGAGACGGCAGGTAAACCTTGATGAGCAGGACCACCGCCAAACGAAGGCCGCATAAAACGGATGCAAGCAAGGGCTTCTATGGCATCTGTCGTGTCACTGCCGCTCGCGAGCACCTGATCTGAGTGGCAAGGTGTCGATTTAACTTTGCTCACTTCATGAAGCCTAACTCTCCAAAGTCCACTCGCCGAAACTTCCTGCGTCTCTCAGCGCTGACACCGCTGGCCGCAGGCCCATGGTCACAGGCCTTGACCCCCATCTCACGGACGGGTGCTGCCTCATTTATGCCAGCTCTGAATGCTTACTCGTTTCTCGAACAGCTGAATGCCAACCTAGCCGACCCAACTACGGGCGTGGATCTTTTTGGCGTGGTGGATTTCTGCGCTAAGCATGACATTGAGGCGGTGGATTTAACGGGCTACTTTTTCCCTGGCTATCCCAAGGCACCGGCAGAAAGTTACGTGAACCGCATGAAGCGCTATGTGCATGATCGCGGCATCGTCATTAGCGGCACAGGAGTGAAAAATGATTTTGCCACCGCCGACAAGGCCGTGCGTGCTGAGGGGGTGGAGCTGACGAAGGTGTGGATCGAAGTTGCTGCGCGTCTCGGCGCGCCGGTCATTCGTGTCTTCGCGGGTCCGCAGACCAAGAATTCAAAGGACTGGCAATCCGCTGCGGGCAACGCGAAGCGTGAGGAGGTGGAAAGCTGGATGTCTGAGGCATTGCACGCCTGTGCGGAGCATGGTGAGAAGTTTGGTGTGATCGTCGCGGTGCAGAACCACGGCGATTTCATTAGCACTGGCCCTGAGCACTTGAGTCTGCTCCAGAAGGTGGATCACACATGGTGCGGACCGCTCGTGGACACAGGCAAGTATTTCTCGGATGACCCGTATGCCGACATTGCGATGATGGTGCCCCATGCGGTCAATTGGCAGATCAAGGAGACGCTGGTCAGCAGCCTCAAGTCGCCTCCAACCGATTACCCGAAATTGGCAAAGATCATCCACGATGGTGGTTATCGTGGCTTTGTTCCCATTGAGACGCTGGCGATGAAACGCAAGGACTACGACCCGGCTGTTGAGGTGGTGAAGGTTCTCACTGCCATGCGTGAAGCCATCGCAGGACTCAAATGACCGCAATGGCTCAAGATTATTGAGTGCCACGTTGGTTCTTGTTTGCTGAACCTTGGCTACTGCTTTCCTGAAAACTGACAGATACAAGGATTGGCTTGGGTCAATTAGAGGTAGCTAGCAAGAACTTGCGGAGTTGAACAAGACAGAAGATCAGCAGAAAGGCGGCTAGGAGCCAGACAATGAGCTGTGATGGATGCTGCTGAGGATGGATGCGGATGGGTTTGGAGATGTCGCCACTGAGCAGAAGCATGGACTGAGTTTCTCCGGTTGGCAGAGAGCGCCAGAGAAGGACATCGTGCAGGCCGGTTTTCGGGACGCTGAAGGCGACTTCGGCGATGTCCGGAACCCAGCGCCAGTGTGCCTGCAGGAATTGATGATCCTGGCCATCCTCGGCATGGGCAATGGATGGGGGGAGCATTCCTTCTTGTTGAGTGGTTTGATGAAGCGTCAAAGGCGCTAAGTCGCTGAGCCGGTGATCTTGGCCTCGAGACTCGATGCGGAGAACTTCCTGCAAGGCCTGAGTAGCCGTGGTGATGTCTGGAAGCATGGGATTGCTGCCGTATTCAGCGGTGATGGTAAGCTCGATCAAGGAGCCGTCATTTAGCAAGTCTAGGCGGGCGCTCAGGAAGTCGTAGCCGTGAGCAAAACCCAGTCTGGGTAAACCCAGCAGGAGGATGAGAAAAGCAAACAGGGGGAACGGATGTGTTCCCCCTGCCGCTTGAATGTTGGATGAACTGGGTCGCATTATTTGCGGTTCCAGCGGAGCACGCGGCCCCACTTGTTCCACTCGGTTTCGAGGATGTTACCGTCGTTATCAAAGGTGATGCCGTGCGGGCTGGTCACAATGCCTGCCTGCCAGTCTTTCGGGGCAATGCCGGGGGTGTTGGTCGGTTGTGGGCTGGTGCCGAGATCGGCAACTCGCTTGCCTTCTTTGTCCCAGACGCTGACATTGCCAGCGATCTCAGCCACGCACATGAGGTTGCCATGAAAACTCGCTGAGCTTGGATTGCGCATGTCAGTAGCGATCTCGCCAATCAAAGCGCCTTGAAGGCTGGTGTGCAGCATGCGCTTGTGACCGCGGTCACAGATCATGAGGCGGGCAGGCTCAAAGCGGCGATCAACAAAGATCTTGTGCGCGTTGGCGAGTTTGAGGGGCTCACTAGGACCACCAAAAACGGACTTGAATTTGCCCTTGCTATCAAAAACAAAGATCCAGCTCTTACCGTAGCCGTCCACGACGTAAATATCGCCATTGGGAGCGACGTCGCAGTTGGTGAGCTTGAGGCCGCCTGCTGCTCGCACACCTAGCTCTTTAGCGATGACTTTTTCGGTGCCGTTGGCGAGCTTCAAGGTGAGCTCAGTTTTGGTTTCAGCGATTTTGACTCCCGAGGCGATTTCGTCCGTGCGTGGCTTCGGTTTACCTGCGTCTTCCGCTTTCACTTTGGAGACGGTGACAAAATCACGTTGTTCGGCTGGAAAGGAAGCGGTGGGAATCTCCATGACGATGCTGCCGTCGAGATTGGCTTGGATGACTTTGGATTCACCCAGAACGGCGGCAAAGATGAACTCGCCTGCAGCGACTTTGCGGATGACGAAGCCGTGGAGAGAGGCTGGCAGCGAGAGGGCTTTGATGAACTTGCCATCTTTGCCATAGACTTGGATGCCTGCATTGGCCTCTTGAACGCTGACATAAACATTGCCTGCTGAATCGACGGCGATTTCGCCATGGCCATCACCAATGGTTTCTTTTCCTGGAGGCGGTGTGATGAAGTTGGGGGCGAATTCGTAAGCGACTTCGGCGGAGGCTTTGCTAAAAAGAGCAAGGCAGGTCAGGATCAGGGTGGTGGTTCTTTGCATAGGTGTGATCATTTCAAACGGAAGCTGCCGTCTGAGTCAATCACACAAAGATGATGAATCCGATTTTGCCTGTGCTGAATCGCGCTTAGCCCCTTAGGCTTCTAGCAGTTTGGTGCTGAGCCGATCGACCATGCTGCGGAAATCGGATGTGTCCGTCATGCGTTTGCTCACGACTTTGCAGGCGTGGATCACGGTGCCGTGATCGCGCCCACCAAACTCTTCACCGATTTGGATGAGAGGTAGCTTGATCATCTGACGGGTCAAATACATGGCGACTTGGCGTGCCTCGGCGATGTTTTTAGGCCGACGTGGACCGGTGAGGTCGCTGACGCGCAAATCGTATTGCGTGGCGACAGCGCGCTGCACGCGATCGACGGTCACGCATTTGGTTGGTTCGTCATCGATGACGTCATGCAGGAAGGTGGCCAGGGCCGTTTCATTGGCCATGGTGCCTTCTAATGACACATGAGCGGCGACGCGCATGAGTGCTCCTTCAAGCTTACGGACGTTGGCGCGGATGCGTTGGGCAATGAATTCGAGAATCCAAGGTTCAAGGGAGACATTGAAGTCATGCATCTTCCGGCGCAGGATGGCGACGCGAGTTTCAAAGTCTGGGGTTTGGATCTGCGTGGTGAGACCCCACTCAAAACGCGAAACGAGACGAGCTTCGAGATTCTTGATATCGCTCGGAGCACGATCACTGGCTAAGACGATCTGCTTAGCGTTGTTGAAGAGCTCATTGAAGGTGTGGAAAAACTCTTCTTGGGTGCTGTCTTTGCCCTCAAAGAACTGCACGTCATCAATCAGCAGGACATCGACCTTACGATACTTCTGGCGAAATTGAGTGAAGCTTTGTTTTTTGATGGCTTCGACGTATTCATTGGTGAACTGCTCGGAGGTCACATAACGAACGATGGCCTTTTTTTTGCGGGCAAGGACTTCCTGACCAATGGCCTGCATGAGGTGGGTTTTGCCCAAGCCTGTAGCACCATAAAAGAACAGAGGATTGTAGATGCGTCCTGGTTTCTCTGCGACGGCGCGGGCGACAGCTGCGGAGTAGCTGCTGTTCGAGCCGACGACGAAGCTATCAAAGTTAAATTTGGCGTTCAGCCCAGCATCTGAAAAAGAGCGAATGCTTAAAGAATCGTCCGTAACGTGTGGGCTGGCTGCTGGGCGGTCGTCATGATTTCGCGTGGAGATGACACGTGCGGCTTTCTTTTCGACCGTGGCATCAATGCTCAGAGGACGCAGAACTTCGGTGCTGACTTCGTACTCGATGGTGCCAGCAGCGCCGAGAATCTCAGCGACGGCATCGGTCACCGTGCCAGAGAAATTGCTTTCGATCCAGAGTTGATGAATTGGATTTGGCACATGTAGGATAACGCGATTGTTAGCAATGCGTGCCGTGGTGCCAGAAAAACAGCGGGTGTAGTTATCATGCCCGAGCTTCTTCATGAGCAAGGTGCAGATCTTGTCCCAGTCTGAGGGCACTACTTTAAAGAGATCTTTTTCAGCCTTGGTTGTTTCTTGGCTACTTCCTTTGGAGAGGGTAGGGTCTGCATAAGCGGTCTCCATGATGTTGAGTAAAGATGAAATAAGAGTGTGGCTGGAGGATAAAATTGGCGCTGTATCGGGAGAAACAGCGCCACAGATTATTTTTGAAATTACATTCCCTGTTTATGACAGAATTGACACGTTTCAAAGAGAATATGAAATCATTTTTTAAACTCTCTTTTTTGAGAGTCTTAATATGTAAAAAAGATGCTTTACACAGGTGAAGTATCTCTGCTGGAAGGAGTGAAACTAATGGCATGAAATGATAGAGGCGGACGCTTCAAACGCCCGCCTCTTGACCTCTATCCAATGATTTATGGGTTTGCTTATGGAGCTTATGGCTCAGCGGTTGGTTTTGGCTTTTTTGGGGCCTTTGATTTTTGTGGAACGTATGGCGGATTGGTTCCAGCTCCAGGTGCTGCGGTGCTCAGGTTTGAAGGAACTTCAGCCTTCACTGTTCCTAGGGCCCAATGGATGCCGCCGATGAGGATCTTTTGAAACGTGGGATTGGTCCAGACATCTTCACGGTGGCCCATGGCTGTGTACCAAACGCGGCCTTCGCCCTCTTTGCGAGCCCAAGTGCTCGGGTAGGCTGGGCGTCCATACATGGAACCTTCCATGGTGGGTGAATCAATGGTGGTGAGGACATGGATGTCATCACGGAAGTCCTTGAGTGAATACCATTCTTCTTGGAATGCGAAGTCCTTATCCACGCTTTCAAAGCCTGGGAAGGCAGGATCAATGACGGTGTTTTTAGCCACTTGCTGTGCGCCATGAATGATGAACTCTGCGCCAAGGAAGCGAACGTACGAATCGGCTTTATCGCCATGATTGAGATAACGTTCAGGTCCTTTGACGGCTTCGTTATCGGTGTGGAAGGTGTCACTGGCAGAGTGGGTGCCGATGAAGCCTTTGCCTGCTTTGACGAAATCGAACAGGGCCTGTTTTCCTTCAGCGCTCATCGGTGGGTTTTTATCAGTGCCTGCTTCCAATAGATTGCCAGTGGTATAGAAAAAGACGGCATCAAACTGAGCCAAGTAATCTTTGCTGAACTTGCTGCCATCTTTGGAGAACTCAAAGTCCCAGCCCTGCTTCGCGCCGAGCTCTAAAAGAACTTTTTCAGCATGGCTTGGTTGGCCGTTTTTCCAGGAAATCACGCTGTGCTCAAAGCCGCTGGATTTGGAGAAAAAGAGGATGTGCGGTTTTTTGGATTCAGAAGCTGAGAAGGCTAAGCCGATGGCAAGACCAAGGCAGGCTAGAGGAGCGAGGATTTTTGATAACATAGGGACAAGTGGAGAAAGGATGAAGGATGAACCGAGATTTTAGTAGATCATGGCGTCTGCGGGTGCCGTGGTCTCTTCGATTTTGGTGGCTTCGATGATGGGCACCATTTGGTCCCCTTCTTTTTTATAGGACATGGTGCCAACGACTTTCACCCAAGTCATGTCTTTGAATTCAGGGGCTTTTTTGCCAAAATCAACGGGCACGGAATAGGGGCGCGCATCAGCAGCACAGCATTGCACGAGCATGCGGAAAACACGCAGACGATGACCCTCAGCGTTATTGACTTTTTCAGGTAAGACTTGTGCGGTGGTCTCCACAGGCTGTCCTGTGATCGCTTTTTGCACTTCGGCGTCGCCTGCGGTGTAATAGATTTCGGGAACCTCAAGAATAAAGTTACCGTCTTTACTTTGGGGAACTTGCTTTTTCAGATCTTCCAAGGTGAAGCTGCCATAGCTTTGAGCTTTCTCTGGGGCTTTAGGGGAAGCTTTGACGACCGCATCTGGCTGTGTAAATTGCGCAGGCGGGGGAAGGGGGGCAGTAGGCTGAGGTGTGACATTGGGTTTCGGGCGTTCGAGCTTGGTTTCAGGGGTTTCGGTACGCAGGGTGAATTTGTCAGCGTTGGAAGTGTCACTGTAATTCGGGTTGTAGAGTCCCTTGTTGGTGATGGCGTTGGCGCTGTATCGGTCTGGTGATTGGAAGGCTGCCCAAGTCAGGGGAGCACTCAGAACCAAGAGGGCTGCAATGCGTCCAGGCCAGCTGCTTTCAGCAAGGATGCCGTGGCTGTGATCGTGGCTGGAGTGATCATGGTCGTGTTGATGGTTATGATCGTGGCTGTGTCCACAGTCATCGTGGTGCTGATGCTCATGGGCCTGATCGTGGCTGCAACCTTCATGATGCGTGTGCCCAGAATCGCATTCGGGGCCATGCTTGTGTTCGTGATCATGGCCACAGCCTTCATGATGGTCGTGGGAGTGGTCATGATCGCAGCCGTGGGCTTCACAGCCAGCGTCTTCAGCATTGGTGGTGAAAAGATTGAAGAGGGCGACAACGGCCAAGCCAATGCCCGAGATGAGCACCATCTGACGGAAGATCCCATCTGGCGGTAGGTAAGCCGCCACACGGCCACTCAGGTGAAAGTAGAGCAGCACGGCGCTCCAAAGCAGCAGAATGAGAATGCTGAGGAAGTGAATGATGGTGCGGGGTCCGGACATAACGAGGTTATTTGGTGGCAAGTTTTTGAATCACGATCATCCAGGGTTCCGAAAGGCAGCCAATGAGAATGAACAGACCGATGAGCAGTGCCATCACGACCCGGCGTTTGAAGACCGCGGAATACATGAACAGAAGTTTGATGTCCATCATCGGGCCAAAGACGAGGAAGGCTAACTTGGCTGCCATGGAGAATGCTGCCATCGGCGCGGCAATGAAGGCATCGGACGTGCTGCAAAGGGATAGCACCATGGCTAAGCCCATGATGGCTGGCAGGGCCATCCATTCACTGCTAGCGACCGTGTCCAGGATGGATTGATTGACCTGGGTATTGAAGACTGAGGTAATAATCACGCCGATGGTGAAGTACATCGCCGTATCCAAGAAATCGCCCATGGCCGTTCGCATGGCGTGCACGAGTTTGGCATTGAAGTTTTTCGCAGGGGCTATGGGCGCGTCCTGAGGGAGTGGCGCGCTGATGCCTTCCACCACCTTGGCCTGAAGAATCTGTGACGGGCGGAAACGCAGCACGATCAAGCCGACGATCACAGCGACCAGGTAGCCAAGGGAAAGCCTTGAAAGGGTCATCGTTGCATTGCCCAGATCCCCGAAACCCTTCACCAACTGGAATTCCTTGAACGCTGTGAGCGTGCTGATCGCCACGATGGGATTCATGATCGGAGCCGAAAGCATGTACGTGACGGCACACGAGACAGGCAATCCTTTTTGGACCAGGCGACGAATGACCGGCACCACCGCGCACTCACAAACCGGAAAGACCAAGCCTAGGAAGCCCGCGGCGAAGGTGGCCACCACTCGATTTTTAGGAAGCACTCGATCCAGCAATTTGGAATCGAGAAAAGCGGCAATCATGCCTGAAAGCACGGTGCCGATCATGATGTAAGGGGCACCCTCAAATAGGATACTGAGAAAGGCCATCAGGACATCCCCGATGCGGCTGGGTTCTGGCAGAGCGGCTAAAAACATGGTTCCATGTTCTAAACGTTGCCTGAAGCATGATTCAAGCGGGAAACTCTCTGCAATCTTAACAAGACTTGCCAAGAATCACTTTTTCTTGCCTTTACCTTTGCCTTTTCCTTTTCCTTTGGCCTTCGGTTGCTCGGCGAGGGTCTTTTGGGCCAGGGCGGTAAAGTCGTTGGTTTGCTTCAGCCAGATTTGTTCCAGTTCCTTGGCTTTTTCGGGCATCGTGGCCGCGAGGTTGTGCTGCTCGGCACGGTCGGTTTTCAGGTCGTAGAGTTCCCAGGGATCACCTTCAGCGGCGACGAGTTTCCAGTCGCCAACACGCACGGCGCGGTTGCCTTCATGCAGCCACCAGAGGGAGTCGCGGGCAATGGTTTCATCTTTGGCAAAGGCTGGGGCTAGGCTTCTGCCGGGCGCTTCTGGGATGGGCTCGCCTTTCCATTGTTGGGGTTTGTCGATGCCGGCGATTTCGAGAATGGTCGGCACGATGTCAATCATGTGGGCCGGGGTGCTGCGCAGTTCATTTTTAGCCATGATGCCCTTGGGCCAATGAGCGATGAGGGGGGTGCTGATGCCGCCTTCATGCACCCAGGTCTTGTGGCGGCGATGCGGCGTGTTGGCGGCACTGGAAAAGCCTGGTCCAAGGCAGAGATAGGTCTCGGTGCTGCCGGGTTCGGCTTGGGGATTATGTCCACCGTTACGCACCATGATCTCGGCGCTGGCTCCATTGTCTGAGGCAAAGAAGATGAGGGTGTTGTCATAGGCCTTCATGGCCTTGAGTTGGGCCAGGATGCGGCCGATTTCCTGATCCATGCGATCTACCATGGCGGCGTGGATGGCCATTTTGGTGGCTTGGAAAAGGCGTTGTTCGTCGGTAAGCTCATTCCATGGCAAGGGCCGGTTGATCTCACCTGAGCCGAGGGTTTTCATGGCATCGGGAAAGGCATAAGGAGGGCCGACCTCGCGCTCTAGATTGGAGAGCTCTGTGGTAGTGATGCCGGCTGAGCGTAGGTTGGCATGGCGTGCTTCACGCATCTTGTCCCAACCTGCCAAATAACGGTCGCGATACTTGGCGATGTCTTGTGGCAGGGCGTGAAGAGGGAAGTGGGGAGCAATGAAAGGGATGAAGTGAAAGAAGGGTTTACTGGCATGATTGGCTGCATGATCCTTGAGGCAATCGATGGCATGATCGGCTGTGGCGATGGTGGCGTAATAGCCCTTTTCATCTGCAGGTGTTTCGATGGGTTTGTCGTCGATCAAGTTGCCTTTAGCGGTGAAGAAATTGCCCTGATTGTGCATGTCCAAGGAGCGATCAAAGCCTGCATCGAGCACTTTGCCGTCGATGTGCCATTTGCCGCTGTGGTAGTTTCGATAGCCTGCGGGTTTTAAAAAGTCGGGCAACAGTCGAGCCCAGCTCTGACGCAGGCCTTGGCCTCCGCCGGGAACTTCTGGTAGCTGATCCCGATGGATCTGCTGCGCATAGTAGCCACTTAGCAAGGCACCACGAGAGGGCCAGCAGCGGGCGGTATTGTAAAACTGAGTGAAGCGTAGTCCGTTCTTGGCCAAGCCATCGAGATTGGGTGTCTGAATTTCTCCACCGTAGCAGCCCAGATCGGAGTAGCCTAAGTCATCTGCTAAGATGAAGATCACATTGGGTTTGTCGGCAGCTGCGACCAAGGAAAGGCCGAAGAGGCAAGAAATTATAAGGCTATAAAAACGCATGAGGACGCTTAGAAACGCGCAGCCGCTGTTCATCTATCAGTCGCGTGTTTAAATCCAGATGGCTTCAACCTGCCCGGCATAATTTTGACAGAGGCTGAGCACCTCTTCCCGATCCATGATCATGAAAGCTGTCGATAGGGCATCTGATAAAGCGGCTGAAGGTGCCAAGGCATAACTGCGCTGCTCCTGGATGGCCATTGGGCGCAGCGTGCGTGGATTCATGATGTGGGCACCTTTGACCATGAAGCCACTGCCACTTAGCGCGCGATCCTTTAGATTCAGCGCTTGCGCGCCTTCGGCCAAAGTGACTGTCCAAGCTTCTTCGTTTGGCGGTTTCCCCATCGCCAGCAGGGTGCTGTCCCCTGCATTCAAAAGCGCATGTTCAATCCCCCATTCATTCAGAGTAACGGCCGCCTGATCCAGCGCATAGCCTTTACCGATGGCACCGAGGTCAAAGACCATGTGTTCAGCTTTGAGGGTGACGCTTAGGTCCTCCTCATTGAGATCAAAGAGCCCAGAGCCGATGCTGTGCTTGGCTAAATGCAGCCGA
>Ga0164295_10003460_pt1 | contig 12689 bp, 12 predicted proteins | sample GEODES006metaG_FD_111798 | JGI IMG/M metagenome (GOLD analysis project Ga0164295, IMG submission 111798) | Oligotrophic lake water microbial communities from Sparkling Lake, Wisconsin, USA - GEODES006 metaG | ecosystem: Environmental > Aquatic > Freshwater > Lake | place: USA: Sparkling Lake...
GCCACAGGGTAAAACCCTTAGGATCTTCGATCTCTTGAGTATTAATAAATTGAATATCCCGAAAGGCTTTTTTATCTTTACTAATCAGCGCCCATTCAGACCGGTAGCCTACCTTATTTTCTGAGGCAGCAAAGCTGATGACTTTGATATCTTGATTAAATGCATTTGCTGCAGTTTTAACAACTGGTATTAAGTTTAGAAAGCGATTGGTAATGTGCAATGCCAAAATTCCATCACTCTTTAAATGCCTAAAGTAATGTGTAAATGCTTCTTTAGTAAGTAAATGGATCGGAACCGAATCACCCGAGAAGGCATCAATTACAAGAACATCAAACTGTTGATTTGGCTCTTGCTCTAATTGCAAACGCGCATCACCTAAAACATACTCGATGCTTGCAGGGCTATTGGATAAAAAAGTAAAGTGCTTTTGAGCGGCGTCAATCACTTGAGGATTAATTTCATAAAAGCGGTAATCATCACCCTTGCGTGCATACCCAGCTAAGGTACCAACACCTAAACCCACTACCCCAACTTTAATAGGCTGGCTAGATTGGTTTTTGACTAAGATGGCCTGCCCGACTCCGCTTTCGCGCACGTAATATGTAGTTGGCTGTTGCGCTTTTGCGGGATCAATAAATTGACTGCCATGGCTGATTTGGCCATGCTGCATGGTTTTATAGCCACGGGCCTCATCAACATAAACCTTTAAGGTGCCATAAAAATTTCGGTGACTTAACTCAATACCAGCAATGTCATGCCAATGATCGTCAATCCGAATCACGCTAATCAGTACTAGAAAGGAGGCGATTCCAGCAGTAGTAAGCACCTTCAATTGCGTGGTTTTAAAGAGCGCATTAGATAGAAATACCAAGGCAACGACGATACCGGTTAGAACAATACCAATCGATAGCTCGTAGTTTTCAGTAAACCAATATGGAGCAATGACGCCTACAAAAAAGCCGCCCATTACACCACCTACTGCCAACATTAAATAGTAAGTTGTTAAATAGCGTGAATTAGGCTGCTGAGATGCTAACTCGCCGTGACAGACCATGCAAATAACAAAGAATGAAAATAAATTAATACCCGTCGAAATGATCACCGGCAATTCATTTAAGCCTAAGGTTGGCAAATAAGCCAGAATAAAGAGCGCTGCTACTAATAAAGGCAGGAACAGCTTCCTTTGATACCAACCGCTGCCCTCAAAACAAATAATGAAGGACAGTAAGTAGAGGGCTAGTGGGGCAACCCAAATCATTGGAACTGGCGCGATATTTTCAGTTAAAAAGCTGGTATCTGCCACCATTAATATCGATGGGCATGCCGCTAACAATATCCAAATGAATAAACGAGAAGCGGGCGGCGCAGGAACAAGCTCTTTTTCTGCCTCTACTAGGGCAATACAATTGCGATTGCGCCATGCCAAGATTGCACAGGTTAATACAAATACAATATACAAAGCCGACCAACAATAGGATTGCCACTGGGTTGGCAGCATTGGCTCAAATGCAATCGGGTAAGCCAGTAGAGCCAGCATGGATCCAAAATTAGACAGGGCAAATAAGCGGTATGGAATGCCGCCTGTACGCTCACGAGCAAACCAAGCCTGAATTAATGGTCCAGTTGTGGAAAGCACAAAATAAGGCAAACCAATCGAAGCAAATAAAAGGCTTAATATTTGCAGGGTGGGGTTTTCACTACCGGTAGGTTTCCATAACTCACTCGCCGTAAGCGGTAACAAAGATAAACTAATCAACAGCAATGCAATATGCAGGATGCTTTGCCGAAAGGGGTTTAGCGCCTTAACAACCCAATGCGAATAAACGTAACCAAAAAGCAAAGTAGCTTGGAAAAACAGCATGCAGGTTGTCCAGACTGATGCTGAGCCACCAAACCATGGCAGGATTATTTTTCCAATCAGCGGCTGTACCTGGAACAATAAAAAGGCACTTAAAAAAATAGTCAGGCCGTATTGAAAAGTCAGTTGTAGGTTGTATTTCATATTGTTCTAGCGTGATGGTGTTTTTTTAAAGGGGTAATGGTTTTTATAGAGTTAGATTCTAATATGGGCTTTGTTTATTATATTTGTAAGTACTCAATGGCATTTTTTCATTACCATCTCTTTTGACATAGCGGTATTGAGTAAATGACGGACTGAGTTTGTATTTTTTAACCTTCCACCCGTATGCACCAGGATAGCGACTGAAGTCAGCTTTTTAGCTAGAATTGATACTTTTCCAAATATAATGATCTCATGACATTTACAATTATTTTTCTCATTGCTTTTATTGCTAGTTTTGGCCTACGCCACTGGCTTTCCCAACGCCAAATTCGTTTTGTTGCTCAACATCGTGGCACGGTACCAGCCGAGTTCGCCGAAAAAGTAACATTAGCAGAGCACCAGAAGGCGGCAGATTACACCATTGCTAAGTTGCGTTTAGGTATTCTAGAAAATGGTGTCAGCGCCATCATTTTAATTTCTTTCACCTTATTGGGTGGATTAGAGATTCTGAATATTGGCTTACTCCAATTACTAGGTGCTGGCATCGCTCAACAAATGGCACTACTAGTATCGATCGTCCTGATTTCAGGAATCATTGATATTCCTTTTTCTTGGTATAAACAGTTTGACCTTGAAGAGCGCTTTGGCTTTAATCGGATGAATAAAAAGTTATTCTTTAGTGACATGCTAAAGGGTATTGGGGTTGGTGGTGCTATAGGCATCCCCTTGTTATGGGTCATCCTAACTTTAATGGCTAAAGCAGGAGATTTTTGGTGGCTCTGGGCTTGGGGAGTACTCACAGCGTTTAGTTTGCTGATGCAATGGATTTTTCCCACTTTTATAGCACCCCTATTTAACAAATTTGTTGCCTTGGAAGATGGGCCTCTCAAAACACAGATTGAAGCTTTATTAAAGCGTTGCGACTTTGCAAGTCAAGGTTTGTTTGTGATGGATGGCAGCAAGCGTAGTGCCCATGGCAATGCATTTTTTGCTGGCATGGGAAGAGCTAAACGCATTGTCTTTTTTGATACCTTAATTGAGAAACTGAATCCTGGTGAAGTAGAGGCCGTCCTTGCACATGAGTTGGGACACTTCAAATGCAACCATATCCGCAAGCGCTTGCTAGTTTCTTTTGTACTCAGCTTTGCTATGTTTGCATTATTAGGGTGGATTAGTACTAAAGTCTGGTTTTATACGGATTTGGGTGTAATGCCAAACCTCAATGGCTATAACGGTGGTTTGGCACTGGCCCTCTTCATGCTCGTTTCTCCGGTATTCAGCTTTTTCCTTACCCCCCTAGCTAGCTTAGCTTCCCGTAAACATGAATACGAGGCAGATGGGTTTGCTGCAGACAAATCTTCTGCAAAAGATTTGATCTCTGCATTAGTGAAGTTATATCAAGATAATGCCTCAACCTTAACGCCCGATCCTCTGTATACCACCTTCTATAGCTCTCACCCACCTGCTCCATTACGCATTGCCAACTTGCAACGCTTTAGCTAGGCAATATGGAGCAATTTCGTGCGCTACTGACTGCATCTTATGGAAGGCATTATTTAGCGCAACGGATTACTAAGGACCCTCTTGGCAACCCAATACTGGGACAAGAATTGGTTCAGGTCAGCACACCAGCTAAACAACATATCGGTGCTGTTGGTGATGAGTTACTACTAGAGAGCACCTCTGCTAATCAGGCCCGCATTATTGAAATTGAGCCCAGAGAAAATTTACTGTACCGCTCTGATGCATTTAAAAGTAAATTGATTGCATCTAACGTAGATCAAATTCTCGTGGTGCTGGCGACACAACCTGCATTCTCCCCCGACCTTTTGGGTAGAGCGGTAGTCGCTGCAGAAGCAAATCAAATTGGTCTTCATATCCTGCTTAACAAGTGCGACCTCAAGGATAATTTGACTCATGCTCGCAAAATCATCGCGCCCTATGCGCGCATGGGATATCCTGTCAGCGAGGTCTCAGCTAAATTTGATCCTGCGTCCATTGAAGCACTTCGCCCAGCTCTTCAAGGGAAAATATCGGTCTTTGTGGGCCAATCAGGTATGGGGAAATCGAGCTTACTCAATGCCTGGGTACCGAATGCAGCAGCACTCACTCAAGAATATTCAGTGCGCCTAGATACTGGCAAACACACTACGACTGCCTGTCGTTATTTTGAATTACCAGAAATCTGGGGTAAAGACGCTGATGGAAAATTGGGCGCTCTGATTGACTCACCAGGATTTCAGGAATTTGGTTTAGCCCACATGTCTATCAGTGAACTACAGCATGCCTTTAGAGAATTTAAAGATCTATTAGGGAAATGTCGTTTTCATAACTGCGCTCATCAAGCGGAGCCTGATTGTGCGGTTCGAGAAGCTGTAGAGAAAAATGAAATAGCGCCAGAAAGACTAGCGCTGTTTAGGCAGTTGCGTTCAGATTCAAAAACAGCCGATACGCAATTGCAAGGTATTAGCCAAGCCAAACAGCGCTGGTCAACATTAACAGCAAAGCCATCCAAGCGATAACCAAACGCCATACTAGGCCAACTGCAGAGCGCATCGTGCGCTCAGTAGGCTCCATACCTACTTCATAAACTAAAGGCTCGCCTGCTTCTGCCATGCGCAGAGCTTCATCGCTATCGGGCTCACTTAAGGGCTCGCCTAAACGAACACCCAGTGCACCACTACCGGAGGCTAAGATCACACTTGATAAAGAGTCTGGCCACTTCCGAGTGAGGTAACGCCAGCCATATGCAGCACCTTCAAAGTTACCCACAATAGCAAAGCCCATCGCAGTGATACGCGCAGGAATCCAATCAAGTACATAAAAGAAGTGACGTGCCGCTTCACTGAGATTAAAGTCGCCACGCTGAGACCAACGCTGAGCGGCAGTATCTGCAAGGCGATATAAGACAACACCTGCAGGACCCATTGGCATTAAGAACCAGAAAAGGACTCCAAAGACATGACGATGTGAACCAATGATGGCACGCTCTAATGCTAAAGAAATGACTTCGGTTTCTGTCAGGCTAGAAGTGTCTAGCTCGGGTCCATACCATTCACCTAATGCAGCACGTGCCGCAGGAAGATCATGACTCTCGATCGCCTCATGCACCAATGTAAATGAATGACTGAACTGACGAAAGCCAAAAAAGAGATAGGCAATGATGATGTTCCAAACGAAGCCCAAAATCGGATAAGTCACCATGCACACAACATAAATTACAAATACCAAAAAGGTGGGAAGAATAAATGCTACCAAGCAAGCCATGCGTGCACCAATAGGACTGGCACCCTCTTCAGACTTACCACCGAATTCACCGGCGACCCAATCCAACCAACGGGCGCTCATTCGAGCAATCCAATGGCTAGCAGTTACTGGGCGATATTGCTCAGCAATGAGGGCGAAGAGGATAGAAAAGAAGGTCATACTTTTAATAGATGATAAAGGTTACGTAACATTCCAGCTGTAGCGCCCCAAATAAAACGATTTTCATAGGGCATCGCATAAAAACGACGACCGCCCTGCTCACTTTGCCACACTCTGATTTGATGATTGGCTGGATCCATCAAAAAACGGAGTGGTACCTCAAAAACATCAGCCACCTCAAACTCATCCAGAGGGTATTCTGCCTGAGCTTGAACCAAACCAACCACTGGAGTGACGCTATAACCTGAAACCGTAAGGTACTGGGGCAAATGTCCAATAATCTCCACGCGGGACTGATCTAGGCCAATTTCCTCCGCACTCTCTCGTAATGCGGTGTGATTGGGATCAACATCACCAGGATCCATCCTGCCACCTGGAAAACTAATTTGCCCAGCATGATCCCTAAGATGATCCGTTCTTTGGGTTAATAAAACAGATAAACCTTCCTCTTGCAATACCAAGGGGATAAGAACGGCTGCCTGAGTAAGCTTCCCTGCGGCTTGACGCCTAGCAATAATATCCGCCGCCATCACATGACGACTTTCGTCGGTAATTTCCGGTTGCCATATTGGCTGAACCAGAAAGCGCTGCCTAAGAGAGTTCGGATCTAAAGCTAGTGGTGACACTTTTACCTGATCAGAGCAAACCTCATGAACTGGGACGGCACGGGCATCAAAACCTGGAGGCGCAGCCACACTGATGGGATCTTCTTCGGGCTTTGAGGTCTTGGGCATATGCATATTCTAAGGTAACAAAAAAGGCGACCAAGGCCGCCTTTTTTCGTGCAGCAATGCGAATTACTCAGCAGCTGGAGCAGCCACTGCTTTAGTGCGTGCTTGCAACTTCTCTTTAATACGTGCTGACTTACCAGAGCGGTCGCGCAAGTAATATAACTTCGCACGACGTACATCGCCGCGACGTTTTACTTCAAGGCTTGCGATTAATGGTGAGTAAGTTTGGAAAGTACGTTCAACGCCTTCTCCAGAAGAAATCTTACGTACGATAAAACTGGAGTTCAGTCCACGATTACGCTTAGCGATTACAACGCCTTCAAAGGCCTGAGCACGCTTACGAGTACCTTCAACAACATTCACGCTCACTACTACTGTGTCACCAGGTGCAAAACTTGGCAAAGTTTTGTTAGCACTTAAGCGAGCAATTTCTTCTTGCTCAATTTTTTCGATCAAATTCATTTTTAATCCTTAAACATCTTATTAGCGTTTAATCCCGAGATATTTATCAACGGACCTAACAGAGGATGCAGTTAAAACAATTTCACTAAACCAAAAATTAAACCACTCATTCACAACTGCACACTACTAAAAGTATTCACAGCGAGCGAAGAAATTGTTCATCTTCTCGGGTTAGCAACCCATTGGTTCTAGCAGATTCAATTAAATCTGGCCTAAACCTGAACGTCAGCTCTAAAGACTTCTGCCGACGCCAATCCGCTATTTTAGCGTGATGTCCGCCCAAAAGCACGTCCGGAACAGATAAATTTTCATATATTTCGGGTCTCGTATAGTGCGGATAGTCCAAAAGACCGTTCATAAAGCTATCTTGGACAGCAGATTCACCGTCCCCAAGAGCTCCTGGTATCAACCTAATCACTGCATCCATGATGGCCATAGCGGGTAGTTCACCGCCAGACACCACAAAATCACCTATCGAAAGCTGTAAATCTACATTTCGATCGATAAAACGTTGGTCTATAGCCTCATAACGACCACATATGAAGCTGATATTGCTTTCATTGAGAATATTTCCAGCGATTTTCTGAGAAAAACGCTCGCCCTGCGGAGCCAAAAGACAAAGGGGGCCACTCTTGAGTCCTGCAGCATGATGGGCTGCCTTAACTTGTGCGATGGTATCTTCCAAGGGTTTAGCCATCATCACCATGCCTGGGCCGCCGCCATAGGCACGATCATCTACCGTCTTACGAACATCAGAACAAAAATCTCGTGGATTCCAAAGATGGACACTAGCAAGTGATTGCTCGCAAGCTCGACCAGTCACTCCCCATTGCGTTAACGCTGAGAACATTTCCGGGAAAAGGGTGACTACATCAAAGCGCATATCTCAATTTCCAAAGAGGGCTATTGCCAGTCAGACTGCCAATCGAGCGTCATCATTTTCTTGCTCAAGTCAACATTGTGAACCACCTCTTTTACAAATGGTACTAGTTGCAAGATTTTTTTAGTCGCAGGATCACCGATTGCGATGATGCCATGCGCACCATTATCAGTAATATCAATCACCTCACCCAATACTTCATCTTGTAGATTGGTAACTTGGCAACCAATCAAATCAACCCAGTAATAAGAATCACTTTCTGCTTTTGGAAAGGCGTCACGAGCCACTAAGATGCGAGCGCCCTTTAGGGCAAGTGCCTGATCGCGATCTGCTATTCCTTCTAGCGCCATCACCACATTGCCGCTGTGCATTTTGGCGCTCTTCACTTTGTATTGTGTCAAGGAAGCTTGTTCTACAGATGCAGAAACGCCAGCATCCCTTCGCGGGATCAAGGACAACCAAACTGCTTTAGAAGATAGAAGTGCCACAGGATCCGATGAGTGAGGTCTAACCTTCACTTGTCCCTGCAAACCTTGCGCCTCAGAAATGGCGCCAAGCTCAATCAAATCATTTAAGGAAGGTGCGCTCATTTGAAAGACACCTTATTTTCCCGAAATAAAACCGCCAAAAATCATGCTACCAAAAACTCCATCGCAATGATGAAGTGTTTAGTTAGATAATATTTAAGCAGCAGGATTATTTTTGATCAAACGAACAACGGTTGGAGATACTTGCGCACCAACACCAGTCCAGTAAGTCAAGCGATCTTGAGCAATGCGCATTGCTTGCTCAGTTTCAGCTGCCTTTGGATTGAAATAACCAATACGCTCGATAAAATTCGAGTCGCGACGGTTGCGCTTATCAGTAGCAACAATGCTGTAAAAAGGGCGCTTCTTAGAGCCGCCGCGTGCCAGTCGAATGACGACCATACTTATTCCTTAAAATCTAAAATGAAAACAGGTTGATTACAACCCAATGAAATTTCTACAAAAAACTTTGGGCTCCAGCTCCCCAAGCAAATACAAGGTAGAGCGGAAAACCTCATATTCTAGACGAAAACCCCTACTTCTTCCACCTATTTAAGTCTTTAAGCCAGTAGAATAGGAAACCAATATAAGTAAAAAAATCATATAAATCAATGCTTTATAAAAAAATGACTGTCAAAATAGCACTTTCTAGCCCCTCCAAAAGTAACTTAAATAGCCTATTCATGACAGTTTGCTGCCTTAGCCTATCCCTTTTGACGGCTTGCGCAAACGTCATTCCCCCTTGCGGCGCAAAGACCAGCCCTCCCAGTAGCGAACTTCGCAATACCAAATGGGAATTAACCCGCTGGAACTTACCCCCAAATGCGAATGGCGAAGTTCGGACCCGCCAGATTCCCCAAGGGGAGAGCAGTAATCCCATTCAAATGATTTTTGATGCAAAAGGCGAAAGGGTCAGTGGCTCAACTGGTTGCAATCGCTTTACTGCTGCTTTAGATGAAGATGCAAAAGGTTTTACCTTCAAGCAAATTACCAGTACAAAAATGAGTTGCCCGCCTGCTCGCATGGAGTTAGAAAACGATTTTCTATACGAGCTCAATGACTATCGCAGTATCGTCCGTAATGGTGATCAATTACTCATGATTGGAGCCGACCGAGAAGTATTGAGCTTTACCCAACGCAGCAATATAGTCATCAGTAAATAAGCTCATTACTTTCACAACACAAGATACATGAAAAAATCCAAACTCATTTTTTGCGCCCTCGGATTATTCTTTCCAGGCAGCGGTTTCAATTGCTTCTACTTACAAGGCCCAAAATCCTTTTGGGCCTGGATTCAATTGATTGCACTGCTAGGTGGTCTCGCAGGCTATGGTCTTCTAAAAGCGGAACACTTTGATTCAGCGCCAGGTTGGATGCTCCTCACCTTTGGCTTTATTGCAATTGAAGCAAGCTGGTTAACAACGATTACTTTTGGCCTACGTCCTGATGAAAAATGGGATGCCCAATTCAATCCCGGCATTGAAGAAATCAAGCGAACCCACTCAGGCTGGCCTGTGGTATTGACAGTTATTTTTTCTTTAGTATTTGGTGCGGTGGTAATGATGACTTTTTTAGCCATTTCTTTTGAGCAGTTTTTTATTTCTCAAGTATATGAAGCTAAAAAGCTATCCCAGTAAATACCAATGACTTTAGAACTGCTCTACCTCTAATGCATTGGTTGAGTGGCCACTTTCCAAAATAGAGATTGCTAAGGCCTGCGCCTGAGGTAATAAATGTTCTGCAAAGAAACGTGCTGTAGCGATCTTGGCGTCATAAAAACCAGGATCAGAATCATGTAATCGTTGCGCAGCTAAGAGGGCACGAGCCATTTGCCAGGCACCCAATACCAGCCCGCATAAACGTAAATAAGCAAAGCTCCCGGCATAAACCGCTTTGACTTCGCTCTGGGCATTAGTCAAGATGTAATCGACTGATGCTTCAAATGCTGTACGTCCAGCGCTTAATTGCTTCAGTACAGCCATCGCATCTGCTGATCCGTTGGCGGCAAGATCTTTTTCGGTTTGTACTATTTTCTCTGTAAGTGCTTTAGCGCTAGCGCCGCCATCACGAACTGTTTTCCTGCCAATTAAATCATTTGCCTGAATAGCTGTAGTGCCTTCATAAATTGTCAAAATACGGGCGTCTCGATAATGTTGAGCAGCACCTGTCTCTTCAATAAATCCCATGCCGCCATGCACTTGTATGCCTAGACTAGCAACTTCGATCGACATTTCAGTAGAGAAGCCTTTTACGATAGGTACTAGGAACTCATAAATTGCTTGATTTACTTTTTGATCCTGTGTATCAGGCGCAGCATGTTGCGCATCATAAGCAGCGGCAGCATAATAAGCTAAGGCTCGACATGCCTCTGTATAGGCCCGCATTGTCATTAACATCCGCTTAACATCAGGCTGATGAATAATAGCAACCGGGCCAGGAGATCCAGCTAGATCACGGCTTTGAACGCGATCTTTTGCATACTGTACCGCCTTTTGGTACGCGCGTTCTGCTACTGCAATACCTTGCATGCCTACCGCAAAGCGCGCAGCATTCATCATCACAAACATGTATTCAAGACCGCGGTTTTCTTCGCCAACTAAATACCCAATCGCGCCACCATGATCGCCAAACTGCAACACTGCAGTGGGACTGGCTTTGATACCCAATTTATGCTCAATAGATACACAATGAACGTCATTGCGCTCACCTAAAGAACCATTTGTATTCACCAATAATTTAGGTACAACAAATAAAGAGATGCCTTTGACGCCTTCTGGGGCATCAGGTGTTCTTGCTAACACCAAGTGCACAATATTTTTAGCCATATCATGCTCACCATAGGTTATATAGATTTTGGTGCCAAAAATTCGATAAATGCCATTGCCTTCAGGTACAGCGCGTGCACGAACCATGGATAAATCTGATCCAGCTTGAGGCTCGGTTAAACACATTGAGCCAGTCCACTCACCAGCAATCATCTGAGGTACAAATTTTTCTTGAAGTTCAGGGCTTGCAGCAGTCAGTAATGCCTCAATCGCACCATCAGTGAGCATGGGACATAAGGCAAAAGAAAGACTTGCTGAATGCACCATCTCGAAACAGGGAGTAGCAATCAATTTTGGTAAACCTTGCCCACCAAACTCTGCAGGATGAATAACACCCTGCCATCCAGCAGCAGCAAATTGCTCAAAGGCATTCTTAAAGCCTGGGGAAGTCGTTACTACGCCATCCTTTAATGAACTGGGATTTTGATCGCTAGGCCAATTTAGTGGAGCGACTATGTCTTGAGTAAACTTTGCTGATTCTTCCAAAATAGCTGGCGCTAAATCTATATCAGCACCCGCTTGTGCGTATGAAGGAAATGCCACTACCTCAGCGAGCCCCGCTAATTCATTCATCACGAATAACATATCTTTAACGGGCGCTACATAAGGCATTACTACTCCTTTATATTGAGCCTAACTAAGTGCTTTTGTAAGCTCTGGTACAGCAGTATTTAAATCAGCAACTAAACCATAATCAGCCACAGCAAAAATCGGCGCCTCTGGATCTTTGTTGATGGCAACGATCACTTTAGAGTCTTTCATTCCAGCTAAATGCTGAATAGCGCCAGAGATACCGACTGCAATGTAGAGTTGTGGAGCAACAATCTTTCCAGTTTGACCGACCTGGTAATCATTTGGTACGTAGCCAGCATCCACTGCAGCACGTGATGCGCCTAAAGCAGCGCCCAACTGATCAGCTAGCGGGGCAATGATCTCTTGGTACTTTTCTCCAGATCCAAGGCCGCGACCACCAGAAACAATAATTTTTGCAGCAGTTAATTCTGGACGATCAGATTTGGTCAGTTCACGCCCAACAAAAGAAGAATTGCCGGCGCTATCAGTAGCAGCTTGTTTATCTATAGCAGCAGAACCACCAGTTGCTAGTGCTGGATCAAAACCAGTGGTACGCACAGTAATCACTTTCACTGCATCAGCTGATTGCACGGTAGCAATTGCATTTCCTGCATAAATTGGGCGCTCAAATGTATCTGCACTAACTACCTTGGTAATATCCGATAACTGCGCCACATCTAATTTAGCAGCGACACGGGGCATCACGTTCTTGCCGTTAGCGGTAGCGGGCGCTAAAAGATGGCTATAAGCACCAGCCAGATTCAGAATCTGCGCAGCCAAAGGTTCAGCTAACTGGTCAGCCAATGTGGCAGCATCTATTTGGATCACCTTACGCACGCCGGCAATTTGTGCAGCTGCTGCTGCGATCGTATCTACACCGCTTCCAGCAACCAGAATGTCGACTTCGGGGGAGCATTGCAAAGCAGCCGCAACCGCATTTAAGGTTGCCGGCTTTAAAGAAAGATTGTCGTGTTCAGCAATTACAAGAGCAGCCATTTAGATCACCTTCGCTTCATTTTTGAGTTTTTCTACCAAAGCCGCAACATCAGCTACCATCACGCCAGCTGAGCGCTTAGGCGGCTCTTCCACTTTAATTGTCTTGAGGCGAGGAACAATATCCACACCAAGATCTTCAGGCTTCACAATATCTAAAGTCTTTTTCTTAGCCTTCATGATGTTCGGTAGGGTTACATAACGCGGCTCATTTAAACGCAAATCCGTTGTGATGACCGCGGGTAAAGTGAGCGCAATAGTCTCCAAACC
>Ga0164295_10003461_pt1 | contig 12684 bp, 10 predicted proteins | sample GEODES006metaG_FD_111798 | JGI IMG/M metagenome (GOLD analysis project Ga0164295, IMG submission 111798) | Oligotrophic lake water microbial communities from Sparkling Lake, Wisconsin, USA - GEODES006 metaG | ecosystem: Environmental > Aquatic > Freshwater > Lake | place: USA: Sparkling Lake...
AGGATATGTAAGACTTTTCTTGGAAGATGACACTTTATATGATTCTAAAGGGGGATATATCCGCATATATCACCCAAGTAATGAAAAACTGAGGATTGATTAATATGAGTACAATTTTATGTCCATTTTGTTTTAATAAATCAAAAAAAGCAGATTTGCAGTTTCGGTGTGGCAATGTTAAATGCTCTGGGATGACTCCTGATCTACAATATGCAGCTTATCAGGGATCTTCACCGAAAGACAAAAAAGGACAGGTCTTTACACCATCATCAGGGTTAATAAATAAACTACTTGGAAAAACCCTGAAAAAAGCTAATTGTCCAACTTGTCAACGAGAAACCTTCAAACGAGTTTGTCCAACTTGTCACTATGAATTAGGATATGACGCTGGTGAAACCAATGAAAAAATGATTGCAGTAATTGGCGGCAGAAGTTCTGGTAAAAGTATTTATATTACTACTTTAATTCATCGCTTAGAAAATGAGGTTGGACGCAATTTTCAGGCGGGAGTTATGTTTATTGGTGACTCCACACGAGAACGCTATACAAAAACCATGAAAGAACCCCTTTTTGATAAAAAAGACATTCTTAAACCAACCCAAACTGCTGCTTCTAATGTTGAAACAAAAACCCCTATGGTTATTCGAGTAACTTTTAATGTAAAAAACAAACTAAATGCTGTAAATTTAGTTCTATTTGATACGGCTGGTGAAGATATGAAAAGCCTAGATACTATGTCTAGCGAAGCTCGTTATATCTGTTGCTCCGATGCAATTATTTTCCTACTAGATCCCCTGCAAATTAAATCTGTTCGCCAACAACTTAGTGAGTCTGTACTTCCTAAAGAGCTTCCAGATGTTGAGCCTAGCTATCTTGTCCAACGACTATGTGAACTTCATCAACAACAATTAAATCTCAAGCCAACTGCCAAAATTAATAAACCCATTGCTTTTACACTAGCTAAAGCTGATGCACTTTTTCCACTTATTGATGCAGGTTCAATTCTTCACCGTAGCGGGGATCATTTGGGATATCTGAATTTATCCGATGTCCAATCTGTCCATACAGAAATTTCAGCTTACCTAGAAACATGGCTAGAACTTAGTTTTACTAATAATGTAAAAACTCAGTTTCAAAATTACCGTTTCTTTGGAATTTCTGCTTTGGGACAAGCACCGATTAATGATCGAGTTGAAAGAATTAATAGTCTTAGAGTTGAAGACCCCTTACTGTGGATTTTTAATCAATTTGGTTTCATTAAAGGAAAAAAATAAATTATGCCAGTTTTTCAACACTACTATACATCTTGCCAAACCTCAAAAATGTCGGGATTTCAGGTAAAAGCTCAATCTGTGGGTTTGTCTCCTGATGCTGCTAAAACTTTAGAAAAACTGATTGGTTATCAAATTCCAATTGCAAGTGATGTCCGTAATCTGGATAGTCATCCTATTGCGTTACGGTACTATGCCACTGAACAAGAAGCAATGTTAATTTCTAGTCAGTCTAATGGTGAAGATGAACTAGGAAGACCAGGTAATTTTTTTGCTCACAGTGTAGTTGCAACTCCTGCGGAAATAGCTAATGCTTATGCACCAATTTTTTATTGGAAGAATCCTTTTTGGGTAAGCCAGGATAAATCATCTACAGAGATATTACCAACCCTATCAGAATTTAATCCAGAAATTACTTTTGATTTTGATGCTATTTGGGAATTCATACAAACAGGTAATCGTCAAGAATGTTTGTATAAACTTCTTTGTGCTGTTTTAGATTACCCTAATTCGCAGCGCCGAATTATCATTTTAGATGAGATAGAATCTACAGTTTTATGGATTGCCGCTATCTCAATTGCTTTACTACCAAAATATAGTCAAGTTATAACTTTTGCCACCTATCACCACGATCCTTATCGTGTTCCTTTCCTGATTACAGGCACAACTTCTGACTCAAATTTCCGCTTGAGTAATGATGAGTATATTTCTTATTTTGTTGTTAATAATTTGGATGGGCGAATTAGTGATGTGCCAGATTCAGACTACGCTAAATACTTAGTTGATAATTTTAATCCTGAAAGTTATGATACTCAAATAATGGAATTATTTAACTGGTTAGACAGTTTGAAAATAGTATCACAATTCCCCAATAATATTCTTGATTACTGCGTCAATTTTTATCTTGCAACTATTCAATCTTCGCTGTCTCCTCAATCTAAAAAAGCATTATTAGGGGCGAAAACAATCATCGCTATAATATCACAAAAATCATCTTTTACTTCAGAAGATATCAGTAATCTCCAGTTAGCTTGGAAGTTATTGGGTCAGGAAATGCTCAGAGAAGCTACAATTGACATAATAGAAAATGTCATTAATGGACTCAAAACTTTAAAGCGTGCTGATGAAAATTTTCCTCAAAGTTGTGCAGATGCTTTAGATTTATTAATCCAACTTGTCTTAAAAAGATCCCTCTCTCCAGCCCAGCAGTTCACTTCATCTTTATATAATTTGTATTCGCAAGAATTAGTTATCAATAACCTAAGTTATCCTCATGTTTTAAACAGACTAGCGACTCATTTATCAGAACGAGACTTAGAACAACTGATAATATTTTGGAAATACTTAGGTAAAGATATCTACTTGAACACAAATAATGAAATATGCCTGAAAATAATTTTAGAGAAAACTTTCTCTTCACTAAACTGTTTACAATGTCAAAATGAATTATACCCTCCAAAAGAAGCTTCTGAACTCCTTTCTAATCTGCTTATGAATCAAAGAATAAGCCATGATTTTATATTGAATTGTGCTGCAAATTATCAATCTATAAATCGCACTGCGCTAGTTTTACAGTGGTTGTATTATGCTATTGTAGAAAAATTATCTTATCAACAGAGAGCATCTGAATACTGGAAATACTGGCAATCTTTGGGGGGGATTTATCCACAACTTTATCAGTATGAACTAAAACGAGATATTCTGAGAGTAAAGACTATACAGGAGCAGATTGATGTTGTTAAACAGTGGGTAAATATCATTACTAGTAAATACCGACCTCTAATTATTCAGGAGTCTATTAATTTTATCTGGGAATTACCTAAAGTTGATCGCCGAGAATTATCTTCTCAACTCTTGTCTAAATCAGAGTTGGTTGAAAATATTGAGATATCTCTTTATGAGCGAATTGTTCAAGACTTTCTAGTAGGAGTAAAAATTCACAAGCCAGATGGAAACACACTTAAAGCATATCAACTAATTTTAAATGATTCTCAAATTCAAATTTCTCAGGACAAACAAGCAATTATAAAAGGAGTGATAGATTTGGTTACTGGAAAATTACAAGACTCAACTATCCCAGAGTTAAAGACTTATTTTGGGAGAGTATCTGCTGAAACTTATGAAGAAGAAATTAAAGAATTGATGTCTGAATTTTTTATTAATAGATATGATTCTAATAATCACTTAAAATTAGTTTCTGCTGTTTATCAAAACAGACATAGTGAAATATTTTGGAATTTTTATTGGGAAGTTTTTTTAGATTGTTTGCTCGAAAAACAACGAATTAATGAAATTTTAGACATTTTAGATTTTTGGTTTAATTCTTCAGGATCTTCACTGGAAAACTATCATTATGTAATACCAGAATTCTTTACAGAATTGCCCAGCATATTATCAGAAATAATCGAATCAAAATCTTACAGAAAGATTAACAAAGATTTTGAAAAGAAAATTCAGAATAAAAGATGGTATCCAGTCATTCAAAAATATCTCAAAAAAAATAAAGGCTTTTTTGGGCTGATTTAATCGTTTTTTAGCTAATTCAAGGAGTAAATAATGAATAATTTATTAGGCCAGTTAATGGGATATTTAATCGCTTTTTTGGTGATTATTTGGTTCATTATTTATGTGGTTATTCCCTTTTTCATAATATCGATCTTAGTCATTATTGGTGTAGTAGGTTCTGCTGCTTCTCTTCATGGATTTTATAACGGTATTATAAGCTTTATTAATACTGCCAAAGATGCTTGGCAAGATGCAGAAAATCATCCACTCAGTAATCCTATTGCCAAAAAAATTAATACTCTCTATGGTTCTGAACCAGCTTTTTTATTACCAATTTATGATCAATATTGGTCTTTTATGACTAATATCTACCGCGATATATGGTCAAAGGTACATAAAAAAGCCAAGTGGTGGTTTGACCAAGGAAAGGCGTGGTGGGAAGATGGTGGTTATAAAGATTGGTTCATGAAGATAGTTCTCTGGAGTGCTGCTGTTGGTGCTTACATTGGGGGAATTTTTCACTATATAGCCACTTTTTTAATTGTAGCGATCGCTATTGTTGTTTTGTTAGCTGTTATTGTTGTTGGAATATTTCTTGTTAGTACCGTTATGGTGTTATTTGAAATCAGCAATAAGTTATACGGTTGGTACTATCAAATCTCCTATGTTTGCCCTACTTGTCATAAACCGATGGAAATTCCCATACATATTTGTGGAACTTGTGGTGCAGAACATAAAAAACTCTGGCCTAGTGTTTACGGTATACGTCGCCACCGCTGTAGTGGAGAAATAAGTCGAGTAAGATGCAATGAAGAGCTTGCCACAATAGGTAAAGCACGCAGTGATCTTTCTAAAAACTGTCCCCATTGTCATGGTCCAGTAGAAGGTTTAGGTGGAACAAATATCCATATTCCCATTGTTGGAGGGCGAGGGGTCGGGAAATCTCATTTTATTACTATGTCGGTCATGAAATTGATAGATTATGCTCCTAGTCAAAAATTAGAAGTAACTTTTCCTGATGTTAATCATAAGAGAAATTATGATGGTAATAAAAAGAACCTGGAACAAGGAACTCTGTTAAGGCCAACACAGAAAGATTCAGGTTCAGGTTATGGAATTAGTGCTTTCAATTTACAAATAAAAAAAACTAAGCAAAAAATTCCAAAACTTCTTTATATTTCTGATTCAGCAGGTGAAATATATGAGTCAGATAATAGTATGGAAGAACAAAAATATTTTGATTATATTCATGGTATTTTCTTCATCATTGATCCTTTTGCAATTCAAGAGATACGTAATATTTACAGCACCGAATTAAAAGAAAATCCAGGAATTATTAATCCCAGTAAAGTGGAGATAAAAAAAGTCTTGGAAAAGATGACTACAACTTTTGAACAACGGTTAAACGTTAATTCAAATCAGAAATTCCATCAGCCTATTGCCATAGTTATAAATAAATGTGATGCTTTTGATTTAGACGAGAAAATTGGACAAAAAGCTGTTATTGAATGTATGCGGCAATATCCTGAAATAAAAACAGACGCTGAAGCAATTAATAAAGTAGTAAAAACTTTTCTGGAAAATTATGCCAATGATTTCTTACAAATTCTAGATCAGCGATTTGTCAATATACGCTATTTTTCGTGTTCTTCTATTGGGCATGATAATAACGACAGCGACGCTAATAAATTTGAAGGTGAAAGAGTTTTAGAACCCATGCTATGGTTATTATCCCAAACAAAAGTGTTGTCAGGGCAACCACCTTTGATAACTAGAGCTTTTAGTCGCAGATAGACTAAGTTGAAATTTTGAAATTTATCATTGAGGTAATATAATCATGTCTGAAACTAACTGTGAACAAACTCAAATTGAATCAGAATCCATAACAAAATTAGAATCCATGACAACTACTATCCTAAATGAAACTGAATTAGAAACGGAAGAAGTTGCAAAAGAGGTTACAAAAGAGACTAATTTTACAACTCAACAAGAAAAAATTGAGGAAGTATTACAACAAACACTTACTCAAATCAGCCACGATATATCCCAGCTACATAACGATTTTAAAACTAAAATTAAGTATGATGAAAGTAAAGAACGAATCATTACTTCCCTGCATAATGAATTACAAGAATATCAGGAGGACTTGCATTTTAAAATTTTACGTTCTCTAGCTTTAGATATTTTGAGTCTTCATGATGGCATAAGTACAATTAATCCTCAGCTATCAGAACATCCTATTAATATCTCGTCTTTCCTACAAGATATTGAAGACATTTTAGCTCGCCATGACTTTGAGATTTATCAGCATGATGGGAATAGCTATGATCGCAAATGGCAAAAAGTCCAGAAACCGATAGCATCGCATCAGTCAGAACTCAATGGCTATATTGCAGAACGTCTGCGAAAAGGCTTGCGCTATGGCGATCGCGTAGTTCGTCCAGAGCTTGTTAATGTCTATCGTTATGTTAACCCAGAAGTGGGAGAAGATAAGAAGGGACAAGAACAAAGTAATTTAGAAACCTAATTTTCAAGATTTTCAACAATTCCTTTACGGAAGAATACCTAAATTTTGAATAACCAACTACTAAAATTGAGGAGTTTTATCTTATGTCTGAACAAAGCCCTGTTTTCGGTATTGACTTAGGGACAACTTATTCCTGTATTGCCTATGTTGATGAAAACAACCGTCCTACGGTAGTTCCTAATGCTGGAGGAAGTCGTACTACACCTTCTGTTGTGCAATTTGCAGAGGGAGAAATTGTGGTAGGTGATGAAGCAAAAAATAGTAGTGCCTTATATCCCAATACAACTATTTCTCTGATTAAACGAGAAATGGGAAATAATGTTTTTCGCTTTGAACATGAAGGAAAGACATATACCCCTGAAGAAATTTCCTCTTTTATTCTGCGTAAGTTAGTAAAGGACGCAGAGCAGTTTACAGGTATCAAAATTCAAGATGTAGTGATTACCTGCCCTGCCTATTTTGGTTCGCCGGAACGAGATGCAACTGCAAAGGCTGGAGAAATTGCTGGTTTAAATGTCCTGAGTATTATTAATGAACCAACAGCAGCAGCGATCGCTTACGGTATCAACGAACAAACAGACCAAACCGTACTCGTTTATGATTTAGGAGGTGGAACTTTTGATGTAACTATTATCAAGATTGAAAATGGAAATATTATAGTTGTCTGTACAGATGGCGATCATAAACTGGGAGGAAAAGATTGGGATAATTCTTTACTCAATTATTTTGTTGAAGAATGGTGTCGTCAAAATAATTCATCTGAAGATCCTTTAGATGCTTTAGAAACCCTGAATGATTGGTCTTTGGAAGCAGAAAAAGCTAAAAAAGCTCTCACAGGACGATCTAAAACCGAGTTTAACCTTACTCATGATGGACAAAAAGCTCGTATTTCTCTCACTAGAGAAAAATTTGATGAGTTAACTGAAAATTTATTTAACCAAACAATTGAGTTAACTAAACTGGCAAAAGATGAAGCTGCAAAACGCAATGTAACTAAGATTGATAAAATCTTATTAGTGGGTGGTTCAACCCGAATGCCTCAAGTAGCTACTCGTTTAGAAAAAGAATTCGGCATAAAACCTGAATTTTCTGATCCTGATGAGTCTGTTGCTAAAGGAGCAGCAACTTATGGATTTAAGCTACGATTAGGAGAAAAAATCCTTGAATTCATAGCTGACAAAACTGGTAAAAAAGTAGAAGACATTGATTTAATAAATATTTCTCAAGATATTATCAACGAGGCTCAAGAAAAAGTAGCTGTTGAATTCAATTTACTACCATCTACTGTTAAAGAAGCAATTGAGAAAAAAATCGGTGATGTCTCTAGCCGTAGCTTTGGGATAATTGCTTATAAGAATAGTGAGTTACGGGTTACTAATTTAATTTTAAAGAATGACCCCTTACCCGCAAAAACTACTCAAAAATTTGGCACTTACGAAGATAATCAAACTACTGCCGAAATCACCATTGTGGATAATTTATCCAGCGATGAGGAATATGATTTACCTCCTGCCAGCCGCGAACTTGGAAAAGCTGAATTAACCATTCCACCAAATTTACCAAAAGGTACTCCAATTGAAATTACCTATGAATTAAATGAACAAGGGCGATTACAGATACACGCTAAAGAGTTAGTAGGAGGTAATGAAATTCAAATTGAGATTGAAACAGAAGCAGGAGCTTCTGAACAAGAAATTAAGGAAGCCAAATCTCGAAATTTAGCTGTTTCTTAGATACCCCTGTTCTATACTAAACACGGTTGAGACATGGATTTTTACGAAATTACGAAAAACCTAGTATTTGTAGGGGTTTAGCTACCCACAGAATCAAATGATTAAGCCGTGTTGAGTATATCACTCTCCGAAAACAAACATTGCTGATTGCAAGCCATATTTTTGGGAATGCTTCTCTGTTTAATTTATCAATGGGAGAAGTATTCCAAAACTAAAAAAGTGAGTAAATATTCAATTAATCTTTAAGCGAAAATGAAAAATTTTGTAGGAATTGATTTAGGAACTACATTTTCTGTTGTTGCCCATATTAATGCACAGGGACAACCAGAAGTTATTCGCAATACTTTAGGAAGTTTATTGACTCCCTCTGTGATTGATTTACGCAGTCAACCACCATTGGTAGGAGAAGAAGCTAAAGAAAAACAAGCATTGGGAGAGGAAGGTATTTATGCTTTCTTCAAGCGCGATATGGGTAATTCTAACGCCACCTATATAGAACATAACCGAGAATATTCTCCTATTGATCTGTCGGCAATGGTACTCAAGTATTTAAAAACCTGTGCAGAGTCTCACTTAAAGCAACCTATTACCAATGCAGTGATTACAGTTCCCGCATATTTTAACAATATGCAGCGTCAAGATACTATTGAAGCTGGAAAACGGGCAGGATTGAATGTCTTACGAATTATCAGTGAACCAACTGCTGCTGCTTTGGCTTTTGGTATACGTCCTAAAAGCGAAATGGGTAAAATTCTAGTCTATGACTTGGGTGGGGGAACTTTCGATGTTTCTCTAGTAGAAATTAGTTCTGATGAACTACGAGTCATAGCAACTTCAGGAGACCACCGATTAGGGGGAAAAGACTGGGATGATCGCATTTTACAATATCTAGCTACGGAATTTGAACAAGAATTTGGACTTGAGTTAATCGGAGAAGAATTCAATGAACTAATGGTTTTAGCTGAAAAAACCAAAATTAGTTTATCTGATAAACAATCACTCAAAATAACTGTTCATGGTAGTGGGAAGAGTAGTAAATACGAAATTACTCGTCAGCAGTTTGAAGAATTAACTCAAGATTTAATGGAACGTACCCAATTATTAGTTAATCAAGTTTTAGAGGATGCAGAACTTACTTGGAAAGATATAGAAGGAGTGGTACTAGTCGGTGGTTCAACACGGATGCCAATGGTGAAAAAATACGTTGAACAAATGTCAGGAAAACCTGCAATGGCTGGTGTAAACCCTGATGAAGCAGTAGCATTAGGTGCTACTATTCAAGCTGCAATGGATATGGAAGCTCAAAGGATATCTTCTGAGCCAATAATGTTTATTCCTGGGCGTAAAAAATCTACTGATGTTATTAGTAATAGTTTAGGTATGATTGCCTTGAATGAAGATAATAGCAAATATATTAACAGTATTATTATTCAGAAAAATCAACCAATTCCTTGTCAGCAAACTCGCCCTTACCAGTTACGAATTCGCCGAAGTGGAGAAAATAAGCTGGAAGTTTATATGACTCAAGGTGAAACAACTGAACCTTTAGGATGTGCTTATTTAGGGAAGTATGTTTTTACAAATATTCCAGATATAGAAACAAAATTTGCGGTTATTGATTTAACTTATGCTTATAACATTAATGGAGTTGTTGAAGTTACAGCTATAGAACGAAGCACCCAACAAACCTTACAATTGAATATTGAACCTCTCCCTCATGATATACCAGATCGCTTTACTTTACCCCCAGTTATAGAAACAATCCGAGAACATTTATATCTATATATGGCTTTTGACTTATCTGGTAGTATGAGTGGAGAACCACTAGAAAAAGCTAAAGAAGCAGCCCTACAATTTCTGTCACAGTGTGATTTAACCACCTCTTCTCTAGGTCTAATTGAATTCTCAGATCGCACTTTAACTACTGTTCGTTCTAGTCAAAATGCTAAACAAATCAGCAAAGGCATTAAAAATTTAGACATTGGACGCACAGGTTATGGAAATGATACAGATCCTTTTAACGATATTTTTTCTCACTTGAGTAAAGTCAAGGGGTTACGTTATGGGCTAGTTTTAACTGATGGAGTTTGGAATAATCAAAGTCGAGCAGTCCAAGCTGCTAAACGCTGTCATCAAGCCGGAATTGAAATTATTGCGATTGGTTTTGGGGGTGCTGATAGAGACTTTTTACGTCAAATTTCTTCTCGTGAAGATTTGAGTTTCTTTACCAATTTAAATGAGTTAACAGAAACCTTTAGTACCATTGCTCAAGAACTCACAGAAGGAGGAGGTAGCATTGATCCGGAAGCTATGAAAACTCGTAATAAGTTGCTCAAATTATGGTAGTTATTAATGACCTCGTCCTTTGCCTTGTTGCTGATTCAATAAGTTTTGATTGTTGGAAAAGACTGATTTTTGAGTTTGTTGACTTTGTTGAGGACTTTGTGTGGTTTGTGTTTGTGCTTGGGCTTTTTCAACTTTTGGCTGTCTTTGTTCAAGCTCTTTTTTAAATTTGTCATCCAGCTTGATTTTACCTTCTAGATGAAGTTTTAACATCTGTTTTTCAGATTGTTTTATATGTTGATCATAAGTATTTTCAGGTTTTCCATTTTTTTGACACGCATTCCTTATATCTTGCACACCATTGTTCCATACTTCTCGGTGCTTACCTTGTTCTATTAATTGTCGTTGTTCTGCCCGATATTGTTTAGCTTCATCACTTTTTCCCCAACTTTCTGTCCTTTGATGATCTTTATTATCCATCCGAATAGTTGGGCCTTTATCTTTACTTACATTGAATTTAGACGTACCTTTATAGCTATCGTAAGGTATAACATGATGAGATTCATATTTGTGTGTTCCATGAGTTTTTCTATGTTTCTCGTTAAGAGTTTTATTAGATTCTTTAACTTCGTAATGTGAGCCACCTAATACTTCACTCATGGCTTTAATTCATCCTCAAGATCAATAGTGTGTTTTTTTGATTACTTTTTGTAATAATCACGGGCAAAAATAAAGACACTCTCCGCAATATAATCTAAGGGGTTTTCTTCAGCATTGGGGGCCCATAGACCAATCCCAAACTGATGAGAAGTAAAACCTTCATCTTCTTCAATTTGTAGATTCTGATCTACCTCCTTAAACCAAGTTTCAATTTGTTGATAAGGAGTTCTGAGTAAATGCTGTCCCTGAAAAACTGGATCTAGAGATGGAGCAATTTCAATAGATTTCAGTAATTCAGAGTCTGTGTAAGATAAATGAAGAGAAACGTCATAATACACATCTTTTGGAATGGTATTAGTCTCAATCATTAATGGTTCTATTGGTTGCTCACTGAAAAATGAGCGTACCCGTTTACGAGTCATTCCAAACGAAATACGACCTTTACCTGGGATTTCAATACCTTGATAAGGATGAATTATAATTTCCATAAGTTCAATGTTACTCACTTTGAAAGGTTTAGTTCTATTGGTTCTTCAGTTCTTTATTATGGAAAAATAGGTTTTAAACCGTTAAAAACCTTATTCCGTAGGCATTTTATGGAAAATTAGGACATAATCCTTTATAAACCTTGGTCTGTAAGGGTTTTGTTACAATCAATCATCAATTATTTGATAACCTGATGATGCAATATGATTTATTTCTTGAGTTTACCATCAGATTTCAAGAGGCTACAACTTTAAAGGAATAACTAATATATTATACCTAGCTGGATGGATAAGCCAGGAAGTCCCCCCTGACTCGGCTACAAAACCTTGTAAGAACTGTTAAATTCACACGATTCCTCAAGTATCCGGGCTAATTTCCAAGACTATCGTAGTAGTCCTCTTGATTACACTTGTTGCAAATTAAAACAATTCGAGTAACTCCCCTACCCTTGTCTACATAGCGAACAACTCTCATGTCAGTAGCATTACAGTGACCACAAATATACTCTCCTACAGAACCCTTCTTAGCCATCTTTTTGTCTCCTTATTAAAGATTTATCCTGATCTTGACTACAAGATTAATATCATAATATCAGCGATCGCACTATACATATACATATTGTCTATAATCTGCGTAACCAATCTAAAATTGGTTGAAAATTCCGGTAGTGTTCATTTAAAAGGTCTTCTCGCACGTTGCGCTTATGTCTATTTTTTCTGATTCTATTCATTGAACTTGAGGATGAGAATAGGTTAAATATTTGTTTGTTATCATCACCATATATTTTGTTTGCTTCCGATTTAGCTTCCATCCAAATGCTTATGCAGGTTCCATAATAAATAATTCCAATCACACCATACATAAATAATTTAATGGGGTATATCATTATTCTGATTGCAAGAGTAATGATTGTAAAAATTCTTGAAAATGTGTTCATTTTATGACAAACTCCTGATATCGGGGTATAGCCTGCATAAATGCGGGATGAAATAGCGGTTGAAACCATTAAAAATTTGTTCTGAAAATTGTGAGTTTGAGGGAAAATAGAGAGTTTAATCTAAAATAAATTTATCTGTGGCAGAGTATGAGTTAATTAGCAACTCTGTTTCTTCAATAGGTTGTGATGGAGTTGTAGATTTAGTATCCTGCTTATTCTCCTCCTGTTTATTAGTATGATGAGAATTTGTGCTACTCCTTTTTACATCAACCAATTTTGTAG
>Ga0164295_10003462_pt1 | contig 12681 bp, 5 predicted proteins | sample GEODES006metaG_FD_111798 | JGI IMG/M metagenome (GOLD analysis project Ga0164295, IMG submission 111798) | Oligotrophic lake water microbial communities from Sparkling Lake, Wisconsin, USA - GEODES006 metaG | ecosystem: Environmental > Aquatic > Freshwater > Lake | place: USA: Sparkling Lake...
CAGAAGCCCGACCACACCGAGCACCAGCACATTCAGCCGCGTGGCCATCCACACGGCGGCCTCGGCACGGTCTGGCTTGTCGGCCCCGAGGTTCTGCCCCACCAGCGTGGCTCCGGCATTCGCAAGGCCCCAGGCGGGCATCAGTGCAAACATGACCACCCGGATGGCGATGGTGTAGCCGGCCAGCGCGGAACTGCCGAACAGGGCGAGGATCTTGAACAAGCCCACCCAGCTGGTGGTGCTGACCAGCAGCTGGATGATGCCGCTGCTAGCGGTGCCCATCACGGCTTTCATGTCCTCCAGCACCGGCTTGAAGTGCCTGGCTCGCACGCGAATGCGGCTGTGATTACCGGCCAGATGCCACAGCTGGTAAAGCACGCCCACGCCGCGACTGATGTTCGTCGCCACCGCCGCGCCAGTCACGCCCATCTCGGGGAAGATCCACCAGCCAAAGATGAAGCAGGGGCCAAGCACGATATTCAGCGCATTCGCCAGCCACAACGTGCGCATGGCGATCACCGCGTCGCCCGCGCCACGGAAGATGGCATTGATCAGGAAGATGAGGAAGACCGTTGCATTGCCACCGAGCATGATGCGGGCGAAGTCCGACCCGAGCGTGACGATCTCCTCGCCCGCGCCCATCAGCTGCAGGATGTCCGGCGCGAACCAGCCGAGCACTACCCCAAGCCCTGCGGACAAGCCCACGCCGAGCAGCACGATCTGACCCGCCGCTTGCGCCGCAAGTTCCGGCTGCTTTTCCCCAATGCGCCGTGCCACGATCGCAGTGGCGGCAATCGAAATGCCGATGGCCACCGCATAGATCAGCGTCATGATCGACTCCGTGATGCCCACCACGGCGATGGCTTCCTTCCCCAGGTGCGCCACCCAGAACACATCCGCCACCGCGAATAGCGATTCCATGACCATCTCCAGGATCATGGGCACGGCCAGCAGCAGCACCGCCTTGTTCAATGGCAACGAGGTGTAGTCATGCTCCTCGCCGCGCAGCGACTGCGCGACGCTGCGCCAGAATGACAACGGAGGCTCTGACGACGCGGTAGGCGTCGGAGAAGGTGAGAGATCAGACATGGCGAAGCAGCAGCGCCAAGCAGTGATTGTGCATCACCACGCGACGAGAAGCATCCCTAGCAAGCGATTGCAGCCGCGCAAGCCAGGGAGCGAACTTGTCACACCGCGCTCACGGCACATCACGCACGCCGTTGAAGCCCGGACCACCTGCGCCGACGAATCCGCCGCTGGCTCCGTTTTCATCCGAAGTGACCCAGAAGGCATACAGGGAACCCTTCGTGAGATGGAAGCGGAATTTCACATTCTTGCCGGATTTATCGGACAGATCGGACGCATCAGCCCATTCGATTTTGAGCTTCGTTTGATCTCCCGATGCCACCTTCGAGGTTCGCAGCACCTTTCCTGCCTCATCGAGCAGCTCCACGCGCACTTCGCCGTTCACGTTCACGAAGAGATGCTTGCCCTTGAACTTCACCGGGCGCGTCGTCAGCTCGCCGGGGCCTTCCATCGAGGCAAAGCCATCGCGTCGCAGCGTGGCGAGGCCGATGCTGCCGCCGGTATACATGCCGCGATGACCGCTCGGCGCGATGCCGCTGGTGCCCATGTAGGGAAAGACGAGTTGGTCATCGAGCACGACGAAGACACCCGCCGCACCATGCAGATAAGCGCGATCCCATGAGCCCTCCGTGCGTGAGCCAACGATGAACCCGCGACGATCCGGGCGATCCCAATGAAAGCCATCGCGACTGAAACCGAGTTCGAGATCGACCAGCTTCGGGAACTTGCCATTTTCGCAAATGCCGTTGTTCGGGCCGCGATGGATGTAATGCATGCCGACCATGAGGCTTTCATAGGCTACGGCATTCAGGCTGTAGAGCTGCGCCTGCTCGCCTGCGCCGGGATAACGGCCTTGCGGCTCGGGAAGATCGAGCTTGTCGGCACAGGTCCAATAGACGCTCTTTTTCCAGTCGGCTCCGGCGAGGAAATCATCGCTCTCATAGTAGTAGCGGCTGCGACCGCGTGACGTGCCCATTTTGATGCTGAAGACCCACTTCTCGCGGAAGGGATTGAAGAAGAACGAGCAGTAATCATCCGCCGCGATGCTCGTCGTCACCGCATCGGAGAAGGTTTTGCCATCGGAGACATGCAGCGAGTGCATGAAGCCCTGCGGGCGTTGCTCCTTCGGCACATGCAGCCAGCAGGTGAGGTATTTCAGTCGCTCAGCGGCGTTCTTTGCATTCAAATCGAGCCACACGCAGTTGTCAGAGCCACCCGTGACGAGCTTCGATCCCGTCCAGCGCAGGCCTTCCGGCAAAAGCTGGCCGTGACGCGTCCACGTCTTCATGTCCGGACTCGTTGCGAGCGACAACGGCCCGCGCCAACCAGCCACATAAAACATCTTGAAGAGCTTCTCTGCCGGATCGTAAAACACGCCGCCTTGCCCCGTGAAGGTGGTCGCTTCCTCGCCCTTCTCGCCTTGCGTGGACTTGCCGAGTTCACGCTCTGTCTCCGCTTTGAAAACCGGATTGCCCTCGAACTTCTTCGCCTCATGGAAGGTGCGCTTGAGCGTGGTTTTCTCGATGAGGAAATCATCGACGAAGAGCTGGCGACCCACATCAATCGGGATCGTCTTGGGCGGATGCTGCGCATACGGCACTGGCATCACCGCATCGCTCGGCTCGCGATAGCGCGGCGGCCATTGATCGGGCAGTTCGATGCCGTTGTAGAGCTTCTCGGGCTTCGGGCCGGTGGCCTTGTTCGCGAGCATGAGCAGCTTCGCGTCCTTCGACACGATTTTACCCGCGAGCACATCCTCCTCGCGAAACTTCGCCATCAGGATCTCCGCGTCGGTGTGGCGGTTCCAGTCATAGAGAATGTGAATGAGCCCATCGGGCGCTTCGAAGCCATCGGGATACGACACCGCGTTGCGTTCATCGAGCAGCAAGCCGCCCTTCCACGTCTGGCCTTCGTCTTCGGAAAGCCAGGCGCTCATGTGCGTGCGCTTCGGCAAGCGCTCGGCAGGCGATCCATTCTTCACGAGCAGGATGCGGCCCGATTTGAGCCGACGCAGGAAGAAGCGCGCATTCACATTCTGCACCGTCGCCGCTTGTTTCGGCGTGCTCCAGGTCTTGCCGCCATCATTGGAGAAACTCTCGTGTGGCTGGCCTTTCGTGCGGGCGAGCATCCACAAATGTGGTCCAGGCGTCTCGCCTGGGGTTGTCTTTGCAGCAGGCGGGACGCCTGCACCACTCTTCAACTCGATCATCATGTGCTCGTCGAACTCCCAATCCGGGAACTGCAAATGGCCGCGCTCCTTCCACGTCGCGCCTTCATCGGTCGATTCAAACACACGGCAGGTCTTTTGATGCCAATCCGACACCGGCAGCAGCCACGAGCCGTCCTTGAGCACCGTCGGTTTGTTCAGCGTGCAACCTTCCGCAAACATCACCGGCGTGCTCCACACTGGCTCCGCCGCATCGGGATCATCGCAGCGCATGAACCAGTTCGTGATGCGCTTCTGCGGATCGCCGAGCTGCTGATCAAAAAACAGCCACAAACGCCCCTTCGGATCGGTCCAAAGATTCCCCACCAGCGCCCCGCTGACCTTCTGCGCCGCCTCCATCCGCGCCCCGACCGCCAGACGCGGCTTCGACCACGTCGCGCCATCGTCATCGCTGGTCGCCAGCAGGAAATACCCATCCGGCTTGTCCCCCGTGCCCGTCCAGCAGCCCCAGATCCGCCCCTTCGCCGTGCGATCCATCCCAATGATCATCGCGCCACTCCGTGCGTCGTCTTGAAACTCCGCGCCGGGAGTCATCATCACCGAGGGCGTCAATCCATCCTCATCTCGAACCTGCGCCCCATCCGCGAGCACCAACAGCACCATCTTCTTGAACTGAAGCCGCTCACCTGCCTTCACCGCCTTTTGGTAAAGGCTCACGCGATTCACCTCCCCCGGAAAAAACTGCACTTCCGGGCCATCGACCTTCAAGAAGCCCGCCTCTCGCAGCGGCTCCTCCTGACTCGACGCTTTGGGTCGAGTCGTCGAAGTCAGCGCAAACAGCGTTCCGGGCTTGGTGACAGTCACGTCGAGCTTTTCGATGCTGGTGCGGTGAAACGGCAGGTTTTTGACCGCATCGGGCATTTCATCGATGACATACTCGCGGTCAGTAAAGAGAGTCACACCGCGTTTCATCACCGCCGATTCATCCGCAATCAGAGGAGCGGCGAGGAGGCCAAAGAGAAAGGATAGAGCTAGAAGCGAAGCACGCATGGAGTCACAAACGTCCGCCACGCCCGCTCCTCGCGCCCGAAACCCGCAAAGCGGGTGTTATGGTAACCTCCGACAATGTGGTGCAGCCGTCCCGGCTGCTCCGCTGAGACCCAGGGCCATCTCACCGCTGCTGTGCAAATGTGCTCAGTCCAACGCCTCCCGCAGGCCCAGCAAACGTCCAGACAGATGCTCGTGGATCCGCTCGGCGTTGTCGTGGGCGTCGTGGTTGCCATTCGAGGGCATGAGGAGTCATCCCCAGAGTTCGTTGAACATGAGTTGCTTTTCGGTGGCGTTCAGCGGGGATCGGGCGACGGCGTTCCAGGCGGTGTTGATGTCTTGCCGTGCCCAGCTTTGGGCGATGAGGGCGGCCATTTTCACGCGTTTGTTTTCGCAAGGGAGGCATGGAAGCAAGGTGAGCGCGGAAGCGGGGTCGTTGGGGAGATGACGATAGATGGCTTGTTCGACCGTTGGATCATTCGTGCCTGTCTTTTGATGCAAACTGGCTTGCGGGGATGGATGCGCGGGCATGTCAATGGGCTGCAAACTCCAACCGCAGTTGGTTCTGTTTTCGCAGGGTGGCGTTCAGCCAGAATACGCGGCCGTCCCAGGCGTAGTCGGTGGCGGCGAGTTCGTGGCCGTTCAGTTCCACGCGTGAGAGTGTCTGCGGGGCGTCTTGAAGCTCGAAGACGGGATGAACACAGGGCGTGGATGGGGTGATCGTGAGCGAGACGATGGGCTTTTCGACGGTGAGGAGCGTGGCGCGGCGTTCGGTGTGGTAGGACGGGCTTTGCAAGCGTGCGCCTTGGGCCTCGATGGGTGGCGGAGTGGTGAAGCTGCGGGACCATTCGAGCAGGCGGGCGTCGTCAGCGTCGCTGAGGCCGATGAGCCAGGCCCATTTTTCGACCTGCATCTTGCGCGTGACGCCGAGGGCGTCGGGCATGTCGGCGGTGCGGCTTTCGAGGGGCTGTGGGCGGCGGTGCCCCCAGGACATCATGGCGTTGTGCGCGGGGGTCATCGCGGCGAGGTCGTCGATGTTGATGCCGGTGGGTTTGCGTCGGGCGAGCGGCAGATGATTGCCCCAATAGAAAGGCGTGACCATTTGACCCTGGCTGTAGAAGGGGCGGTAGGCGGTGGAAGGCAGGCGAGTCCAGCCGGGGTTGAAATAGATCGCTGCGAGGGACTCGTGCGTGCCAAAGCGGATGCGGTAGAGCGGCGGCAGTTCGCCCGAGAGCAGCTTCTCGTAATCGCGCTCCTGATCGAGGATGGGGAACTTCAGCTCGCGCTTCGTGCCATCGCGAAAGAGCACGTTGATGAGGTTCTCAGGCAGGACGCGGAGCGGATAACCGGCGGGCGGGGTGAGGATGAGCAGTTCCTCGATCTCGTATTCGGCCTTGGGCTCGCTTTGCAGCGTGACGGTGCGTGAGCCGAAGCCATCGGGGTAAAAGTAGAAATCCTCGGTCGCGGTTTCGCCCCAGACCTTGTAGTTCAGGTCGCAGGGCTGTGCGGTCCAGCGGACGTGGACGCGGGCGGCGGTGGATTCGATGATCTCGACGCGGCTACGGCGCAGTTCCTTGTCGGAGGCGGCGTCGATGCAGTCGAGGCCGTCCGGTCGGCGCGGTGCTTCGGCGAACTCGAAGTTGAGCGCGGTGTTGTGTTTCCCGGCCCAGAAGGGGGTGTAGGCCGCGCCGCGCCAGAAGACGTAGCGCGAGCCGTTCGGCAGCGAGACCACGACATCCTTCCGCTCCGGCGCCCAGGCTTTGTCATAAGGCATATCGGTCACCTCATCCGGGCCGGAATAGGAGAGCAGCGGGTAGTCGTAGCGCAGCTTGGTCTCGATGGCTCCGAAGGCGGGCAGCTTTGGCGTATCCTGCACGAGCATGGTCGTGATGGTTTTGTGCCAGAGTTCACGGCCCTGAGCATCACGGATCGTCACATGCAGCGTGTCGCGATGCTTCGTGAAGGCCGGAGGCGGCAAAGCGATCTTCAATTCGGTGCGGATGCCTTTTGGCAACTCCACTGCGGCTTTGGTTGGCCGATCAGGCGAAGATTCAAACCACGCGAGCACCTCCGCGCCGGAAACGGCCTTCTCGGCGGAAAATGCCGCGACCGTGACACGGGCCTGCTGCTCCGGGCCAAGCACCAGCCAGTCAGCAGGCGGCAAAACCGCACCGAGATCGATGGGATTCATCACCGGATCAGCCGCGGCTTCCGCGTCCGCCTCGAAAGCCGGGCGCTCGACCTTCCAGCGGGCTCGCTCGATGGCCTTGCCGTCCTTGTCTTTGGCGAGCAGCGCCAGTTCCTCCGGCGCGGGCGAGTTGGCAAAGATCACGCGGGCGGTGAAGGGAGAGCTAACGGAGACATCGAGCGCTTTCCGCTCCACCTCCCTGCCCTCGCGATACCCTGTGAGCCAGTGTTCCGGGGCTGGTCGAGTGTCGCTGGCGAACTGCACAATCACCGGCGTCAGGCCGACGCGCTCCACGCCGAAGGGCGGACGCCAGGGATGCCCCGGATCGAATTGAAAGCGCGGTGCGAAGGTCACGGCCTCGCGCAGTCCGGCCACGCTGCCGGGATGCTCGAAGAGATGGCGGATGTCCCCGGCCTTCAGCGCCTCGCCGTAGATTTGCAGTTCATCGAGCAGGCCACGCAGGTGTGAGCGCACATAGCGCCACGTGTCGCCATCGGCGCGGCAGCCGATCCGCAACACGCTGTCCGGCGCATCGGGCTTCAGCGTGAAATCACCGCCCCGAAACGTGCCTTTGTCCGCCGGAGTCTTGCCTTGGCCGTCCACGTAGAGCGTGAAATGCGGAGCCTCCGCTGCGCGATACGTCACCGCGATGTGATGCCATGCTCCGTCGTTCGGCACGAGGCCGTTCGAGGCGCGGTAGTTCGTGATCCACTCGCCCTGGCCCTCGCCATGCACTTGCAGACCCTCAATGCCGAAGACGCCGAAGAACTTGTCGGGCGCGGCGGTCAGATCGGCGCGGCCTTTGAAGAGCACCGGCATCTCCGCGTAGTAGTTCCCCACATTGACCCAGGTCGCGAGGGTGAAGTCGCGGCTGAAATCAATCGCCGAAGGGTTCGCCAGCTCGATGCCTGCGTTGACCTTTTCGATCACCACCGCATTGCCGACGCGTCCGGGAGCAAAGGAAGGCGCGAGCTTCGGATCGACCGGGCGGCCATCGTGTTGACCGGTGACGTCCTTCAGGTCGTCATCGAAGCGGAAATGGGCGACAAGGTCCGCGTGGGCGGCCAGCGGCGCGAGCAGCAGGGCGGCGAAAGCCGAGCGCCGCAAAACTGCCTGCCAAGCGGATTTCAAAACAGTGCAGGCAAGGGTGAAGATGGGGTTCATGGGAGTGTTGGGAGCCAGTTCACTTAGGGGCGTTGAGACGATGCATGGCTTGGAGCGTCACGGGGCCGAGCAAGCCGGAGTCGGTGAGGGGCCAGGCGGAGGCGTCGAAGCGTTTGCCGGTGATGCTCATAAAGTTGATGTCGTGAAAAATGCGCCACTCCACGTGGCGCTGGTCGAGGTCGCGGATGCGGTTGGCGGCGACGTTGGTGACTTCGATGTCCAGTTCGTTGCCCTGCAGCTTCAACGCTGGAAGCGTAACTTGATACGGCGCGGCGAAGCGGGTGCCGAGAGTGGAACCGTTGAGACGGGTGCGCGCGCTTTGCGCCACGGTGCCGAGGTCGAGCAACCAAGGGTCAGCCGATGGCTTCGGCGCATCGAAGGTGAGGCGATAGCGGGCGGTTCCGGCGAAGCGGGCGGCGTCGGCGCTGAGGTTCGTCCACGAGGCGAGCGTGATGATTTCGGCTGGTGGGGGCAGGGCAGGGCCGCCTTGGGTGAAATCCACCTTCCATGTGCCGCTGAGCACGATGGGCTGTCCCTCGGATCGTGAGTAAGTCCACCGAGCCTCATCTGTCGGCACGATTTTTTCTTGCTCCGTGAGCGTGCGCAGGATGAGCGACTCACCGGGTTGGAGTTGCACATACACTTGAGCCTGAGAGTCGGCGTTGCGCATCGTGGCGATTCCGCTGCGCCCGGTTATCGGGTCCAGGATGACGGCGGACTTGGCGGGTTTGGCTATGGGTAGCCAGCCATCGAAGACTTTGCCGCTGCGGTTCGCGATGAAGTAGTGCCTGCGACCAGCCTCCTTGCGGCGAATGAAGAGGAGACCGGAGTCGGTCATCGTTTCGCGCAATACGTTTGCTTCATTCAACGCGGCATCTGCGGATCCGAGGAGCACTTTGCCTTTGCCGAGCTTCGCCACCTTCACTGGGTCATTGGCAAACACAAGACGGGCAAGCTGCTTGCGGAACTCCTCACGCCTCTCCACGAGTTTACCGAGTCCGGGCACGTCCTTGGGCAAATGGTCCGCGAAGATGATGGTGGCACCGGCTTCGGCGAGGGAAAGCAGCCGCGCGAGTGTCGTCTCCGGCAGGGTCTCGCACGGTGGCACGAGGATGACCTGATAGCGCGAGCCTGCGAGCGCGATGCCGCGATTCACCGTCGCTGTGGAGAGCTGGCGGTCCGAGACGAAGTCAAAGCCGTAGCCTCGTTGCCACAGTTGCGCCGCAATCTCACCGACCGCTTCGCCTTCAAACCACTCACGCTCGTGGACGTTGTGATGCGGCAGTGCCCCGGCGGCTTTTTGCGTGGGCGTGTTGTATTCCGCCGGTTGCTTCCAGAGGTCATGCACCGGCCAGTAGAGCAACACGTCGTTGTCGGGCTGGCCTGCTTGCAACACGGACTGGCAGCGCGTGATGTAGGAGGTGAAAGCGGGCACGTCGCGCCAGATGGGATTGCGCGAGTTGAACTGCGTGGAGGCGTAAAACATCCAGCCGGGCCACGCGACATCGGCGGGCGAACTGGCCGCGCCGTGGAACTTCACGCGATTCACTCCGCCGAGAAAAAAATCGTCCACCAGCGCCTTGAGGTCGCCGAGCGTTTCGGTGAAGTGCTCCTTCACCCAGGTGCCCGTCTCGCTGCTCACCAGCGGCTTCCCCGTCGTGTGCGCGGCGGACGAGGCGAACTTCATGACCAGCAAGCTGCGATCCTGCTTGTAGGCCTCCGTTTCAGGAATATCCGCCGCCGCGTAGTGGTCCAGCATGTTGCCCGGCGAACCATGCGCCTGATTCCGCGACAGACTGCCCTGCGTGTGCGCCCAGTCCGACCAAGTCCGGAGAAAATCCAGATGCAAATCCGACATCGTCTCGCGGTAATCGCAGCGCACGCGCGCCACCACATCGTCGGTGCCGGAACCGGCGAACGCAGGCAGTTGGGTGCGAAGGTCGTAGCCGCGCTTTTGCTGGAAGGCGTCGAACACTCCCGGCGACCAGTCCGCGCCGAAATACTCGAACGATTCATGGAACTGCGCGTTCGGCTTCGGTGCGGGAAAACCGGCGAAAGCAGCGCTGAAGCGCTTCACATACTCACGCATCGCGGTGGCTGAGAAAGGGTCGAGCACATAGCCCGCATTGCCCGGCGTCGGACGTTTCACGGTCTGAATCGGAGCGATGCGGCTCACCACCCAGAGCTGCCAACGGCCCGCTGGTGCCGACCAGTCGAGCTGACCATCTTCGCGGACGCGGTCCGTCACATCCTGCTGCTCGCCGCTTTCGGATACTGCCACCGCAGCTTGCAGTTCGCCCAGAGATTCCTTGGGCAAGGCAATCTGACCGTCGGCATTCGCCTTGACCTGCAAATCACCAGCGGGCCGACGCGATGGCAGCCGCGTGGTCAATCGTTCGCCGCTCATAAGCGGATAACTTGTCACATTCAGTCTGCTCGAAGCCATCGCCGCCGAGACATTCGGCCCACCAAAAGGCCAACCCGCGACCGTGGCCATATCGAGCCTCATGCCCAGCCGCGTTGCCTCGCTCGAAGCATGCGCCAGCATTTCCATCCAGCGCGGTGAAAGGAAGTCGAGGTAGCGATCCTCCGCCCCCTTCGCGCCATAAAACATCCCCACCTCCACGCCGCCGAGTCCGGCCTCGTGAAACTCAGTCATCTCCCGCGTGATTGTCGCCTTGTCCACCGCACTGCCCATCCACCACCAAGCCGTCCACGGCTTCGCATCCAGGGTGGGCTGCGGCCATGCGAGCGGGTCTGCATCTGCAGCATGGAGTGTGGTCAGCGGCGCGAACAGCAGGGCGAGCAGGGTGAGGATGTGTTTCATGACGTGAGGATTCACTTGTTGGGATTGAGTGCGGTGTCCGCCTCGATCCACACGATCCGGTAGTCCTGTGCGGGAATGTTGATTGTGATGTCGCCGTTCTGAATTTTGAGCGCCGCTTTGCTGACCGCGTCTTTCGCGCTGACGTTTGCGGGCAGGTCGAGCTTGTCGAGATTCAAGCTCAGCCGCACATCGGTCTTCTCCTTGCTCAAGTTGGAGACGATGGCGAGCACGCGGTCTTGCGGGTGAGCGAAGAGGCTGACGTAGCAGCCTTTGGTTTCGACCTTCACGACATCCTGATTGCTCCAGTAAGACAGCCAGCGGGCCTGCTTGACGCCGAAGTCGTCGCGGACTTTCCACAGCGTGGAGATGGCGTCCAGGTCGGCAGGCTTCTCTGGCCGCACCGGGACGTCGTGAAGGATGGCGAGCGCGACGCTTTGGCGATAGTTCTTGAGCCTGTAATAGAGGAGGTCCGCCGGCACGCCCCAGTTGTAGCCCATGAACTCGGTGCGGAAGCGCTCCAAGGGCAGGGCGTCGAGTATGGAGTCGTTCGCCTTCAGTTGCTCGCCGTTCCAGTAGGTCGTGGCCCAGGCCAGCCCGGGAGCGTTCATGCATTCATAGGTATGCACATCCACGATGCCGTCCGGCTTGCGGGTTCTTACGGCGGTGTAGATGCGGCGCAGGTTGTCGCGGACGGAGAACACGGGGTAAACGCCTCCGCGCGAGCCATCGGGTTTAGGGTAGCCACATCCGTGCAGTTCATTGTCGCATAGAAGGGGCCTTGTGGTGGTATCCAGATAGACACCGTCCACATCGTAGTCGTCGATCAGGCGGCCGATGCCATCCACCAAAAAATCCTGCCAAGGACCGTGCTGGCACGCATTCAAAGCCATTTGATCCGTCATGTCTCCCAGCTTCCCAACCGCATACGTCTTGCTGGGAAGGACGCGCATTTCGTCGCCAAAGAACATGGCTTCCGGCGCATTCCCGGAAAGCAGGAAGCCACCGACATAGGGGAGGACTTTCAGTCCGTAGCGGTGGGATTCCTTGACAAGGCGACGGAATTTCTCCTCGTAGCCGCCGATCGGGCGGGTGTAGGCGAAGACATTCCACCATTTCCAGACGATGATCGCACGGGCGCCTTTCTCGGCGTAGTGTTGTAGAGCTGGTTTGCCATCGATCTTCATGTCCGGCAGGTCCAGCTCCTGACCATACCCAATTGTGCGCACGATGCGGGCATCCCAGGCATCCTCGGTGACTGGCTTGACGGGGGTGGGCAGCAGGCCGAAGACGTAATCCCGCTTTCCGCCCGCGGCGAGCGTGACCGGCGTGGTGACAAGGTTCAGCCGCAGGACAACTTCATCGCCGCGACGGATGATTTGGATCGCCTTGCCGGAGTCCGCGACAGACCAGTTTTGCTCGGACTCACAAACCCATTGCAGGCCGCGGGCCTTATCGCCGAGCCAGACCATGGGCTGGAATTTGCTCGTATAATCGGCGGTCAACGCACCCGAGGTGCCAGCCATCGCACCGGTGCCATCGGGCCAAGTGTTCAGGTAGCGGGCGTGCCCGCTGCGCAGGGGAATCTCCACCACGAGTTCATCCAGTGTCACGGGTTTGTCCGCTTGCAAAGCCCACGTTATTTTCGCCAGGCCATCGACCTCAATCGAGGTATCCACGTTAGCGCTCACCGATGAACCTTCGGATTTCTGAGAGACGCGACAAGCGGTATCGCCGGCCCCAGCGAGCTGCGAGACCCCCGGCGTCCACACAACGTCCGCACCGTTGACCCGCGCCAGCAATCGCATCGGTGCCGCCAGCATCGGGGCATCCTGGCTGCTGATCTGCGACACGAACGAGGTCGCGCCGAACTCATACGTCCGTCCCCAGGGCGAGACCGTGCATCCTTGCGCGGTCTTCGCGGACCGCAACGCCGTGAACGGTGGGATGACCTGATCGCTGATGCCCTCGCGTGAACCGACCCAGACTGGCGGTTTGTCCGGATAAACAAACCGGGTGGTCACCTTGCCCGGCGTCTCGCCCGCCGGAGCGCTCGCCGTGGTGGTGATCTCATACTCGCCACCCGTGAACCCATCCATGGAAATGATTGCCTCGCCCCGCCAGCGGCCCGAGCCGGGGGAGGTCTCCTGCAATCGCGCTGTCAGGCTCCTGATCGGCTTCTCCTCCCGCATATCGCGCACCGTA
>Ga0164295_10003465_pt1 | contig 12672 bp, 18 predicted proteins | sample GEODES006metaG_FD_111798 | JGI IMG/M metagenome (GOLD analysis project Ga0164295, IMG submission 111798) | Oligotrophic lake water microbial communities from Sparkling Lake, Wisconsin, USA - GEODES006 metaG | ecosystem: Environmental > Aquatic > Freshwater > Lake | place: USA: Sparkling Lake...
CTACTCCCGAAAGCAAGAAGTCGTGAGGTATGCTTCTCTACATCCCCGGATGGGAAGCAACCAGTCACCTCGTGCACCATGGCGACCATGTCTCTCTCTCCCTTGCAGTAACGCAGCCTTTGCTCCAGCAACACACACAGGCTCTCCATAGGGGTGGTTATTATCAAGTAGGACGAAGGCTGGTGGATAACAGAGGCGGAGGAGGATGGATCAGGGACGGTGGAGCTGTAGCTACATCCAGCATCTACATACGATGGGTCATGGGTCTCAGTCGTATCATCGAGCAGTCCGATATAGCTCATCGCCTCTATAGCCTCATCCACTTGTTCCCCTTCGAACTTATCTTCCTCCTTCAGTGACTCCAAGAAAGCGATCACATTTGACCGACTAGCTGTACATCCAATCGTAGCGGCTATCTGGGACTGTAGGTACGCCCTATGTGTCTCCAGAATGTCCGTATCAACCCCCCCGCCATGATGATAATGCGCAGATGCCTTAGAAGTGCAGTCGAACAGTCCTAACACCTTCATTGCGTGCATGATGTTGGACCACCCTGTCACCATGAGGAATCATTAATTCAATTCACTATCGAGCTCTGTCGTCAGCTAGCGAAAACGATCTCAGTTGCCATCACAGCATCATCATCACCTTCATATCGCAGTGTCCCCCTGCATATCGAATGCACATGCGGCACCCCATACAGCTCCCGATACTGCAGCGAGTCCCTGTTGGGTAGTACCTCCAGTCGCAGCGTGGGGAAGCGTCTGGAGGCCCGTCCGTGTCTCAACAAGAGCTCTCCAGGCACACTGATCAGCTCACCTTTGTCGAGATACTGCGCGGGATTGGTCGCAGCACTCAAGACCCCTGCTCGTCAACACATTAGTATACATGGATAACTGAGTAAGAGAGAGATCGGTCATGGATGAATGAATGAATTGATGAGTGCATGGTTTGATGGATGCATGGATAGATAGATTGATGGATGAGTGGAAGCACTCACTCATTGAAGCAGTTGCTTACCCCTCGGGGACCATGAGAACTTGTATCGGAAAGGGTTATTGGCAGCGATGGGATCTGGTAGGCCGCCACACAATGAGACCTGGGTGGATGGATATAGACATGGATAGATGGATGGGTGGATAGAATATGAGATCGATGCATATATAGACATGGATAGATAGCTGGACAAATACATATATAGATGAGTGCATAGATAGATACTGTGATAGACTAACCAGGTTGGTGACCACCCCACCTCTGCTGTGGATGCTGTCCACTGCCCTCATGACCAACATGTGGTCGATGCCGGGATCCAGACCCACTTCGTTCAATAGAATGACACCTGATCGATCACACGTGGATGTAGTATCAAAGCATGGAATGAGGTGGAGTGAGATTGCAGTACTGTGATCAGAGCATGAGTGACCTTTAGCACGTGCCTCTGCATCAAGTCGTCGCATGTCCTGGGATGCATACGATGCAGTGACCAGGTGCTTGCCCTGCCGTATGGCCTCCTTTGCGATGGGGATGTGCATGGTGGCTGGTAGTAGGGATAGTACCAGGTCACAGTCGCGCACTAGCTCGGAGAGCACACCTCCACTGCTGCTGCTACTACTACTACTACAGCTACTATTGTCATCTGGATGTTTGTATCTCACGTACTTGGCTGTAGCCCTTCCTGTAGCCAAGGCGACGAGCTCTGATGCTTGCAGTTCGTCATCCGTAGCAATGGTCAGTGCTATCTTCATATTGATTGCCTCGTTGAATAGTCGTACAACGGGCTTTGCAACTCGTCCTGAACCCAATAGCAACACCCTCTTCGTGGGTAGACAGCTCACAGCAGTCTGACAGACAGATAGTTCACATAGTAGACCGAATTGATGATGATCGTAACAAGCACATAGCTATGTAGGCATTGATTCTACCTGATTCACAGCAGTTACATGTATGGATCCATCTGCCTTGGGATGAGACTCTATCAGCATTGTAATGCTGTCTACCAGTCGCTGAAGACCCTCTTCGTTCGGCCCACTGAGCTGAAGCACTATCCGCGAAGGTACAGGTCCCTGCGTGGTGTTGGTGTTGACACTGATGTCTAGGATGGAGAAGGAGAAAGCTGATGATGATGATGATGATGCTCCATCATCAGTAGCCTCAGCGTCGAACACATCCAGCACCCTGTTGATCACCCCTGAGTCGAACAGGTGACCCTGAAGGAACATACAGTATGGAGCATGGTATCGGTATTGAGACAAGAACATGCATGATGACGACTAATCCTCTATGTCATGGTTAATATTCATCCATCCATTCAACCATCCATTCATTCATCTATCCATCCATCCATTCAACCATCCATCCACTAGTGGACGATCTGCTTACCACTAGTTCGACATTCACTGACACCATCCGCAGCTGAGTGGTGGGACTGATGATGAATGCATCCCTCGTAGAGACAGCAGCAGGAGCAGCAGTAGTAGTATTATAATACTTGTGTCGCAGTCGGTCGATGATGCTCCAGCGAGGAGTGAGGTTCCCGTCGGCAGCAATACAGGCTCGCTGCAGCACTGGAGGTAGATTAGCTATGAAGAGATCGGTGGAATCTAGTCGGGACGCTGAGTGTAGCAGTAGCTGTGGGATGATTGGCATGAGAGCAGACCCGAAGTATTCAGAGGCATCCCTGGGTAGCTCCGATGGTAGGTTATCGATCCCTAGCATCAGCACTCCCTGCTTATGGATACCGTCGAGGGTGATGCCAGCTGCAGGGTCGTATGTGTAGTAGGGGCTTTCTATTGAGGAGGTCCTGGATAGACATTCCACACTGCCATCCACATCGCAAGTGATGTCGGCTACAACCTTCAAGCTGCATGACCCTCCTCCTCCTCCTTGACTACTCATAGCTCTCAGCTGTTCATTACTGATCAGTCGGGGAAAGCACTTATCCCAGTAGATGCCGTTGACAAGCATCGTGATATGCGGAGCCACTGAGAGGTGGAAGATGGGTTCGTACTCATGGGGGTATCGGTAGTAGTGCTGCTTATCGAAGGCTGCTTCTGTCTCTGCCTCTGTCTCATCACCATCATCATTGTGGGTCTTCTGTAGAGGTCGCACAATATCTTCCGTCCTGACGAGTACGCCATAGAGTTGATTTACTGGCCTCCTACCCTCCTGCACATCTCTCTTCAGTGAAGGCAGATCGCAGACACGTACGTACTCATGGGGGAGCCTCTCGAAGACGCTCCTCGCGCCCTGAGTGACGTTACCCCTGCCAGTGAAAGCGATCACGATGGGAGGCTGCATAAGGGCAACCACTCCTTGTGTACAGTCCTCTATCCGACAAGCTGCAAATGTGATGCACAGTAGGTAGGTTAGTTGTTGTGTAACTACTACAAGTACTACAAGAGGATGGTATGTTGAATCTGAAAGGAGGAGGATTGTACCTACTCTATCTATCGCTTCGAATGCCTCCTGGATGGTCGCGTACATGTATGCATTAGCGATGTTGAGCAAAGGCGTTGAGTGGCCTTCAGCAAGCAGACGCAGTCCTAGCCCCTGCAGCCCATCGATCATGCCTATCAGAGGATAGATGGATGGATGGATAAATGCATAGTGAATCAGCTGTATCAACACATATGCATTTATTATTGCAATCAACATCAAAGGCACCATAGTCATCATTAGTCACACCATAGTCATCATACACTGAGAGAGCGTCCACCTGCTTGTCCAGCGAAGTACCCGAATGTCACCAGTCGCTTCGCATCGTCTCGCCCTCCTTCGGTGATGCCTTCACAACCATCCATCCATTCATCATGGGGGCGACGAGATAGATGATAGATAGTCCAGACACACATGATACTTCGTTGTATGCATACAGACACAAATGCTGCTGCTGCATGAATAGCATTGCATGTGTGCTTGTTGTATCTGATGATGGTCAGTAGTTGCTAGTAGTAGTTACATTCGTAGTCGAAGAGGCGGATTTTCTTCTGCAAGACCGCATCCAGTAGCGGCATGCTGGTGGGCTGTGCCTTGATCACATGACTGAAGAAGGCGTAGGCTCTGTTGGGGATGAGATCGGACAGCTCAGGAGCCTTCACTCCGATAATCAGCGAGGCCTGCAACAGTGTATCGCATCATATACAGCTAGCGCAGTACCAACATGATCCTACGCACGCATGTATACACGACAAGCAGAGCCCTACCTCTGATAAGTCCCGGGTCACCGTAGCCCCCGCCTCTACATACTCCTGGTCAGTGAAAACCCTCTTGCAGCAAGGCTGTATCAGCACCTTCATACTGGGGTATTCAATCAGCAGTTGTTTGATCTATGTACGACGGTAGGAGTCCGCATGTACAGTAAGTGATAAGGTTACGTTTTGATCAGGGCATCAACTACCGATGAAGGATTTACCTGACCAGGCGACAGTGGGGCGCGTCTCTCCCACATGTTGTGTCTCTCCCTCATTATCCCTAAAGTTGAGGTAGTTGATTTTTTGAGGCAGCTGTGCCTCATGAGGAACAGCTGCAGCTTTGGGGCCGCGAGTTTGGCTACTCTATTGTAACCAATCATCATCTCTCTCATTTCCTTTGAAACATGGTTAGTAGATCATCCTATCCAGGGTGGGAGATCCTTTCTATGTCGATGTGGCAATTTTCCCAAGATGAACCCAAATAAGTTCAGGAAACTTCGTAAGACTTGTAGCACTGTACGTACAGTACAGTAACGTTAGGTTACGTACTGGAAACTGCTGTACGTACTGTACGTAACTTAATAAAGTTAACATCGAAATTACAAGTAAAGTTGACTTAACGTGATCACACATAAAGTTAAAGTTGATTTTTGTATGATAGAATTGTTGATAGAAGCATAGACATTCGCATTCTTTATGTTAGGATGTCAACAAGAGTCGGAACTGACATTTCATCAATTGTGTACTGTAGTGGTGGAGCACATACTAATCAGATGTCAGTCGACTGCCGTCTGATAGATAAATCAAATTACCACAGACCGAATAATCCCTTCCTCTTCTTCAGCAGCTGCTTGTCATTATCAGTCATGGCATCCAGTAGTGCTTCCTCTTTTACCCGCGTTGCTGCTTTCTCCGCCTCTGTTGGCTCACGGAATGCAATGGCTCGTCTCTTCTTTTCTTCTTGTTCATTGGCCGCCTTTAGTACCAACTGAACAGGCTTGGTGTTTCTGACCTGATAATTATCATATGAAAAAATATAATACGAAGCGGCGTAAAGTACATGTGATGTACTCCGTGATTCACCTTGATACAAGAGAGCACCCTGGTGAGTCCAACACCTTCGCATGACCAGAGATCATCCCCGAAGGTTGCGCTAACCATCATGACTTGGTCCCCCACGAATACCTTGCCACTCTTCTCGGCTCGTCCGTTGGCATCAATCGACGTCACGAACACATTTCCTTCCGGGTCTTCGTCCAACACTAGACCCAGGGGCTTCTTCAGCTCTACCATGCGGTCATCTGCACCAGCCTTCCTCGTCTCTCGATTGGCACGTGCCTGCTGATCATTCTTCACTGCCATGGAGAGCTCGTGATGTCTGCTGTTGCTGCGCATTACAGCGCTCTTCGATGAGCTTCTACTGTGTAGATTGAAGGCTGACACATCGAAGAACAGTGACAGCAGCACTAGGATGGTATTCAATAAGACAGTAGGGTTCATAACTTTAGTGTGTTCAATTAGTGAAGTGATTTTTGTGTGTCACTTTTGGGAAATTACGTACGTCAGCAAAACGAAAAAGGACTGTACACAGTACTATTGTACTGTACTCATTTGTAACGGTCGCTTAGTTAAGTTACGGACGAGAGGTGTGCTGCTGTATGACAGCATTATTCATGCACAGCAGTCAAGTACAGGTTACAAATCTGCGGTCGTTTCATCGCAGCTTCAATCAAAGGAAGGCGATGCAAGTTACCGAGGAGATGGATGAATGGATGGATGCATTGGGGCGGACACAACCAATATTGCTCCGGTGCAGCTCTCCGGGCAGCAGCATAGTGAGGGAAGGACAGCTAGTTACATGCATGCACCCATCGCAGTCGCGTAATGGGGATTAATCAGCTCTTCCCTCCAAGTGCTATTCGCTGGAATCGCTTCAGCGCACTAACTAAAGCAGCCCTCTTCGAAAACGGTAGCTTGGACACCTCCGAATTCAACAGAGCCTCTTCAATTGCCTCGGGCGGTGATGGGATATCAGGCAGCACTTCACTGCCAACAATGATCTCTGGTGCAGCAGTCGCCGGAGCTGTCGATGAGTTACTCTGTAGGTGTTTAGGGACCTCTGTCAACAAACTGTCCGGCCAGATCTCCTGAGCAACAGCAAACCCTCTCCCCTGACATACATCATATGTAGTGGCGATGGTTAAAGACTCGACGAGCAAGCAATCGATTGCTATGGTTGCAGGAGCATCATACCCTCAATGCGGGATCAAGCACTAAGCTATCATAGGCCGCAGCGAACCCATCCCTCATTCCATTGAAGATGGCCTCACGAGAGGTCTCTAGTCGACCGATCTCGGGTCTTCCTGCTGGCTTGGCGATCCCGAAGAGTCGCGGTTCACCCGGACGCACCGGGTTGTAGTCTCTGTTCGCTTCGTTCAGGATCAATACATCTTCAGCGTAGATCAGTTTGTGGTACTATGTATATGTATATATATGAAAGAACAATTATGGGAGTTCATATTACTACGATCAGCTGTCCACACTGTACAGTATAACCTCACATAGAATAGAATAGAATCACATTTTAAAGTCATTCATCCATAGCCCATACTCATACATACTCATACACACACCTGGTTCGTCATCCAGTTCGCCATATCGGGTAGTCCATGCTTCCTGCTGAAGAACCTCCTTACGATCATCTTCTCCATGAGGCTCTGCTTACCGATCACGTTCACATCATCTCCTGCATGGCAAGCACACACATCCACCATGACAACAAGCACACATAGACAAGTGTTATGTTAATCTTGATGAATGCCTTCAAAGTGAACGTATTCATCGTCCATCCACTAATAAAAGACAGTAAGTCATGTCATGTCGAACCTCTCGTTCGCAACGCTATGACATGAGTGCAGTTCTCTTTCAGGGCACTGCGATAGGGGATGGGCTCATACAGCAGTGCGTCGGTCATCGGCTCGCCTGCCAGAAACAAGTCTCCCTTCCGAACGCGACCATCGAACTCCGGCCAATAGGTCTTCTGGATGTTGTTTGATTCCGCCTGTCGGCCCTGAAAGGAGAGTATAGTAGTTAAGATGGAGGTCACTGTTGTTCAGCACTATCCTCAAGTCCATGTGTCATCATCATCATCATCACCATCACCATCCTCTACTACAATCTACCCTGTTGTACGTACTTTTAATCGCACGACATCTCCTGCTACACCGGGGATGAGCATGGATGCCTTCATGCACTCAGTCAGCTCATCCAGTGACTGGAAGTTACCATCCCGGGCCGACATCACGATAGCCTTTTTGGAGATGAGACCACTGGCAATAACCTGAATGCATGTCATGAGACCGCAGCGACAACGAGTCATCAATTTATCAATGGTGATACGCATTCAGTAATATACAACAGGCAATGATCGTCTGCCTGTGTAAGCTCACCTTCAGTGTAATCTTGTTGGTCAGCTGCTTCTCCCAGAACACATCCCAGTCCAACGGCTTGATCTTCTGCACGATCGTGTCCAACAGATAGTTCAGGTTGAGTACCGGACGACCCATCCTGCGTATAGTCCAGTTTTTTGTGATGATGATGATCACTATGCGTATCAATAATTGCTCTAAGACAAACTTCATCCTCATCCTTTCCACCACTCACCTATCAGTGAAAAGCTTGACGATACTCTCGAAGCGTAGGTCCAACACCCCCAATCCACACGACCGCAACGTGGACTGCACATCGATGAAGTCCTTGCCCGCAGTGGTTAGCACATCGTAATACACCTCATTGCCGAAGTATGGCATTTGACCTGTCGATACGATAAACAAGTACGTAAAATAAGTCTGACTAATTATGATGAGATGCAGATAAATAGGTTAGTGGTCACAGCATTACCTACCTACCTACCTACCTACCTACCTATCTACCTACCTACCTGCTATCGAGTAAGCTCCCACTAAGCTGCCTGCTGATGAACCGTAGACGACATCGACACTGTCCATTATACCCAGATACTGAAGCGCCTGTTCAATCAGACATGAGGAGAAGGAGCACATAGTGAATCCACAGTCAACAAGGAAAAGGATAAGTGACACAGATAATACAGTTATTACTGACTCACATATATCATTCCAGCACCGACGCATCCTCTCATCCCACCGCCTTCTATGGCCAGTCCTATCTTGTATCCATCAATCCGCCTGCCTTGTTCACTGCTCTCTGTCTTCCTCTTGTACAGCGCCTCAACTACTGGGTGTATCTTGGAACGATCATCGAGTAGGGATGCGATGTCACCTACACAAGTATCCACAGATATATGATTAACTCCATCTAGTTGCATTGCATGACATGAAGGAAGGTGAATAGTGAATGAATACCTCTGACATCCAGATCCTGCACTCGATAGCCCAATGAGAATAGCCTCTTCAACTCATCGACGCTATCGACAACGATGAGCTGCTTGGGCTTATCAGGTCTACTCTGTAGCAACTTCCCATCTTTTCCAATGGGTCTTTCAAATCCCTCAGGGATCGTCTGCCAGTACTTCAGCACATTGCTAGCTCTATTGTTCAGACTGAAAGGGAAGCAGCCGTCGAGGAAGATGAACATGAGGGACAGCAGCAAGTAGTACCCCTGTGGATGCTGATAGAGGCACATTGATTGCAGCTGGTCGATGGATGGATGGACGTTAGTTGGATGATTTATTAATAACTAAGAGCACAGAATGGTCTATCGGTGACGATTGGTTCCACCGCATCGGTGCATGACATAATGGCTGCTACAACAACTACTACTTTATCTTACTAAGTTAAGTAACTGATGACTGTCGAAAAGTGGGAAGTTGGATCGTCATCGTAAGTTAACGACGAATTAAAAAAAATGACGTTCGATTCTGAACCGTTACAAAACACATCAACTCATCACAACATGTTTGCATTCTCTATGCTAGTAATTGCACTGCTGTCCTCGTTTACTTCGGATAATGTCCAAGCATACATCTTGAGATCAAGGCATCATGGGACCTGCTTAAGTAGTAGCGGTAGGAGAGAGTCTTGTTCGTGTGCTCTGTTTAGCAGTAGTCCACGAAGAGCAACAGCATATGCTGTACTGGCAGGGTTGAGTGGTCCCTTCGCCATCATCGACCCCACACTTCTATTGCATCATGATATCCCATTCATTGTCTCCACTTCAAGCATAGCACATGCCGATTCAACTGGCAAAATGAGCACGAAACTAACAGCGAAGAAGCGTTACTTACCTCGGATAAAGACAGGTCTTAGTCTGTTTAACCAGCTTCTACAGCAACCGACTAAGACAGGCATCGATAGCTTCATCACCGACGAACTGCCTAACCTTCGGAGGGCTATGTCATTGTACGGCGCAAGCTTGCGGAAAGGAGAGGTCCCCGATGAGATATCCAGGAAAGCGGAATCTCTGACCGATGCCTTTGTAAGGGAGGTCAATAAGCTAGAGAGTTCGAAGGAGGTTGCCACACAGCTCCAACAGGCTGACCTTGCACTCAAGGAGTATCTACAGTTTGCGAAGATCGAAGATCCTTGAAGTAATTTCACTTTAATCTAAGACAGCACATTGAAATCTATTGAAGAGTGATTTATTTGATTTGTTGTTGATGTACTTTCTGTAATTAATAAAGCATTAGTTGATCTCATTGAGGCGACACTTTTTACATCCCATCCAGTAATGGTGATCTACCGGTGATGAGATCTGCTGCATCTTTCAACGCATCAGACACAGTGGTATGAAAGTGAGACACACAACGGCATTTAAGGTGCCGAACTATAGGGTAGTGCAAGTTGTTATAGTTGGAGATATGTAGGCTGAAATCGAGCTTTGGCGGTAGATATAACTATATTATCATATAAATGCAGTTTAACTATAGGGTGTAAGTCGTTATAGCTGGAGTCGGGAATAAAAATATAATATTACTTTGTTAACTCTTGAAACTGATCGCTTCAATACGCGGATGGGATGGAACCTTGGGATGGTGACTCAGGGGCTGGAACAAGACATATGAGAAGTAGAACGAAGCTCAAGTTTTGGATCGATACCCATGTAACCATAAACCTCTCTCTCTGTCTCTCTCTTCTGCCTACAATACCCTATTCATGGAAAGAGTTGCTTGACAGAAAAAGCGGAGAGCACGTGCCATAAACCATGAAACACGATGTACGGCAGCTGGAACTCGTACTTCCAAGACAGCAATAGACTTATCACTGCTAGGCTACCCAAAGCTAGACTTACAACTGGCAGCACTCCGGTGGATGCGTACAGCTGGATTAGTCGGAAGCTGAACAGCATAATAGTGAAGCTCGCCACCACATAGTCCACTAACAGAGCTTTGTAGACTATGTCCCTGTCCGGACCATAATGCAGCTGAGCCCAGTGGTAGTAGGAGCTTACTAGGCCGGCCACCTGCAGCGTACCTGAATATAGCCACTGGTCCGGATTGTCCTTCGCACTAATGAATATGAATTGTCCCACATATTCATAGAATATATTCGTCAGAAGGAACAAGATCCCCAAAGCATTCTTGTCCGAGTACGGTCTGAGGTCCGCATACTGCAGCAACCACCTGTATCTGGAGCTCTGGAGCTTGTTCGTGACTCCAGTCATCCAGTCATTCAATCTACTGCTCTTCAGATGCGAATAAGAATATGCTCTCTTGGGATAGGTACGATGCTCAGTGGAACAACAGCTGTTCCGGCCATCATCAATCTTCTTGAAGTTGTTCCATCTTAAGTGATGAATTACAAATGAGTTACCCGTGTTCAAAGAAGCAGTCCTGACAAAGGAATAAGAATCAACACAAGCAGTCATCAGCAGACAGCAGATTAACCTGACATGTGATAACATGAAGATGGTCTCTGTACGTAACTTTGTGGACAAGACGTAACTTAATTCAGTGTTCGTAAGTTAACCGTAGATACCACATCTTTATGTTAACTTTATCACATGTCACTGCATGGTTGAGCTGCTGTCTGCTGGTGACTGTTGTAGACTCCTATAATTTTCAGATGGCATGTCTTGTCGATGCAGCAGCTGCAGCTGACTCTACCGTCATGGAACTGATGGTATCTAGTCATTTGCAGACCATCAACTCGTTATCCACAGAGAAGCAGAGAGCTGTCTATTCGATCATCGGTGCTGCAGTAGCAGATGCTGCATGCAGACCCCTGCATTGGGTGTATGACCGGGATCTGATGACCTCTACTATTGGAAACGATGATCCGGAGTTCTGGCCCATTAGTGTATCCCCTTTCTACACGATTCCTACCGGAAGCAGATCGTGTTATAATGAATTGGGACTGACCATGCTGAAAGCTTTGTGTGCGAATGATTGTGTATACGATCGGAACAAGTTCGTTGCAGCCATGTCCGAGACATTTTCAGCGACCTCTACCTATCGACTGGCTTTGAACATGAGAAAGATTGCTTACGACCCGGCCAGGTAATAATTTAGTCGATAGATAAGATACACTACTACATCTGCTGCTGCTGAAGAGAAAATGTTAAAGTTACTGATGACTGCATTTACAGGCGACTTGAGAAGCGTGAGCCCATCATAGGTCCTTGGCAACAGAATGCGGTGACTCGGTTCATGGAGAGTGTGGAGAACGGTAGTGAGATCACTGGTGCCCCCGAGGTAGTCGAGACGGACGGTCTGTGCTGTACCCTGCCTCTCATTGCCAAGTAAGCAATGCCTCCCATTGTCGACTACCACTAGTACAGTAACGGAGTGCAGGGATGCATATCCTCATCTCAAGTAGACTCAGTACATGTCAGGACAATGTGGCTATGTCTCACCAGCAGATCAGGGATGCCGCCGAGCTGCTGTCGTCCAACCCATTTGCAGTATCCCACACGCTGGCTGCGTCCCTGATCCTCCGGTCGATCATCCAAGGGGGCTGCGAGAACGCGTCGTTGTTTCACATTAGGGACTTGCTTCGACCCGATGGTGTTCCGAACACGGATCCGGGCGGTAGTACGTACAATGGCATAGATACGGATGGGATCTCTCTCGAGGTTCAGTCCGTGATCGCTTCGATGGAGCAACTAGAGCTGCATATCGATGCTGTTGAAAGGTTCGGCAAGCAGTGTGCCAACCCTGGTAGCTTCATGGGCGCCTTACTAGCCATCGGATTATCCCATGCTCGCATGGCTGATGGGGTTGAGTATGGCTACGTAGGAGCTGTAAGGGATGTATTGAAGTCGGGTGGGTGCAATTGCTCTCGAGCTAACTTCGTCGGTGCATGCTTGGGAGCTGCATATGGGTACTACGATGATAGTGTGTAGAAGAGATAGGATCGTATAGTATAGTGTGTTATAGCATCCATTAGATGGAACATATCATCTATCTAACTGGTCTCCGTCTGTAAATGGATGGATGATTCTGTCGACAGGTTCGAAAGGTATTCCGAGGTCGTGGTTGCTGCGGACCACGGACATAGTGGAC
>Ga0164295_10003467_pt1 | contig 12671 bp, 7 predicted proteins | sample GEODES006metaG_FD_111798 | JGI IMG/M metagenome (GOLD analysis project Ga0164295, IMG submission 111798) | Oligotrophic lake water microbial communities from Sparkling Lake, Wisconsin, USA - GEODES006 metaG | ecosystem: Environmental > Aquatic > Freshwater > Lake | place: USA: Sparkling Lake...
CAAGAAGAACCCAGTGGTCTGCTAAATATAATACTTATGATACAATTGATGGATCTGTTAATTTTGAAGATATTTATGATCCTCGTTTTACTGGTTATGGTGATGAATATCGTTCCTACGTTGATGTTAATCTTGGTAACGTTCAATATTACTATAGTGATATTGATGCATATAGAGATCCAAACTTTGGAACACGTTCTAAAGTAGATTTTATTGACTTTGTTGATCCAATGGGAAGAATAAAACCAGAATATAGTAGAGAAGTTGGTTTAAATGATGTTAAAGAAAATGTTCAAAGTCAATATGATGCAGATTCAATTTATTTTAGAGAAGATTTAATGGAAAGATTAATGAGAAAGAGAAACCAAGAATTATGGCAACTTCGTGCTGCTCCTCTCAGAAAGAGTGCAAATTCAAACAGTGGTATTACTTCAGGTTTTTCAAATGCTTCAAGTGGTATAAATTTTTAAAAAAATATTTTTTTTATTTATTTTATTTATTTTAAATCAAATTAAACAAATGTTTTTTATAAGATAATATTAATATAAAGTAAAAATGTCTTTTTTATTGTGTTGTTTAACCTCTAGTAAAAATGTTATAGATAATAACATTGAAAAAAATACAAATGATAAAAGTAAACAAAAAAATCAATTAAATAATATAGCACAACAAGTTGAAGGTATTCAAACTGAAGTTTTAAAGGATGAAACTTTAAAAAAAAATAATAACAATACAATCAATCTAAGAAGAAATTCAAAAAATCAAGATACATTAATTGATATTGGTGAATTTGAAAAATGTCAATATTGGTTTTATGAAGTAATAAAACATTCGGTTAATGGTTATGAAGGATACGGTAAAGATAAAAAAGAATTACATGATCATATTTTTAAATTTGTTGACTTGAATAAAACATTAAAATATTATAATAAATATAACAAAAAATATAATAACTTTGATCAATATAATATTAAAATATTTTGTGAAGATTCATCAAACCTTGAATTTATACAGGATATTAGAATATCCGAAAATATTTATAGATTTCATTAATTTATTTTAAAATGTGTAAAAAGAATAAAAATATTAATTATTAAAAAATGATATTTTATTTATAATTTATATTTAAGTTAAAAATATAAATTATATAATCTTTCAACTAAACTCAAATAATAAAAAATGGGAATTCCACGTTTCTTTTATTGGTTATACAAAGAGTATCCTTATGTTATCACTAAAATACAAGAAAGAGATACTTTGCTAAAACATAAAATAAATATTGATACTTATGCATTAGATTTAAATGCAATTGTTCATCCAATTTGTCAGGAGGTATTTGGTTACGGTCAATATAAAGATGGTCCAACAAATGGTGGTATTAAACGTTTAATTCATAGTAAAAAAGAAATTAACATGTATCCTTCAAAACGTATTGAATGTTATAATAAAATATGTGAAAAAATAGATGAACTGGTTAATATAGTTAATCCAAGAAAAAAGATAATATTAGCTCTTGATGGAACTGCTGGAATGTCAAAACAATATCAACAAAGACAAAGAAGATATAGAGCAGTAATTGATAACCCAACAAATACAAATCATACACAAAAAGAATTTGATTCAAATGAAATTACTACAGGAAGTGTTTTTATGAATGAATTATCACAATGTATAAATGAATATATTTCTTATAAAGTTAAAAATGAATGGAAAGAACTGGATATTTATTTTAGTTCAGAACAAGTTCCAGGAGAAGGTGAACACAAAATTATGCATTTATTAAAACAATATTCTTCATTTGGAAGTTATTGTATACATTCACCAGATGCAGATTTAATTATGTTATCATTATCATCCTTGTGTACACATGAATTTAAAAAATGTTATATTATGAGAGATAATATTTATCAACATGTTTTTTGTAAATATTTTATAGTTGATGTAAATTTATTTAGTGATATGTTAATTAACAAGTTTAAAAAATTTTCCATAAATTCTAAAAAACAACACTTTATTTCAGACTTTATATTATATTGTTTCTTTTTTGGAAATGATTTTTTACCTGAAAATCCTCTAATGTTAACTGATAAAAGCGGAATAGATATGTTATTTTTATTATACAATGAAACTCTTATAAATTATGGAAATTTAACTAAAATAAATAATAATAAAATTGTCTTAAATTTAGATGAATGTATATATTTTTTTGAAAAATTATCAAACAATGAACAATTATTTTATAATAAAAAATATAATAAAAATAATACATTAACTAATGAACATATTATTGAAAAAGATATATCCGATGAAAATTATAAATCTAACGAATTAGAAAATTTTAAAAAAGAATACTATAAAGATAAATTAAACTTTGATGTTGATAATCCTTTAATTCTTACAAAACAATTAAATAAATTATGTAATGAATATTTAAGAGGAATTCAATTTGTTTTATTATATTATTTATATGATATACCAGATTGGTATTGGTTTTATCCATATCATTATGCTCCTTTTTTTTCAGATATTTGTAATTATTTAAAATCTTTAAAAATAAAGAGATTATGTGAAAATTCACAACAATTGGACAAAGTCTCTCAAAAAGAAACAACACCCACTAAAAATATAAATAATATATTATCATTTAAATTTGAAAAAAATGAACCTCTAACTCCATTTGAACAATTATTAGCAGTATTGCCACCTGAAAGTTCAACTATATTACCAGAACAATTTGAAAAATTAATGACAGATAACAATAGTCCAATTAATTTATTTTATCCTGAAACCGATTCTATTAAAATTGAAATAAAAAGTGAATATGAAAAAACAATATTAGTTCCTTTTATTGATGTAAAGTTATTAAGAAACACATTTAATAAAACTTTTCAAGAAAATAAAAATATATTAAGTGAAATTGCTATGAAAAGAAATGAATTTATAAAAACAAAAAATTATATAAATTCAACAAAATTAAAATTATAAAATTATTCTTTTAAAGAATAAAAACACAAAGTACTCATTGTGCATGGATCTGGTCTAATTTTATCAGATGTTTGTTTGTTTTCAATCATATCTTTATAACTTCCTATATATTCAAATGTGTTACCCATATCATTATAATAAAACCAAGAATTATCACATTTTATATAACATGTATAATGAGTACTTTTATGAACTATTATAGAATGTAAATATAATTTTCTATCACTTTGTAATACAATAGATTCATTTGGAACTATTCTGTTATATTTACGAACATTATTTCCTGTTAATCTTTCAATTTTAAATATTAAATATTCACTATCTTTAATTGAATCGTACATTATTTTTCTTTTATATTTTTTATTATCTGAAGCTACATAAGTATCATTCTCTCCAAATATTGTATCATCTTCAAAATTTAAATAATAATCTATATTTGTATCTATTAAACTATCCGAATGAATTGATACAATTGGTGATACTAATTCTTCTCTATCACTTGAGACAATATAAGTTTCCAATTCAGACACTTTATTTTTTAAATCATTTGTGGCAATATTTTGAACATATCTTGTTGTTGTTTTTTCAATATTAAATAGTGAAAATAAATATAATAAAAATTCACCTGCATCTTGTGTTCCTGTTTCATGAAATTCTTGTCCTCCTAATGATGGGCAATCTTTTATATATTCTCTTAACATAGAACATGTTTCTACTTTTTCTCCTTTGTTTCTCATTGAATTCATTATTTTTATTATTTCTTTTTTAATTTTTGATCTTCTTATTCTATCATTTTTAATACTATATTCTGAACATTTTATTTCTCTTTTTTCATCTGAACTTATTTTATCTACATCTTTATTTACTATTTCTCTATCAATAAATTTATTTGGTATTGCCAATAAAGATATTAAAACTGTATCTTGGTAACAACTATTTCCAGTATATGTTAATCCTGTTATACTACACACTTTTACAACATTTTTATCCTTTTCTTTTTCTTTTTCTTTATCCTTTTCTTTTTCTTTTTCTTTATCTTTTTCTTTTTCTTTTTCTTTTTCTTTTTCTTTTTCATATAATTTTCTTTTTTCTTCATCATATAATTCAGTAAGATTAGATTCAGAAATACTATAAGATATTTTTTTATAAAATAAAAGGGCAATATAATGTAAAATATTATCTTTTTTATAAACAATTAATTTATAATTATTATCACCTTCACCAACTATATTTTCTCTAATTTCAGTATCAGAAACGTAAATATAATAATTATAATCAGATTTAAAATATTCTTGTTTTGATAAATTGAATGAATTGTTATTTTTTAATTTTTTTACAATGTATTCCAAATTAATATCCTTTTCATTAACAATTGACTCAGTTTTATAAGAATCAATTGTGCCAATATTATATTTAAACTTATTCCATACATCAATAATAAATAAAGCATTTTCAATACTATTAGATTGTTGACATAAATATATATTGTCATCTATATACTTATTTGAAAAAAAGTATACAGGTTGAGATAAAGAATTATTTAAATTAATTGGTAATGTTTTTATATATTTATTCATTTGAAAATTATTTATTATATTTTATAAAATATAATAAATAATTTAAATAACAAATTTTATAAATAATAACATATTATATAAAAAATATTTATAAAATGTCTAGTGAGCAAGTAATTCCAAATTTAAACAAACTTACACAATTAAATAATGAGATCAAAAGGGTATCTCTTGTTTTAAAAAATTTAAGATTACAAAAAGAAGAAACTGAATCTGATATAACTAAATATTTACAAGAAGTAAATCAACCAGGTATTCAATACCAAAATTTAATTATATTAAATAAACAATATAAACAACAAAAATCAAAGAACAAAGATGATAGAAATAAATCAATGATAGAAGTATTAGAAAATAATGGTATTAGAAATTCACAAGATGTATTAAAACAATTAATTGAATGTTCAAAAGACGTTATTGATAAAAGTAAGTTACAAGTAAAGGAAATTAAATTATTTTAATTTTATAAAATAATAAATAAATTTATTTATTGATAGAAATATAAATAAATTTAAACTATTATAATATATATAACAATGTTAATTGATAATAATGATATCAATTTTAACACCTCATTATATATCAAGAGAAATAAAACTTAAACCAAAAATGTTTAATGCAATTAGTGATAATCCAGATGAATATGAATCACAGTATAATAACATATTTTCATCAAATGAATCGTCAAGAAACGACTCATTAAATCAAAAAAATATAAGTGAAAATAATGATGAAAATAGATTTGTAAAATTATTAAATGATAAATATGAAAAAAAAGATAATTATGTTTATAAATTAAATAATGAAGAATTTAATAAAAAACCAATACTTGACGATTATATGAATTTTAAAAAAAGAAAATCATATACTTACAATCACTATAAAAACTTCAATAATAAAAAAAACTATTATAAAACTAAATATGGAAATGATGATTTGATTTTAAATAAAAATATTATTAGGGGAGATTATAAAGAACAAGAACATGTATTTACAATCTCTTCTAAAGAAAAGTTAATTGATAAAAAAAAAGAAAAATATATTTATAATCCAATTTTTGAAAGTAAAAACTATCCAGACTTAGAAATAGATGAAGATTCATTATCAAAAATTCTTATTAATAATTATGATAATGATTTAATATCAAAATTAAAATCAATAAATGTTGAAATAAATATTCCAATTACAAGTTATGGAATTGTTCTTTATACTTATGAAAATAATAAATATTTAAAATATTTAGTATGTCAAAGAAGAGATAGTATATCATATATACAATATTTACAAGATTTAATTGATGAAACTAATATTGTAAAATATATAAATTTAATGTCAAGAGAAGAAAAAGATAGATGTTTAGAATATTATTATAAAAAAGATCCTCATTCTATATGGAAAGATTTATGGATAAATCATAATTCAAAAATTTATAAACAAGACTATAAAAGATGTACTGATATATTTTTAAAAAATATGGAAAAATATATTGAATATTTTAAAGATGATAAATTGGGTCAAAATGAAAATTCTTGGTGTTTTCCAAAAGGAAGATTACATACCAATGAAAATCAAATTGAATGTGCATTAAGAGAATTTGAAGAAGAAACATGTATTCCAAGTAAATGTATAAATGTAAATAAAAATATTAGTTTCGAAGAAGTTTATATTGGTAGTAATAATTTATTATATAAAACAGTTTATTATATTGCATATATACCTTATATTCCAAAGAAAATATATAAACATTATCCTAATAATATTAGAAAGAAATTCGTATCATCTGAATTTTATGAAATAGAGTGGATGGAATATCAAAATGCAATGGAAAAACTAAATGAATCTAAAAAACAAATATTAGAGAAAATAAATAATTATATTTTAAAAAGAAGTTTTAAGAAATAATTTATGTATAGAATTAACATATTAAAAGACTTTTTTTATAAAAAATGTCTCAATTGATAAATAGATTAAATAAAACAGTTTCTGAAAATAATGAAACTTTAAATGAAATCAACCAAGAAAATTTAGAAAATGAAGTTATTGGAAGTGATGAAGAAGGTGAAGAATTCACTGAAAATGAATATTCAGAATCAGATAAAGAAGATATTGGGGAAAATGTAGAAGAAGATGTAGAAGATGTAGAGGAAGAAAATAAAGTAAAAGATACAGAATTACCATCTGAAGAAAATGAAAATGAAAATGTTATTTATACAATTAAAGTAAATGGAGATACTAAATGTTATTGTTCAACTTCAGAAGAAGTAAATGAAATGATAGAATATATTATATGTAAATTAAAATATAAATTAAATTTACAAGGTTGGAATAATGTACAATGTATTACAAGAGATAATAAAATATTATGGAAAGTATTAGATTCAAATAGAATTGTAGCACAATTAACAGGAAATAGACCAAACTCTTTAATATTTTATGAAAATATTTTGGCAGAAATAGAAGTAGAAATTGTCAAAGGTTATAAAGAAAATAAAGAAACATTAATTTTATAAAATAAATATAAAACATATATAAAACATATATAAAACATATATAAAAGAATTATAAATATAATAAAAATTTATTATATTTATTAAGAAAATATATAAAAAATTGATTTTATACTGTAACACTTTAAATTAAACCATAATTAATTACTGTTTTATCAAAACAAAATAATATTTAAAAAAAAATTGTTTACTATAAGATAACACAACAAAGATGAATAATCAAATGTATGAATTCCTCATTTCAAGAAAGAAGGCATTAAATGGTCAATCTGTTATAGTAAGTCAAGATGAACCATTTGGCAACTTTAATATTTCTAGAAAGGATCAAGAAGAATTCTGGAAATTATATTGTGATCTGTTACAGAATGGTATTCACTTATCATTAGCTGAAAGACCTGATAATGTTTGTTCTCTGTTAAATGATACAGATATAAAAGTTCAATATATTCCAGATCATCATCATCTTGATGAAAAACTTTATGAAGAATCACATATTAAAAATGTAGTGAAAAATTACCAAAAACAATTAAAAACTAAATTCAGAAACTATAAACCTAAACATGGTATTTGTTTTGTTTTAGAAAAGGATACACCTACATTAAATGATTCTAAAAATCTTATTAATCATGGATTTCATTTGCATTTTATTTATTCATTTTTGAAAAAATGTGATATTGAAGAAATTATTTTAAAGGCAGTAAAAAGTGAATTAGATGATATAGAACTTTTTGCAGATTTGGGTGTTGCAGAATCTGGAAAATGTATTGACAATATTACATCTAAATATTGGTTGATGTATGGAAGTAAAAAGAAAAGTACAAATAAATATTATAAGATTACAAAAATTTATGACGAAAATTTAAAAGAAATTACACTTGAAGAAGCATTATCAGAATTTGAATTATATGATACAAATGGTGATATTATTCCATTAAATAAAGATAACTATCAATATCATTTACCAAGAATCATGAGTATTTCTTCTGAAAATAAAGAAATTTTAATGTTAAAAGATGAATTTCAAGGTTCTGGTAAAAAAGAATTAAAAGCAATTAATACTATAAAAAAGAATATTGAAAACATTCCAGTACAACAAATGCTTAAAAACGCAAGAGATTTAATGAGACTAATAGATCCTATAAGAGCCGATAATTATAATGAATGGATGGAAATTGGTTGGATATTACATTATGTAAGTGAAGGGTCAAGTGAAGGGTTTGATTTATGGAATGATTTTTCATCAAAAACTTCTAAACCAGCTAATTATTCTGAAACAGAATGTTTATATCAATGGAACAAAATGAAGGACGATCATAGAAATCCTAAAACAATTGCAAGTCTTTATCATTACGCTAAAGCTGATAATCCTGAAGAATATAAAAAATTACAAACAAAAAAAAATGAAGCTTTAATACAAAATTCTTTCTTAAATAAAGGTCATTATAGTTTAGCTTGTTGGCTCTTTGAACATTATAAAGATGAATTTGTTTGTGCATCAATTGAAAAAAATATTTGGTATCAATTTAAGGAACATAGATGGTATTTAACTTCTCAAGGTATAGAATTAAAAAAGAAAATTTCTACACATCTTAGAAATGAAGTTATGATTTTTAGACAAAAAGTATTAATGGAAATGTCAAAGGTTCCAGATCAAGAACAATATGATAGTGATGATGAAAATGAAAAAAAATCAAATAATAAATCTAAAAAAGAAAAAGATATTCAAGATGAAATCAAATCAATCACTAGTTTATTAGGAAAATTAGATGAAAATTCATTTAAAAATGGTATTATGAAAGAATGTCAAGAATTATTTTACAAAGAAGACTTTTTTAATAAACTTGATCAAGATATTAATCTTTTACATTTTACTAATGGTGTTTTAGATTTGAAAGAATTATGTTTTAGACCTGGTAAACAAAGTGATTATATTTCTTTAACAACTGGATATGACTTTAAAGAAAACTTTACACAAGATGATATTGAAGTTATGGAAGTTATTAATCACCTTGAAAAGACATTTCCAAATGATGAATTACGTGAATATTTTATTGAATATTGTGCTTCTCTTTTGAAAGGTGGAAACTTTAATAAGACATTTATTGTTATGACTGGTTCTGGTGATAACGGTAAATCTATCAATATTGATATTATTTATAATATACTTGGTGACTATGCTAAACCTCTTCCTACTTCTCTTATTTTTGGAAAGAGAACTCAAAGTAGTAGTGCTACTCCTGAACTTGCTTGTATTAATGGTATTAGATTTGCTGCACTTCAGGAATCAAATGAAAAAGATACTATAAATAATGGTATTCTAAAGGAATTAACAGGTAATGATAAGATCAGTGTTCGTGCATTATTCAAAGAACAAACTACTTTCAAACCTCAACTAAAACTTTGTTTAATTTGTAACAAACTTCCTAAAATTACTGCTGAGGATCCTGCAACTTGGGATCGTCTTCGTGTTTTACCTTATGAAGCTAGTTTCCCTAAAGATGCCTCTAAAGTTCCAAAAACACCAATGGAACAAAAACAAAAAGGTATCTTTCCTAGAGATCCTAACATGGATGAAAAAATTAAAAATCTTAAACAGGCATTTATGTGGTTATTTTATGAAAGATTTAAACATATTACTGTTAATGGTAAAATGGAAGATCCTGCTCGTGTTACTGAAGCTACTTCTAAATATCGTGTTAGAAACGATCATTATGGTTGCTTTGTTATTGAAAGAATGGTATTTATTCCTGAAGAAAATAGAACTAGACAATTTATTAACTTTGATACTATTTACAAGGCATTTCAAGAATGGTATTATGAAACTTATCCAGGTTCTTCATTACCAAGCAAGTTAGATGCATTTGAAGAATTGAAAAAGAAATTAAAACTTGAAAAAGATGCTAGTATGTCTCGTGTTAGAATTAACACTTATCGTTTAAAGACTACTGCTGAAATTATGGGTGAATCACAAGAAGACAGTTTTAATCCACAATTTGGAAACATGTCTATTGATAATAATGATAACGATAATAAAAAATCTAAAAATAAAAAACCTAAAAAATCTAATAAAAAATCAAAAGATGATATGGATAATGAACCAGATAGTGATAATGATGATTTAGATAATAGTGATAATGATGATTTAGATAATAATGAATTAGAAGACCCTTCCGATGATTAAATATAAAATATAAATATAAATTATTAAGTAAATTAAAACTATAAAATATATTATAAAAAATAATTATTTTTTATAATATTAATTTGAAATTAGTTAAAAAATTGATTTTATATGATTGTAAATCAATATTGTTCAACTAACAATTAAAATATATTTTAAAAATGAATTCTCAAAGCATAGTTAAAATTAATATCACTGAACATTATGGTAAAAATATAAAAAATCATGTTCGTGAAACTGTTATTAGCTCATGTAATGAAAATAGTTTTAAATTGAATTTAAAAAACCATGATACACAACAATCAGATGAAATTAAAAATATACAATTTGGTATTTTTTCAGCTGATGAAATAACAAAACACAGTGTTGCTTTAATAAATGAAAGTAAATTATCTGGTGAAGGAAGTATTTATGATTCTAGAATGGGAGTTATACAAAATTATAATAAATGTGTTACTTGCAAAGGAACAAATAAAGAATGTCCTGGTCATTTTGGACATATTGAATTAACATATCCAGTATTACATCCTTTATTTATGAGTCAAATTTTATTGTATTTAAATTTATTTTGTAGCAATTGCAATAAATTATGTTGTAATGAAGAAGATTACAATAAGACATTATTAAGAAAATATAAAAATTACACAAGAACTCAAAAATTAAGTGAATATATTCAAACAACTCTTAAAAAATGTTCTCATTGTAATCATAAAGGATACTTTTATATTCATGATGAAAATAATATTTTTAATGAAAATGGAGAAAAAATTACAACAAGACAAATCAAGTCTATTTTTGATAATATTTCAATAAAAGAAATGAAAATGATTGGATGTTCTCAAAAAATTAACCCTTCTAATCTTATTCTTTGTGTTCTTCCTGTTTTGCCATTATGTGCTCGTCCTTTTGTTGAAACTCCAAATGGTATATGTGATGACGATTTAACAAATAAATATGTTGAAATTATTAAAATTAATAATAAACTAAAATTAAAACAGGACAAAATACAGAATGAATTAAAACAAAATTCAAAAACTATTAATGATTTACAATTAGATCAAAAAAACATAAATCGTTCTTATGATAATGATAAGGAATTTATGGAATCATTAAAACATCTTGAATTTCATATTAAAACATTAATGGACAATTCAAAAGGAAAAGCAAGACAAATTAATGGAAGACCAATTAAATGTTTCAGAGAAAGATTAAATGGTAAAAATGGTTTATTTAGAAATAATTTATCTGGTAAAAGAGTTGATTTTTCAGCTAGAACTGTTATTGGTCCAGATGTTACATTAAGAGCAAATGAAATTGCAATTCCTGTTAGTTTTTCAAAAAAACTAACATTTCCTGAAAGAGTTTGTTCCTTTAATTTTGATTGTCTTGATAATTTAATAAAAGAAAATAAAGTAAACTATGTTATCAGAGATAATGGTTCTAAAATTTACGATATAAATATTTTTAAAAAACCAAAAATACTTTTTTTGAAAAAAGGTTTTATTTTACAAAACGGTGATATTATTATCAGAAATAACAAAAAAATTGATCCTGAAAAATTTAAACAAATTAAAGGAATTGATATTCAACTTGAAAATACTGATTGTATTGTCAGAAATGGAAAATTGTTAAAAAATATTAAAATAACTGATGAAAATGTTCCCCTCTCTACAAGTAACGATGATAGAATTTTAAGAAATGGTTCTGTTTTAAATCCAAATGATGATGACTTTGTTTTTAAGGAAAATGATATGCTTATAAGATCAAATGATGGAAAAAAAGAATACTTTCCTATTATCATTTCACCTGAAAGACACTTTCAATTAAAAGATGGTGATATAGTTGAAAGACATTTAAAAGATGGTGATTTGGTTCTTTTTGGAAGACAACCCACTCTTCATAAAGGTTCAATGATTGCTAGAAATGTAAAAATTATAAATGAAAATACAAATGTAAATAATGGTCAACCTATCAAAACAATTCGTATGAATTTAGCAGCAACAAAAACTTATAATGCAGACTTTGATGGAGACGAAATGAATATTTATGTTCCTCAAAGTTATCAAACTGTTTGTGAATTAAAACATTTATCTTCAACTGAATCTCTATTAAAAAGTGGTCAATCATCTCGTTTGTTGCTTTGTATTTGTCAAGATGCTCTTCTTGCTGGTTATTTAGTAACCAGAGGTGAATATAAATTTATTAATGGAAAAAAAGTATTTCACGATAAAGTTTCCATTGATATTGATACCTTTAATGATTGTTTAATGAAAATACAAGATTGGGATATGAATTATATTTATAACAAATTTCAACATATTAAAAAGGTATTAAAATGGAAAAATGTAAATGATAATGATTTTTATAATGGTCATACTCTTATATCAATGTTGTTTCCAGATGATTTTGAATATACATTTACAC
>Ga0164295_10003470_pt1 | contig 12666 bp, 5 predicted proteins | sample GEODES006metaG_FD_111798 | JGI IMG/M metagenome (GOLD analysis project Ga0164295, IMG submission 111798) | Oligotrophic lake water microbial communities from Sparkling Lake, Wisconsin, USA - GEODES006 metaG | ecosystem: Environmental > Aquatic > Freshwater > Lake | place: USA: Sparkling Lake...
GCCTGCTCGACAGCCGCTGCCACGGCTGTCGAAATCGCCGCCTCGACGGCGGCCCCCCCGCCAGCAGCCGCGCGCGCTTCTGCTGCCTCTCGGGCGCGCTTCTCCTCGAGCAGCTTGCGCTCAAGCGCAATCTTCTCCTTGCCCTTCTTGCCTGCGCCCTCTACCGCCTTGACCATCTCCTTGTAGTCTACTTGGCCCGACTTGTCCTTGTCGAGCTTATCGAAGAGAGCGTTCATATGGGCGTCGCTCGCCGTGAAGCCAAGCGTCTTGAGTGCGGCGCGAAACTCCTTTTGGCTAATCGTACCCGAGGCATCCTCGTCCCACATCTCGAAGAGCGTCTTGAGCTTCTCGCCGTTGTCCATGATCACCTCCCGAAGGTTCTCGAGGTTGAGATGCTCGGTGCCGGCTCTTGGCATCTGACGACCGGTTTCGCTGCCCGCCGACGACGAGCCGCCCGTGCCAAGAGTGCCAGGAGACCCGATTTTGCTCAAAGCCATTGAAAATGTCTGAAGCTGACGTTTTTTGTCGACAGGGATCGCCATTCACACTCGTGATTTCACTCGGGACATACATGTACAATTGTGCGCCAAATTGTATTTGAGAAACGCACGCCTCCGAGGAGCTATTAGCACCCGACGTGCGACGAGGGGTGGTTTGGCCTCAGTGAGGGCACGTCGGGTTACAGAGGAGGCCGCAGTCATCGCGCAGCTTCATGGTCTCGTCATCAAAGTACCATCGGTCGAACGCCGTCAAGTAGTTGATGCCCTTGATCAGCGTCGTCTCCCAGCCGTCGGTGTGAATGAAGCACGCCGGCGAGAAGACGCCGTTCGGATGGCCAACCGCCATCGAGGGGCTGAGAGCGACGCTCATGTTGTGGCTCCACTCGCCAAAGTAGTCGAGGACCGGAGCGCTCCAGAACGGGTCTTGGCTCGACGGCACCCAGTCGTGCGCCTCGAGCTGCACCTTGTCTGTCTGCGCCTCGATGATGAAGACGCGCGTCTCGATGTAAGGGAATGAGTAGTTGGATAGCATGCAACGCCAGGGCTCAATGGCTGCCGCGCAGCTCGCATCGACCGTGCTGTTCCACAGGCTGTAGTGGCCTGGCCAAGCATCCTCGCGGAAGTCAGCGAGCGACGACGACGTGTGCCCAGGGCCGGTGTACGGCACCGCAAAGAAGTAGTAGCCCGCCAGAGGAGCACCAGTCACCTTCGCCTTTGGATACCGAGCGGCTAGCCAGTCGAGGTGCGGCCACACGCCGATGCCGCCCGCAGATTCACCCGTGAGGATGATGTCATGGGCGCCCGCGAGCCCGAGCGCATCGAGCGCGTCGAGCACGCCCTCGAGGACGTAGTGGCCCGAAAAGAAGTAGCCAAACGTCTCATCGCTCGCAGCAACACGCTGGCCAGTCCACAAGTCCTGAGAGCAGTATGGGACGTACACGCGGTTCATTTGACGCAAGCGAGGGTTGGCCACGGCGTCGTCTTGCAGCAAAAACTTCAGCGTGGTGTTTTTGAGGAAGAAATTGGACGAGCCGAGTGCCGAGTGGATGTGCTTTTCGCAGTCGGCCTTGTCCACGCATTCCCCGCCTCCCTCCAGCTCAATGATCCACGAGCGCGAGCTTGCATTGGCGGCGTGGTAGTAGCCACCCGGAGTGCCGTCCATGCATTTTGCTAGCGGCACGTTGCTAGCGTTGAGGAGCGTGAGCAGTGCTGTCGCTTCGACGAGCTCAATCATCGTGAGTGAGTGAGTGAGTGAGTGAGTGAGTGAGTGAGTGAGTGAGATCATCGTGTCCGTGTGGGCCGCCCAGGGTTGAGTTGGCTACTTTTCAACACAACACGCACGCAGGGAAGGGGTCACATCCGCGCTGCTTTGGTTTGAACACAACGAGCATGGTCCGAAAAAGTGCCCGAAACAGCTCACGATCCGTAACTGATAAACCGACACGATCGAGAGGTTGAAAAACGCTCCCCTCCCATGGGCGAATCCGATGGGCGCCAGCCAGGGGGTGCCTTGTTCAGCGGGCAGGAAACAGGCGAGGAGGGACAAGTGACGGCGAACGGCCAGGGCACATCCGAGGCTAGCAGTAGCAGCAAGGCGAAAATGCGACCAGCTCCCCCTCACGGCAGCTTCAGGTACTACCAGCTGAAGCTGTGGACGCTGCTCGACGAACCGGGGTCGTCAGTCCTTGCGCAAGTGTGGTCGACGTTCATGATGATGATAATTTTGCTGTCGATCGGTTCGTTCACCATCGCCTCCGCTCCTGAGGATCGACATTTTGTCGATGTGTGGGTCAATGCCACGACCGATGAGGTCATCGAAGGCAGCAAAGTGTCGCCGCAGCCGCCAAACAGTTACCGCTCCTTTGGACACAGGCCGGTGCAGTCGCCGCTCGATGAGAACCGCACCCCATTCGGCGAGATCGAGACCTTCTGCATCATGGTCTTCACGGTCGAGTATATTCTGCGGCTCTTCACATCGCCGGCCGGGCCGGGCGTGCTGAAGTACTTGATCAACTTAGCGAACATCGTCGACTTCATCTCGATCATCCCGTGGTACATCGAGAGGTCGCTTCCAGGAGGCTCGCCCCAAGTGCTATCCGTGCTGCGCCTCATCCGGCTCACGCGCATCACGCGCATATTTAAAATGTCCAAGAGCTTCCAGGGGATCATCATGCTACTGACCACGCTGCGCAAGTCGGCGACGGCGCTCCTGATGCTCTTCGCGTTCATGGGCGTCTTCTCGCTCCTGTTCGCGACGCTGATCTACACGTTCGAGATGGGCGAGTACGATGAGATTCGCAAGCAGTACGTGCGTCCCGACGGCTCGAGGTCGCCCTACGAGTCCATCCCGACCAGCATGTGGTGGACTATCGTCACGATGACCACCGTCGGCTACGGTGACCAGTTCCCCGTGACTGAGTTGGGCAAGCTGGTCGCGGTGTTCACCATGTTCTCAGGCCTCATTGTGCTCTCGTTACCCATCACCATCATCGGCGCCAACTTCGACTCCGAGTATCGCGAGTTTAAGAAAGCAAAGCAGGAGGAGGTTGAGCGCAAGCGGAGAGCGCGTAGGGCGCAGGAGGAGGCGGCCGAGGCGGCGCGTCGGGCGGCGGAGCAGCTCTCGCCCGACGGGCCGAAAAAGCGCATGTCGGGTTTGGGCAGCCTGCTGCTACCAACGGCGCCGAGCACACCAAAAAAGGAAGGTGCGTCGGCCCAGCCGCCGACGCCGGGGTCGGTGGCGGCGAAAAAGGAGGAGGCGGAAAAGAAGGATCCCATCAAGATTATCCAGACGATCATCCACGAATCCAACTACCAGCTGCTCGCGGAGATCGACGAGCTGCTCGAGCGCCACGAGAACAAGCTGCGTGCCCAGGTGAAGGACGTGCTGCGGAGGCACGCGGCTGGCATCGACGAGCGCCCCACGCCCCTCGACCCAAAGATCATAGTCCCGAAAGGCACATAAAGTCCCTCACAAACATCCCTCGGATAAACTCCGGGAGTCCAACGCATACTGGCATGAGATGGGCATGAGATGATGCTCCGCATTTGCCGATCGAGCATCCCATGGGATGGGTCGATACCGCCTCCGCCGTCACGTTGCGTGACTCGGCGCCTTGTATGAGCCGTTGTCGTTCCGTTACCCGCGTTCGCGGTTCGGTTTTCGACATTTCAGCCGGCCGGGGGCCACCTATTAAAGGGATGCCTTTGGGAGGACGCTCACTTTAATCGAGGCCGGCGGAGTTGGTCGCCTAGCGCGACCGGCATCCCGGGCTCCTACGTTAGTGAACGAGGCGGCGGATACGTATAATTTTTCGACTACTCTATAGGCTCGGGGTGACTTCTCCGTGCTACACTAAACAGTATCGGGGTCATCTTGGCACTTGGGGCGGGTCGCGGTGTAGTTATTCGCTTATTTAACGCTTATTGGCAATGACGGTTATTGGTAATGGTCGTATGGTCCTAATACCATACGACGACTCCGGTCTCCTCGCACTCTCTGTGACGCCGCGATCGTTCGAGTTTCCCGAAGCCTGCGTGCTGGGAGGGACAAAGCAAGAAGGGTACAACGCCGCTGTCCGCTGTCGGAGACGATGTGAGACGGATCAGTGCTGCTAGTTGTGGATCCTTGCTCACGAGCGTCCGCCTGGGGTGATCGGCTTGAGCATTGGCGACGTGCCTTGCAGTGCCGTCGACGCGCTGCGCGAGGCCGCACGCCCCACTGGCGGCCTTGGGGGTTTGAGGCAAGGATCGGGATCACGGGCCTTAGGACGCGGATGCCTGGGCATGCTCGCATCGAGGGCGACGAGCTCAGGCGGCTCGCCGACGCCAAACCAGATGAGATCGGCCATCCGCCGGACCTCGACGTCTGTAGGCCTCAGCACCGGCGAGATCGGTTCGAAGGCCGCTCCCAGGTGCGTGCGCTCCGCCTCGAGCACACGCTCCGCAGCCCACATGCGGACCATCTCCTGTTTCGTGTGCCGCCGCTCGGGCGTGAACGAAGAGCAGAGGTACTTGCGCCGCGCGTACGCGGCGCGAGCGCCCGGTGCGGCGCTCCCCCCCGACGAAGGCGCACACGACGTCGCAGCCACGGAGTGCGACGCGGGACTCGCGACGTCCACGCCCAGTCCGGTCTTTTCGGCTTTTTCGTGGTAGCGCGCCTGGATGACCCGTGCGGCCTCGGTCTGCTCGTTGAGCAGCGCAGCTGTATCCGCTTCCATGCGGCGCCCGTGCTCGAGTGCCTCGGCAAAGCTGCGCAGCAGGAACGGGTCCGCGGCCGCATCGTCCACTGTCGAGGCGAGGCCCAAAAAGAACACGTCGAGGAGCATCTTGAGCAAGTAGTTGTGCGACCGCCACACGAATGGCTCAAATGGGCGGCGGCGCCGCCTTCGCCAGCGCACTATTGCTTCGACGACATCAACGCTCGCGAGTCGCAGCGCCTGCAGCTCTTGGGCCGATGCGCTGCGAACTGTTGACAGCAGCGTTGCATATGCAGGTAAGTCCACCGGATCCACTGGCACGGGGCCAATCGCCGACAGCAACAGCGCGTGTAGCCGGGAAAGGTGATACTCGCGCTCGCTGATTGCACGCAAAGCGACGCTCTCGAGAGTTGGAAGGTCTGGTACAGGCATCAGCAGAGTAGGACCTCCAAGGCCTGGTGCCAACTGCTCGAGGCGTTCGGACGACCGCGACATCAATGGAACCCCATCACGCACCCCAGAGCTGTGCCAAGGCACGAGCTTTCGTGTCGGTAGTAAGCTACTACTGGAGTTCCGTAGCGGAGGCAACGAGGCGCGAGCGACAGCCAAATCTGCTGCTGCGACTGGCATGAGGCTGAATGGAGGGCGTGGGCTCTGAAACGCAAGGGTCGGCCGGGAAACTTGGTAAGCACGCGTTGCGAACCGCTCCAGGAGACGATCGTTCTCGCACAGGGCATGTCGCGGCTCGCCGCGAGGGGAAACGCCTTGCGGCTGCGGCTGACGCCACCGGTGCAGCGACGGGCTCGCGCCTGCAGCTATTCGATGCCATGTGGATGTGGGATGCTCAATAGCCAAGTATGGCCAACGAGAGCACGTGGGTGGTGAGTCGCACATTCGCTGTGCCACTTGGTGCATGCGCGACACTTGCACCATGAGCGAATGCAGCCAGTGAGTGCGGCATCGAGACCGGGTGTGAAGGGCGCTTCCCGCCGCCGCCGCCTTATTCACTGGCGCTGAGAAACGTGAGGGTCACCCAAGGCCACAAGAAACAGCTCTCACTACTCGTGCAGCTGGCCGGGGCGATGCTGGTTTGCTCGTGCTCCTCGACCTGCACGTCCTTCAAGCGGGTGTTTGGCCAGATGGCGGTAGGGTGAGCATGCGTGCACGAACGAGCCTCTTTGCCGCGTGGGCTCAACTTGCGACCGAACTGTGCGACGCCGACAATTACTGGAACATTGTGTCTGCCGACCTCAAGAACGAGCCGTTTGCCATGTTCTGGGGCGCGCCACGCTCGCGGGCGCCTCGTCACCATTCTACCAAGCAGCGGACCAGTGGGATGCGCTGGCTTCCGAGCTGGGGTCTCACTACCGGCGTTGTCCCCGCTGGGCCATCTTCGTGCAGGGCGTTGGCCAGGGCCTTGGCCTGTGCAGGACGCAGCATGACCCAACCGCGCCGGGCACGCCTAGGGCATACCACCACCCTGTGTGATACACCCTCCGCACCAGGCCAGCAGGACATGTCTACTCCAACGAGGCAGGCATTTGGTAGGGTGAGAACCTGTATGGCGCGCGGCCGCACCTAAGGTACAAGTTGGTGAGCGGCGCCCGCACATCGGCAATAATCGGCAAGGTCGTGTACCGCCCCGCATACTTATACGCTAAACGGCCCCACGGACTGCGCCGCAAAAGCAATTCACCGCGGCCAGCTTTCCTTGATGACACTCAACATGCCTGGGATCTGGGACCGAACATGGGATTATCTTCAATCTTGCGAAGGCCGAAGGCGAAGCGGGGAATGGGCTTGGCCGTTGGCGGGATTCCCGGAATTGCTACCCCTAGCCCTACGGCGCGTAATTGGTAATACGCAAACGGCTGGTCCGAACGACGCCGGGCCGTCCGGAACGATTACTGAGGTTCCTTAGTCGTTCGTTCCTTAGACCGGTTACGTTTATTTCGCGAAAAGAACCAAGAACCAATATTCTTCTTTCTTGAATTGAGTTTGAATTGTCCGATCGTCGACACTGAAAGATGAAACTGACCAACGTCGTCGGATACACGTATCACGTACCCATCGGCCCGCTGCGCGCTGGTAACGTCCAACGAGCTGCACACCCCCGTCGGCGTCGACGGTACCGCCTCCAATTAAAGCGTACAGCCGCGTCTAAATGCATCCACATGCATCCTCATGCACAACCACCTGTGATCGTCTCATGTGGTCTTCTCACCGCGACAGATCTTACCAAGCCTGCCGCTCCGCCTCGGGCCCTCATTGCACATGCTAATTTCGCCCCAAACTTGTAGCCCAATGCCGTTCGGCGTGCGTGCAGCTATCTTACTATCGACGTGCTTTGCTGACTATCGGCGCTCAATCCAAAAGATTGGGTGGCGGTTGTGCTGCTGCTGCTGCTGCTTGCGGCGGCGGTGTCGGCGCAACTGCCGCCACTGGTGCCCCTCTGGCCGCCGCACCCCATGCCCCCTTCGCTGCCATCGCTTTAGCTTTGCCAAAGTGCCAATCAGCAGCGGCTGAGACGCTCGTCCCTCCGGTCTGCTGCAGTGCAATTGTCGCCTGCTCGGCTGTCAAGCCAAGCTCGGCGAGCTGCTTCACCATGGCGTTGGTGTCCGGCAGCATCCACGGAAAGTGGGTGGGCGGCAACGAGCCCACCGCCGTGGACACCTCAGAGGAGGGCGCCGAGTAAGGCGAGGTCAGGCCATCTTCGCTGGCCGTCCGCACGCGGAATAGGTATGGGCCTCCGCGCGGCAGTTGCCGCAGGACCATGGTGGCACCCTTCCATGCATTCGCAGCGACGGCAAGGGCTGACCAAGGGCCTGCGCTGCCGTTGGCGCCACCTTGGCCGTTCGGAAGCACATCGGCTTGAGCGAGCTTCCAATTCATTAACGCGACCTTGGGGCCTCTGGCATACTTGGCAGCTGGGATCCACTGCACCTCGTAGTAGGTCGCAAAGGGCGGCAGCGGCTCGAGGAACACGTACACCGAGCCGTCGGAGTTGGCGAAGGCTTGCGGAGGCGAGGTGGGCGTGAGGGCTGGCCAGATCGAGCTCGAGAAGTCGGACTTGCCGTTGTCCGCACCGATGGAGCGCACGCGCAACCAGTAGGCTGAGGCCGGCCGCAGTCCCCGCAGCCGCGCACGCGTGAGCGCGATGGTCCGCGAGCTCGACGAGGCCGTCCACCAATCCTCCTCCTCGTTTCGCCATTGGAGTTCATAGTGGTGCACGGCGCCTGCACTGTCGCCTGCCCACACAGGCAGCTGCCACTCGACGAGTAGCTCCGAGCCCTCGCACACGGGAAAGGGGATGGAGGGTGCGGGTGGCTTCGCTCGTGGCGGTCGGTCGGCCGGGGGCGAGCTATTGCCGACGTCGATGAAGCCGAAGGCAGAACCGCCACCGCCCAACGGCGACACCTGGGCGCTGCCGCCACCGCCATTGCTGCCATCCATAAAGCCGAAGCCCGAAACCAGCGGCGGTGACGAAACCAGCGGCGGTGCCGGCTCGGCGGCGGCGATGAAGCCGAAGGCAGAGTCGCCGACGGCGGTCGACGGTGACACAGGGGCGCTGCCGCCACCGCCATTGCCCCCAGCCATGAAACCGAAGGCAGAGTCGCTGAAGGCAGAGTCGGACGGTGGTGCCATAGGTAGATGCATGGGCACTGACGGCGGCGGCGTCAGCGGGCCAACGGTCAACTTAATGTCGCCGATGGCGTCGCAGAGCAAGTCAAATGCGTTGTCGGTGTTCATCACAGGCTTGCCGGCGACTGTGTACAGCCGCTCGCCCACCCTCAAGCCCGCCTTCTCAGCAGCCGAGTTGGCCTTGACCTCGCACACCACCACCACATCCGGGAGACTCCCCTGCTCGATATCGAGCCCAAGCCGGCTGCCCTGCATCGGCTTGTTCAGAGTGAGCTGCCGCTGCCAGGACGTCGCCGACGCTGCCGCTCCCGAAGACACCATAGGTGCCATCGACGACGGTGCCATCGTCATCCCCAAAGGCGGTACATTCATCGACATCCCCATCGGCGGTGTATTCATCGACATCCCCATCGGCGTATTCATCATTCCCATCGGCGGGGTAATCATCGACATCCCCATCGGCGGGGTATTCATCGACAGCCCCATCAGCGGTGCATCATCGATAATATCCATGAGGCTGCCTGATGATTGGCTACTGCTCCGCGTGCCCATCCCACCCGACGGAGTGAACCCCATGAGGTTGGGTGTTGGAGCACCGCCAGTCATTGGCGGTCGGCTGGACTGATGTGGGCTCGGCTCCGGATCCTCCGGCGGCTCATCCGCCACGGGTTCGCCCTCTTCCGCCTGGATGTCGGCCGTCGGCTTTGCAACGAGCTCGCGCAGGTCGGAATTCAATCCTAATGAGGCCGTTCTGACGAGGTCGGCCTCATCGCCGCCTCCCAGATCGCCGAGCAGGTCGGCCTCGGCGACCTGCTCGGTCTTTGGCTTGGCGCTCGCGCCGCCCCCGCTCCCCACTGCCGCCTTCGAGCTCTTGGGCATGTCGAACGGGTCCGCCGGCGCAGCCCCCATCATCTCCGGCCCCCATTTCGGTTTGGTGGGTGCGCCCGCGCCTGTGGCGCCTGAGGCCGGCGCTTGCATAGTGACACCCTCGGCGTTGAGTCCCGCCTGCATGAGCCCTTCGGAGATGGCTGTGGCCCACTGACCCGCCACGAAGCCCGTTTCGGCGCTCAGCGTGAGCTTGAACATCGATTTGCCCATATTGAGCAAGTCTTTCCCGGCTCCAAATGCAGAGCTCTTCGTGTTTGGCGAGGTAGGCGGGTTGATGGTGAGCTCAAACTCCTGCTCTCCTGGCGTGTGGCGCAGCTGCACGGCGCCCGTCTCGAGCGTGATGAGCTGCTTCAGCTGGCGAAGCTGCGCGTCCGAGAAGAGGAGCAGCTTCGAGCGCCCCAGCAGCGCGAACACGCGAACACTCTGCTTGCCGTACATCAAGCTCGTACTGCTTAGCTTTAGCCATGCCGTGAGCCGCGGCGGGGGCGGCATCAGGCGGTCGTCGGTGCGCAGCTTCGCACCGGCGCTCGTGAGCGTACGCAGCAGCAGCACGATTGTCCCGCGCTCTCCGACCGAGCGCGCGAGCAGGTGCACCTTCGTTTCCGTTTTGCTACTCTCCTCTCGGAATGCAAGCTTGACGCCGTTCGGCGGGTTGTCGTCCGCGTCCACGGAGCGCAGCGAGCTGAGCGGCCGCTGGTCGATGTTCTCGCCGTTACGCCAGCGTTCAACGCTAGCTTTTGGCAGCCCGTCCTCGAGGTTGAGCATCAGCACGGCCTCCTCACGCATGCCAAGGGTCTTGACGCCAAGCACGGGGAACATGTAGTTTGCATCCAGTTCGAGCTCGCGAAGCTGATCTGCCGTGAGATTTCCCTGGTCGAGGACGCAGCGCATGCGGAACATCGCATCGTACTGCTCCCGACGCGGCGTCTCCGAGAGGCATGCGTAGGACGAGTTGACGATCTGGAATTTGTCCTTGGCGGACTCGTCACCCGGGTTGCGGTCAGGGTGCAGCTTCAGGGACAGCTTGCGAAACGCCTTCTTGATGGCCTGCTCATCGGCGTCGAACGTGACGCCAAGCGCGTGGTAGAAGCCAAAAGTCACCTTTTCCATGGACCGGCGCGGGCAGCGCGCCCTCTGTGCTGGTGTCGCGAACGCGCCCCTCTCTCGATGCGCGCGCGCTAATACAATCAATGAATACAATCGGGGTTGATGTAGCAGTAGTGGCAAACCCGAAATCCAACTTAAAACCCGCCACAGCCAAAACGAGAAACCCGGACCCGAAAATGGGTGGGGCTAAATTCTTGCCTTTCCGGGCAAGAGCGTGCGTGACTAATTTGGGCGAGGTGACACGAGCGCCCTTGGAAATGGCGAGGAGAAAAGCACGCTTCGCGTCCGACCGAATCCTCGGCAAGATGCGTGCGCTCGCGGTGCACTTCACCAATGTCTACATCTACGCGCTCACGCTCACGAACCCACCGCCGCACCTCGCCCACCTCAAGGGCATTCGCCGAATAGGCCAAACTGCAGATCATCGTGGTCAAGGACGGGATGCCACTCTCGCCAACCGATTTCGCCAATATAAGCAATTGCGCGGCACGGGCATCTTGAAGGAGCTCGTGGAGGATATAGCCAAAACCTATCAATCCGCTTCCGCTGCCTCCGCTTCCGCCAACCCGAATGTCGCCAACCCGACTACCGACTGGAAGCAGGCCGTCGCCGATGCCTGGAAGTGCTTTTCAGACCTCGAGGTCCTCGAGACCATAACAGAGGTGGCGGTGCCCATTTTGCAGTCAACGATGATGGCCACGGCAGATTTGCCGCGCTGCAAGGCGCACGCGCGGGCAAATGAGCGCGAGAAGGCGCTCATCGCGGAGAAGGGGACGTGGCGGGCAAGAGATGCGCACCGTCCCACAGAGCAAACTCTCAATGAACAAGCCGGGGGGCAAGGAGACGAGTGGGCGCGCATCCGCTCACAGGTCCTGGCAGAGGAGTGGAAGGCAGTGCGGCTGAACAGGCACACGTGCACGCACGCGGGATGCGGCAGGAGCTTTGAGCGCTCGGGCTACCTTCGCCTTCACATGCGCACGCACACGGGCGAAAAGCCGTACGCGTGCGACTACGCGGGCTGCGACAAGTGCTTCTCGCAGTCGGGCCACCTCAAAGCGCACATGCGCACGCACACGGGCGAAAAGCCGTACGCGTGCGACTACGCGGGCTGCGACAAGTGCTTCTCGGAGTCGGGCAACCTCAAAGCGCACATGCGCGCGTGCAAGTCACGTGTGGCGTATGTTCAATGTTGGGTACCACCTTAAGCACTTGTTAAATCGCGAAAGCATCTTCAGTTGTGAACTAAAATCAATTTCTCAACGCGGCTCCAACAGATCGGAAGACGATCTCAAAATCTCACGACATGCCATCTCCGAGATCGCTGGAGGTCACGCGCTTTCCTCGGGACCGATGGTGAAGAAAGCCAAGGAGGCCTCCGCGTGCGGCACCTTCTGCAATGGGCTGGGCGCGGCCATCGGAGTCGCCATCCTGTCATACGGTGCGCGCTACGCATACAAGCAGGGCATGCCCGATTCGTACCACAAGTCGCGCATGCCCGAGCAAGTTGCCGTGCTTGATGTGGATGATTCGGCGCAGCTCAAGGACGTGCTGTATAGCGGCGAGCCGTGGCTGATCCAGTGCTACTCGGGACTGCCACATGAGGGTCAGTGGCTGCCCAGGCCCTTCCGGCTTCACCAAGTCTTCCTCGAGAGCATCGGCTCGAGCGAGCTCCGCGGCATCATCAAGGCGGGCACGCTCGACTGCGAGAAGGTGCTGAAGAGCAACAAGACGCTCATCAGCAAGTTTGGGTTTGTGCGCCGCACACAGCCGCTGCTCATCTACGCGGGTGGCGGTGATCGGCCCAAGCAAGTTCCGGCGGCCAGTGCTGCCTCGGTGTACGGTGTGTCTGCGTTCGTCAAGCCCAAGGCCTCGCCTCGAGTAAAGGTTGCCCGCTCGCAGAAGGCGCTCGCGGCGCTCTGCGGTAGGCGGCAGCCATGCCTGCTCTCGCGGCTCGCGCCCGACTCGGATGTGCTCGTGGAGCTCGCGCGCCGCTACCGAAAGCTCGAGGTCGTCTCCATCGGCTCGGAGAAGCAGTCCTCGCTCTCGTGGGGTCGCGGCGACGAGGTTGGCGAGACACTCGAGCCGGAAGAGGCCGTCTTCTTTGGCAAGCGGCACTCCCTGCTGCGCGCAGACCCGGATGCCCCCAAGCCGCGCAAGGGTGCCAAGCCGGCACCGCGCCTGCTCCGAGCTCACGCCGGCGAGGAAGATGTGCCCTCGCTGAGCACCTTTATCGAGGCGGCGCTGGCGCAAGAGCCGCTCTATTGGCCTGACGACGGCTTCGTCCGCTCCCCGCTGCCGACGCTCACGGCGCTCGAGCAGCCCAAGGAGAAGAA
>Ga0164295_10003472_pt1 | contig 12663 bp, 6 predicted proteins | sample GEODES006metaG_FD_111798 | JGI IMG/M metagenome (GOLD analysis project Ga0164295, IMG submission 111798) | Oligotrophic lake water microbial communities from Sparkling Lake, Wisconsin, USA - GEODES006 metaG | ecosystem: Environmental > Aquatic > Freshwater > Lake | place: USA: Sparkling Lake...
AGCTGGCCGTAGTAGTTCAAGCCCCAGCACTTGAGGGCTCCGGCGCCGGCCGTCACGTACGCGCACGTGTGTTGACCTCCGAGCGCCAGCAGCCCGACGGGGCCGCCGACGTTGATCGTGGTCGGGGTGCGGCGATCGGTCTTTGTGCCGTCACCGAGCTGGCCTGAGTCGTTCCAGCCCCAGCACTTGAGGGCGCCGCCGCCGGCCGTCACGTATGCGCACGCGTGGCCCGATCCGAGCGTCAGCAGTCCGATGGGGCCACCGACGTTGATCGTGGTCGGGGTGTAGCGATTGTCCGCGCCCGTGCCTTCCGTGCCGTCGCCGAGCTGGCCCTCCGAGTTGGTGCCCCAGCACTTGAGTGCTCCGTCACCGGCCGTCACGTACGCGCACGTGTTGCCATCTCCGAGCGCCAGCAGGGCAGAGTCGCTTGTTAGCTGTCGTCCATGACGAACCGTGTGCACCTTGGAATGGGGCATGAGAGAGGGGGTGGGCGAATTTTTCTGTGGGAAAAGCCTCTTCATTCTGGAGTTTCTGGAAACAAGTTATGATCTGAAACGCCCGCGGTGTTTGGGCTTACCGTAACCCGGACTTGGAAGTTCTGTCTTCCCGCTCCAGCTGGTTATTGTAGAGGTATTGAGTTGGTTTTTGCCTTTTATTCTTCCCCAATCCGCGAAGGACCCTCGAAAACATGCTGAGACACAATCGAGCGCCCCAACTCATTTGCCCAACTTTGAGTGATCGCTGAAGCGGAGCGCTGATGCGAATACATTTATCGCTTGGCGTCGAGAGAAATAACCAGGAAGAAATCAATCCAATTGACGACAGAGAGAGCGAAGTCCGAAGTGCGTCGAGTCAAACTCATGGTCAAACTACTGAAGTACTAACGAGTATACGAGTCAGGAGTCACTGTGGCACTCACTGCGATGTACCGGTCTTAACAAATTGAATGGTGCGGAAGATAGCTGCCACGGGCCCACGGCGACGAGACGAGATGTTGATCCAGATCAATGATCATGGCGACAACCGCAAATTCAATTTCAAACAGAAACAGCGGCGACGCGGCGAGATCGGACGTTCGACGTACTCATCGGGTCCGATTTTACCGACGCGTTACCCGTTGGTAACTTCAAGTTTGTGGCCCGGCCGCGGGTTTTCGTCACAGGATGTCCCACACTTGACACTAGCCGAGATGCACTAGCCTAGCACTTATCTGGCCATCGGGTGTCCAATCCGCGTCTCTGTTGACCGGCACCAGCTGTGCAGTGCGTTCGATGAGCACTCGAACGCCGGCGCCGCGGCCTCCCGCGGGCGGCTCCACCCGCGGCCGACGCGGCGGGGGGGGCTCTAGCGCGGCACGTGAGCGGATGAACTTTTGGCGCGCGCCCCCTCCTCTTACGTGTGAAGCCCCGTGTGAAGCCCTAGCTCGCTGTCGCACTTCGGCCAGCACGGCGCGTGGCAGAGGCATTAGTGGCCGCATGAGCCGCAGCAGCTCTGTGAGAGGCGCGCGCAGCTCATGCGGTGGATGGGCGACGCGATAGCTCGTCACTCGGAGGCGCATCTCTTGGCACGTGTTGCCTCCGCCGCGGCAGTCGCGCCGGCTCAGTAGGGCGGGCGTACAGCCGCATAGCCGGCCCGAGGGGCGGATGAGGTCATTGAGCTCAGGCGCGAGCACGACGAGTGCCTCCGCCGGGACCGCCGGGATCAGGCTGACGAAGCGCTGCCAATCGAGCGGGTCGTGCGGCCCGGCACGCAGCGGCTGCAGCAGCGCCTGCCTCCAGCAGCACACCGTCGCTGCAAGCATCGCTTCGTGCGCGGAGGGTGGCCATTGGGCCGCGGCGGGTAGGCTCTCACGCCGGCGGCATTCGGTGCGCAGCCAGAGGAGCAGGGCGAGGGCGGGCCGCAGTGCCTTGAGGCACGCGGGCGAGTAGGAGGCGCAGGGAAGCCCCTTGGCGCTGGCCGACGCCGGTGGTGCACCGGCGGCGGCGGCGGCCTCTGCGGAGGCGGGAGCAGCGAGGAGCTCGGCGCTCAGTCCGAGCATGTCACTCACCAGAGCGTACAGAAGCCACGCACGCGTCGTCTCGGGGCACGTCGCGTCCTCGAGGCCCTCGAGAAGCGCCGGGCTCATGAGGAGAGCCACAGAGCCTGAAAAGGCCGCCGACTCGGCTATGATCGTGAGGGCAGTCGCGACAGCCGGAGGCGCTGCGGGTGTCTCAGCAGGCACAGCCCCTGGCACAGCCGCAGGCACAGCGGAATGCGCCGAGGAAGCAACGCCCGAAGCGGCGGAACCAACCCGTGCTGCGGCGCGAGCGACGGCACTGCGTGTGCTGGTAGACGCAACCTCGGAGCCCACAGCCAGCTGCGACGACGGTGCTTCTGTGGAGCTGCTCTCGCCTGCCGGCCGGCCCGCAACCGGCCGCGAGGGGGCCAGCGGCCGTGACGCTGGGCCCGGCTGCGAGCACAGCGGCTGCGAGCACAGCGGCTGCGAGCACAGCGGCTGCGAGCACAGCGGCTGTGAGCACGGCGCCCATGGGATGGCGCCAGCGCGAGGAGCCCCCAGGGGCTGTGACTCGGACGACTGCATCGACGACGCCTGTCCAGCGAGCAAGGCCAGCGCCGCGAGGTCTGCCAGATCCTCCGCAGTGCCGCCAACGGCGCTGTCGGCCACCGCTGCCTCGTTCGCCGCCGCCGCCGCCGCTGCCGCCGCGTCCGTTTGCCAAGGCGCCTCGCCCTCGGCCGCAGCCGACTCCGAAAGTGCCATGATCACGTCCGGCGCTGAGTCCGCAGGCGCATCCATGGCAGCCGCGGCCGCCACGGCCGCTGCATTCGCCCGCTGCTGCTGGGCGGCCGCACCCTCTGCGCGCGCCTGGACCACGTGCTGCGAGACGTCCGAGATGGTGGGGAAGGAAGTGCGCGGCCGGAGAGTCATTGGGTCCAGGCTCGCCTCAGCACACACCAGACGTGCCATCTCGGGCGCGAGCATCCGGCCGAGGTGCTCAGGAGAGCGCTCGCCCGGCGGGAGCGCGTGCAGGTGCATGATCGCCTGGTGCTGCACGTCGAAGATGAGCGCGTGCCGGAAGACCTGGCGCACGCGCTCGCAATCAGTCGCAATCAGACGCAATCAGTCGCAATCAGTCGCAATCAGATGTCATCAGGGTGGCGCACCTGGCGCACGCGCTCGCAATCAGTCGAAATCAGTCGCAATCAGTCGCAATCAGATGTCATCAGGGTGGCGCACCTGGCGCACGCGCTCGGCGTCACGCTGGTACGCGGTGAGCTCTGCGTCGTCAAGCTTGAGGATCGTCCGCAGCGGCGGGTTGCGAAGCGCGCGTGCGAGCGAGCGGTGCTGGCGCAGCGCCTTATGTGCCGTCTTGATGCCCACGCCGCCCTGTTTCTTCAGGTAGTCGGTGCCGCTGAGCACGCACAGCTCGGCAAAGAGGCCGGTGCGCCACGCGTCCCACTCGCCCACCCACTCGCCCTCGAATAAATGGCTGCCCTTGTCGTCCTCGGCGCTGCGCAGGTCGTCGAACTTGACGAGCTGCCCGGTGGCGCTCTCGAGGTCGAGCTTGTACATCGTGAGTGGGCAGCCGTACGGAAGCAGGTCCGAGTCCTCGCTGATCGCAGCGGCACAATGGCCCTCGCGCACGAGGAAGGCGAGCTGCGGATCAGCCTCATACGGCGCGACGACGAAGGGCAGGCCGCGATGCCGCAGCTCGTCGATGAGCCGCATCGCCATCCACGGCTGCACCTTGGCCGCTTTCGCCAACTTGCTCGTCGCCTCCGACTCGTGCCCGCTCCGCAGCAGCTCCAGGCCCTCTTCGAGTGCCTTGCTGCGGAGCTCGCGGCGCTCGTCGCCGCTCTTCATCGGCAGCACAGCACCGTCGAACACAAAGAGCGGCCGCACCCCGTATTTCTCGAACGTAGCTATCAGCTTCAGTGGCTGATCGAGGAACCGATCGGTCGGCTGGCCGGCGAGCACGTCAAGCGGGCAGACAAAGAGGCCGCGATGGAGCCACGCCGAGGCGTCGATGGCGAGAGTCTGACCACAAAATTCGCTGAGCGAGACGCCCGATTGCACTATGGACTTGACGAAAGAGTGCAGACCCGCGACGCCCATTATATTATTAAATGACACCACGTAGAGCTCTTGCCTGGCTTTCGCAGAACGCTTGAGCCAGAGCCATGGCGCCAAGCGCCAAGCCCTCGAGCCCCAGGCGTGAATTCACAGAGAGAATTTCGAACAGACCTGTTGAGCAATGGTGTGCTGTGAAGTGGCAGGCGCAGGTAGTGCCAAGCCAATTTCATCTAACTTCGCAACGCGTGTGATTGATAATCTCATCAGAGGCGAAATTCGCCTTGCGCTCGGTGAGAGCCGCGAGTCGTCACCTCCCCGCCCGGCGCCCCACGAAGAGCCTCATCGAGCCTCACCAAGAAATGTACGCAGCGCGCCATCCGTCGCCGGGGAGGCGCTCTTCCGACGGATTCCCGACGGTGGGCTTTCGACGATCGTTCTCGCCCGCACTAACTAGGCCACATCAACCAGCACCTCGGCTGGCCGCGATGCGTGCGGCTCAGGCTGCGGAGGAGGCCGAGGCTGCTCTCGCGCATGCGGATGCCCTCGCTGCGCGAGCTCAGGCGGCCGCACAGGACGCCGCGTTGATGGGTGTGGCGATTGGTCATGGCGGTTTCACCAACGAACTCTTGGAGCACTTTGTGATGAAGCTTGACATACTAGTGGCAGAGCTCCCCGAGGTTGAGCGGGCAAGCCCACTTGCGGCTCAGCATGCATTGAGCATTGTGGCCGTGCTCCTTAACGCCGCCGCCGAGGCATCGAGGTCGGCAATGCGCGCCATTGACGCGATCGACATCGTGAACCACCTGCAAGACTCTGATCCGGCTGTGCAGCGTGCAGCAGTGGCATCCATCGGAGAGCTGGACCCATTCGCCCTGGCGCAGCACGCCAAGTCCATCTCGCAACAGATGACGGGGAGTACGGGCAGCAAGCCAACGATACCAGCAGCGCCACTAGCACCGGCACCGGTCCCAGAAATGACCGCCTCAGTGCCCGAGCCAACGCCGCCCGCAGCGGCAGCGTCAACGGCAACTGAGCCTGCTGAGATGGTCGCTGACGTCGAGACCGCCGACCCCAGTCCCGGAGCCTTGACAGAGGAGACCAAGGCGCAGCTCGCGGTTGATAAAGATGGTGATGGAGTGCCGGACGCCGCTAAGGCGCTCTTTTTCATGGTCGATGCCGATGGCGATGGCGTGAATGACGGCTTGCATTCAGACAAGCTTGGGCGGTTTGTGCCACAGCCAGGGCTCAAGAATGATCGTCCGTTCTACGTCAACGATGGCAACAGTACGTACTCACTCTGGTGGAATAGTGGCAGGTTCCGCATCGGCCTCACGGAGGACTGCGGCGGGAATCGCGGCTGGTTGCGGGTTGCCTCGTCGGCGCCGATTCCGCCCTCGCATGGCTGGCAGGTCTGGTCGAAGACGGAGAAGACGTGGGTTGCCATGCACGGGCTGGTATGCAAGGAGGTCCCATGAGCACGCAACGTCGCTCGTCTCGGAAGAGCCTCCTCGACCGGCCCGCCGCATTCCTCATCGCCGCGGCGTGACCGCGTCGTGTGCGACCATGGAGCTGGAGACGCTCAGGATGTGTCTCGCGCAATCTCGCGTTCCTCAATACCTGGAGGCTCCGTTCAATTGGCTCTGTTCCACGGGCGATCGGCACCAAGCCACCAACAGCACAGTGAACAGATGTCAGATCACGAAGTGAGACTGACTGTATGTATTACATGTAAAGACGCTGTAAAGACTATTCTGTGCCCACGGTCAAGCCCAATTTGCTCTCGTCATCGAGTGGGCGTCCGTCTGTGTGAGGACGTCTCAAGAACTGGGTAATCTGGCCCGTCGATGACGACAGCAATTGGGCGTGCCCACCACACGACGCCAAGTTTGCGCAATATGGATGCCAACACGCCATCGCGTCGGTCTGTGCGATCATCGACGACGCAAGGGAGAACGACTGAGGCTCTGATGGCCCAGCATCGCCCACCCCTCGAAGCAAACCCTGCTCCCGCAGCTCCTTTGCAAGAGGGCGAGATTCTGAAGACACAGGACAAACGGTGCACTGTCCCCGCGTTTGAGAGCCTGCCACCGTGCCTAGCGTGCTACGCCAACAAGCCCGGCGAGCACTGCCGCTTCCGCAAGAGCAGGCTCGTTGCTCTTGGACCTGCGGGGACCGTGCGATCACTGCAATCCTTCACATCTGGCTCTGGCTTTCGGCTCGTCGATCATGATGTCGATAAACGTGACGATAAAAGTGCTGCCGATAAACGTGACGGTAAACGCGACGCGCGGCACGTTCTGCAGTACGCATGCAGCTCATTTTTGGAGGCACTCAAGAGCGAGCAAGGCATGCTGCCCGAGGGTGCGTCGCTCACCATTGCCACTTCGCAGCTCGCTATCGGCTCAGCGGACCCGACCTCTGAGACGCGGGCGGCCTGCGAGCACACGAACGCGCCAGGTGAAAAGCAACTCTGCGATGGTTGCAACACGACTATATTCTGCTACTACGCCACGTGCCCAAACTGCGGCCTTGAGGCGTGCATGGCGTGCACGGATTCTTGGCGACGTGACGGGAAGGCCGCACATGTCGAGTGTCCGCACCCGATCGAGAGCTGGGCCTACTTTAGCCGCTTTGCGACCAAGGACCTCGCGGATCTGCAGCAGGCCGCGGCGGCGTGGTGTACAGCGGACGCCGGCCGAGCCACCGTCGATAAGGATGCTACTTCGTCAACAGCGGCTGCGAGTGCTCCTGTCTGCTCCTCCCCCAGTGGCAGCCCGGCCTGCAGCGGCATAGGGAGTAGCGAAAGCAGCCGGCGGGCTCAGGCGCGCCACCCGCAGCCGCTACGCCTCCGATTGGACGGCGTGCATGACGAGGAGCGGTTCCTCGCGATCTGGTCCAAGGGTGAGCCCATCGTGGGGGAAGGCGTGGGCGAGCGCCTCCACGAAAAGTGGACGCCTGACCACCTCTCATCACTGCTCGGTGAGTGGCAGGTGCCACTCATCGAGGTACGCAGTGGCAGAGTCTTTCAGCGGCCGCTCAAAGACTTTTTGAATGGCTTCCGCCACCCGGAGCAGCGGCCGCAGCCTCCGGAGACGCCGCACCCTAAACGCTCGAGGAAGCCGATGGGCGCCAAGGCTGCAGGTAGCATCCCCGTCGCCGAGCGAGCCATGCCAGAACCTGGGGACGGCAGCGGCGAGCACGGTGCAAGTGTCGAAGCAAGTGTCGGTGCAAGTCCCAAATTAGGAAGCCCCAGTGCAAGTGCCGTTGGAATCGCTCCCCGCGGCGCACGCACAATCCCACCGAGCGGCGGGGCCGCGCCATGGCGCTGCGTGGACCCCTCCGAGGCATTGCTCAAGCTCAAGGACTGGCCAACCTCGTCAGATTTCGCCGAGCTGCTACCCGAGCACTTTGCCGACCTGATGCGGGCTCTGCCTCTCGCAGCCTACACAAAGCGTGACGGCGCGCTCAACCTCGCTTCCAAGCTGCCACGCTACTGCCTGCCGCCCGACCTTGGGCCCAAGATGTACCTCGGCTTTGGCGCTCTGACTCCCGAAGGCCGTTTTGTGCGTGCGTCCACCTCAGAGCGCCACGCGGCCGGCACGGGGCTGCACGTCGACATTGCAGATGCGGTCAACATCCTCTGCCACATCGAGCCTCTACGGGCGCCGTCCTGGGCGCCGCGATCTGACGCCGGGGGGCTCGGAGGCCCCGTTGGCACTGAGGATGACGGCGGCACCCAGGACGGCGCCGCCGGTGGCCCCAGCAAGGGCGTCGAAGGCACGATGAAGGCTGAGTGCTCGCAAGGCATCGCGGGCGAGGAGGAGGGCGAGGACGCGGAGGACGAGGGCGCGGAGGACGAGGAGGAGCTCCAGTGGCTGCTCGGCGAGGGGCAGACGGGTGGCGCGGTCTGGGATATCTGGCACGCGGACGATGCCGAAACTATCTGCGCCTTTCTGAACCGCGTCGCCGCCGAAAAGGGCCTGCCACTGCCGGCCCATCCCATCCACGACCAGACCTTCTACATCAACGCGCGGCTGCGGAAGCGGCTCAAGGAGGAGGGTGTGGTGGGCTGGCGCTTCGTGCAGCGGCTCGGCGACGCGGTCTTTATTCCGTGTGGCTGCCCGCACCAGGTGCTCAACTTGCGCTCGTGCATCAAGGTCGCGATGGACTTCGTCTCACCCGAGCACATTGCACGCTGCCTCGCGCACACCGAGCAGTTTCGTCTACTGCCGCGTGGTCATGGACGGCGACAGGACACGCTGAGCACCAAGAGCGTGCTCCTCCATACCGTGGCACACGCGCTCCGCACAGCCGGCGTCTACGTGGCTCCTGGGTACGCTCTCGGCCCACCGCCCACGCTCGTTGGTGGCGAGGTCGAGTACAGCGTGGAGTACATTGCTGCCGAGCGGATGAAGGGCAACAAGCTGGAGTACAACGTCAAGTGGCTCGGCTACGAGGAGTGGACCTGGGAGCCGGCGCGGCACCTCAAGAACACGAAGGCACTTCTCGAATGGCAGGCCAAGAAGCAGCAGAATTTGACAGTTCCCGAGGAATGGGTGTGGCCCGTCGAGGGCGAGGGAATTGAGGTCGAGGTAGCGGTCAGCGAGGACACGCCTCCCGCGTGGGTGGGCGCCGAGGTCCTCGTCGTCCTCGTCGACGGCACCTTCCAGGCGCGCATCGTGCTGCCCGATGGATCGGACCAGTGGGAAGACTGGTTCTCGTGGAAAGAGGAGGGCAAGGACTGGCGCCGGCGGGCCCAGCAGCCGACGGCGGAAGGGGCCGCCTCGTGCCTGGCTTCGGAGTCTACCCATTCCAATGCGACGCACGCGGACAGTAGCAGCAAGAGCGTGCCGACGACAACGTCACAGGAGAGAACGGAAAGCTTCGGCGTGGACCAGGGACCTGTGGACCAGGGAGGAGGTCCGCCTGTGCCGGGCGCTCCGCCGCCGCCCGCCGGCTGGAAGTGGTTGCACGAGGGCGAGACGATTGAGGTCGAGGTGGCGGCGAGCGAGGACGCACCGGCAGTGTGGGTCACGGCCGAGGTCCTCGTCGTCCTCGTCGACGGCACCTTCCAGGCGCGCATCGTGCTGCCCGATGGATCGGACCAGTGGGAAGACTGGTTCTCGTGGCAAGAGGAGGGCACGGACTGGCGCCGGCGGGCTCAGCAGCCGAGAGCAGCTCCTTCGTCAGGGGCGGTGCTGTCTCCAATTAAAAAGCAGCGGCTTGGCTCCGACGACCAACTTGACTCCAATGGCAGCTGCGGCGAGAAGGCGATGGAGTGATCTCGGGCAGATCTCGGGCAAGGTGTGGTGAAAAGGGTGGAGGTTTCGCGCGGCACGCATGCAACAATCAGATGTGACATGCGGTGCGAGAGCGAGCGGAGTCCGCGGAGAAACAGCCAAGATGAAGAGCGTTCGATTTTGTCGCTAGGGTCTGGATATTTCTCCCATAGGCGTTGCTTCCGCGACCTGATGTGTGTGTGCAAGGCCGAGCGGGACGGTTCAAAACTAAGTCCGTGCCTGCCTAGCTGCCTGTCCGGTCTCGTCTGTGCGGCCCGCTCACCGTCGAGCTCACCGTCGTGTATATACGCAATTACGGCGCCCTAAGACGGCTGTTCGTAAATTGGAGACTCGTAACCGGACTAAGTTACACCCGCGCCGGGGGGGCAGCCAGGACACGTCCCAGTTTACTGTACTGTACGGGGGTTCAACGAACGGAATCGCCGCCTCGCCAAGGCCCAGCCCGGGGGCAGGCTGGGGCGGCACGGGCGCACGGCAGGGGCGCGCGCTTGATAGGTACTTGTGTAGTTGTGTTGTTTCGACTACGTAGCTTGCTTGCTTCCTTAGGGCGTTCTAGTAGCCGCACGATGGTCGCCCGCCGCGTTTGGGACGGACCGGTGAGACAAAGACAAAATATCTACAGAGATCCCTTCATTCGCCATGACCGTGAATGTGAATTGGCCGTTCTGTGTAGGGAGAATATCGCTATGCCGCACCATCGCTACGTCGCCGCTTACACACGGTCGGTGGACGGCACGCGTTCACTGCTGCTCAATCGCAGCGGCGCCGGTCTAGCGGCCTTCCCCATCTATGCTGCCGAACAGTTGTCAGGCTTGTCAGGCGGCAGCGATGAAGCTCTAGCGTCGGCAGCTGCCGCAGCCTTGTGCCACGGAACCGGCAGCCTCTTTGCACCAGCAGGCGGCACAGCAGCAGATGCTCAGATGCACCTTACCGCGAAGATTACGGGTCGCAAGGGCATCCACATGCTCCAGGCGGACCGATTCCGTTTGCTGCTCGTTCCGACAACAGAGGTTCCCACCTCAGGCACCACTCTCACCTGGGTGCCTGCAGCTGCATTGATAGGTGCCCCAACTGAGGAGCTTGTGCTGCCACTCTCCACTGTGCTAGCCAGCGCAGCTTCGCAACTATTGCTGCAACGCCTCGCTACCGCCGTTACTGCCTCCTCGGCGTCAAAGAAGGCGGCGGCCGAGGACGAGGCATACGTGGTTGCCATCGACCCAGGTGTACCGCGAAGATTGGCGACTGACTTGTTCCTCGGGGAGACTGCCGCAGCAGCGAATAAGGAGCTGCTGAGCATGCTCGGCATTGTGCACGTGCTGCTGTTTGCATCTGGGATGGCAGCCGAGCAGCCGAAGGCCGACCAGACCCACAATGGCGAGAGCAGCGGTGGGTCAGCGTCCGTGGAGGCAGCCACCTCAGTCGCAGCCTCGATTGGAGCGACCTTGACGGTTGTGGATCTAGGCGTATGCGGCGACGCGGCACGTGCGGGCGACGCGGCACTGCTGCTGGGCGAGTGCTGCGACCTGATCGAGCAGGGGGTCGCAAATGGAGGCATCCTGATGGCAGGTCCTGTGGACTCCGTCGCTGGAGTGGGCCCGACATGGGTAGCCTGTGCGTACCTCGCAGCCAGTGCCGAGCGCGTGCGGGTCAGCCAAGCGTTCCTGCGCTGCCGAGCGTTACACCCAGGCTGCCGGTTGACAGCGGAGCTGGCCGCTGCGGCGGATGCCTTTGCCGTGGCTCGGAAAAAGGAGGCGGCCGATGCACTCGAGACGCGTGCACGTAAAAAGGCGGCGTCCAAGGCGGCACGTGAAGCGTACCGTCTGAAGAAGCTTAGGAAGGGCAAAGCTGTCGCACCGACGGAGTCTAGCGACGAGGATGAGGATGAGGACGAGGAGGCGACTATGTTGACATCCCTGTCCAGCAGGGAAGCAAAGCGGCGTGCCGATGCCATCATCGAGCAAGGTGGAAGCAGATTCGTTCGCGTGCTGGTCAAGCCACCGAAATCGAACGACGACGAGGCTTCGTCATCAGCAACCGCAGCGTCGGGGGCGCCAGTAGTTCAAGAGCAGCCGCCTCACTCAGGGGGGATGCAAGGCCGAGGCGGAGTCCAGTCGAAAACGTGGCGACCTTCGCGACCGCTGGCACAATCACCACAGACAATAGAGGCGAAATCCCTTCCGTTGCAGCCGCATGTGCCTGAACTTCCAACAGTGCAGCCCGCCGCCGCCGCTGCCATCGTAGCACGAGCCCTCCGCCAAGAAAAGATGGCTGAACTGCAAGCGCAGCTTGAACAACTGCAACACGAAGAGGACGAGACGAGTGCAGCCGCTGTTGCGATGCCATCGGCGACAAACCCCAGTTCACAGGCGGTATCGCTCATGTCATCAAACACGCCCGCAGTGTCAATGACTCCTTCTGCCACAACGTCTGCTCTTGTATCACCTATCTCCCCTGCCGTTACAGCGCCCATCTCTACGACAAAGACCGACGCTGCTGCGTGCACGGCTACAGAGGACGATCTGCTTGTGTTTAGATGCAGGAAGTGCCGTGCGCCACTCTTCACAGGCCAGGTGCTCGAAAGCCACGAGCCGGGTGGCGGCCAGGTCGCGTTTAAGCACCACAAGCGAGACCATCGTATGGGCGGAGCTGTCGAGAGTTGTACGTCCCACTTTCTTCGGAGTGATGGGCAGACCAACATGAAGAGCACCGAGGACTGGGGGGGCTGCCTCCAAGGTAAGCTCACCTGTGCGAAGTGCTCCACCCGCGTCGGTGACTTCAACTGGTCAGGGATGCAGTGCTCATGTGGGGCGTGGGTGTGCCCGGCCATTCAAGTCGTCAAGAGCAAGGTGGATGAGTCTAGGCCTCCTCCGCCCAGACCCACGGCCCAGCACCCAGCGGCCGCGTGCAGGCCGGAGACTCGCTGAGTCTTTGCAGCACCCTTTGGTTATACACGTCCCGGCGCCCATCCGTCGTCGCGTCGCAAGTCTCCAGTACTCCAAATAAACGAACTGCGCGGAGCAGTGTACATGTCAGCAGTACACGCTCCCGTACGTTCGGGGACCTCTCTCGCATGCATTCCCGCTTGCCCGCATGCATACCCCTGCGCCCGCCGCCCCGCGTGAAAATGAGGTTTGTTGGATAATTATTTGCCTTTCATGATTCCGCCTTTTCACGTTTCACGATGAATTTATCTCATAGATTTCTCGTATCTTTAATCTTACGGTGACGTCGTTCACACAGCCGGACATGAGGTGCCCGGACGGCCGGTCCGGCGGCGCGGGGGCGCGGGCG
>Ga0164295_10003473_pt1 | contig 12654 bp, 16 predicted proteins | sample GEODES006metaG_FD_111798 | JGI IMG/M metagenome (GOLD analysis project Ga0164295, IMG submission 111798) | Oligotrophic lake water microbial communities from Sparkling Lake, Wisconsin, USA - GEODES006 metaG | ecosystem: Environmental > Aquatic > Freshwater > Lake | place: USA: Sparkling Lake...
AAGGTGGAAGCCGGCCAGCAACTGGCCACGGTGGAAGCCATGAAGATGGAGAATATCCTGCGCGCCGAAAAATCCGGCGTGGTGGCGAAATTGCTGGCCAAGGCCGGGGATTCGCTGGCGGTGGATGCGGTGATCATGGAATTCGGCTGAGCGGGCCGTGGCCGTGCCGGCCACGGACTCCGCGCCATGCCCGGCCGGCGAGGCAGGCGGCCTGAAGCCGCCTGAACTGGTTCGACGGCGCGGCTTTGCCGCGCTCTTTCTTCCTTCCATCCCACGCCCGGCGGACCCGGCGGCTCTGCCGCCAACCGCGTCAGCCACTTAAACGCAATTTACAAGGTTACAAAGGTTCCGCTTTTCACGCTTTTCTGGCGCGTTGCCTGCCAATATGATCGGGGAAGGGCGATTGGCGTGCGGGCAGGCGCGGCACGTCCGGCACGCGCTCCATCTCGCGAAAATGCAGCGGGTCCAGCCGTTCACCCACCCAGTCCTCACGATCCGGCAGATCGTCGATCAACTCGCGCAATTGCGACAATTCGCGAAACTGGCGTTCGTCGCCGCCGGTCATGCGCTGCGCCCGGTCCAGCATGTTGATCAGCAAGCGCGGATCGCAGGGCCTGCGCTGCACGGCGACCACGACGCCTTCGCGGACGATTTCCACCTCTTCCCCATTCAGCACGCGGCTCAGCGCCGTCTGCTTGATGTGCAGCCAGGCCTGATTGACGGCCATATCCCAGGCTGCACGGAAATCCGCCGCATCCGGGTGGCGGCGCAGGCGGTAGGCGCTCTGCGCCGTCATCCCCACCCGCCGCGCCGCCGTGCGCACACAGGCGCTATCAGCCAGCACCTCGATGAACTCCTGCTGCCGCGCCGGCGTCCAGCCATCATGGCGGGTCTTGGGCGGCAACATGGCCTCGAGATCGGCGGCGGTGATGGGGGCGGTGATGGGGGCGGTGATGGGGGCGGGTTCATGGCTCATGGGTGGGACTGTAACCCAAAGCGGGGCTTGTAGGACAGACCGGGAACAAGGCAGGCGAGCCTCCCGGCGGGCAGGGATTCGCCCCTGCACCCAGTTGGCCGCTCTGCCCTCTCCCCTGAAGCCGGCCCCGGCGCGCCGAAGGCGAGCAAAGCCCGGCGCCGGGGCAGGCTTCAGGGGAGCGGGCAAATTTACAACATCGCCCCTTCATGCCGCAGCAGCCAGGCCTTGCGTTCCACGCCGCCGGCATAGCCAGTCAGCGCGCCGTTCGCGCCGATGACGCGGTGGCAGGGAACGACGATGCCGATGGGGTTGGCACCATTGGCCAGGCCGACGGCGCGGCTGGCGCTGGGTTGGCGAATCGCGGCGGCGAGCGCGCCATAGCTGCGGGTTTCGCCGGCCGGGATGGCGCGCAGGGCGGCCCAGACGCGTTGCTGGAAATCACTGCCGATGCGGGCGGTGGGGATGCTGTCCAGCGCAGTGGGCGTGCCGGCGAAATAGGCGGTGAGTGCGGCGGTGAGCGCGGGTGGCGCTTCGCCGGGGGTCAGGGGTGCAGCGCCGTGATGGCGGGCGAACAAGGTGCGCAGGCGCGGTTCGTAATCGGCGAAATCGAGTGCGTGGAGGGTGCCATCGGGCGCGGTGACAGCGAGGAGGTCCGCGAGCGGGCTGGGGATGCGGGAGAGGATGTGCATGGGCGATGCCTTCCACCAAAAAACCTTGTCATGCTGGCGCAGGCCAGCATCCATGGTGGGGCACGGGCCTGGCTGCACAGTGGATGCTGGCCGGCGCCAGCATGACTGGATTCTCCCTATACAGGCATCCCCAGCGTGACTGGCGGAATCCGGCTCTCCCGCTTCAGCTTCGGCAGCTCAGCCCGCCGACATTGTTGACCCCGCATTCGGCGCGCTGTTCGCCGACGGCAAAGCGCACGATCAGCGCGCCGGTGCCCGCCAGGCGCGTCACGTCGGCGACCGTCTTCACCGGTTGCCCGCCCAGGGTTTCCAGCAGCGCGCCGGGGCGCAGGAAGCGCGCGGCGGGCGCATTGGCTTCGATCGCCACCACCACCACGCCGGCTTCGGGCAGGCCGGCGCCGAGTTCCTGGGCATAGGCCGGCGACAGATTGGCCACCGTGACGCCGGCGAGGATGGAACGGGCGCTGATGCGGGTGATGCTGCGCGGCGGGTTTTCCGGCGGCGGCGCCAGCGTGACCGGCACCGCCACGGCGGCGCGGTCGCGCCACAATTGCACATTCAGCGTCTTGCCGACGCCTTCGGTGGCGAGGCTGTAGCGCAGTTGACCGCCATTGGCGACTTCCTTGCCATCGACGCTGCGCAGCACATCGCCGGCCCGGATGCCGGCCCGCGCGCCAGGGCTGCCGGGCACCACCGCCGTCACGAGCAGGCCGCCGGGGCGATCGAGGCCGAGTTGTTTGGCGGTGTCGGCGGTCAAGGGCTCGCCCTCCACACCGATCCAGCCGGAGACCAATTTGCCCTTGTCGGCCGCGGTGAGGAACACGCGCACCATTTTCGAAGGAATGGCAAAGCCGATGCCGTTCGACGCGCCGGTGCGGCTGTAGATGGCAGTGGGAATGCCGATCAGCCGCCCCTGTGCATCGAGCAGCGCGCCGCCGCTGTTGCCGGGGTTGATGGCCGCATCGGTCTGGATGAAGAATTGCCAATCCGACACGCCGATGCCGGTGCGCGCCAGGCCCGAAACGATGCCGGTGGTCACGGTTTGCCCAACGCCGAACGGATTGCCGATGGCGACGGTGACATCGCCAACCTCCAGGCGATCGCTGTCGGCCATGCGGATGACCGGCAGCGCCGCGCCTTCGGTATCGACCTTCAACAGCGCCAGATCGAGGCGGGGATCGGCAAACAGGATGCGCGCCTTGAATTCGCGGCGATCGGCCAGCGCCACCAATATCTGATCGGCGCCTTCGACGACATGGTTGTTGGTGACGATCAGGCCATCGGCGCCAACAATCACGCCCGATCCCAGCGATTGCTGCACGCGCGGCTGCACCGGCGCACCGCCGAAAAAGCGCTGCATGAATTCCTCGTTCATGGTGCGCGGGCGGCGATCGAGCGTGGCGGTGTAGATGTTGACCACAGCGGGCGCGGCGGATTTGACCACCGGCGCGAAGCTGAGCGCCACCTGGCCGCCGGCGGCGGGTACGGCCCGCGCCACTTCGCTGGTATCCATCGGCGGGATTTGCGCCGCCACGCGCCCGGTATCGGACATGTTGGCGACGCCGACGGCGATGCCAGCGCCGGCCGCCACCCCCAACATGATGCCGCCCAGCAGCTTCAGCTTTTCAACCATCATTCTGATCATCCCGTGCATGTCTCCGTGATTGCGGAGCCAAGTTTAAGCCGGCATGAATATGGGGCGCGTATTGGGATGATGAAGGGGCGAACCGCATGAAACTTTGGCCCATGAAACTCTGGCACTGCCGGGATGCGCGCAGTTTCCGTTCGCTTTGGGCGCTGGAGGAGCTGGGCCTGCCCTATGAACTGGTGCTGCTGCCCTTCCCGCCGCGCTGGCTGGAACCGGCCTTCCTGGAACTGAACCCGCTGGGCACGATCCCGTTTTTCACCGATGGCGATGTGCGCATGACCGAAAGCGGCGCGATCTGCCAGTATCTGGCCGACAAGACGCAGCGGCTGCGCGTGCTGCCCGGCGATCCGCGCTATGGCGATTATCTGAATTTCCTGCACCAGTCCGACGCGACGCTCACCTTCCCGCAGACTTTGGTGCTGCGCTACACGCGGCTGGAAAAGCCGGAAAACCGCAACCCCAAGGTGGCCAGCGATTATCGGCGCTGGTTCGTGGCGCGCACCGTGTGGGTCGAACAGGCGCTGGCCGATGGGCGGGACTGGCTGTGCGGGGATTTCACCGTGGCCGACATCGCAGTCGCCTATGCGCTGCTGCTGGCCGAGACGCTGGGGCATCTCGGCGAGTTGGGCCCACAGTGCCAGGCCTATTGGTTGCGATGCCAAGCGCGCGACGGGTTCAAGCGGGCGAAGGCGGCGCAGGCATCATAAGCGCCGGACGTCGATCACCTCGTCCAGCCGCAGCGGCCGATAAAGATGCGGGAACATTTGCCCGCCGCGGCTGGCTTCCCAGCGCAGATCATCGCCCAGTGTGTCGCTATCCAGTGTCAGCGCCACCGCGTCCGCTTCTCCGGCGAAATATTTGGCGACCGTGCCGGGCACCTGTTCCGGCGTGGACAGATGGATATACCCATCGCGCAGATCATCCGCCGATCCGGCGAACGTGCCGTCAGCCTGAAACTGCGCCCATTCGGCGGCGCGCAGCAGCTTGATCGCCGGGGTCATGGCGCCGAACGCACCGGCACCCGCAGCGTGCACAGATCGGCAGCGCCAGCCGGGCGGGTGAAGAAACCGATGCGATTGGCGCGGGCCGTATTGATGGCGGCAAAACTGGGCGATGCCGTATCCATCATCTGCCAGCGCGGGAAGCCGGCAATCTGGCTGGCCAGGCGCACGCGGCGGATCTTCGTCATCTGCGTATCCGTCTTGTAGAAACCCAGCGCCTCGGTGCCGCGGGGCAAGGCGGCGTGCGGCTCGATGCCGGCGAGCACACGGCCGACATTGGCGATGTTGCGATCAAGATGGCGCGGGCCATGGCCGATCACGGTGTAGAGTTCGGTGCCGTCGCCGGTATCCGGCGGATTGTCCCGGCCCACACCCACCGTAGCATAGCAGTGCGCCAGCCAGGCCGTTCCCGTCGCCGGATCACGCGCCGCCGGCCAGCCGGACACGAATCCGACTTCGGCATATGTATCCTTGTAGGGCGACGGCGTGAAGCTGAGCCCGGTGAGCGGCCGCTCATACTCCTCCGGCAGGGGCGCAGCCTTGGGTCGGGTGGGATCGGGGCGGGCCGTCCATTGCACAACATAATTGTCCTGCACGCGCACGATGCGGCCATCGTCAAACTGGCCGGTGCGCACCAGCGCCTTGATGGCCGCGACATGCGCCGGCGCGAAGGCGGGCGCGAGCTGGATCAGCATCTGCCCCGCGGCGGTGTCCATCACCATGATGTCATCGGGATTGATGGTCAGCCAATGCGACGCGGGCGCATCGGCGATGATCTTGTCGGCCGCGTTGTACACCGGCGGTTCCGGTGCCGCGGCCGGCGGCGGGGCCTGCGCCAGCAGCAGCGGGGCGGCGGCGAGGGCGAGAAGCTGGCGCATCATTCACCCTCCGCCACGAAATCCAGCGCCAGGCCGTTGATGCAGTGGCGCATGCCGGTGGGCGGCGGGCCATCGGGGAAGATATGGCCCAGATGGCCGTTGCAGCCGGCGCAATGCACTTCGGTGCGCAGCATGCCGTGGCTGGTATCGGTGGTGGTGCCAACAGCGCCGTCTTCGGCCGCCCAGAAGCTGGGCCAGCCGGAGCCGGAATCATATTTGGCGTCCGAGCGATAGAGCAGGGCGCCACAGCCGGCGCAGTGGAATTCGCCGGCGCGCTTTTCATCGTTCAGCGGCGAGGTGAACGGCCGCTCGGTGGCGTGATCATAGAGCACGGCGCGGGCGGCGGGGGACAGGCAGCTCATGGTTCACTCCCGATAATATGGCTCTGGCGCGCGAGCGCGTCGATGGCGCCTTGCAGGATATAGGCCGCGGCCAGCCTGTCCACCCGTTCCGCACGCCGCGCGCGTGACAGATCCTCGGCGATCATCGCGCGTTCGACCGCGGCGGTGGACCAGCGTTCGTCCCACAGCAGCAACGGCAGGCCCAGCGGTGCCAGATTGCGCGCGAAGGCCCGCACCGATTGGGTGCGCGAACTGTCGGTGCCGTCCATATTGAGCGGCAGGCCGACAACCAGCCCAGCCAGCCGCGCCTGCGTTGCCCACGCCTTCAGCGCCGTGAAATCGGCGCTGAACTTGCCCTTGGCCAGCGTGTGCGCCGGGCTGGCAAAGCTCCAGCTGGCGTCGCAGGTGGCCAGGCCAATGGTCTTGGTGCCGACATCCAGCCCGCCCAGCCGGCCGCCATCCGGCAAGGCGGCGGCAAATTCCGAAGGCTGGGTGGTGATCAGCGCTCGGTCTTCCCAGATGCCTTCCCAGATGCCTTCCACGCCTGCACCCGCGTTGCCGCATCCAGCCTTACGGCCTGCCAGAACAGCGGATAATCGAACACATGGAAATTGTTGCCGGGCAACACATAGGCCGGATAGCCGGACGGTGGTTCGCCGATCAGCAACAGCCCGCGCGCATCGCAGCGTGCCGGCACGCCGGGCGTGATCAACTCGCCGCTTTCCAGATTGGCGGCCGGCACCAGGCTGCCGGGATTGGCGCTGGCCGGTGCAGACGCCCCTGCCCCGCCGGTCAGCGGGTTGGTGCACAGCATCGGCGTGCCGCGCCGCGCTATGCCATTCAGGCCGGGGCCGGCATAATAGACCGCCAGCACCGCATCGGGATCGGCCGGCTCGGCAAAGCTTTGCCAACTGAGGATGCAGCCGGCCTGCGCGCCCGCCGTGCAGGCCGGCAGGCCCAGCGCCGGCAGATCGGCCGTCACCGATACCGGCCAGCCGACCAGATACACGGCCACAATGCGCGCGGCCAATGGCGTGCCGGCGGCCTGTTCCTTCAGCAGCCGCAGCAGGTGCAGTGCACCCTGGCTGTGGCCGGCCAGGATGATCGGGCTATCCTTGGGCTGGGCCGCGAGAAAGACGGCGAAGGCCGCCGCCACATCGGTATAGGCCAGCGCCTGCGCCGCCTGGGCCCGGCGGCGCGTGTCCGGCGCATCGGCGAGAAAGCTGCCGATCACCGCTTGCCGGTAATGCGGCGCCCACAGTGGCCCGGCATCGGCCAGCGCGCTCGTTTCGGTGCGCAGGAATCCGGCCAGGCGATTGGCGGTATCGCCAACATCGCTGCGATCGTTCCAGTGCGTGGTGCCAAAGGCGGCCGTGGGTGGCACGAAGAACACGGCGGCATCAGATTTTGCCTGCACCGGCGCGCCTGGCGGGCGCCAGGCGGTGGGATCCTTTGCCATGCCGGGGCGCGCGGCCCAGGCCGAGGGCAAGGCGTAGTCATAGGGCGCGCCAGCCGCCGCCGCATCATATTCCGCGCCCGGCACCAGGGCCGCCGACAACAAGCGGTTGCCGGCCAGCCGCCAGGCCAGTGCCGATGCAATCACGATAAAGATGGCGATGGCCACCACCCACAGGAAACGCCGAGCCAACATTGCCGCCGCATAGCAGGGGCAACAGGCGGGCGCGAAGAAAAAGGGCCATCATCAGCGCCGGCCACTTGAATTTTCTTGCGCAAGCGTCATAAAGTCGCGGTATGGGCAGCATTTTGTGTATCGAAGATGACCCCACCATGGCCGCCCATATCGCACAAGGGTTGCAGGGTGCCGGTTATCACGTCGATATTGCCCGGGATGGCCAATCCGGCCTGGAGCAGGCGCTGGCCGGCCATCACGCCGCCATCATACTCGATCGCATGTTGCCCGAACTTGATGGGCTCGCCGTGCTCACGCAATTGCGCGCCGCCGGTAACAACACGCCGGTGGTGGTGCTGTCGGCGCTGGCCAGCCTGGATGAACGCGTGCGGGGCTTGCGCGCCGGTTCCGATGATTATGTCACCAAACCGTTCGAGCTGCCGGAATTGCTGGCGCGGCTGGAAGCGGTGCAGCGCCGCGCCAGCGGCGCCACCGGCGATGTGACGCGTCTGGTGGAAGGCGAACTGGAGCTGGACCTGCTGGCACGCCGCGTCAGTTGGGCAGGCAAGCGCATCGAATTGCAACCGCGTGAATTTCGCCTGCTGGAATATCTGGTGCGCCACCGCGGCCAGGTGGTGACGCGATCGATGCTGCTGGAAGGCGTGTGGGATTATCATTTCGATCCCGGCACCAATGTGATTGATGTTCATGTCAGCCGGTTGCGCAAGAAACTGGACGAAGGCGGCGCCGGCGGCATCGTCGAAACCGTGCGCGGCGCCGGCTATCGTGTTGGCGGTGAGCCGGTGGCCGCCTGAACGCGGGCCGGCAATGACAGAACCGGGCGCCACGCTCGCGGATTTCTGGCGCGACTGGTTTGCCGGCATCGCGCCGCGCACCACCACGGCGCGGATCAGCCTGCTGCTGTTCGTGATGCTGGTTTCGGGCAGCGCCCTGCTGCTGATCCTGCTGGAACGCGCCACACAAAGCCAATTGGACAGCGAAGCGCAAGGGCGCATCGCGGCCATCGCCGCAGCCGCCGACACGGCCTGGCAGCAGGGCGGGATCGCGGCCGCACGGGCAATCCTGGACGGCGAACTGGCGGTGCCCGGCCCGCTGGTGATCCACCTGGCGGCGCCGGGTGGCCGGCGGGTGCTCGGCAATCTGCCGGGCTGGCCGGCGGGTGTGGCGGCCGATGGCCAATTCTACCGCGTGCCGGCGATGCATTATCATCAGGGCGTTGCCGAACCGTTCATGGTGGTGGCCCGGCCGATGCCGCAGGGTCATCGCCTGCTGGTTGGCCGCAGCCTGGCCGCCGAAGTGCAGTTGCAGAACAAGCTCACCACCACCTTGCTGCTGGCACTGCCGGTGGCGATGATATTGGCCTTTCTGACCAGCCGACTGATCACCCGCATCATCACCGATCGCGTCCATGATCTGGCCGACGTGGTCGGGGAGGTCACCGCCGGCAAGCTGGAGGCGCGGGTGGTGCTGCCGGCGGGGCCGCCGGCCGATGCCTTTGATTCCATGGGCCAGGCCTTCAATGTCATGCTGGCGCGGGTGGAGGCATTGATCGATGAGCTGCGCGCGGTCACCGATGGCCTGGCGCATGATCTGCGTTCACCGCTCACCCGGTTGAAGGCGCGCATCGAGCGGCTTTCGCATGGCACGACAGTGGATGCCGATGATCTGGCAGCCGTTTCAGCCGAAGCCGAATCGCTGCTCGCCATGCTGGACAACAGCCTGGAAATCAGTCGCGCCGAAGCCGGCATCGGCCGCGACAGCTTTGCCGAGATCGATCTGGCGGCCATGATCACCGATCTGGCCGACATGTATGAGCCGCTGGCGGAAGACGCCGGCGTGACGCTGTCGGTGGCGGTGACCGGCGCGGTGCTGGCGCAGGCGCACCGCCAATTGCTGGGCCGCGCGCTGGCCAATCTGATCGACAATGCGCTGCGCTATGGCGCTGGCGGCGCCCGCATCGAGGTGGGCGCGCAGGCGACGGCGGCGGGCAGCCGGCTGTGGGTGGCCGACAGCGGCCCCGGCATCCCGGCCGACCGCCGCGACGAAGCGCTGCGCCGGTTCGGCCGGCTGGATGCGGCGCGCGGGCCACAATTGGGCGGCATGCAGCGGGCGGGGCTGGGGCTGAGCCTGGCCGGCGCGGTGGCGCGCCTGCACGGCGGCACGATCAGCCTGTCAGACAATCAACCGGGGCTGAAGGTGGCGATCGATTTGCCGAGGGTGCCTTGACCCTGGCTCCCTCCCCGTTGACGCTTCGCGTCGCCTACGGCTGCGGGGCGGGCGCCGAAATGCTGATCTAGCCAACCACCACCAGCCCGTGCCGCTTCTTGCCGGCGCTCACCTTCTGGCCCGGTGCGACCAGCGCGGCATCGCTGCCAGCCGCCTCACCATCGATGCGGGCGCCGCCCTGGGCGACCAATTTGCGCGCTTCGTTCTTTGACGCGGCAAAGCCCAGGCCGATCAGCGCATCGATGATGCTGACCGGCGTGGGCGTGGCGAACTGCGGCAGATCTTCCCCCGCGCCGCCATCGGCAAAGGTGGTGCGCGCCGTGGCCGCAGCGGCCTCGGCCGCGTCGCGCCCCCGGCACATGGCGGTGGCTTCGGTGGCCAGCACCTCCTTGGCGGTGTTGATCTCCGCGCCCGGCAGCGCCTCCAGCGGGGCGATCTCACCCAGCGGCAGATCGGTGTACAGCCGCAGGAATTTGCCGACATCGGCATCATGGGTGTTGCGCCAGAACTGCCAGTAATCGAACGTCGAGAGTTGATCCTCGTGCAGCCATACCGCGCCTTGCGCCGTCTTGCCCATCTTGGCGCCATCGGCCCGCGTGATCAGCGGCGTCGTCAGGCCATAGGCATCGCGCGCATCGATTCGGCGGATCAGATCGGTGCCATTGACGATATTGCCCCACTGGTCACTGCCGCCCATCTGCAGCGTGCAGCCAAAGCGGCGGTTGAGTTCCAGATAATCATAGGCCTGGAAAATCATGTAGTTGAATTCGAGGAACGACAGCGGCTGCTCGCGCTCCAGCCGGGTGCGCACGCTGTCGAACGACAGCATGCGGTTGATCGAAAAATGCCGGCCGACATCGCGCAGGAACGGGATGTAGGCGAGGCCCGACAGCCAATCATCATTGTTGACCATCACCGCATCGGTCGGCCCGTCGCCAAAGGTGAGGAAGCGTTCGAAGATGCGGCGGATGCTGGCCATATTGGCGCGGATCTGATCGTCAGTGAGCAGCTGGCGCGCCTCATCCTTGCCCGACGGATCGCCGATCTTCGTCGTCCCGCCGCCCATCACCACGATGGGCCGATGGCCGGATTGCTGCAGATGGCGCAGCATCATGATCGAAACGAGATTGCCGATGTGCAAGGACGGCGCGGTGCAATCGAATCCCACATAAGCGGTGACAACGCCCTTCGCTGCAGCATCATCCAGCGCCGCCGGATCGGTCACCTGATGGATGAAACCGCGCGTGTCGAGGCGCCGGAGAAATTCACTGTGGAAGTCGCTGCTGTAGGTCATGGCGGGTGCGGATTAGCAACTATTGCAGCTAACGCCTACCGTCTTTGGCGAGCTCAATCAGTTTGATGACGACGCCAATCAGCGTCAGCACCAACGTGGCTGTTCCACCGACAAGGCCTAAAATTTCGAGGGTGGTCATAGATCACTCCCTTCCGATATGCCCCCGGGGGGGAATCCAGCATATGTCAGAGAATTGTGACGCGCCGTCACTTCTTTGGTTACAGCGTGATTACAATCATGTTTACAAGAATGAACGCGCCCCTCACCGCCGATAGACCTCCCGCCGGTTGCCCAGCCGGATCACGGTGATCAGCAGCACGCCGTCATCCAGATCGGCAATGATGCGCCAGTCACCCACCCGATATTTCCAGAAATCGCCCAACTCCTTGCCGCGCAGCGCCTCGCCGATGCTGCGCGGGTCGTCCAACGTCGCGACGCGGTCGCGCAGGAAGGTGAGGATGCGCCGCGCAACTTGCGGATCGAGTTTGCGAAGCTGCTTGGCGGCGCTGTCAGCGAATTCAACCCGCCAGGCCATGTTCGGCCAGCAGATCGGTCAGGGAAATGCGCGCTTCGGTGCCGGCGCGGACGCGGGCGAGGATTTCGGCGGACAGATGGGCGTCTTCCAGATCGTCGATATGCTCGACAATGGCCTCGATGGCGTAAAAGCTCTTCGAACGACCGGTCAGCGCGGACAGGGCTGACAAGCGGGATTCGACATCGGTGGGCAGACGCAACGAGATCGGCATGGCGCAAGCCTAACATTGCGATACATGTAATGCAATTCTGAGCAGCGCGTGTAGGGGCGACATCGGTGGCGCTTGCACAGCGGGGCCGGCTGCGTCACGCAGCCATGATGACCGGCTCGTACCTGATCCTCGCCCTCGGCATCGCCGTGCTGCTCAATCTCGGCAATCGGTGGCTGCGCATCCTTGGCCAGTTGCTCGCCGCCATCGCGCTGTTTTTCAACATCTGGTCGATCTGGCTGGCCGTGGAGGACGGCACCTTTGCCGCCGCGCGCGCACAAGCCGGGCAGGTGCTGGCGCTCAAGGCGATGGGCTTGGCGGGCACGGCGGCGCTGCTGGCGTTGCTGCTGCTGTTGCCCGGCCAGTGGCGGACGGCCACGCCGGCGCATGGGCACAACACGCGCCAGGCCTGGGGGCAACCCAGCCGCATCCTGCATTGGGCGAGTGCCGTGCTGATGCTGTGTGCGCTGCCGATGGGCCTGTTCGTCGTGGTGCTGCCGGCCGGCGCGATCCGCGCGGAATTTCTGGATGGGCATCAGGGGGTCGGGCTGGCGGTGCTGCTGCTGCTCATCCTGCGGCTGGGCTGGCAGGCGGTGACCAGGGGGCCGGACAGCCCCAACGCCATGGCGCGGCTGAACAAATCGGCGCTTTATGCATTGCTGGCGGCGCTGCCGGTGTCGGGGCTGCTGCTGTCGGGCGCGCTGCCCGTGCCGGTGCTGGGGCTGGCCCTGCCCGCACCGCTCGGCCTGGAGGCGGCGCGCGGCCTGCACCAGATCTTGTCTGCCCTGTTCGTCGCGGCATTTGCTGCCCATGCAAGCGCCGTGGTCTGGCATCATTTCGGCCTGAGCGATCGCAAGCTGTTCAGGCGCATGCTGCGTTAGGCCGTGAACCCATCAATGGCTGGAGCCGGGATCGCCCTTCGGGCGACCGCAAGCGGCGATAGCGCTTTTGCCCACTGGCCGCGTCGCGTCGTCGGTTACGATGCGCTGCATCGCGCCCTCCTGGCTGCTTGCCAGTGAACAAAATCACCATCGTCGCGACCCCAGCCATCCACGAGTTCACGGCCTAGAACAAATCACGCACGTGGTGCAAAGAGAGCAGCCATGGCCATCCAGATTCGCACCAGTCTTTCCGACACCGAGCTGACCCAGTTCACGCCGCACCGCCCGGCGCGCCCGGAAAAGTCCGAAGGCGGCCGGCCGTTCGT
>Ga0164295_10003478_pt1 | contig 12649 bp, 11 predicted proteins | sample GEODES006metaG_FD_111798 | JGI IMG/M metagenome (GOLD analysis project Ga0164295, IMG submission 111798) | Oligotrophic lake water microbial communities from Sparkling Lake, Wisconsin, USA - GEODES006 metaG | ecosystem: Environmental > Aquatic > Freshwater > Lake | place: USA: Sparkling Lake...
ACGGGATTTGAACCCGTGTTAACGCCGTGAAAGGGCGACGTCCTAGGCCACTAGACGATGGGGACCAGAAGGAGAAGGGTATCGGTCATCTACTTCATATCAAAACTAGTTAAATGGGATGATATATGCATGGAAATTACCAAAAATTCAACACAAGATGAAATTAAAATGGCTGCTAAGGCTTTAAAAGATGGCCATCTTGTTGCTTTTCCGACTGAAACTGTTTACGGATTGGGTGCAGATGCAACTAATGAAAAAGCAGTTAGCCGTATTTACTCTACTAAGGGCAGGCCTGCCGATCATCCCTTAATTGTTCATATTTCATCAATTGATAAATTAGGAAAATGGGCTGTGGGTATTCCGGAGTATGCACTAAAACTTGCTAATAAGTTTTGGCCAGGACCTTTGACTTTAATTCTTAAAAGAAGTGATCTCGCTAAAGATTTTATAACTGGCGGTCAAGACAGTGTTGGAGTGAGAGTTCCTGCACATCCAATAGCAATTTCTTTGCTCAGTGAGTTCGAAGAATTGTTTGGACATGGTGTAGTAGCACCAAGTGCGAATAAATTCGGAGCTGTTTCTCCAACAAATTCGAAAGATGTCTACAAAGAAATTGGGAATAAGTTACTTTCAAATGACATAATTCTGAATGGCGGTAACTGTGAAATTGGTCTAGAATCAACCATAATAGATTGCACTACACATCTCCCCATGATATTGCGTCCAGGGGCAATAACTTATGAGATGATTGAAAATTTGCTTGTGACATCAGTCAGGTTGAGTAATTTCAATAAAACAAGAGTATCTGGGAATTTTATTTCCCATTATGCCCCAACAGCAGAAGTCGTAATTTCTGAAAGTACATTCGACGGGGAAGGTTTTTTGGCTTTAGCGAATATATCAACTCCAATAAACGCTGTAAGATTGTCTTCACCTTCAACACTGGAAGATTATGCTAAAGAATTATACGTTGCATTCCGGAAGGCTGATGAACAAAAACTCTTAAGGATTGTTGTTGTTCTCCCTGAGGGTGGCGGATTAGCTGAAGCAATTAGAGATAGGGTTATTAAAGCAACAGGAAAGCCAAGCAATTAGAGTTTCAGCATATTTTTAATCGTATTTTCAAATATTTCTCCAATTTGTTTACACTTGTTTCAAATAATTGTAGTTTTCTTAGATATATGTGAAGCGGCCATAATTGAGAGATAAAACTAATTTTTAAGAAACTCGCTCCAAGTCACGACTAAAACATAGTTATTCGATATAGTATTAATGTGTAATAAAATTTTTGCTAGGATTAATTTTCATTTAAGAAATTTACCGGCCCTGGGAAGCAAGGAATAAAAAATGAATATAGCAATTATACCAGCCAGACATGGAAGCAAAAGAATTCCAGGAAAAAATTCTAAGTTATTTCATGGAGTTCCAGTTATTTGCAGAACCATAGAAACTCTAGTTAAAGCCAACATATTTGATAATATAATTGTTTCCACCGATTCAACCGCTGTTGCAGATCTTGCTTTAAATTACTCTCAAGTATCAATTGCTTGGCGGCATCAAAGTTTAGCAACGGATAGCGCTAATGTAATTGACGTAATTTCTGCTACCACAATTCAAAACAATCTTGATGATAAGGATTATATTTGTTGCGTGTACGCGCCTAACCCATTCCTTTGTACTTCAGCCTTAGAAATTGGGTTAGAAACAATAATTTCACAACCAAAAGTGGATTATGTAAGTTCTGTAACTTCATACAACTTTCCTACGCAACGCTCTTTGCACTTTAAAAACGAGACTGGTATTCTTGAAATGGCTGAAAGACAATTCATTTACACTCATTCTCAAAATTTAAATCCCAGATTTCATGAAACTGCTCAGTTTTGGTGGGCAAGAGGGACAACATGGATTCAGAAATCTCCAATGCAATTGAACGTACGGGGCATTTATACACCACGATGGATGGTTCAAGATTTTGATACGCTTGAAGACTGGACTCATGGAGAACTGCTATGGGAAATACTAAATAAAAATGATAAGTATATGAATTACAAGTTCACTAAGGACAACGTCATTGGCTCAAGTGACTTTTCAGTATAGGGTCACCTGCAGTTATTCCTACATTTAACATTAAACCAATTAAGCTTCGAGATTGGTCTGCGCTATAGCCCTGAGGCCCAGTCGTAGGACGAAGTGGGATAATATCTAATTCAGATAAAATATGCCCTGCTTGTAAAGTTTTTGAAGCATAGATACCTCTGCGGGCAAAATTTCGAGCCTGACTTTGAATTTCAATAAAATCATCCTCATCAAAGTTACTCATCAAACGAGTTTTGGTTAAATTCTCAATTAGTACTTTTGCTTCGATTTTATCAAAACTATGATAGTGATCATTTCCGAGAGAAGTTTTATCTAAAGTGAAATGTTTTTCAAAAATTCTAGCACCTAAATCATAAGCGATCTGAATTGCTTGCATACTATCTGTAGGGTTTGTATGATCCGAGTATCCAATTTCAAAACCTTCAAACCGTCTTGCAAGTACTTTGATTCTATCTAAACAAGCATTTTCAGCGGAAGTAGGATAATTTAATACACAGTGAAGTAAAGAAATTTTAGAAGAGGACTTCTCTCTAATTACAGAAATCGCCGCTTGAATTTCATCCAATGTAGATGCACCAGTTGACAAGATCACAGGTTTATTCTTTGTTGCAATTTTGTAGAGAAGTGAAAAGTTTGTAATGTCTGCGGAGGCAATTTTGTACACCGGTATAATTGAATCCAATTCATCTACCCAGTAGTTATCAAAGCAAGTTGTAATGAAACCTATGCCAAGTCGATTGGCTTCTTTTGCCAACTTAAAATAATCATTGGAGGTTAAAGAGTCATACTTCGAAAAAAGTTCATTTTGCGACGCAGTTGGCTCTTTTGATAAATCCCAATAACTAGGGGAATTTTTTGCCGCAAGTCTATCTGCTTTATATGTTTGGAATTTTATATAATCCGCTCCGGTTTCTGCAGCATCAGAAACCAATTTGAGCGCATTATCTAAGTCCCCATTGTGGTTTACGCCAGCCTCAAGAATTAGAGTAAAATCTTTTATCTCCATAAATTAATTTTAACACCTTAAATTAATGATCGTTTTGATAAGGATGAATTATGCTGAACATACTTGTACAAAGGCATATTGATGTGTTTGATAATGAAATTTTCAGCCTCAAACCTCTGGCGCAAATCTATTTCTTCCCCGAGCCTTAATTTCGGGTTGTAGTATCCAAGTGACTCAATTGCATCAAGTTTAAATGCCACACCGCAAGCGATGGGTAACTTACTCGAATCACCGTAACTCATGATCTCACCTTCAGGAGATACCAGAAAATAATCCACGGTAATTGCCTCGACATCTTTTCCAAAAAATTCAAAACCTAAAAGCAAAATTTTTAGAAATTCTGGGTGAACATAGTCATCGGAATCGACTCGTACTATATACCTACCTCGCGCATTACGTATGCCAGCATTAGAAGCAGCTGCGAGCCCTAAATTCTTTGGTAGAACTACCACTCGAATGCTTTCTCCAAAAGTATTCAAAATTTCAACAGATTCATCTGTTGAGCAATCATCCACAACAATTATCTCGTAATTTATCTTATCCAAACTTTGATTAAGAAGTGAGCGAATACATCTTCCGATAAATCTTGCGTAATTATAATTTGTGACAACAACAGAGAGTTCCATAAGCAGAACTCTACTATACTATCTCGAGCTTTTATATTTCAAATACATGGGTATCCTGCAGATATACAAAGTAAAACTTAAGGCTCCTAAATGAGTGATGTATTATGAATCCAATGGAAACTAAGAATATTCAGGGAGACAATAAATCGGCATGTATTCTTGACTACGGGTCAGGAAACGTTAAGTCTGTATTAAATTCACTTTTAAGATTAGGTTATAAAGCTGAAGTTTCAAACGATCCAAACAGAATAATAGATGCTTCTCACTTAGTTTTGCCCGGAGTGGGTTCGTTTCAAAAATCAATGGAAAGAATCAAAGCAAATTTACCACTTGAATTACTTTTTAGAGAAGTTCAACAGGGTAAACCTCTTTTAGGAATTTGTGTAGGTATGCAAGTTTTTGCCACAAATGGCACAGAATATGGAAATTGGAAAGGTTTGAATCTAATGAAAGATTCTTTGGTCGACGAAATTAAAACAAATCTATCGAAGCCGCATATTGGATGGAACAATATAAAATTGCAAAAAAAGCACCAAATTTTGAATAGAATCGACGATAATGCAGATTTCTATTTTCTTCACAGTTACGCTTTTGCTAGCATTGAAAGTAAATCAATTATTGCGACTTGTGATTATGGAAGTGAATTTCCAGCAATTATTGCTTATAGAAATGTCATTGGAACTCAATTTCATCCTGAAAAGAGTCAGCAAAATGGACTACAAGTTTTAAAAAATTTCATGGAATGGCAACTATGAAAAAAAAGAGAGTAATCCCAATTCTACTCCTCAAAGATAATTGGTTAGTCCAAAGTAAGGTTTTTTCAGAATATAAGAAAATTGGAGACCCAATTCTTGGAGTAAAAAGATTTAGCGAGTGGGATGCCGACGAATTAATTTATCTTAATATTACAGGTAAGAAAGAATTTTTATCTGAAAGATCTGACACGAATAACTTTACTTTTAAATCAATTGATGAAGCGTTGATTGAAATTAGTAAAGTTTCAAATATGCCAATTACAATCGGAGGTGGAATAAAAAGCCTCAAAGACATTGAAACGAAACTTGCAAATGGGGCAGATAAAATTTCTTTAAACTCAGAGGCATTAAGAAATCCTAACTTTATCAATATTGCTGCAAAGGAATTTGGGAAAAGCTGTATTGTGATTTCAATTGATTATCGAGTTGATAACTCAATACCAAAAGTATGGAACAGAAATATTTCTGACTACAAATTCCCAGCTTTAATGGATTGGTGTCACGAAGTGGAGAGTTTGGGTGCCGGAGAAATACTTATAAATAGCATTGACAGGGACGGAATGAAAACCGGTTATGACTTGGACATAATTGCTAGAATTTCTAACTCTTTGAGTATTCCCTTAATCGCATGTGGAGGTGCAGGCAATTGGGGAGATATGCACAAAGTTCTTAGCGAAACAATGGCAGATGGAGTTGCAGCAGCCAATATATTTCATTTTCAGGATCAAAGTATTTATCATGCGCGCGAATACTTGCATTCTAAAGGTGCTAATGTACGACCCCCTACACTGACAAACCTAGGATAGATTATTAGCATGAAATACTGTAGCAATTGTGTTTATCCAATAGTTGCTGCTCATTTAGAGATTTCAGATGGCATTTGCTCGGCCTGCAAAAGCCAAAAAGAATTTCAACTCTTATCCGAAGAAGATTGGAAATCACGCGAGAAAAAATTTGACAAATTAATTGCTGACAATCGTAGTTTGAATAATTCAAAATATGATTGTGTTATTCCAGTAAGTGGCGGTAAAGATAGTTTTTATCAAGCACATTTAATGGTTGAAAAATACGGCTTAAAACCTTTGCTTGTAACTTATCACGGAAATAACTACTTACCTGAAGGAGACCATAATCGCGATTTAATGAGAAGAGTTTTTAATGCTGATCACTTGGTTTTTGGTCCGAGCGTAGAGGTGTTAAAAAAATTGAATCGGGTTGGATTTCGGATGATGGGAGACATGAACTGGCATGCGCACTGCGGGATTTATACCTATCCAATAAAAATCGCAACGATGATGAAGATACCTTTAGTTATTTGGGGTGAAATGTTTTGGGAAATTTCTGGAATGTTTTCGGCTGACGATTTTGTTGAGTTTAGTGCACGCACCAGGCATGAGCATGCGCTTCGAGGTTTTGAATGGTACGACATGGTGGGGGAGGAAGGCCTTGCTGAAAATGATTTAGATTGGGCAAAATATCCTGATGATAAAGAAATAATTGAGGCAGGTGTCCGAGGAATTTGTATTGGAAATTATTTCAAATGGGATCCGAATCTACAAACTAAATTAATTCAAGAAAAATATGGTTGGAAAGCGTCTGAAACGGGATTTCAGCGCACTTACCGAAAAATGTCCAATTTAGATGACCGATACGAGAACGGCATTCACGATCTGCTTAAGTTTATAAAATTTGGCTATGGAAGAGGTTCAGACCATGCCTCAAAAGATATTAGAACCGGGTACATGACTCGTTTAGAAGCAATTGCCATGGTAAAGAAATATGACCACGTAGTCTCCGACGATTTATTTTATTGGCTAGACTATGTAGAAATGAGTCTAGAGCAATTTTGGAAGATAGCGGACACATTTCGTGATCCACGGGTGTGGTGGATTGAAGAAGGTGAATGGTGGAAAGATAACATTTGGGGCGAACCGAGCTCGTATGGAAAAGTGCATCTTGACTTAATTGAACAGGATATCTACAAAAAAAATCGAAAGTTAGAATGATGAAAATTGAAGATATTCGGCCAAAGAATGAAATGGTAGATGCAAAGAACGCTTATGATTTGGATGCACAATTTTACGAGAATTCCTACGATCAATTTACGTATAGAGTTTGCCCTGGTTGTGAAAGTAAGAACCATGACTTTTTTTGCAAACAGGGTAGATTTGAATTTTCGAGGTGCATGAGTTGCTGGTGTGTTTTTATGAATCCTGGACCAAGCTCTGAACTTATTTCAACTTTCTATAAGAATAGCAATATTTATAAGTATTGGGGAAGATACGTCTATCCAGCATCAGCTCAAAATAGATTTTTGAAGTTAACAGTTCCTAGAGCGGAGTATGTCTTAACGTCATCAGAAATGAAAAAAGAATTTAATAAGAAATTTCTAGAAATTGGATCAGGTACTGGAGACGTAATCAAACACTTGATGAAAATGGATCCCAAAATTGAAGGCTATGCCCTTGAACCTAATCCTGAAATGTGGTCAAATTACGACAAAAGCGCAGTCAATTTAATAAAAAATCAAATTGAAGATGTAAAAGCCGAAGGTAATAAATTTGATGTAATTTTTGCGTTTGAAGTTCTAGAGCACTTGTTGGAACCAAAATTACTATTTTCAAAAGCAAGAGATTTATTGTTACCTAAAGGAAGATTTATTGCCTCCACGCCCAATGCTGCCAGCCTGGAAGTTAACTTAATGAAAAATCAATCAAATACTCTCGATATAGAGCATATATCGATTCTTTCACCTTCAAGTATCCATGCCCTAGCTTCCCAAAACAACTTCAGAGTCATAAAAATAGAAACTCCCGGAAAATTTGATTTGGAACTAATGGCTTCCAAGTACAGAAAATTTCTTTTGCCTCTTTTACCTAGAAGCTATAGATCAAATTCGAAAATACAAGACCTTATTGCAAAATTTGGATTTTCTTCACATATGAAATTTATTTTGGAGAAGATCAATTAATTTTTGAGTTTATTGATTATGTTTTCCACAAATCTAGCAATCATATTTTTGGCTCCAGTAGAACTTAAATCTCCAAACTCGGCAATATCATCGGGGCTGGAATTATCGAAAATAAAAGAAATATATTTCTTCATCAAGCTGTTATCGGTTGACTTATTCTCTTGAGCAAAACTTAGAAAACTATCCACATCTCCCCAACCTTTGAATTCTAGGAATTCAATAAATTCAGGTTTCCCAAAGGCGATAGATGGCTTACTTAACAGTTGAGCCTCAAGAAGCACGGTTCCACTAACTCCAGCTACTCCACCGGCGCCCAATATCAAGTCAATGCTATTCATGTCTGGGTCTACCAAATATATTTTTTCAGTAGATTTTAATTCTTTATAAAAATTTCGATGACGTTGGCCAAACATAATGGGATTTTCCTTCACCACTAATTCAATTCCCGGTGGCAAAGCTTCACAAAATCTACGAATTAAAACCAACTCATCTTGTCCCAATGACAGTACATTAGAACTACCTTCTGGCCTAACGTGCAGTGGCCAGTAAATATATTTAAAATTTGGTAAAGTTTTATAAAATCCTCGATAAAGTCCAAAAAGATGTAAGCTACGAAGTACAAATATTTTCAAGTTCAATATAGTAGTTTTGAAAATGGATTCTTGAAAAATTATTGGATTTAACACCATTTTCTTTGGATGTAGAAGGTGGCGGGCTAATATTAATTTGAGCTCCCTAATTAGCCAATACACGAAAAGTTTTCGCCTTGATTCATTCTCTTGCGAAGAAGTATAGGTATCGGTATTTTGAACAAATGTATTTTTTGACCAAGTTAGGTACGATCCAATTTTTCGCTCTGAAATCCGCTCAATAAAATTGTTTACTTGCTTACAAGTGTTTTCAGAGTAGGTTCTATCTATAATCATGTTAAATTTTTCTTTAGTCATACCTAAACCAAACTCATCGATAATTATGTACCTTGAGTTAACTCTGCTTGGGATAATACTAAACCAATGTATCGTTTTTTTCTCAGCAATGGCTTGAGCAATATTAACTGGCAACGATTGTCTTTCTATGCTGACTATGAGATCTGGGTTATATGAGTTAATTAAAAACTTAACTCTCTTGCACATATCCGAAAAAAACTGCCATTTACAGCATTCCTTCATAGGTAAATGACTGAAACTTCTTTCCCAAGAGTATATTAATTGATTGGTATAAGAAATTTCAATCAAACTCCTGGTCCCTGCGAAATCTCTAACCCATTCAGCGTAATCAATATAATCCTTATGTTTATGATCAACTGCCATGCTTTGCCATCTGGTGAATAAATCCATAAAATCCACAATTTCAAAATTTGTTTTATCTTTGATATTCCTAACATAAATCGGATCATGAAGAATGCTATAAAAATCGGCCAAAATAAGAACACATCGATACTTGGACTCAACAATTCTAATTTTATCAATCATTTGCAGTGCCATATTTGTTTGCCATGGATGGTCTGCAAAAAAAATTATAGTCTTCTCGTGTTGAGTCACTGATCCACTTTCATAGTAAAATTATCAATTAATTTTTACAGAATATTGATAAAATATATCATAATTTTTCAGATAAATAGCAGATATAGGAAAAACTCTTCTTGTGGTTCACATTTGTTGCAGGGTTTATATTAGATTCAATTGTTCGCCTAATCCTTCAGACACACATAAAAAATTTCACCTTGACAGTAGACACATTAAATAATCTAAATCCATTGTTAGTACTACTAAGAGAACTGAAACAATATTCCTCAAATCTAGATTGGCTTAGAATCTTTAGTTTTATAAATAATGTGTCAGTTTCAACATACAAAATCAGAATACTCATTTTAGGCGGTTGATATTTTGAGAGGCCTCATGTATAGTTAAAAGAAATATAAATCAAATTGCGAAAGTTTTGGGCCTTTAGCTCAGTCGGTAGAGCAACGGACTTTTAATCCGTGGGTCGTCGGTTCGATCCCGACAGGGCCCACTCAAATTACTGAATTCCATTTTTTTGGCTACTTGCGCTATCGTTGTCAATTAAACATCATAAAGGTTGTTAATAAGTTTAAAGTTGGTTAAATGGCTACGTTATAATATGATGTTTTCCGTGTTCAGATGTTTAGATTTACTCCAGAAAAGTTCAGCCTAGAAAACTTAATTTAGATCTATGTCGATGAAATTCGTATTTGTGCAACTTGGTTCGTTCATTCCACACTATTTGGAAAGCAACATCAAAAGGCTTTCAGCAATGTTTCCCAGCAATGAAATATATTTAATCACAAATAATAAAAAGCTACTGAAACTTACAATTAAAAATTTGATGCTAATTGAGTACGTTACTTCAACTCAACATGAGTATCTACTAAATAAACTTAGTAAAAAAACAGATTTTAGAGAAGGTTTTTGGCGTTTATCTTTAGAACGAATCATTGCCTTTACTAAGTTTCAAATTGAAAATAAATTTGACTACCTACTTCACATAGAGTCTGATGTAATAGTTTTCCCAAATCTGCCGGTAGATGCAATTAAGAAACTTAATAAGCTATCTTGGTGCCAATATAATTCAAGGTTAGATATTGCTACATTGCTGTATTCGCCTAATTATCAATCTGCGTTATTCCTTCAAAAAAGTATAGAAAATAAACTAGAGTTGAATAATAGTCATACAGACATGACGATATTAAGCGAAATTCGCCTGGATAACAACTCAAGTATTGCAATTTTGCCATCATTGCCGGAAGTAGAAAGCCTTTTAGTCAACGAGAAAAGCAAGATTACATTAGATTCAAAAATTCAAATGTCTTCGTTATTTAATGCTTTCGGCGGTATTTTTGATCCTGCTGCCATTGGAGTGTGGTTACTTGGAAAGAACCCCGAGAATACGCACGCCATGTCAGTATTGCACGATAGATGGATCATTGATAGTGGAGACAGCTTCATCGATCCATCTAAAGTGAAGTTCATTATTAAGTCTGATGGAAGTCTAACCTTAATTGAGAAAGGAATTCAAATACCAATTTTTAATCTTCATGTTCATTCAAAGAATTTTAATCTACTTAGCAGTGAATGGGCAAAAGAACTAGATAAATTTGTGAAGTTATCAGAAAAGGAATATGTAATTAAGAAAATGGAACCAAAAGTATTCATCAAGTTATTCATATTAAATCTGAAGAGAAAAAGACTGGTTGAGTTTATTTCGACAATACCATGGCTATATTCTCTTAGAATGAAGATTAGAGATATATATAAGAATAAATCTTAAATCGAAAACCTGTGCTTAAATGTATCGGTGTTTATTGTTATTGGGTGCCAAAACTTGATATGTATATTTATTGATCTTGGCGTAATTACTAATTATGGCTAAAACTTAATAGAAATACAAATAGATTATGATATGGTTTTTACAGTTTAATTGCGCTGAACTATATTTTCGTAAGCTTAATTTTAGATCTATTCGTACCGTTCTCAACTAGAGTGCATAAGAGATTTTAGATGCTGAAAAATTTACATACTCCTTAGACATCGATTTACTAAGTCAAAAAATATGAACAGAGTGAAATTGTCGGGAAATTAAGTGCTCCAAATCATAAATTTACAGATAAGTGGTATCTTAGGCGAGTGAAAATTCCGTTAGCTTCTAGTGGATTGCGTCCAATCGATATTCAGGCTGCGGATAGAGTGTTAAATTCAGGATTTCTTACTATGGGAAAAAATGTGAAGGAATTTGAAAATGAAATGGCTGAATACTTGGGTTGTAAGCATTTTGTTATGGTTAACTCAGGTTCATCTGCAAATTTGGCAATTCTGGAGGCTTTACTACGTCCATCTTCAGGAATTCCATATTTACTTCCCGGGGATAAAGTTCTCGTTCCTGCAATTGCTTGGCCAACGACAATTTGGCCGGTACTTCAATTAGGCCTTGTTCCAGAGTTTGTTGATATTGATGAAGAAACATTAGCAATAGATTTAAAGCAAGCGGACGAAAAATTAGCCAAAGATAGATCAATAAAAGCTATCTTTATTATCCACCCAATGGGGAGAGCAATTGATCACAAATTACTTGAAAATCTAGTAACAAAATACAAGATCCAAGTTATAAATGACGTATGCGAATCTCTCGGCAGCTTTATCGATGGGAAACATGCGGGCACTTCTGGAATTGCCAGTTCATTCTCATTTTATTTTTCTCACCATTTAACTACAATGGAGGGCGGGGGTATTGCTACAGATAATGGTCAATTTGCTGATGATTTGAGATCAATCCGCTCTCATGGCTGGTCTCGGGATAGAACTGATGCCTCCGAGTGGCATAAGAATTTACAGGGAAATGATGCAAAATTTTTGTTCGTAACAACTGGTTATAACATTAGACCTATGGAGATTCAAGCTGCGATTGGCAGAAGTCAACTTAAAGATTTAGACTTTTTTGTGGAAAAACGGCGTTCAATTGCAGAGAGAGTAAAAAACTCGATAGATAATACCTGCTTGTCGATTATTGGAAGTGATACTTTTAGTACTTTCGAAAAATCTAAATCACACTCGTGGATGCTTTTACCCATTAGGATTACAACTGCAACTGGACACCTCATCAAACCATCAGTTTTAGATTTTTTGGAATCCATCGGCATAGAAACTCGTCCAGTGTTAACAGGTAATTTTCTGTCGCAACCTTCAATGCAGAGAATTGGTAAAAACTTACCACATCCAGATTCATTTCCGATAGCAACTTACATTTCAAATTCATCTTTCTTGGTAGGAGCCCACCATGACCTTAGTGATGAACAGGTAAATTTCCTGGGTGAATCACTCAACGAAGTGAGTAGAATTGTCGCTCAATAAAGTTGTAATAGCAACTGGGCATACAGGGACAATAGGAAAACATCTAAAGAATTCAATTTTAAAACCTAATTGGGATCTCTTGATTCCTAATACTATCAAATTTAGTTTTACAAAAAATAAGAATTTTGACTTAATACACTTAGCTGGAATAGTTGGAGAGTCAAATGTTAATCAAAACATCGCCCTGGCAAAAAAAATTAATATAGACGCCACTCGAGATCTAGGAAAAAAATTTCTAGAATCAAGTACTGGGCGATTTATATATATATCTAGTTCTCACGTTTATGGGAATGCTAACGTCGTCATGTCAGAAGAACAGGAGTGTAATC
>Ga0164295_10003480_pt1 | contig 12644 bp, 13 predicted proteins | sample GEODES006metaG_FD_111798 | JGI IMG/M metagenome (GOLD analysis project Ga0164295, IMG submission 111798) | Oligotrophic lake water microbial communities from Sparkling Lake, Wisconsin, USA - GEODES006 metaG | ecosystem: Environmental > Aquatic > Freshwater > Lake | place: USA: Sparkling Lake...
CCAACTTAGTCTTCTTGCGGAACTCATCACACGCCCAGTCACAGACCAAGTTGTCAAAGTCCTCTCCGCCCAAATGCGTGTTTCCAGCAGTTGCCTTTACTTCAAAGACACCATCGTCAATTGTTAGAATAGAAATATCGTGTGTTCCACCACCACAGTCAAAAATCAGAATATTCTTCTCACCCTTTGTCTTCTCTAGTCCATATGCGATGGCAGCGGCTGTTGGCTCATTGATGATTCGTAAGACATTAAGACCCGCAATGACTCCGGCATCCTTTGTTGCCTGACGCTGAGCATCATTGAAATAAGCCGGAACTGTGATTACCGCATCCTTGACCTCTTCACCAACATAAGACTCAACCATCTGCTTCATCTTCTGGAGGAGCATCGCTGAAATTTCTTCCGGATAGAACTTCTTCTCTCCATCCTTAGTCTGAACGACAATCTGTGGCCTATCACTGGCATCTCCGACAACTTTGAAAGGATAGCGCTTAATGTCCTCTTGAACGAGTGGGTCGCTGAATTTACGTCCAATTAGACGCTTGGCATCAAACACTGTATTTGCTGTATTTCCCGCAGCCTGACTCTTCGCCGCTTCACCAACGAGGCGGTCAGTATCAGTAAACGCCACATAAGAAGGAATACTACGTGCTCCTGACTCAGAAGCCAAAATCTCTACACGATCATTTTGCCAGAGACCCACGCAGCAATATGTTGTTGCCAAATCCATTCCCGCGCAGTATTTTGAGTTTCCCTTGGTTGCCATACTGTATGAATATATACAACCGCATGGCTTTAGATTCTTTTTCTTTGAATTTTTTCAAAGTTTACTAGTTGTTGTTTCTCCCATCTTAAGATCATCGTCCGATAATTCACCGCGTTCTAAACGTTCTTTCTTATCTTTGAGTTTTTTCTGAATTGATTCAAGAAATGTTAATTCTTTTATCATATCTGGCAGATATTTCTCCGATGTTTCCAGCAGAGAAAAAAGTCTAATTTTATATTCTATAGGAATATCATCTTTCATAGGATTACTTGTAAGAGGGCATGAATCCATAAAACTCTGTAGAGGCGGTGATGTAACAACAAATCCTTCTACTTGTCCTGTTTTAGCAAATCCCCGGGTATTTGGCGAAATCCATTTAAAAAGTGTAATAGAAGCAATCCGAAGATTATGAAGGGTTTTACGAATATCCTTTTCTAAGATTTTCCAGTCAGCAATGTCCTCAAAGCATTCCATAATTACAGGTTTCCCAGCACAATCATTTCCTGTAGCCTCTTGTTTCTGCACAATCATTTTATTTTTCGCTGATTCTTGTCTTTTAGGACGCCCGGCCTCAAATTCATCTTTGGATACAAGACCTACTTTCATATTAAGTGTCGCCTCAAAGTTTGCAGCAACACCAGTTCCAACAAAATTATCCAAGGCGCAGACTCGTTTATAAATAGAATCTACTGACTTTTTAAAAGCAGTTGCTCGTGTGGTTACAGCGGAGAAAGTGGGTACATCATCAAAAGTTTCTTCACGACGACAGGAAGAACCCATTGTAACAAAGACAATAACAAAGATTAGAATAGATAATAAATAAAATAATGACATGAAAACTTTCTTGCCCGCATCACCTTCTAAAAGATTGCTTCTCCACCATGGTGTGTTTGCCATCCCTGACATATAAACAGAATATTTTAACGCCGCATGTAACAGGGATATGGAATCACTGCGGATTGCTCAAAAACGTCAATGTAATCGGTGTGTGCCACCCTTTGATCCACTAACTCGAAAAGATCTACCACTTTTCTCATGTCCTCCAGTTAAGACATCTGATAGACCTAATATAATAGAAAGTCAACGAATTATCCGAGAACGTTGTCAGCAAGTAATTGTGAATGGTGCTTCCCGGACAATTCAAGGTGGAGGTCCAACTACATATACTCCAGTTGAATCCAAAAAATCATCTACAACTACATCCGCGCTCAAGGATGCGATAACTGCGGTAGAGCCTCGTTTCTATGAATTTATAAAACCGCGACCATTACCCCCGGATTTCTTACAGGTTGCTCGTCAAGTAAGTAATGGGGGCGAACCTTTGGCTAAGAATACTGCTTGTGCTCTGGGTGAAATAAAAACAGTTGGATAAATAGAATGAATACCGATAGAAGTCAATCAGTTCGGACGCAAAAGAAGAAAGCCGCAATTCTTTCTGGATACTACCAGGCGAATCTAGTCAATACTCCTGCTAGAGCCGCTACAAGACCTGAACAAACAAGCCAGCAGAGCGGAGAAGTTGTTGCTCTTCGGAGAACTGGATGCTTCATTTGTAATACGGCGAATTCAGCCAATCCTTACCCGGCTAATGAGCGTAATCCTGGTGGTCGTTAAATTTCCACAATTCATCAATTTGTTGTTCAATTGTTTTCTGAATCAAAGGTTCTGAAATTGATTGAAGTGTGGTATTCACATTTTCTGATGTCTCAAATGGAATTAATGTACACTGTTTCTTGTAAACTACAGAAATATACTCTAAGAGATTATATTTTGAAATTGAATTCGTACTAAAAAGATGAATAATCCTAGGAGGAATTGCTGGAATTAATAGAAGAGTCTCTATATATTTAGCAAGTTCCAATGTTGTGATACCATTCCAAATATGATTTGTATATCCACGGCAGTCCGTTTGTTTTAGAAACCATTCTAGCAAAGAAACCTTTGGACCAAATGGTTCTGGTCCAATAATACTTGTTCGGATAACATGACAGCCACTAGGTTCTCCAGCGCCCTTTGTTTGGCCATAGATATCTAGAGCATTAGGCTTTTTATTTTCATCGGAAGGCCCTTCTTCAAAGACACAATTAGTACTCAGATGAATAAGTTGTATTTTAGCAGCATTACAGTATTCTGCTAGTTTATGGGGGAATTTACTATTAATTTCTCTATATAATTCCAAATTTTCTTCTATATTTCCTACTTTTTGAGGAATGATTCCAATACAATTAATGAGAATTGAATCCGACTCGAATGATAGAAATTTCATATGCCAGTCCGCTGATGTGGCATCGAATTCTTCTCTGCTAAGCCCAATAACACGATGACCCTTTATTATTAGATATTTCTGGATCATCGAACCTGCCATACCACGACAACCAAGAATATAAATAATTTGAGTCATTATTCTTATTACAAACTACTTGATTACCGCTTTAAGAGATAATAAATAAAAGCAGTAGACATGTTTGAAAATAAGAATATTTTAATTTTTGGTGGCAGTGGTTCACTTGGTAACGCTTTTATTGAGCGAAATATTGAAAAAAATCAAATTATTAATTATTCTCGTGATGAGGCAAAACATTGGGCTATGGAACTTCGGTTTTCTAGCAAAAATCTAAGTTTCATAATTGGAGATATTCGTGATAAAGAACGTGTGGAGACAGCAATTATTAGGACAAATCCGCAGATTATAATTATTGCTGCTGCTTTAAAGCATATTGATCGTTGTGAATTTGCAGTTCATGAAGCCTATCTAACAAATTTCATTGGTACAAAGAATATTGTAGACAGTGTTGAAAAGAATATTCATATTCTATCTGCTCTTGAGTCTGTTCTATTTGTAAGTACTGATAAGGCATGTGAACCAACAAATGTGTATGGTATGTGTAAGGCCCTCAGTGAAAGTCTTATGGTTGAAAAATCCCTCATTGTGCCTTCTATTAAATTCGTAAATATTCGCTATGGAAATGTTTTAAATTCTCGTGGTTCTATCATTCCACTCCTACATGAAATTGGTAAGGATCCGGCTAAGAAGAATTTTATTTTGACGCATCCTGATATGACCCGTTTTATTATGACTTTAGAGCAAAGTCTTGATTTAATAGAACATGCTATCCAGCACGGAGAAACTGGCGACACTGTTTTACCTAGTCTAATTTCAATGCAACTCAAGGATATGCTGGAAATCTTTAGTGAAAAATATAATAAACCAGTGAATATTACACAGATTCGTCCTGGTGAGAAAATGTTAGAATCACTCATTAGTGAAACGCAAGCCCAACGTCTTGTAAAGGATACCGCAGGATATTATTACATTAAACCTTCATATAAGACTTTTATTGGTACAGAACCTATTATAAACTATAATAGTAAACTAAATCCTGTTTCAAAGAAGGAACTTGCGGTTTATCTAAATGAAAGGAATCTTCTATAAGTTAATGACATCCATAAAATCAATAAAGGATATTCTGCTGGAAAATAAGGAGAATTTTAAATTATTAAAAGGTGATATGTCACTTTACTATAAACACACTGTTATATCCGAGAGACCGATAGATAATGAAACAATTTCAATCGTAATGACTACATCAGATAGGACAAAGCAACTCTATTTTACTCTTTCAACAATTCAAAAAAGTACAAATCAAAATATTCATCTTGTAATTGTAGATGATTCCGAAAATGATCCTGTCAATCATTCTGTGCTAGAGAAAACGGGACTTTATATTGATTTAATAGAAATCAATCGTAGTAAAAAGTTTTGGATAAATCCTTGTGTTAATTACAATATTGGATTTTCATTTATGAAAGGCAATCGTGTTATAATCCAAAATTCGGAGGTTTGTCATGTAGGAGATATTTTAAGTTTCGTATCAGGAATTTACAATGATGGATATTATGTATTTGATATTTTAGCATCAAAAGGATTTATACAAAATGATGAAATATATTTAAATGCTGAAAATTTAACATTTGATGAGTTAAGTCGTACTTTCGGCCATAATCCCATAGATCCTAAATATAATGTCTTAAGTCCACATCTTTTTGAATTATGGTATCAGCATCATTTATTCAATAGGCGTAATTACCATTTTCTTACATTTACTTCTAAAAAAGTTATTGAGACAATTGGGGGTTTTTGCTCTGATTATGCTTTTGCTGTTTCATACGATGATGATGATTTTGTGCTGCGTCTTATGAATGCTAATATTCAGATTCTTAATATAGTTTCAACAAATTGTAAAGTGCTAGGTATTCATTTATATCACAGTATGGCTAATACTACACAAAAACATTTACCCACACATGATAATAAGGAAATGTGGGTTCTTAAAAAAGAATTTTTTTATAAAAATCATGAATATATTGAAATCTCAAAGAATTTAAATATGTTTGAAGTTCTTATAGAATACTTATTTAAGAAATAAAACAATAATTGTTTTATTATGAGTACAAAGACAATTGTTACAATAACTGGAATACGTCCCGATTTTATTCGTATGTGTTTCATTTTTAAAAAATTAGATGAGAATTTTAAACATATTCTTATCCACACAGGGCAACATTATGATGAGATGTTATCTGATGTTTTTTTTAAAGATTTAGATATTCGTAAGCCCGATTATATTTTGAATACCGGTAAAGAATCAAAGAATCATTACGAGCAATTAAGTTATCTTTCTAAGGCTGTTCCTGAATTATTTATAAAAGAGAATATTAAACCCGACTTGATTCTTTTTCTCGGAGATTCTAACACATCCGCTGTAAGTCTTCCTCTAAAGAAGGAGGGGTACACTATCGGACATATTGAAGCCGGAATGCGTTCCTATGATAATCGTATGCTAGAAGAAATTAATCGTAAAGTGTGTGATATCTGTAGTTCAGTTCTCTTTGTCTATCATGATACATACAAAGAATTTCTAGAAAAAGAAAATATTCATGATAATATTTTTGTAGTTGGAAATACAATTGTAGAGCCAACGCTACAGTTTTTGCCTGAAATTCGAAAGAATACGAAGAAGAATAATTTGATTCTGCTGGATATTCATCGTCCGGAAAATTTTAATTATCCCGATAGATTAACGTCTATTCTAGCATTTGCTAATGAGTGTTCAAAAAAATACAATCTGCCAGTTAAACTGTTGTATTTCAAGCGTCTAGCAGAAAATCTTGAGAAGTTTGGAATATCTCTAGGTTCCGTTGAAATGATTCCGCTTATGGGTTATAAAGAATATTTGAATACTATTTATCATTGTCGTTTTATCATCAGTGATAGCGGTACAGGACAAGAAGAACCTGCTCTGCTGGATACTCCCGTTATTGTTCCAAGGGATTTCTCAGAAAGACCAATGAGTTATTTATCAAATTGCTCCATTAAATTTACTGCTGGAACACCCAATTCTCAAGTTGTTTGGTCATGGTTGGATGATATTGAATCTGGAAGAATTATTATGGATAAGAAGTGGCTAGGAAATGGCACAACGAGCCAAGAGGTCATTGATGGACTAAAGCATTTTTTTAAGATTTAAAACCCTTAAAGTTTTCAAGTATAGAATCAAATGTTTTCAGTAAAATCGGAAGAGTACCAGCAGATGAAACCTTACCCGCATGCTCTTCAGGATAATTTTTTAGATGAGACTTTTGCGACTGAACTTCAAAATGAAATTCTAGCACTTCCATCTTCCGATTTTGATGAATATGATAATCTTTGCGAAAAGAAGTTAACTCTGCGGGATAAGAAAAACATGCCTCCTAAATGTCAAGAATTCTTTGATCGTATGACAAATCCAGCAATGCTAGAACATCTTAGCCAGATTACCGGAATAAAGTTATTAAATGATGAGCACCAGCATTATTGGGGTTGTCATCTTTTTTCAAAAGGGTCACGACTAGCAGTTCATGTTGATGCAGGAATTCATCCTGTTACAGGACTAAAGAAACAACTTACACTAGGTTACTATTTGAGTTCTAATTGGAAAGAAGAATATGGATCTGAGTTTGAAGTTTGGCGGGGCGAAAACGCAAGTTTAGTAGAACCTAATTTGCTAGAAGTAGCCGTCAAGTTCGCTCCTCTTTTTAATCGTGCTTTGATTTTTAATTGTAACGATTTTGCGTGGCATGGAGTTTCAGACGAGAAGGAAAAACCCGATGATGCTGTTAGGATTTTTTTGACATTATCATACATGTCCGAGAATTACAGTGATTTGAATAAAAAGACAAGAGCATTCTTTGTGCCAAGGCCAAATGATTCTCATCCCGAAATGATTCGGGAATTTAGCAAGAAAAGATCTTCGGAAGAATGTAAGGATGTTTATAAAAGTATGAATTAAAGAGACTATATAAGAGACTATATAATAGAATATTAAATAGAATAAGTATGTTTTTTTCATGTTTTTCTAAAAAGGTTAGTACACAAGTAGTGCCTATAACTCCATGGGATTATCGGCCAACTGAAAAAATATCAATCTTAATTGAAGATTTTATCGCGCATATAAAATTATATATTGACACATCGAGTCCCTTGACAATTATGGATGCTGGAAGTCTAAATGGAAATGATGCGGAAATATTACAGAAGGCGTTTCCTAATTCTAAAGCATACGCGATTGAAGGACTTGTTGATAATTATGAAGCATATATTAAAGATAAGACAACAATTACAGGTATTAATAGAGTAGTCGCTTCATATGATGGTGAAATAATCTTTCATCAAAAGAGAATAAATGGAATTCACGGAATTTATGATAGAGGAAAAGAATATGGAACTCAAATAAATACGTATAGATGTTCAACAATGAAGTCAATTATGGATGAGTTTAATATTCCGATGATTGATATAATTAAGATAGATTTGGAAGGAGCAACCTATGATGCTCTAATCAGTCTCGGATCAAATATTAATGATATTAAAATTATGCATATAGAAAGTGAAACGCATCCTTTTTTTAAAGGACAGCGTCTACACCATGATGTTTGTACGTATTTACATGCTAATAATTTTCATCTAGTAGATATTACATTTGTGGAAATTACTAAGGGGTGTTATCAGTCTGACTCAGTGTGGGTTAATAAAAAGTTTTCAAAGGTCATAGTATAAAGATTTAATACTATAATTCTACATAAATAGTATGGTAAATGTTTCATACGCTTGTTTAATTTACAAGAGTACGAAATGGTTAAAGTTTGTATATGAACAGTTTCACAAGTATACTAATATGACTGACAATGAGTTTTATTTCGTTGCAAATGATGCTAACCCGCAGGTTCTAGCATATCTAAAGGACAATAATATCCCTCATTATATTCATAATAATACGGAAGAACAAAGAAAGGAATGGTATATCAATAATGTATATAGAGCATGGAATACTGCTGGAAGAATGGCAAAAGGAAAGTATGTAGTTTTTATAAATAGCGACATGGCATTTACACCCGGCTGGGCTGATAGACTAGTTGAAACTGTAAAAGATAATATGGTAATAACATCAAGGCTGGTTGAAAGAGGAATTTTAAGTTCTGGTACATATGGGATAGAATCTAATTTTGGTAATGTGCCAGAAGATTATAATGAAGCAGGATTTTTACAATATGCAAAATCAATAGAGGCATTTGAATTAAGACCCAGCGGTCTTTATATGCCGATTATAATTGAGAAGAAACATTTGGAAATGATAAATTATTACCCGGAAGGAAATATTGTACCAGATTCTGATATATTTAATCCTACATATGCTAAACTCGGTGAACCTTGTTTACCAGGCGACCAGGTTTTTATGAAGAAATTGAAGTTTTTTGGAATTGAACATTGGACTAATTTTGCTAGTATTGTCTATCATTTCCAGCAGGGTGAAATGTTAGAATCTGAGGAAGAGTCTAAAAAACCCGAAAAGGTGTATGCTTTTAGAGAAGTTGGACAAGAACATAGAGAAGTTATCACAAGCATAGCCATCTCATCAAATTGCAAATCCTATCTAGAATTGGGTTTGTATGATGGTCACACCTTTTCTTTAGTGGCAAACTTTGTTCCTAATTGTGTAGGTGTTGATATCAAGGATTTACGTAATGATAAGAAAAGAGGACGATTTTACCAAATGACAACAGATGCCTTCTTTGAACAGAATAAGGAGAACTATAATATTATTTTCATTGATGCAGATCATAGTTTTGAATCTGTAAAGAAAGACTTTGAGAATTCTCTTAAGATTCTAACACAATATGGTATTATTTTCTTACATGACACTGATCCCATGACGGCTAAGTATCTAGCACCGGGATATTGTAATGATTGTTATAAAATTACTGATTATATTACTCTAAATCATCCAGAATTAGAAATGATTACACTACCTTGTACTGAAGCAGGTTTAACAATTGTAAAGAGAAAGAAGGATAGACGTGTTTTAAATCATTAGTTTAATTTAGAAAATCTTAAAAACTCGATAATAAAATGAAGGGTTGGCTATTAAATGACTGTTTAACATGTATTCCTGGAACACTAACAATCTGGCATAATCTCTTAGAGTGGCTAGATGGTTTGAAGGATAAAACAAATGGATATACTGATTTTGGTCAGCTTCCATCTATTATAGAAGAGCAACTGACAACCGAAAAACCAGACTATATTATTCGGAATGCTACATATTTTCGTAGAATAAACGCAAATATCAAAACAATTTCACTTGTGCAAGATGTTCGCGAAAATGATGGGTATCAGATTGATGTAATTAATAATTCAACAATTGCGGTTTTTAATAGTCTTTATGTTTTTGAAAAATACAAAAAATTTATCTATAATCCTAATCTTCTAATTTCAATTATTCCACTTGGAATAGATTTTAAATTATTTAAACCAATTGATATTCGGCATCCATCTGTTTTACCCGACTCTGTGCTTTTTGTTGGCGCATCTACCAATTATCCAAAGGGATTTCATATACTTCTTGATATTATTGCCAAGATGACTGATACGAATTTTTGTCTAGTTATGAAGGACGATTTCTCTATTGATAAACTGGATGAATCTGTTAGAGGGCGTGTTCGTATTTTCAATCGTGTGAATCAAGCAACAGTAAATCTTATCATGAATTCGTGTTCTCTAGCAGTCTGTACTTCCTTGGAGGAAACACAGCATCTATCGGGAATAGAATGCGGTGCTTGTAATCTTCCAATTGTAGCCCGTCCTGTTGGTGTTTATTTTGATTGTAAGGGTGATAAAGAATGGGGATTAATTTCAAAGGATGACGAGTTTCCAGCAAATATTCGCTTTGTTAAACAAAATAAGCACCTTTTCACACCAAGAGACTATTTCATAAAGAAGTACTCTACTGATATTTGTCGGCAGTCATGGCAATCAATGATTAATGATTTAAAAAGTATTTAGGAACATTGGTATTCCCTGCTAGAGGAATATGGATTAGTTTTTCACCATTAAAGTGTAAAACCTTTTCATCATAGTTTTTTTGTAGATGTTCCAAACTTTTCCCCTGTTCGGAATACTCAACACTTTCCGCAAAACTTTCAACCTTGTTTTTAATAAAATCTACATCCCCAAAGAAAGATAAATGCCATCCAGCATTTCTAATACCAGCCTGCCAATGGAAACGGATTTGTGTTAGCGTTCGGAATCTTTTATACATAGCATAGTTTAAAATCTTAGGATGAGCCCATTTTGTTTCAGTTGTATACTCAATCGTATAGTAGTAAAGAATCATTTGTAGACTGTAAACTACATTATTTTGTATTGGAAATAAACCAAATTTTATTGATTTTAAGAGATCGCAATTTGGTATCTCATCACAGTCTGTTGTAAGAATAATATCATCATCTGCTAGATTCAATTGGTTTATACCTACCTTTAGATATTCTCGTTGATAATTTTCACGATACCAGTGTTCATTAGTGGCTTTTATATATTCACAGAATTCATGCTGTTCTGAATAGTCTGTTATTAAGTGGATAATCTTGTCTTGATATTGAGTAAAAAGATGCTTATTTTCATTATAATAAAGAGGCTTATCTTTTCCACTATGTGTTTTTGTTGCTTCAACCAGAATAATATGATCGACTACATCATATATCTCAGCAAGACGAATTTTTAAGATTTCTATTTCATTATAGAACATAAAACAGTCTACAATTTTCATTAATTATTAAGATTAATAAAAATTATATATAAGACCGCATATATTGGATCACTGCCGCAGAGAACCACGACACATCCAGAATAGCATAAAGGTGGTCAAGCAGTTAATACCAATGCTGACTAAGAGAATGGCTGCTACAGAGAGACTTTTGCCGTAGATCTGGCTGATTCCATAGAGACCAGCGACTAATTGAATGACTGCAAGAAAGTAGAAGAAGTAGCAGTAGTCATAAGCCCAGGCTGGCGGTGTGGAAAAAGGCAACTGATTCATTTCTATTCTTAATTTGACAAAAAATAAATTTGTATGTTTATATTTTATTGGGTTTTATTGGGTTTTATTGGGTTTTTATTTGGTTTAGAAAGGAATTTACTTGGCACCGGCCTTCTTGGGCTGAGTGGCCTTCTTAGGCTGGGCCTTAGGGACAGGAACAGGCGCAACTACCTCAGACTCATCATCATCCTCTTCCTCCTGTACAGGAGCAGAAGCCTTCTTGGGAAGAACCGCTGCAACCGCAGACTCCTCATCATCATCATCCTCCAACTGGTTGAACCGATTCACAGGCGCGGAAGGCTTCTGCTGAGCACCACCCGTGTTCGCACGGTTCATTGGCGAAGGACCATCATCTACGAAGCCAAAGCCACGGAGACGCTCAGGTAGAGACTCTACTGAGACCTGCTCGGCCTTCCAACTAGGGCCAAACTTTGATCCAGCAATCCAGATGCCTGTGCAACGGATGATGGCACGGATACGGCTGCCGCGGACAAGGAGTTCCTCGACCGGAACACCCTCATAGCGCTTAGGAGCACCCTTGCTGTCTGTGGTATTTGGATCATAGAACTCCGTAGTAAAGACGCCATCCTTCTGCTTGAGGGCGATCTTGGTCGTGGGAGGATACGGCTTCGGCTTACCCTCCTTGTCAACCGGAACCTTGACCATCGGCGTGTAGAACGCACTGATGACCTCACGGCTGGCGTTCGCAAGCTTGAACCAGGCCTGGGAGTTAGCCATTGCAAGTTCAATAAGACGCTCATCAAACGCCTTAGCGAACTCATAGAAGGACTTGACCTTAGGGTCGGTCTCAGCATCACGGAAGGACAGATCAACGCTGTACTTCGGAGCCTTACCGTCCTTGTCAAAGATATTCATGCCATACGGGAGCTGCGTCACAGGAGTCTGAACCATCCAGAGGCCACGACCGTCGAACTCTAGGTTCACGGCCTTGCCTCCATTGTCCAATACCTTGAGCGGCTTCGCCGTTAGCTTTGCGGGATTAAAATTACTAGGAAGAATTGCAACAGTAGACATTTCAAGACACGATTATGCCTTAACTATCCTGAAAAAAGGGTAGTCAAATTTTTTTGAAACCGGACAAAAAAGACTAAACGGTGGGATGTATCTGAGAAAGAAGAGCCATAACCCACTGTTGACTATCTATAGCAGACTCAAATAACCAGGGAAATGCTTCTGCTGCCTGTGGACAAACCTGTGTTAATGATGTTAGAATATACATTGCGCCTAGCACACGATCGTTTCTATCTGTAGCAGAAGACACAAGTTTTTTCATAATATAACTGTTTGTTGTTCGAATTGTGGAAAGTTGTTGAATTGCCGTAATTCTTGATATACCCCAATGAAAGAGTTGTTGCGGAGAAGGAACAATTCGTTCACGGTCAGTCTGAGAAAGACCAGCACGATGATGCCAGATATCCAGCAGATTTAGATAAAACCGTTTCTGG
>Ga0164295_10003482_pt1 | contig 12641 bp, 10 predicted proteins | sample GEODES006metaG_FD_111798 | JGI IMG/M metagenome (GOLD analysis project Ga0164295, IMG submission 111798) | Oligotrophic lake water microbial communities from Sparkling Lake, Wisconsin, USA - GEODES006 metaG | ecosystem: Environmental > Aquatic > Freshwater > Lake | place: USA: Sparkling Lake...
CTTATATTGCAAATTGTTTTCCAAATATTGACCAAATAACATATTCTCAAGTCAATGTTGTTTATAAAGCATTCTTATTATTAAAATCACGTAATTTATTAACAAATAATGATATTGAACATTTTAATCAAGGACCCATCGATACTATTTCAAAAATGTATGAATTTATCTCTACTATTGAAGGAAATAAAGTAGAAGCTTATGAAGTATACAATAACTTGGTAAATAATCCTTATGTTGGCGTTCCTATCAATGGACCTTCTAATCCAAGAGCGTGTAAATTAGTCGTTTATAAACCAAGTAATTATCAATTCGCTTGTGAAGGAGGTGTTAGTGCTAGTACAAGATTACTTAAATTAACAGTAGATACATTAAGTAAAAATATTACAAACACTAGAAATTTAAGCGGAGCCAATCCAGGAGGACAACCTTATAATCCATTTATTTATAAAAATAAATATACTCAATGTAGAAATTCAAATACATTTTATATGCGCCCATTTGGTGGCTCTCAACGATTATGTAGATATGCTGATTCAGTAGAATTTGTTAGAACAAGAGCATTCAGTCAATATGGAAATATTGGAGGAAATGTTCAAGGAACTTTTGTCGCTGATGTGGGTATGAGTGGTGCAATTATTTAAATCATATCATTTATAAAAATATTATGTTTTTCATTTATTTTATTATAATTTATCTTGTATTTTTCACACCATAATATACATTTTTGAATATTATTTTTATTTATATTCTCTACTTTCTCTGAATTATATTTATTTGTTAATAATGAAATCAATAAATCTAAATATTCTATTTTTTGATTACCTATTCCAATATTCGAATCTTCTATTTTATTTAAAAAATAATAAGGAATATCATTTGATATAATAGAGAAATTTTTGTGATTTAATTCTTTCTTATTAATGATCAAGTTTAAATAAAGACTATTAAAATATGTATAATAATTACTTCTTTCCGAATGGTCTAACCTGAAATTTTTACAAATCAAAAATCGTTCGTTATTAAATACATTCGAAGTATTTGGTTTAAAAATATATACTTTTTCATACAAACAAGAAATAATATATATTATATCAATAATCGGTTTATAAATAATATCTCCTATTTTGACAATACAATTTCCATTATAAGATTGATGTAAAATTATTTTACATAAAGTAGAGAAAAATTTAAATATATATGATTCAAAATCTTCATAATCTATATCAAAACATAACATATCAATCATTTCTTTTGATAAATTTTTCTCTACTATATAAGAAATATTATTTGATTTATTGTAAAACATAAACGCATCATATATTTCAACATTCAAACAATACAATACTATTTCATATTTTGTATAAATGTCGAAAAAATTTGCTATTTTTAGTATTTCTATATAATTAAAAAATTGTTCTGAATATAAATTATTCATATTTAAAAAATCCTTTTGACATAAATAACCATATGGATTTATTTGTTTTTTTAACTCACCTATATCACACACTTTATGAGTCGATATTTCATATTCTAATGATTGAATATAATGTTGAATACTATTTGATATATATGCTTCATCTATCATTACCATCAATGAATGTGAAAAAATTATATTATTTGTTGGTTTTAATAATTTATTTTTGAATAATAAAGAATCACTTTTCTTTGGGAGTATATAATAACTCATAATATTTATTATATACAAACTTTTAAATGATAATGATTTCAATAAGCGTTATTCTTTTTATTTTTCTTTGTTTTCGTTTTTTTTATGTTACCACCTTTTGCTTCCTCTAATAACTTTGCTTTTGTTTTTCTTGTTTTCTTAGGTTTGATTTCTTCTCCTTCTTCTAATACCAATTTTGCCCTTGGCTTTCTTGGTTTTTTTATTTTCTCTTCTTTTTCCACAACTGGTTCTTCGATAACAACTTCTTTTTCCACAACAATGGGTTCTTCAACGATAACAACATCTTCTTCTAATACTAACTTTGCCCTTGGCTTTCTTGGTTTTTTTATTTTCTCTTCTTTTGCCTCTTTTCCTTCTTCTAATACCAATTTTGCTCTTGGCTTTCTTGGTTTTTTTATTTTCTCTTCTTTTTCGACAACAACCACTGGTTCTTCGATAACAACTTCTTTTTCAACAACAATGGGTTCTTCGATAACAACTTCTTTTTCAACAACAATGGGTTCTTCAACGATAACATCTTTTTCGACAACAATGGGTTCTTCAACGATAACAACATCTTCTAATACCAATTTTGCCCTTGGCTTTCTTGGTTTTTTTATTTTCTCTTCTTTTGCTGGTTCAACAAGTTCTTTTTCGACAATAATTTCTTTTTCAACTTCAGCATTTTCTAATATTATTTTTTCTTTAAATTTTCTAAGTATTTTCGAATGACTGATTTCTTTTTTTTCTTTTTTTTCTTCTACGAATTCTATTTTTTCTTCTTTATGTTTTTTCATTTCCACTTCTTCATCAAATGGAATATGTCTATAATCTACATTTCTTATTTTTTCGTAAATAAAATATCTATTTAAGAATGATATATTTTTTTCATTTGGTGTCATATTTATTGATTCACCATAAGATTTATTCATTGGGTCTTTTGACAAAATAGTTCTCATTTTATTAAATAATAATTCAAATGATCCAGAAGCATCTGGAAGTTCAATTTGTCTCAACTTTTTTGAATCTATTAATTGAAAACCATATATATTCATCAATCTATCAAAATAATCAAAATTCACCAAATATTCATCAAAACTTTTATTAATTGATTCTTGGAAAACAGAAATAGTATATCCCAAACAACTTTCATTATTTTCCATTTCTGTTTCACTGTATTTTTTTATGATTTCTAATATTTTTTGTTTACCATCATTACTATAATAGGTAATTTTTTCTCTACCTTGAAGTAATCGAAATAAATTTCTTCCGTCATAACAAGTACCAATAAAATATCCATTTATTTTAGTACATTGAGAAACATTCTTTATAAAATTATTACAAGTAGAGACATTTTTAAAGAAGTAATGTAACGCAAATTGACAAGAAGATATATTAAATCCGTGTTTTCCTATTCCATAATGTTCTTTTACATATTTTCCTATTTTATCTGCTTGTTCTTCACTACAATCTTGAAATATACTTTTAGAAACAATAATTCCTGTTTCTGAATATAATTTTCCTGTTTCTGAATGAAACGCTTTACCATCTTTAATATTTTTACTACTATCACCTTGAACAAACAATGCGTCGGGAATTTTTTTATTCGTATATTTAGCTGATAAATATCTCGAACAAGCCCCATCCAATCTATTTTCTATATTGTCTTTTGATATATCCATTCCAAAAACAAATCGTAATTCAGCCTCTATCCATTTAGATAAATCACCTGCTTTTCCACATGCATAATCTATCAATATGTTTCCTTTTTGAGAAACACTTTTGATTAATATTTTTTTGACAAATAAATTGTGAAAATCTCTTAATGCGCGTGTATACGTAGAAGTAGTAATACGATTATAATAAATATCTTGATTTTCTTCTAAAATAGGAATACTTCTACCTTTAATCATATCTTCATCTATTTTATTTTGTATTGATCGCCAATTACTATTTGCTACATGAAATGAATTACCATATTCTTTTTCACCTTTTTTATATCGTGCTGTCTTATCATATCGAACTCGTAATGGTTTCCATTTCCATTTATTTTCTTGTGTATTATCATATCGAAATTCTACAATCATATTATCAGCAAAAATCTCATTTTCTTCTGTTATCATATCACCATTTAGATTTAACATTATATTACAAATGCCTGCGTCAGCGTCAGATGGATGTATAGGATTAAATAATATTGGTTTATAATCACTATAATTTCCATCATCTTTTTCTTTCTCTACATTATTAAATTCACCTTTATATATAATTGAACAAGGATCACTATATCCTCCAGAACTGTGTATTTTATCATATCCAACATACAATCCCAATGTTTTATATTGAGGTAATTGATTGATACAATGTGTTGTATTTAATCCTTCTTGAAAAATACTAGTTGTTAAATCAGTATTATGACCATTTTTCTTAGTTATAACTAGAAAATCAATGGTATTAAATTCGGGTGGTTTCCATTTAAACGAATGATCCCAAGTAATCTTTTGTTTTTTTCCAACTTTTAATGTTGGTGAACCTCCCACCCCAAATTCTTTTGGGGTAAATATTAAGCCATCTGTAACATAACGTTTTGTTGGAATCACTTTATCCAATAAATATATACAAGCAGTAAATATTTTTTCTTCTTCAGGTATCGTTGTTGGGTCTAATTGAATATCATAATCATAAAAATCTTTATAAGAAACCATAAATGGATTTTTCATTTGACCCGTGACAAATATATAATTCACATCCTTATTTATAACATCAACTATATTTGTTAATAAATCTAATCTACATTCTCTTTCTGCTTTAAATGGAAGATTTCTGACATCCTCTCCATTTAAATAATAAATATCAAACCCAGCAAATAAATTTATTGATTTTGATAATTTATCTTTAGTTATATATTCGCCATCTAATAATGTATTACAATACTTTTTATTTAAAATATATCTTCCAGTAAATATAAAATTTAAATTTGTATTTATTAAAAACATATATCCATTATCATTTATAAATAATAATGTTCTTTGTCCATCTGCTTTATCTGTTACAATATATTGATTTCTTATATTAGGAATTCTATTATTTTCTTCAGTAAGAGGAACAATATTCTCTACTTGAAGAGTTATTGATGAAGGACCTATAAATTGATTAGAATATACCATATTTTGTTTTTGTGCAATTTCTTTTCCAAAAATCATTTCCAAATAATTCTTCGAAACATATGAAAGCTGTGTAAAAGAAACTGGATAATTGGTTAATTGTAATCCCATCAAGACATATTTAATTACTTTTTTAATTTTCATAGATAATTCATCTACAGTTGTAGATTCTTTTATTTTCGAATTATCAATTTCCAATTCTATTTCATATTTTTCGTGTTTTTTAAATAATTGAGATTCATTAAGAGTATATGATTTATATTTTGGGTTTGATGATTTAATAATACTAATATCTACTTTAATAGGATAATCTGGATGAGTTAGTGTAACTCTATTAATATATCTAAAAAATTTTTTTTTATTATCCCATTGACTTAAAATAGTTCTCACTTGTTCTGAGGTAGTAGAGAATATTTGTTCTGTTGAATAAACATATTTTAAATTATAATCGGGATTTTCTACTGGTTGAATAATAATAGGTTCTGTACCTTCTTTTATTATAGTAGCGGGTTTCTTTTTTTGAAATTCGACTGAATGTGGAAAATCATTTATTAATTTATCCATATTTTCATTGATACAATAATGCTGTATGGCATTAATACCATCTATTTCTGCTCTCAAATTTTCAATATAAATTCTCATTAAATCAACACCTTGTGGATTCTCTGTTTTAAATTTAAAAGATAATAATTTTTGTATTACATTATCATAATCTACTTTTGTATATCTTTGACCAATTGTATATTTTCTATATCTACCTTGTTGGACTTCTCTTTCTCCAGAAAATCGTACCTCTAATTCAGAAGCCCTTGAGGTATATGGTTTTGAATCTAAATAATATTGTAATAATTTTTCCAAATTTAAATTTATAGGATTTGGACTTGAGTTCATTTGATTAATATAAAGTTATATAATATATTTATATCAAATCAATTTTATAAAATATTACAAGTCTTCATTAAAAAAGATTTTTCTATATTGTTCAATAAATTTATCTTTATAAATCTTTTTTTTTAAATGGCTTCCAGAAATTTTATCTTGAAGCATAAATATTATAAAAAATAAACTATACACACCACATTCTGTATTTCCAAATTGATGTTCTATTGGATGATTTTGGTCGAAATGAAATTGAATCGGAGGATGTAATTGTTTTCCTTGTTCTGTAATTTTCTCTACTAGTTTCATTATCTGTTTCGGAATTTTATCTCCAGCACTATCAAAATAATATATATCTGCTTTTTTTATATTAATAAATAGAGAAACCCAATGACTTCCACTTTTATAATGAGGATCCAAATTAAATATAATTCCTATTTTATTTATATTCTTCTTTATTTCATTTTTTAAACTAAATTCACATAATTCTTCCCAAACGCATTCACCATTTATGTTATGTGTATCATAATCAATCGGTGATGGACCAATAAAATTAAAACATTTATAGGCATCTTCGTATTGTTTCATTACATTCATTATATCTACACTACTCAACCATTCATTGGGATTGTGTTTCCATTCATCTGGTGATTTCGGAGCATACATATCATTCAACACTTTTTTCATTTCACCACTTGTAAAATGTTGTTTTAACCAACAAGTCTCTTTATTACAAGTATTTCCCAAAAATTGTTTCAACAAATTCCATATATCTTCCGGCGACTTTGAATGTATCATTACATCTGGATGTCGAACATTCCACATTTCTCTTAATTTTAATAATACATCATCCGGTAAACACGTGTACCTCTTATTATTTCTTTGTTTTGAAATTGGACTACATTGAAGCTGAACCAAATTATTATATTTTTGTTGAAGATTTAATTGTTTTGATTTTAATATACGTTTATATTTATTTCCTCCTTTTTTTGTATGATGGTGTTTTAGTTTTCTTAGAGAAATGTTGATTCTACGTCTTTTTGTATTCATGTAATTTCAATATATTATAAATTATTATAATATATAGATTATGTATATCAATTCAAATAAGTTATTCCTTTTGTTTTGTATTGATTATGAGATAAATTTATTTCTTTTTGAATCGGCAATTTAACTGTTTTTTCTTCTTGTGTTTTTTTTATTTTTACAAAATTATCTAAATTAGGAACATTGTTTTTCGGTAATAAAAATGATTTTATTATTTCTTCATCATTTATTTTCTCTACTTTTTCTTCCTCTTCTTCTTCTAATTCCATTTCTTCTAATAATTGTAATCCTATATAGTCTTCTTGAAATAAATCTGTTTCATCTAATAATTTAAAATATTCAATCGTTTCTCTTATATAATTCTCAAATGCTCTATTAATATTATTTGGATATGATTCTTTTTTATTATCCATTAAATTTCTAGTTAAATTATTAATTCTCTTTTTATAAAATTTTTTATCTTTTTTATAACAATCATCAATCCTTTCTTTTTTTAAATTTATTAATCTTTCATATGTTTTTTTATTAATAAGATAATCGATTGTAATTTCAGTTAATATTCTATTTTCATATTCATTTTCATTATTCTCTACTCTTTGATTATTTACTTCTTCAATCATATAAATGATGAATATATTAATATCAATTATTACACTTTGAATAAATTGTATTTGATAAATTTTTAATAGCCACTCTTGTACTATTATTAAACGGACATTGAGAAAGATTCGATGGATTTGGATTAAATTTATTAAATATTTCTTTATGAAATAATCCTTCAAATTCTTGTTTTACATTACTATTCGTATTAAAAGATAAATTATATAAATCACTATTACTATTTGGTACATATACATCATCATTACATTTATTTAATGGATAGATTTGATTTCTTAATTGAGATTCTATATTTACATTACTTGCAAATCCTGACCACGGTGAAATTGTATTTCCAGGATTAAATATTTTTTCTGGTGAATAAGTAGGTAGCGTTGTCATTGGAACACTAATTGATACTCTTGGATCTACAATAGGAAGTATTGAATATTTCGTCATCACAGGTCTTATATTTAAATATGCTTGTAAAGGCTGAGATGGAATATTTCTATTATATATTCTATGATTTGTTTGACTCTGTACTTGAGAATTTGGAAGACAATTTGATATTTTATAATAATCATTTGCAATCATTTGAGGATCTATTGATGACATATATATAGTATATATAATTTAAAAATACTTATTTATAAACTATAATTATAATGTGTGGTATTTTTTCTCTATTAAATAATAGTTTTTTAAATGATAAATTGGTTTCTAAGTCCTTCAATAAAGGAAAAAATAGAGGACCTGAATTTTCGGTTCTAAAAAAAATAAATATTTTATGTGAATTTGGATTTCATCGATTAGCTATTAATGGATTAAATGAAATTTCTAACCAACCTATTACAATTAACGATGTTACTTTGATTTGTAATGGAGAAATTTATAATTATAAAGAACTGTATCAATTCATAAATGTAGAGAAAACAACCGATTCGGATTGTGAAATTATTATTCATTTATATTTGTTGTATGGAATTGAATATACACTTCAATTGCTAGATGGTGTATTTTCATTTATTCTCTGTGATGCAAGAATCACTGAAAATTTTGATGATACTAAATTATTTGTTTGTAGAGACCCATATGGTGTCAGACCATTATATCATTTAAAACCAGTTATCGATAAAATAAATATTCATTGTTTTGCCTCAGAAGTAAAAATGTTAATTGATTTACATACCCAAATAAAAGATACACACGAAATTGTTCATTTTCAACCCGGAACATATAGTCTTTTTCTTTTACCTTTTCGTGTGTCACCTGTTTGGGAAACAACCATTTCAAATAAAGTATATCACACACTTGGCTTTACTTCTTGTATAACAAGCATCCATCTCTCAGAAAAAGAAATAATGTTTACTATTAAAAAATTATTAACCGCTTCTGTAAAAAAAAGAGTATTGAATACAGATAGACCTATCGCTTGTCTTTTATCTGGCGGATTGGATAGTAGTTTAATTACTGCTTTAGTAAATAGTTTTTCTCCAAATGTAGAGACATATAGCATTGGATTAGAAGGTTCTGAAGATTTAAAATATGCAAAAATTGTTGCAACTTATTTGGGAACAAAACATACCGAAGTTGTGTTGACAGAACAAGACTTTATTGAAGCAATTCCAGAAGTAATTCAAACCATTGAAAGTTATGATACAACTACGGTGAGAGCTTCTATTGGTAATTATTTACTTGCTAAATATATCTCTACTCATTCAGAAGCAAAGGTTATATTTAATGGTGATGGGTCTGATGAAGTATGTGGTGGATATATTTATATGGATTATGCACCTAATGAATTAGAGTTTGATAGAGAAACAAAAAGATTATTGACCGATATTCATAAATTCGATGTATTGCGTTCTGATAAATCTATTTCAAGTAATGGGTTGGAACCCAGAACACCTTTTCTGGATAGAACATTTGTTCAGTTTTATCAAAGTATTCATCCTTCTATTCGACATCATAAAAAATCAAAACAATGTGAAAAATATTTATTAAGAAAAGCATTTAATGACAGTCAATTATTACCAGAAGAAGTATTGTGGAGAAAAAAAGAAGCATTTAGTGATGGTGTAAGTAAACATACACGTTCACTATTTGTTATTATACAAGAATATGTAAATAAATTAGATACGATTCCTTCTTCTATTTATACATTTAACGAACCTGATACTCAAGAAAAAAAATATTATCGTCATTTATATGAATCTTTTTATCCAAATACAGAAGAATTGGTTCCTTATTTTTGGATGCCTAAATGGGTTAATGCTACGGACGCAAGTGCTCGAACTTTAGAGAATTATACCAACTAATAATATGAAATTATATTTTGAATATAATCCTAACCAACAAGTAACACTTAGCAAAAATGGATTATGGTCATATCAAGTTTATGAAACAAATGTATTCTATGATGAAAAAATGTCTCTACTCGCTGGAACAAGAGTAGAGACAAAATTAATAAAAAATCCAAAAGAAAAAATAGCAATTAGACAAAACATTTTTTATTTGAATGAAGGAACCATTTGTCTAGCAAGTAGCCAATTAAATTCACCAGAAATAAAAATGTTTGAATATACTATTCTTTATGGAACAAATAAATTCTTAGGAGCAAAAGGGGTTGGATATGCTTCCAATTTACCTCACTCTACAAATGTGGTAATTGATATACAATTTGAAAATAATTATGTAAATTGGATAATGATTGTATTCTTTTTATTCATAATTTTCTGTTTATTATTTATAAAATTTAAAAAATATAAATGATTAAAAATCAATATAATATGAATTATATTGATTTGAATATATTTTTAGATAAACTAAATCGCAATAAAATTATCGAACTTACTATTGAAAAAATAATAGCTAAAGAAATAGATTATATTTTAGTATATGCAATCCATTATCACGGATCTAAAAATAAAGATGATTATTTAATAAAAACAGAACAAATATTTTGTATTCATAACCTGAATTACATTACAATTTCTCCACTTACTAAATTGATAAATTTAGAAAGATTAAAAATAACAAATATTCCTATTTTATATGAATTACCTTCTTTTACAGATTGTATACATTTGAAAACATTAATATGTTCCAATAATAATTTATCAAAAATGCCTAGAAAAATTCCAAACTCATTAACGTATGTTAATTGTAGCAATAATAAATTAACTGAATTACCTATTATACACTATGGACTATATATTTATTGTCATTATAATAATTTATATTCATTACCATTGTTTCCAAATAAATATATAATTTATTTTGATAATAATCCAGTAAAAAAATTATATACCTCAAATCATCCAGAACATATGAAAACAACCAATCGTATTTTATATAAACTAAAATATAATTATTATTTTATTAAATATTCAAAAAAAATATTTCGTTATTTTTTAAGAAAAAGAATGAATCGAATTAAAAATGAATTATTAATTATATCAGCAAGGATTACAATGAATCCTAGAAGAATAGAGAGAATATTAAATTTATATGAAATTTGCGGATATGATTTTGATGATATATAATATGATTATACCCAAAAAAGAACCATTTCTATTTCTATATTGGAGTACAATACAGTTTTTTTCATATTTATTCTACTTTTTGTCTGCGTTATACGTAGTTGGATTTATACAGGATAATTTCGCTCATATTTATTTATCAAGAATTGATAATGTTGCAAAGGTAATTGTTTCACTATTTTTAATGTGGAAATTTAATTTGTTTAGAACAAACTTATATTTTAGTCAATTGGACCGTTCCATTGTATTTCAATGCGCATTATTTTTATTTTTAACTACCTCTTTCAACGAAATAATAATTAATAATTTAATCGATGTGAAAAATAAAGTAATTAATAAAAATGAAAGGACCGACTTTACTAAAAGATTAGATGAAACAATTTTGAATGTAATATAATTTGGAAAGCCTTTGGTCTTATATAAATTCGAAAATGTCTTCTATATTATAACCATCTTCTATATATTTTTTTATTTTATTTGGATGCATTGTGATTTTAATTAATTCTTCCTTATATATTATACATCTTTTATCTAAAAATGTATAATCCAAATCAAATATAGCCGAATTTTTTGAAAAATTTTTCCAATTTATCTTTTCTGGAAATTGAGTTAATAAATGGATTGCATTTTTATTTCCCGATAATATATCCCAATTTATCTTTTCTGGAAATTGAGTTAATAAATGGATTGCATTTTTATTTCCCGATAATATATCCCAATTTATCCTTCTTGGAAATTTTTCTAATAGAGAAATCGCTTTTTCATTAGAAGATAATGTATTCCAATTTATCTTTTCCGGAAATTGATCCAGTAAACGGATCGCATTTTTATTTCCTGATAAAATCATCCATTTAAAATGATTTTCGATAGGATTTGTATTAAATATATTTTCTGAAAGCAAATGAATTCCATTTTTATTTTCTAATAAAAAAATCCAATTTATCTTTTCTGGATATTTTTCTAATAAATGAATTGCATTCTTATTTTTGGATAATTGTTTCCAATTTATCTTTTCTGGAAATTTTTCTAATAGAGAAATTCCATTTTTATTAGAAGATAATATATTCCAATTTATCTTTTCTGGAAATTTTTCTAATAAAGAAATTCCATTTTTATTAGAAGATAATATATTCCAATTTATCTTTTCTGGAAATTTTTCTAATAAAGAAATTCCATTTTTATTAGAAGATAATATATTCCAATCTATTTTACTAGGGTCAACCCATTGTTTTAATATATACATTATTATTACTGTATATATTATCATATACAAAAAAAATTTTTTACCCATTCAGTTTATCCATAACCTTTAATAATACTTCTTCTTGATAAGATAACTTTTGAAAAATAATACATTCTTCCATTTTAATTTCGTATGTTTTTCCGTAAAAATTCTTATATATTACAATCACACCTTCATCATTTATTTTAAAATCACAAAAAATTGCTCCTTTTGTTAAAAAAATATTTTCTGGGTTTGTAATATTTATCCATCGAATAAATCCACCATATTTAAATTCATCCATTTGATCCACATATCGATATTTTTTTAATTTTTTCATCATTTCCATTTTCTCTACTCTTGTCAATTGTAATTCATTTAAGATATTATTTTTCATTTTATGAATTGTCACAGTTGTCAAATTTAAAATATGTTTATTTTTATCATTTTCAGCTGCCTTTACTATTTCTTCCAAATCCATATAATAATTATTTGTAATAATTATTATATTCTTATTAAAA
>Ga0164295_10003484_pt1 | contig 12640 bp, 6 predicted proteins | sample GEODES006metaG_FD_111798 | JGI IMG/M metagenome (GOLD analysis project Ga0164295, IMG submission 111798) | Oligotrophic lake water microbial communities from Sparkling Lake, Wisconsin, USA - GEODES006 metaG | ecosystem: Environmental > Aquatic > Freshwater > Lake | place: USA: Sparkling Lake...
AGGATCTTGCGGAGGAAGATGATCTGCTGGTTCCACTCCTTCACGGCGACGTTGTAGTTCTTCACGGCGCTGCGGCTTTGCGAGAGCGCGGTGATCTCGTGGTAGTGGGTGGCGAAGAGGCAGCGGGCACCAATGTGGTCGTGCAGATGCTCCGCAACGCTCCAGGCGATGCTGAGTCCGTCGAAGGTGGACGTGCCGCGACCGATCTCGTCGAGGATGACCAATGAACGCTCGGTGGCGTTGTTGAGGATGAGCGAGGTCTCGTTCATCTCGACCATGAAGGTGGATTGGCCGCGAGCGATGTCGTCGCTGGCGCCGATGCGAGTGAAGATGCGATCCACCAATCCGATCTCGGCGCTGGCGGCGGGCAGGAAGCTGCCAATCTGCGCCATGAGCGTGAGCAGCGCGGTCTGGCGCAGGTAGGTGCTCTTACCGGCCATGTTGGGGCCGGTGATGAGGATGAGGCGGCTTTCCTCCGACTCCAAAGTGACGTCGTTCGGCACGAAGCGCTCGCCACTGGTCAGATTCTGATCGAGCACTGGATGGCGGCCGTCGCGAATGAAGAGGTTGCGCGTTTCGTTGAGCGCTGGGCGCGTGTAATTAAAGAGCCGTGCGGTTTCAGCCAGCGAGCCGAGCGAATCGAGGATGGCAATGGCCTCGGCGGTTTCCTGGATGTGGCCGAGGTGCTCTAAAACGCGGCTGCGCAGCTCGATGAACTGCTCGTATTCGAGCGCTTTGCTGCGCTCTTCGCTGCCGAGGATTTTGTCCTCCATGCGCTTCAACTCGTCGGTGATGTAGCGCTCACCGTTGACGGTGGTTTGCTTGCGGTGGTAGTCAGCGGGCACACTGCCGACATTCGCCTTGGTGATCTCGATGAAGTAACCGAAGACAGCGTTGTATTTGATCTTGAGGCTCTTGATGCCCGTGCGCTCGATTTCGCGGTTTTGCAGGTCGGCGATCCACTGGCGACCAAGCGTGGAAGCGGCGCGGAGTTCGTCGAGCGCGGGGAGATAACCTTCACGGAAAACGCCGCCTTCTTTGATCTGCAGAGGTGGCTCGTCACAGATGGCGCGTTGGATTTCCTGGCAAAGCGGGGTGAGGTCGTGAAGGCGCTGGGTGAGATGGCCCAGAAGATTTCCCGCAGATTCAGGGAGGCCCACAGATTGGGATTCAGAATAATCTGCTGGCCTACCTGAATCTGTGGGAGAATCAAAACTGCCGAGCAGCGTCTTGAGCGGAGGCCCCACTTCCAAAGACACGGCGAGCGCCTGCAAATCACGGCCATTGCCGCTGCCTTGGCTGAGACGGGAACTGGTGCGCTCAAGATCACGCACTTCCTTTAACAGTGTGCGGACTTGGCCGAGCAACATGGGCTCGTCCAAGAAGGCGGCGACCATGTCCTGGCGCTGGGTGAGCAGATCCAGATCACGCAGGGGATGCAGCACCCAATGGCGCATCTTGCGCGCGCCCATGGGCGTGCAGGTGCGGTCGAGAGCGCTCAAAAGCGTGTGCGCGCTGCCGCCACGGGCGCTAACAAGCTCCAGGTGACTTTGGCTGGCGGCATCGATCAAAACACAATCGTTGGTTTGGCCAACGCGCAGACGTTGGATATGATCGACACTGCGGCGAAGCTGGAATTGCAGGTATTGCAGGATGCAACCGGCGGCGCAGATCGCAGCGTTCATGCCGGTGCAGCCGAAGCCGTCCAGCGATTGCACTTTGAAATGCTGGGTAAGGCTGTGCTGAGCCTGATCGAGCAGGAACAGATAGCTCTCGATGGGCTGGGCGCTGCTGGGATTGCCGAGCGCGTCGATGACGTCGCGCTGGGTTTCACTGTAGAGAAGTTCGCTAGCTTGCAGACGCTCGAGTTCGTCGGCGAGCTCGATGGTGTCTTTGAACTCGGCGACTTCGAACTCACCGGTGGTGTGATCGACATAGGCGAGGCCAAGTTTTTTGCCTTCGCGAAAAACCGCCGCGAGGTAATTCGGGCGGTTCGAGTCGAGCAAGTTAAGATCATTGATGGTGCCCGCGCTGAGAATCTGTGACACGGCCCTCTCGACGATTTTTCCTGGTGTGGGTTCGGTCGTCTGCTCGGCGATGGCGACGCGTTTGCCGCCTTTGATCAACTTCGCAATGTAACCCTGCGAGCTGTGATGCGGGACGCCGCACATGGGCACGCCATTGCGTTTCGTCAGGGCGACATTGAGGATGGGGGAGGCGACTTTGGCGTCCTCAAAAAATAGTTCATAAAAATCGCCTAGGCGAAAGAACAACAGCACATCCTCCGGCAGCTCACGCCGGATAGCGAGGTACTGCTTCATCATGGGAGTGGTGGCGGCGTCGGACATGGAGGGCGTCAAGGAGTCAAGAGTTCGCGGGGCTGGTCAAGGCGGGAGTTTGCCCAGGGCTTATGCATGAAACGAAGGTTTAAATCTAGAAGCTGACTTTGTTACAGGATTTACAAGATTAGCAGGATGAACAGGATTTTTTCAGACCAGTTAATCCTGTCTTCTTGTTAATCCTGTCATTTCTGGTGCCTTTTTTTGGTGAGTCAGCACTGAAGTTAGCCGCGAATAAATGCCAGGAATGAGGAGAAGGCATCGTTTCTACGGGTCACTCCCATGAAACGCGCCTTTTTGATTCTCACCACGCTTTTTGTCACCGCTGCTCAGGCGGCGACAAAGCCGAACATCGTGTTCATTTTGGCAGATGATCTAGGCTACACGGATGTCGCCTGCTTTGGCTCAATGTATTATGAGACACCCAATCTAGACCGTTTGGCCTCCCAGGGGATGAAGCTGACGAGCCATCACCATCATCAAAACTGTCAGCCGACACGCGCAGCGCTGATGTCAGGCCAGTATGCACCGCGCACAGGCGTCTACACGGTCGGCAATAAGGCGCGCTTTGATTGGCAGACACGTCCGCTAAAGCCAGTGGACAATGTGACCGACCTGCCGCTGGAGAAGGTGATCATTGCGCAAACACTGGAAAAAGCAGGCTATGCGACGGGCATGTTTGGCAAATGGCATCTCGGTGAAAAAGGTGAGCATCATCCGGGAAAGCGTGGGTTTGATGAGGCCATCGTGAGCATGGGCAAGCACTTTGAGTTTAAGACAGATCCAAAGACGGAGTATGCCAAGGGGACCTATCTGGCTGATTTTCTCACGGATCAAGCGGTGGGCTTTATCGGTCGGCATAAGGCAGAACCATTCTTTCTTTATCTACCCCACTATGGCGTGCATTCACCGCACCACGCGAAACCGGAATTGATCGCCAAATTCAAAGACAAACCAGAAGTCGGTGGTCACAAAAATCCAACCTATGCGGCGATGATCGCCAGTGTGGATGAAAGCGTAGGCCGTGTAATGGCAGAGCTGGAAAAGCAAGGTCTCGCTGACAACACCGTGTTGATTTTTTCCTCAGACAATGGCGGCGTCGGTGGCTATGCGCGGGATGGCATTTCTGGCGGCGACATCACTGACAATGCACCGCTACGCAGCGGCAAGGGCAGTCTTTATGAGGGTGGCACACGCGTGCCATTCATCGTACGCTGGCCTGGCGTGACGAAGGCGGGCACCTTCACTGACACACCGTCGATCCATGTGGATCTGTATCCGACCTTGATGGAAATTGCCTCTGCCGGAGCCCCCGAGAATCAGCCGCTGGATGGTGAGAGTCTGGTGCCACTGTTTCGCGATTCCAAGGCTGCCTTAAAGCGCGAGGCGATTTTTCAGCATTTCCCCGGTTATCTCGGTGCGGGCCAGAACACCTGGAGGACCACGCCCGTGGGCCTCATTCAGGCCGGACCATGGAAGCTCATGGAATATTTTGAAGATCATCGCCTAGAGCTCTACAACCTCCGTGACGATGTGGGCGAGACGAAGAATCTAGCCTCTGAGCAGCCAGAAAAAACCAAGGAACTTCACGCCAAAATGATCGCCTGGCGGGAAAGTGTGGGAGCTAAAATGCCGACTCCGAACACGCCTGTGGAGGCGACGCCAAAGAAAGGCAAAGCCAAGGGTAAAGGAAAGGGCAAAGGCAAAGGAAAGAACCAAGCCGAGTAAGACGGGCTTGCGCTCAGGGTGGAAGGCATGACAAAGTGTAGTCTCCACCCATGACTGCCTCCGCACCCACTCGTCGTCACTTCCTACAACTCGCTTCCACCGCTTTGGCCGCCTCCTTCACCGGCGTGGCCCGGGCTGCGGACAAGAAAGAGCCCTTCAAAATCTCGCTCGCTGAGTGGTCGCTGAACAAGCGCATCCTGAAGCGTCCAGGAGCTGAGCCTTTGGATCACCTCGACTTTGCGAAAACAGCGCGCGGTTTTGGGATTGATGGCGTGGAGTATGTGAATCAGATGTTCTTTGATAAAGCCACCGACGCAGCCTACCTCGGCGAGATGAAGACTCGTCAGGAAGGCGAAGGCGTGAAAGGCCTGCTCATCATGTGCGACCGTGAAGGCAACCTGGGTGATCCAGATGAAGCCAAGCGCGCGAAGACCATCGAAAACCACCTCAAGTGGCTGGATGCTGCCGCAACCTTAGGTTGCCACAGCATCCGCGTGAATGCCGCCAGCGATCCGAAGCTCAGCTTTGAAGAGCAAATGAAACTGGCCGCGGATGGCCTGCATCGCCTCTCCGTCGAAGGTGACAAGCGCGGGCTTTATGTCGTGGTGGAGAATCACGGTGGCCTTTCCAGCAATGGTCTCTGGCTCACGGGCGTGATGAAAGCTGCTGATCATGAACGCGTGGGCATCTTGCCTGACTTTGGCAACTTCTACACCGACCGGAACAAAGGCGAACTCTACAACCCCTACAAAGGTCTGCGTGAATTCATGCCATGGGTGAAAAAAGGCATGAGCGCCAAGGCCTATGACTGGGACACCGGTGCCGGTAAATTTTTCACGGAAGACCGCCGTGAAGGCCGTGAGATGACTCTGGATTTCCAACGCCTGATCGACATCGTCGTGAAGGCTGGCTACAATGGCTACATCGGCATCGAATACGAAGGCGACAAACACAGCGAAATGGAAGGCATCGCCCGCACCAAGCAGGCTCTCGATGAGCTGAAGGCGATGATTGCGTAACTGCGGACATGCGGCGTCTGGATCAACTTCTCTCCTCTCTCGGCTACTGCACACGCCGGGAGGCGGAGGCTGTGGTCAAAGGTGGCCAAGTGTCGATCAACGGCATTGTGGCCACCCGTTCGGATCAGCGGGCTGATCCGCATCAGGTCACGCTGGATGGGAAACCTCTGGAGGCACCCGATGGACTGCTGGCAGTCCTGCATAAGCCGCTGGGTTACGTCTGCACTCATGCCGATGGCGAGGGTCCGACGATTTATGAGCTGCTACCCCATCGTTGGTTAGCGCGCAATCCAGCCGTCACGAGTGCAGGCCGACTGGATAAGGAGACGAGTGGTTTGATCCTGATCACGGACATCGGTGCGCTCGTGCATCGCTTCACCTCACCAAAGGCGGAAGTGGAGAAAATTTACGAAGTGACCGTGGATCATGCTTTGGAGCCGAGCCTCATCGAAACCTTTGCCAGTGGCACCGTGATGCTGCGCGGTGAGGAGCGGCCTTGCCTGCCTGCGAAATTGGTCATTCACAGCGCGACGACCGCTTCTCTAACGATCACGGAAGGTCGCTATCATCAGGTGCGGCGCATGTTTGCCAGTCAAGGCTGGCACGTGGAGGCGCTGCATCGATCACGCTTTGGCGATTACACGCTCGGCGATCTGCAAGAAGGGCAATGGCGGATTTTGGAGAAGCCGTGATCGCTCTTTTGAACAGGAGGAAGCAGAGCTAGCAGAGGATTCAGAACCGCTGATCCGCTGAGTCGGAGACGACAAAGCAACCAAGTAGTCCATTTTACAGGAAAACAGGATTACCAAGATTGACAGGTCAGAATCGATTCCTGTGAATCCTGTTTTCTTGTCAATCCTGTGATCAACGTCTCGCGTCACGAACAGTCTCATTTCATTCACTGCATGTGAAACAGAGAGTAACTTCAGTCAAGTTAGTCAGGAGGCTAACCGATCTGCGCTAGGATGGCTGAGGCGATCTTATCGGCTTGGGCTTCGAGATATTCCACGTCACGACCTTCGATTAGAAGACGGATGAGAGACTCGGTGCCGGAGTAGCGGAGCAGGACACGACCGTAGTCACCAAGCTTCTTCTCAGTCTCTTGGATGATTTTTTGTGCGTCTTTGAGCTCTTCCATCGGTGGCTTGGAGCGCACACGAAGATTGCGGGAGGACTGCGGGAATTTCTTCAGGCACTTGCGCAGCTGACTGAGTGGCTCGCCGGTTTCCTTCATGATCTTCAGGATTTGCAGACCTGCGATGAGTCCGTCTCCGGTCGTGGCCCAGTCGCCAAAGATGATGTGACCACTCTGTTCACCCCCGAAATTGAGGCCACGAGCATGCATTTCCTCCAGCACATAGCGATCGCCGACATTCGTGCGGATGACCCGGCCACCGAGGCGGGAAACGAGATCATCCAGGCCGTAGTTGCTCATGATGGTGACGGCTAGGCTATTCTCTTTCAAGGTGCCTTTGCGCAGCATGGACTCCGCAGCGATGGCCATAAGCTCATCTCCATCCAGAGCGATAGCTTCTTCATCACAGAGCGCGATGCGATCCGCATCACCATCATGGGCGATGCCGGCCTGAGCTTGGCTTTGACGAACAAGGCGCTCCAATTCCTCACTGTGCGTGCAGCCACATTCTTCATTGATGTTGAAACCATCGGGTTCGCTGTGAAAGACCTGTACATCGGCACCGAGCTGCTCCAGAGCCAGTGCGCTGGTGTAAGAAGAAGCACCATGCGCATTGTCTAAGGCCACCCTCATGCCATCGAGGCGAACACCTCCCATGCTAGAGACAGCGTGGGCAACGTAACGATCCACGGCATTCTCCATGCGGCTGACGCGGCCAATGCTGCGGCCTTCGGGACGGGCAGCTTCCGCAATTTCACCGAGCACGATTTTTTCAATCGCGATCTCGGTCTTGTCATTGAGCTTGCGGCCATTGCCATGGACAAACTTGATGCCGTTGTCCTGGAAAGGATTGTGAGAAGCACTGACGATAACGCCAAAATCAGCCCCTGTCTGTGCGGAGAGCATGGCCACGGCGGGGGTAGGCACCATGCCTGCAAGCACGACATCCACACCTGCAGAGTTCAGCCCTGCAATCAGTGCCGACTCCAGCATTTCGCCCGAAGCTCGGGTGTCACGACCGATGACGCAGCGTGGGCGTCCGCCGGAATCTCCTTGCTGGCTAAGCACAGCCGCAGCGGCTTGGCCGAGACGCAGAACGAACTCAGGAGTCATGGGATGACGATTGGCCACAGCGCGGACGCCGTCGGTGCCGAAGAATTGACGCTTTTCAGACATAGAGCGCGGCGTTTACTGCAAAAGAGGCTCAGTGTCAAAGGCTGGACAGCGATCACCCCCAGCCGACGATGATCGACAGGGGGTGAGGCAAAGCCTTTCGGCAGTCTTTAGAAGGTATGAATGAAGAGTCCTGAGCGAAGTTTAGGCTCAAACCAGGTGCTCTTGGGCGGCATGATCTGTTCGGCATCGGAGATGGCCATGAGCTGATCCACCGTCACAGAATACATGCTGAAAGCCACGGCGTGATCGCCTGCATTGACGAGCTTTTCGAGCTCTGCAGTGCCTCGGATACCACCGATGAAGTCGATCCGCTTGCTGGTGCGTGGATCGTCGATGCCGAGCACCGGTTTCAGCAGGCGATCCTGCAGGATGCTGACGTCGAGCAGATCGATCGGGCTCGCATCATTGGCGGCTTTCCAGGCGAGATCATACCATTTCCCACCGAAATACATGCTGGCATGGCCCGGCAGAGTGGGGGATTTGATCTCCGTCTGAGTGACGGTGAAGATACTGCTGACTTCAGCAAAGAAGGCCTCTGGACTGCGTCCGTTCAGATCCTTCACCGCGCGATTGTAGGGCAGAATGTTCAGCTCGTTGCCGGGGAAAAGGACGCAGAGGAACCAATTGTAATCTTCCGCACCCGTGTGACCCGGATTGCGCTCACGACGCAGCTGGCTGACGCGGAAAGCACTGGCTGCACGATGGTGGCCATCGGCGATGTAGGAAGCCGGAACTTGGCTGGCAAAGAGCTGCTCCAATTGGCTGCAGGACTCGGCTGGCAGGCGCCAGGACTGGTGACGGACGCCATCTGGCGCCGTGAAGTCATGATCCGCCGGCTGAGCCTGCATGTGGCCCTGGATGATGGCATCAATCTCTGGCTGACCGCGATAGGTCAGGAAAATGGGGCCTGTATTGCCGCTCAGCGCATCCACGAGACGAGTGCGATCGTCCTCTTTGTCTTGGCGTGTCTTTTCGTGCTTTTTGATAACGTCCTGCGCATAATCCTCCGTGTGACAGACACCCACGAGCCCGGTTTGGCTGTGACTGCCAATCGTCTGGCGATAAAGATACAGGCTAGGAGCCGCCTCACGCACGAGCACGCCATCGGCGACCAGCTTATCCAGATTTTCCTTGGCCTTCGCATACACCTCTGGCGAGTAAGGATCGACGGATAAAGGCAGGTCGATCTCTGCACGATCCACATGCAGGAGATTCAGAGGCTTGTCATGAGCCAGAGCATAAGACTCCTCACGATTGACGACATCATAAGGCACCGCCGCGACAGCAGCAGCATGTTGGGGGACAGGAACGAGACCTTGAAAAGAACGAAGACGCATGGGCGCGCACGTTTAACAGGCACACGGGGAAGTCAACCCGCAGAAACACGTCACAGATGATGCCACGGGATTGCCGTGATGTTTGCATCCAGCTGCATTGGCCAAACAGATGGATCGGTACTTTAGATTTCGTATGGAATCACTGTTTCGGCGCGTATGAAGGTTCCCCCCGATGATTGTGAACTCTTGTTATTTAATCTTTGCCGGCCTCTGTCTGGGAGTGTCGACCATTGTTGCGGCTCCTGCTTGGAAAGACGCTGAGAGCGTGTTGAAAGCGCGGTGCTACGAATGTCATAATGACAAAAAAATGAAGGGAGATGTCGATCTCCAGCAGTTCGCGGCTGATCCGCAGATTGCAAAGCAGTTTGAGGTGTGGATCAAGGTCAAGGATACCGTTGAAAGCGGCGACATGCCACCGCCGAAGGCCCATCAGATGAGCGATCAGGAGCACGGTGCCTTGCTCGGCTGGGTCAATGGTGAGCTGGATCATCTGGCACAGTCGCAATCAGGCGATCCAGGACCGGTGACGATGCGTCGTCTGACCAATGCGGAATATGACAACACCATTCGTGATCTCACGAGTCAGAACTACGGTCTAGCGCAGGAGTTCCAAACCGATGGTGGTGGTGGTGAAGGTTTCACGAACACAGGCGACGTGCTTTTCATGAGCCCGGCTGCCATCGATAAATATTTTAATGCGGCACGGAAACTGGCAGACAATGCCACGATCATGCCGGGAACGGGGATTGTTTTCCATGCACAACGCATCGGTCTGCGCGGCGTGGAACAGCTGAAAGCGCAGGCGCAGCAGGGGCTCTATGTTTGGTATCAGCAAAAGGCGGCACCCCATCTGCCCAAAGATGACGAGCCGATGCGTGAGGCGGATTACATGCTGGCCTGCTGGAAGCATCAGCAGACCCAGACTCCGTTGGATCAGTTAGCCAAGGACATGAAGCTGAGCATTCATTTCCTGAACAATTGGTGGAATCTCGTCAATAGCACGGAACCAAAGAGCCGTTTTCTTGATCTGACTCGTGTCGCTTGGCGGGAACTGCCAGCGGATGAAAAAACGGCCCTGGAACGCATTCAAGGCATTGAGGCAGATCTACACTCCTGGAATCATCCGAAACATCCCGGTAGCGGCGTTCAGCGCCAGCAACAGGACAGCGACGGCATCCGCCCCTATAACATGCAAACGGCCGTGAAAGATAAGTCACACGTCTATCTCTGCATTGGCGACACCGGAGATGGCAACAAAGGTGACATAGCCCTAGTGACTTACATTGAAGTCAGTATTGGCAAGAAAAAAGAAAACTACTTTCACTGGCTCAATAGGTCGCTCGATGAAAAGCGTAAGCTCGTTACGAGCAATCCACCACCACCCAATCTTGATCTTCTCAAGGCGCGGATCGCTGAACTGGAAAAAATTCGCGCCCTCTATGGCAAGCATCCTCAGGGACGTCAGATCGAGCCCCACGTGATCGGACTTGCTGCGCCGACCGTTGTCACGATCCCCATGCCTGAAGGCGCGCATTGGTTAAAAATCGAGTCCAAGCTCGACCTGCAAAACCCAGAGGCCGAAGAAGCAACCATTCAATGGGCCATCTCTACCGATCAACCGCGCGACGTGACCAAGATCATGCCCGGAGTGCTGACCATCTGGAAACGCGCCACGAAGAAGTCCGGCGAGACCATGAACGACTTCAACAAAATGAAGGTAGCCTTTCCAGATATGTTTGAGCGACGCCTCGAAGAAGTCGCGAACAACCTCTACCGCGGCGGCAAGCCGAACTACACGGTTTACTACTTCAGCGACGATCAGCTCGGCTCACTCCTCGGCGAGAAGGACAAAAGGTACCTAGACTACTTGAAGAAGGACTGGGGCTACACCGCCACCGGCGGCAAGCTCAACCCCCAGCAGCAGCAAGAATACAACAGCCAGATGCTCGGCCACCTGCACTACTTCGCCAGCCTCGCTTGGCGTCGCCCGCTCACGGGTGAAGACAACAGCAAGCTCGACAGCCTCTACTACGCCAGCCTCAAGAAGGACCTCGACCGCGAATCCGCTGCTCGTGAAGTTCTCGTCTTCATCCTCGTCTCGCCAAACTTCCTCTTCAAAGCCGAGACGCTCCCACTCCCTCCAGCCGCGCCGCCGCCCGGCAGCCCAGCGCCAGATGCACCCACCATCGCTAGCAGCAGTGACGTGGCACTGAATGCTCAGCAGCTTGCCTCGCGGCTCTCCTATTTCCTCTGGGCTTCCACGCCTGACCGGGAGCTCCGCAAAGCTGCCGATGACGGCAGCTTGCTCAAGCCTGAAGTGCTCGTCGCACACACCCAGCGCATGCTGCGCGATCCAAAAGCCACCGCCCTCGCCACCGAGTTCGCCGGGCAGTGGTTGAAGTTCAGCGGCTTCGACGAAAAGAGCAGCGTCGATGAAAAAATGTTCCCCCAGTTCACCCCCGAGCTGCGTGCGGACATGCAGCGGGAGATCGTCGAGTTCTTCACACACCTCATCCGCGAGGATCGCAACGTCTCCGACATCCTCAGCGGCGATTACACCTTCCTGAATGAACGCCTCGGCTGGCATTACAGCGTGCCAGGCATCGTCGGAAACGCGTTTCGCGAGGTCAAAGTCGGCCCGCATCATCGCGGCGGCCTCTTGGGAATGGGCGCTATCTTGACGAAAACCTCACGTCCTAGCCGCACCAGCCCGGTGCTACGTGGCGATTATTTGTATCAAGTCGTCCTTGGCTTCAGTTCGCCACCACCACCGCCCAATGTGCCTGAGCTTAAGGAAGCCAGTAAGCCTGCCAGTCTGCGTGAAGCACTCATGCAGCATCGTGCCGATCAGGCCTGCGCGGTTTGTCACGATCGCATCGACCCGCTTGGCTTTGCTTTAGAGCGCTTTGACCCCATCGGTCGGTTCCGTGCCGAAGCGGACATTGATGACACAGGCGAGCTGAAAGATGGCACCAAATTCCAAGGTCTCGACGGCCTGCGCACCTATCTCAAGAAGAACGAACCAAACTTCACCGCGCAATTCAGCCGCAAGCTTCTCGGCTACTCGCTGGGCCGGCAAACGTTACCGAGCGACAAAGCGCTCATCACTCAGATGCAGGACTCACTGGCAAAGAACAACGGCAAGTTTTCCACCGCCGTTCTCACCATCATCCGAAGCCGCCAGTTTCTGAATCGCCGGGGTGAATCCGCCGTGGCGGGGAATTAACAGCGCCACAAAGTTGAGCAGAAGAGCCGTAAAGACTTGGAATTTAGGCAAATCAGGGTGCATTAGAACGCCACGTCATTTTCTCGATGTCTGCCACTCCCATCCAATTCTTTAATCGTCTCTCTCACCAGCTAGAGACAGAAGCTGTTTATGGCGAAGGACCGCTACGCTTTGTTTACGAAAATCCACTGGGTAGAATCGCTCTGCATGCCCTGGTGAAACGGGCGATTTTTTCCCTCTGGTATGGAGCGCGAATGGATGCGGCGGCAAGTGCCAAACAGGTGCAGCCGTTCATTGATCAATTCGATGTGAATGTCACGGAGTTTGCTGATTCCGTGGCTAGCTTTGGGAGCTTTAATGAGTTTTTTTATCGCAAGCTGAAGCCTGAAGCGCGCCCCATCGCACCAGAAGAAAAGGCGGTGGTTTTGCCCGCAGATGGCCGGCATCTAGTTATTCCAGAGGTGTCTCAGTGTGTTGATTTTATGGTCAAAGGAGTGCGCTTTGATGTGGCGAAGCTCGTGGCTGACTCTGGACTGGCGCAGCGCTACCGAAAAGGCAGCATGCTGATCTCTCGACTGTGCCCGACCGATTATCATCGCTTTCATTTTCCCTCGGGCGGGATCGCAGAGTCACCGATATTGATCAATGGGCCACTCTACTCGGTCAGTCCGATCGCGCTC
>Ga0164295_10003485_pt1 | contig 12639 bp, 8 predicted proteins | sample GEODES006metaG_FD_111798 | JGI IMG/M metagenome (GOLD analysis project Ga0164295, IMG submission 111798) | Oligotrophic lake water microbial communities from Sparkling Lake, Wisconsin, USA - GEODES006 metaG | ecosystem: Environmental > Aquatic > Freshwater > Lake | place: USA: Sparkling Lake...
ATCAACTGAAACCAGTTTTCACGCAGCCTCCACAAGTTCTGCCGTTTGGCAAACGCCACCTCGGCCTGCGTGTGCTTTGGGTGCCCCATAAAGATGAAGCGCTTCTCCGTGGGCTGCGGCGTGTCGCCCGGCGGGAAACAGTGGAGCACCACTGCGTTCTGTAGCAGCACTCGCCACCAGTGAGCTTTGCCGTGCAGGCGCTCGCCCGGTCTTGCGCGCTCAACGCTGGTGAGCTCCGTCGCGGAGAGCACCGGGCACGCACGTGGAATGATCGCATGTGCGAGCATCGCCACGCGGACTGTCCCCTTCTCAGTGGTCGCCGTGCCGCGGCTTGGTTGCTGATCGACATACTTGGTCGCCATCGAGGACGCCGGCGGCATGGTCTGGTTGCCGTCCCAGCGCAATGCAAACCTTTTGTGGAGGGCCACATTCAAGCAGTATTGATCCGACGCTTGCCAATTGGGTTGCCGAGCACGCTTCTTGGCGATCTCGTCGCGAGTCGCCCGAGCCACCGCGATAGCTGCGGGCGTCGAGCGCACAAAGTACCAACCGGTGCAGATGGCCGCACCCCAGGCGCGCACGACGGAGAGTGGCTTACCCCAGATACGTTCTGCTACGATGTCGTCACCATGACTTAGCACCGGCCACGGATCTTTGATCCAGTAGGCGTCTGCATCAGAGTGCACAATGTTAAACCCGCGTTCCAAGACGCTCAGTCCAAAACGCTGGCGATCTCCAATGACAGTCATCTTGGAGACGTTGCGTGACTGCGGGAGCAGTAACGCGTGAGCACGTGCCATCGGATTCTGTAGGAGCGCCTGGTGGCATTGCGCGTCCATGGCGACTAGCACAAACCAGTGTACTCCAAGTGCGAGAGCGTGGCAGCTCCAGTTGAGCAGCAACTCCAAAAAATCGATCGTGCCAAAGACCAACGTCACTGTCCGGCCATCGGGCGAGGCGTGCGCCGCTCGGTCAAGGGCTGATGAGCCTGGAAACGAGCGTGTTGTCTCCATCCCGACGCAGGACGCAGCGAGCCCCGCTTCAACTTGCGCGGGCTTCGTCAGAGATGCCGGACCAAATGTGGACCTAATGTACCGGTAACGATCACATCACGTACAGGAATATGTGGGACACATGCGCCGCGACACCCTCCTCGCAGCGCACAGGCTCTTCCGCTCGGACCGACCGCGCGGCGCTCGAAAAGTCCCTTCAGAGTTCAGTCGTAGTGCTCATACCTCGCACGCAGATTCTGCGGCTGGTACTGCCGACGTCCCTGGAGGCGCGGATTGTTGGCATTCGACTTCAGCACGACGTACACGCCGCCGATGGCGACAGTGTACATGCCGCCTATGAACGTGGCGACCATCGCGGAGGCGCCTGACATGGCGACGAGGAAAAAGAGCAGGCCGGACAAGTAGCTCGTCTTGTACTCCCACAGCATGGACAAGAGCGAGAAGCAAAAGGAGAAGAGGGCTGAGATCAGGCCGATCGTGAAGTTCATCATGATCTGCGCGAGATAGCGGAACATCGTGACCCACGCCTCCTCATCGCGCCGACCGCCCGCTCCGAGGATGAGGTCCCACCATGTCATCCGCTTCGCAAAGTCCTTGCCCGACTGGTAGGCCTTCCAGAACCGGTCGCGGACCTCCTCGACGCCATACTCCGACCAGATGCCCACCTGCGCCTTGGCCTCGCTGATCAACGCGTTGCGCTGTTGCAAGTGAAACTCGAGTCGGCCACGGGCCTCATCGACGCTCCGCATGCGTGGTGGTACCTGCTGCGAGTACGGCGATCTCCAGCGCCAGCCGAAGACGTGCACCTCCGCGAGGCGCCGCTCGGCCGCGAGCAATTCGTTCTGGGCTTCCTTCGCTTCCTCGGAGAATGTGGCCTGCTGCATCAGCTCACCGTAAGTCTGCTCCTCGGCTGCACTCGGCATGTACGGCGCGCGGGCATAAAACAGGACATAAAGCCCAAAGACCCACCAAAGCATGCCAGTGTATAGCTTGGGGCCTGGCTTTGGCAGCAGCCGAGCGACCAAGATTTCACCGCCGGCCGCCCGACGCTGCAGGCGATCTTCGTATTCCGCCATTTGCGGCGTGTTCACTCCACACTTGAAGGGAGTGTGATTGGGATTATCTTCATTCCACGGACGGGCCCAGACGGAGCCCGATCTTGGACCCCACCTCGCTTTACGTGGCGTCATTCATAGTGAACAGATAAATTTATGGCCTCCCGCGGTCACAAGCTGGCGCTGCAGGCGAAAGCGGCCGGCAAGGCGCCACCTGCCATCCATCGGCCGTCGGCCGTGCCTTCCAGCTCTGCGGCCACCTCGTCCGCGCACCTGCCCGACTTCACCTTTGCACATGGTGAGGCCGGTCGGCTAGCGCGCCGCTTCGTGGAGCGATCCAAGCACCCGCTCCTGGTCGTGCAGGACCCCAAGGGCCTGTGCAAGCCCTTCTGCCACGAATTTGCGCCTCTCCATGGCCGGAGCACGTGGCCCCTGCTGATGCTCGGGCACCCTGATGACGTGCCCGGAGGCCCGCTAATCAGCAACGACGCGGCTATCTTTGAGCGCAAGCAGCGGGAGAAGCACGAGGCGGCGGCTCAAGCCGACCCCGAAGAGGCACGAGAGCGCCGCAACGATGAGGAGCGCGCTGCCGACAAGGCTGTCCGCAAGGAGGCGCGCGCGCGCAAGCGCAGTGAGCGGGAGAGCGTTGATGAGCGTTCGGTCTGGCAGCAGGTCGACCTGCTTTTTGCGATCGTGCAGGCCGAGGCGCGAGCACGCGATCAAGCCGAGGCGACGAAGGCGGAGGCAGCCGAGGCGACGAAGGCGGAGGCAGCCGAGGCGGCGAAGGCGGAGGCAGCCGAGGCGACGAAGGCGGAGGCAGCCGAGGCGACGAAGGCGGAGGCAGCCGAGGCGGCGAAGGTGGAGGCAGCCGAGGCGGCGAAGGCCGCAGAGGTATCGCCCCCGAGGAAGCGTGCGCGCACGGAAGCGGCGTCGCCAGCCGCCGGTGCGGTCGTTGCGGAGACCGCCATCGGCGCGGCGGACGCGGATGAGGCTGAAGGACTCGGCCTCACGACGCCCTCAGAGACGGCCTCGCAGCCGGCACCGCCAGCCCCAGCGGCACCGCCAGCCGCGGAGAGGACAGCTCCAGGGACAGCGCCAGCACCAGCGGCAACCTCACGGGCGCTGGCGTCGCCCGCGGCGATGTTGGCGTCACCCGTGGCGGCGGTGATGTTGGCGTCGCCCGTGGCGGCGATGGTGTCGGCAGCGTCGGGACTGAACTGGTTCGACGGCGTGGTGAGAGCGGTGCACGAGGACGGCACGTGCGATCTGCACAACAACGATGGCGACTACGAAGAGCAAGTCGCGCCTCAGTTCGTCAAGTTGCTCGCTACAGCCGCCGCCACCGCCGCCGAGCCGCTGTCCATTTACGAGCGGTGCCCTCATCTCGCGCCACCTCCCGAGCGGAAGGTGCGCGCAGCTGTGTCGGCGGCGGCGGCCAGGGAGCGGCGCGAGCCGCGCGCCGTCGCCAAGGCGGCCATCGAGTCTGGCGTTGGCTACCGCAGCATCGTCCATCGAGAGGCTGACGAGGCGCCAAGCTCGTCATCGCGCGCCATCGGAGAGGCTGCAGGCGCGGCCGCAGGCACGCCCTCGCCAAGCGTGTCGGGCGTGTATCAGCTCTCGAATCGCGCCAAGGGTTCGCGGCTTCGGTTGCAGAAAGCGCAATCGCCAGCAGACACATGAACCTTGTTCTGTTAGACGTGCTATGACGATCTACGGACGATGACGATCAGTGGCGCTTGTGTTCTCGTGTGAAAAAACCTCCTAGCACGCGCTCACAGTGACTCTTCACAAGTCATGGAAAGGGCGGAACATGCGGGTCGCTTACATAACGCATCGAACTGCCTTGCCGCTCATTGGAAGCGGCCGGCCACGAGGCGCGCGCTCGCTGCCAATCCGAATACGGTCGCTGTCTGCGTGCTTGGTCAGACGCGCTTCTTCGGCCTCACAGTGTTCAACTTGTATTGGTCGTTGCACCTGCGTTCGACACCGCACCACCTCTTCTTCGTGGGCCCTGCGGACCGCTCGTGGCGGCTGCACGAGGCATTCATCACCGCCGAACTTCCCAGCGCCGTGTTCCGATACAAGGATCCGGTGCGGGTGGTGCAAGATGAGGGCCGGCCCGCTTGGTGGCTGCTGAACGAAACGGAGGGTGCGGCCATGCGGCATCCCGTGCTCGTGCTCAACTCCGCGAGCGCGGGCGGTCTGGGCATGCGAACATCCAACGGGCGTGTGCAGCAGCGCTTTGTAGCCATGCTCGCGCAGCTGTGGCAGCAAGACCACTGCCTGCGCATGGTACGAGCGCACGAGGCCGCGCAGGGCATGCGCTTCGCTCGCGTGGTCAAGACTCGAATGGATGCGTACTATTACCGCCAGATGCCCATACCACGCTTGCGACAGCTCGTGTGGCCCACGTACCGAACGCGTGCTCAAGACATCTTCTTCGACGCACCCGCGGACGTAGCCCAGGTGCTTCTGGATTCGAGTGCATTGCGAAGGGGCGTGGCGGCCGGCGTGGACCCCGGCGGGTTGATCCACGAGCTCTGGCACCAGCGGCTGGAGCGCCATCGCGGGCCGCCGATCGAGCGCGTGGTCGACTGTGCGGCCGCAGGAGCAAATGCGCCGAGATGGCCACCGAGATCGCGCTCGGAGATCGGGCCGTGGTGCTTGATGGGCTTCATGCGTGGCACCCCCGCTTGCCATGGATTCCGACTTCAGCTCGAGAGCCCTGACCCCGAGGAACTAGGCTGGCATCGGCCCGATCGCTCGGCGACGGGCGCGGCGGTGACGGCGAGGAGCGCGAGCCATGGCGGAGGTCTTCCGAGGCTATCAGAGGTCATCAGAGGCCATCAGCTCGAGCCATGGTGGAGTGAGGTGCCAGTGCGATTGCGTGCCCTCATGCTCGATGTGGCGCGAGAGTGCTTCGGAGCGACGCCTTCAGCGCAGCCCCTCAGGAACTGTGAGGAGGAGCAGGGTGATCTTGGCCCAACGCCGATGCTAGACGAGCGCCGCAGTACCTCGGGTTACATGCTCGTTTAGCCAGTCCATACACGGCGGTGAGCGGGCTTCAGCCGACGGCCCGTATGGTGTGTGTGTCGTGACGCGTGAAGCTGTTTGCGTGTGAACTTGTAGTAGTGGTGGTGGGTTGTGCAGTTGTCAGTGGAAACAAAAAGTGTGTCCTGTGCGCGCCGTGCGTGTCCGCCACAGTCCACTGCCATGCCTGGCAAGGTGGTTGCACGGGTTCAGACCCGGGGTCGACCCGGCGGGATGACTCTTCGTTGACTTGACTTGTTGTGAAAAGGAAAACGTGTTCTGGTGTGTTGTGAAATATGTGCGCGATTACGTGGTTGGTGTGAAGAAAGGTGTGATTTCATATGAATGACTCAGCCCATGCCGCTCTCGCCGAAATCCTTCACCGAGACCACGCCGCTTTCGCCGAGTACGTGCGACGCGTTGCGAAGATGCACAGACCTTCGGACGATCCTCGTCTCAAGGTATGTCCTCTCGAGTGCGATGTATCGTGGCCGCGCCGCAAATTCACGAGGGCGAACTGTCCGCTGCATTGCACCAACGCCTCTTGCCCGAACCGTCGCCACGACCAGCCTCTTGTTCAGTGGCTGCGACGGCATATGCGAGAGGTTGAGGCGTACATGCCGCCACATCCACCTCCAGCTGCCGGCGGCCGCCGTCTGCTCCTCATCACTACCACGTATGCACATGCCGAGCAGCTGCTCCGGCTGCGGCATTGCGCGCGCGCGCTGGCGGGCGAGCCTGCTGTGCTGTGGCTCGTCGTGGAGGATGCGGCCGAGCGCACGGCTGCCGTGGCCACGCTGCTGGCGCGCAGTGGTATCGAGCACGTCCATCTCGCGCACGGGCCTACGCGGCATGGTGGCAACTCGCAGCGCAACGCGGCCATGAAGCTCATCCGCGACCGACGGCTCGAGGGCATTGTATACAACTTGGACGACGACAATGGGTACCACCCACGGCTATGGAACGAACTACGTGCGCTGCAGCGCCGGCGCGTCGGCGTGCTCGCCGTGCGGCGCGGCGTCTTCCCGCCGCCGCGGTGTGACGGGCGCTTCCTACCTCTCATCAACCGAGAGGTGCGCGTCCTCAAGATAGAGAGGCCCTTGTACGACAACGCCACCGGCCGATTCGTGCGCTTCGAGGCAGGCTGGTGCAAAAAGCGCTCGTGGATGACGCGCCGCTACGGTCCGCGCAGGTTCTGCGTCGACATGGCCGGCTTTGCGTTTGACGCGGAGCTCCTGCAGCCCCTGCGAGGCGAGATCTGGAAGTATGAGGGGCACGGTGGCGAGTCGGAGTTCATCGAGAAGCTTCTCGGGCCAAATGCGACACCCGATGACCTCCAGCCGCTCGCCAGCTGCGGCCAGGAGGTCCTCGTCTTCCACAACGAGTGGCGGATTGTGCCTGTGGCGATGCCCGCCACGGAGCCGCTCACTCCACGCTGCGCGGTGCCGGTGGCGGTGCATTCGCAGGGCACGCTTGTTGGGGAGCGAGACGCACGCTGAGGCAGGGAGAAATGTCGGGCGCACGCGCGGGGATGTGGGAAGCGGATGGTGCAGGCTGTAAAAGCCTCCCTCGCGGTCTTCCGTTCCCCGTCGGCGTGGCTGTGTATCCCTTAAACCGCCCAATCCAGAATCTGCATCTCAATCTGGGTTCGAGAAGAGTGAACTGAACGACTGTAACGCGGGGGTCCCGTCAGTTCAGGCACCTTGTTTCAGTAGCAATAAGTTACAACTCTGAACTCTCAGAGTACTCCTCAGTACGTATTTTCAACTCTGAACTCTCAGCGCACAGCGGCATGGAGCGCCCGCCACGTAGAGCGCGACGGCCGACGCTCCGGCCTCGGAAGTACTATTTTTTGTCTCATATGATTTGGCTTTTGAGCCGTCACTCCACTCATGAACCAGACTCGCACTCTACGCACTGATCGACCTTGCGAGCCGCAACCCACACCTCCGCGCGGCCCGCTGCACGCTTGCAGGCTCATGCAGGCCAGCCGTGTCACAGCACACAGGCGCATGCCCCCGTGCCTCGCGGTCCTGGCCCTGTCTCTCATCGGCCTGTGTGCGTGCTCACACAAAACACCTTATCCAGGGTGGTCTGGCCCTTGTGCAACGGCACGCCTGCTGTCCTAGCGCTGCACGCTAGGCGGGCACCGATGGAGAGTAGCTGAGGGTTGTAGAGGAGACGGATAACCTCTGCCTGCCGGCTATCAAGGTCCACCGGCGGGAGTTGCACCGTGGATGCACCGATCATCACAGCAAAGCTTGGGGGTGGCAAATTCGCCGCGAGCAGATCCAGAAGTGCCTGAGCGATCTTGATGACCATCTCAGTCGGATACTTTGCTGCACGTGCCGAGAGGTAGTTGCCCTGCTCATCACGGCCAGTCGCCTGCAACCGATGCTTGCCCATGCAGCGGCATGGGTTGTTGTCGAAGGCGGACAAGGCCTTGCCAGCAGCCATTATCCAGCGCTGCGTCACAAGCAAGGTGGTGTACTTCTGGAAGTCGGCACTGAACTGACACTGCGCAAAATGGAGCATTCTCGCTTGCGTTGCCTCAATGAAGGCTTGCACCCACGGCAGAGCCCAGAGCGGGCAGTGACGCTCCTGGCCCTCTGTAAAGTACTTCTCCTGGCGCTCGCCTGTCTGCTGGCTGGTGCACCACAAGCCAAAGGCTGAGTAGTCGGGCGGGTTCTCAAGTAGAACCTCTCCGCCTCGTTCCCACACCGCTGCGCACAAAACCAGCGCGCGCCGCGTGAGCTCGTTTGCCTCGGCCACAACAGCGCGATCCCTCTCCGAAAGGTGAGGCAGCCCAAATGGGTGCCTCTTGTCACGCAGCGCCTTCGCTCCGTTGTCCTCCTTGTAGCGTGCCACGCAAAACGTGTGGCACGGAATGCCAGCGACGACAGCAGCGTACTTGCCCTGGCGGCAGTAGGCAAGAAGCTGGTCGAAGACCTCAGCGCGCAGGAGGTTGTAACACCGGGTTCGCCATGGTTCGTGGGGAGCCGGATGGCAGGTTCGCCCTGGTTCGCTGCAGTGGCAGTCGATCCAATCGTATTCGTCCACCCTGATGTTAAGTTTTCGCTCTAAGCCCTTGTTCAGGACCTGATACGCCAGCGTAGTTGGGTCGCCTTTGTCGGAAGGTCCCGAGAAGAGATGGAGCAGCCGTGCGTCGACGCGCTGATTTTTCGTCGCCATCCAACGCTCGAGACTCTGTGCACCGTGGTTCCCGTCTGCTATGTTGAAAAAAGGCGGCACGGCTCCGAAAACGCGAAAGGTCGCGTGCGCTGTAATCAGCTAATCACGAATCACAACCTAAGCTTTCGGAAACGACTTTCCCAGAGACGCTGCTCCTTTTGTGAGACGTCCTGGCTGTCGTGAGAAAAAAGGGTTCACACGAGTCAACGGCACAGGTGCACGTCCGCTGTGAGGCGGGCCGCAGGCCGGCGCGCCAGGGGGGTGGCGCCGCCTGGTGCCGTGCTATTTTTTTCAGAGAGGTGCGGAGTGCTGAGCTGCTGACCTCCCATCTTACAACCAAAGAAGGTTATGTGGACTCTTCACCCGTCTTGAACTACTCCTACCCTTCTCCTACCCCACCATCTCTCGCAAGCTGGGGTGCCTAGAGTGGCGCCAGCTTGGCGGGCCTAGGTTTGCTGCCGGTAAAGGGCGTCGGCGTGTTGAGTCTCGCGGGTCGCTTGTTGCCAGCGGTGCTGAGCCACGAGAGCGACGCGGAGAGTGGCGGCTCGGCGGTGCCTGGGCGCGTCAGGCCGCCCGGTGCCGACGCGGACACGCCCAGCCCCATCCCGGGCACGGCTGGGTTGGACCAGAGCGTGCCTTTGGTGAGATTTTGGTACGAGAGGCCCGTCGGGGCGACCGCATCCGCGCCCTCGCCCACGAGCGCTGCGGCGAGAACCGCGCTGCGCTCTTGCATCGGGATCGGCTCGTGCGGCTTCAGTGGCTGGCGAAGGCCTGCGGTCAGCTTATTGGTCACTGCGTAATTCGACTCGCCCATCCCGGCGCCGCCGCCGCTGAGCGCCTTGGTCGCTCCGGCGATCCCGCCTCCCTTGGCGCCCCCGGTCTGGATGCCGAGCTGTGAAATCGAATGGCTCAGCGCCGACAGCGTCTCCGTGGGCAGCCGGTAGACGGAGGCCTTCTTGCCGCCCTTGGAGCCTCGCTGGCTCGCGTCAAGCGGCTGCTTCGCGCGCGCGGCCTGCGCCTGCGGCAGCAACCCCTCAAGACGTTCTTCCGACGCTCTGACTCGATCGTGATCCGCGCCATCGAGAGCGTGGCACTTCGCATCGAACCAGCTGCTGCGCGCCTCAAAGACCCACGGCGCACCTTGGCCAAAGACACCCACCTGCTCACCCGACAGTGTCCAGAGGCGCACAGTGCAGTCGACGGACGCGGAGAGGACGCCCTCAACGCCCGTCAGGTACGCGAGCTGCGTGATTGCATGCGTGTGTGCTCGCCACGTGTAGAGCGGCTGCACGGCCGCCGCCGTGTCGAGCGCGGGCGCGCCGCTCGCGGGCACGGGCGCGCCGCGCGCCGTCCATGCGTCCCAGATCGAGGCCATGTCAGAGACATCGTATATGTAGATGCGGCCGGCCGAGTCCGCACAGAGGAGCAAGGTGGCCGAGGGCTCGGTGCACACACTGAGAAGCCCGTCGCTCTCCGACAAGCACACGCGCAGCTCGCCCAGCAGCGTCATCGCGCGCACACTCCAGAGGCGCAAGTAGCCGTCGGCCGCTCCCGCCACGAGCACGGCGTCGGGCAGCACGCGCCGCGCCGCGTCGAGCACATCGAGAGCCTCGATGGCGACGGAGCGCAGGAGCGTCGAGGTCACCGGCGCCTCCTCCCCACTCCCGCTGCCGCCGAGCTCGTTCGCGCCGCTGCCGCTGCCGCTGCCGCTGCCGCTGCCGCTGCCGCTGCCGCTGCCGCTGCCCACGCCACCGAGCACCGCCGCTAGCAGATCCTGTGGTTCGCCTGCGCGCTTCTTTGGATCAGGCTTTTCCACCCGCTGACCGAAGCCTCCTGCGAGGGCCGCGGCCTTTGCGCGCTGACTCCCCGGCGGCGGGGTGCTGATCTGGACGCGCCGGTGAAGCGCGGCGGACTCGCAGTTGTGCACAAGCACCACGCCGTCGTAAGCGCCCGTGCACAGGTAGTTGGGCAGGCAGAAAGCGACTGAGAGGATGTCATCAGTGTGGCCGGGCAGCCGGCGTGGCTGATTCATGCTCTCTGACTTTTCGCGGTCAGGCCACATCCAAACGTCGGCTACGCCGTTCGACTGCCATCCGACGGACACAAAGTACGCGAGCTTGGCGAGCTGCACATGCGCGAGGCCGCTCACCTCGAGCGCGTGCATCTTGGGGGTGGTGACGACCTTTAGGCGCTGGCCGCTCGAAAAGTTCCACAGCGTCACTGTACCGTCCACAGCGCCCGTGAGCAGCTTGCGGCCGGAGCTGTCTAGGGCCATCGAGGCGAGACCGGAGCCAAGCTCGAAGCGGAAGACCTGCACGCCCGTGCGTACGTCCCACACGCAAATGGTCCCCGACTCGTCACCCGAGACCACCAGATAGAACTGGAAGGAGTAGAGCACCGACACGAGTGGATGGCGATGCCCCGAGGGCGCGAGGAGCGTTGCATGCAGCACCTCATCGGTGGCCACCTTGCGCGGGTGCTGCCACAGGCCGAGCCGGTTCGTGGTCGTCACGAGCGCTTGGTGGTGCGGGTTGAAGCGCACGGAGGCGATCGCCTCCATCACATGGGCCGGCTTGATGATCTGCAGCTGCGCATACGTGATGATGTCCCAGAAGCGTACCTCGCCGTCCTGCGCGAGAGACATGAGGACCTGGCCATCAGAGGACATCAGAGGACATCAGAGGACATCAGAAGCAATTAACGAGACTCGCCTGTGCGAGAGACACGAGGATCTGAGAGTGAGGGTCGAATGTCATCTGCTTGAGCAGCCCGCGGTGTCCCTCGAGCGTCTTCAGAAGATCGCCCGTCTCCACATTCCAGATGTGGATGCGCCGCTCATACGCGCACGTGGCGACCATGCGCCGCGACGTGCCTTGCAGTTGCATGAGCTGTACGCCGGTCACTCCCTTGGGATGAGCGCGCATGGAACACATGTTGCGGCAGTGCATCGGGTCTGCCACCTGCGGCTCGCCGCCGGCGTGGTGCTGCTCTTTCGCGGCCATCGAGGACGGTACCGCCGCTGCGGGCCAGTCAAGTTGCGTCACGTGCACGTACGAATCGAGCGAGGCACTCACGAGGGCGCCTAGACCGTCCTCGTACGCGAGAGCAGTGACCCAGTCCTTGTGCAGCGGCAGCGTGAGGATGAGCGCCTTGGCGCACACGAGCGCGGGGACCAGGCCGCGCAGCGCCTCTGCGCGCACCCGGTCGTCCTTAAGCATGTGAAGCAGCTTCTTGGCATCATAGATCAGGATAGTGCCTGCGTCCGTGCCCACAGCGAGGCAGCTTGCGTCGTCCGCCACGTTCAAAAAGCCGCAGAGCGAGAGCGGCATGTCCTTGAGCTGCATCCGGCCGTGCACTGACCAGCGTGGCGCGCCCGCCAGATCGGCGGTCTCGTAGAACGTGAGCACGCGATCGTTGCCCGCCACGCACAGCTTGGCTAGGGTCCCGGGCAGAAGGCACATCTCGTTGACGCTCGTGATCCCGCGCTCCGAGACGTGGATGGTGAGCTCGTGCCGGAGCTGCGTGGTCCACACGCGCAGCGTGCCGTCCTTGCCTGCACTCACGTACGAGTCCGCCTTGGGTACGAAGAGCGTGCTCGTCGCCACATCTCGATGCGCCTCGCTGCCCGAGCAGTCGGGCAGCTCGACACGCATGTACTGCCGGTCGACGAGGTCAGCGCTCGACGCGTTGCGGTGCTGCGACATCACGTAGGTGAGCAGCTCGTCCCAGGTGACGTGCCCGTCGCTATTGCAGTCGATCTTCATGAACAGGTAACTGAGTTGCTGCTTCATGGCCGAGCCAACAAGGTCTGCAAAGGCGGTGACAAACTGGTCGAGCGTGAGGTCCTTAGCCGCGCCTCGGACACCCTCCTCCTCAAAGTTCCTCTTAACCCGCACGAGATCATACAGGTCCAGGTGCAGCAGCTGCTTCGGGTCCTTGCGTGGGTTGCGATCGATCTCAAAGTCTTTCAAGTCGCCGGTGATGAGCGGGTTCGAGTCTTTGTCGACCACGCTGTAGGAAGCGACGAACGAGAAGGCGGTGAGCTTATCGACCACTCGTGCACGGCGTGTCGGGGGCTTTCGAACACCCTGCGGCGACGAGGGAGGAGATGAAGTGGTAGGCGCAAAAGGGAGCTCCATGCTGCGCAGGGGTGCGGTGAACCCGTCCGTTACCGGTAAAAAGACACCGGGGGGAGCCGGGACAGCTCGAGACACCGGTAAAAAGACACCGGGGTGCCGGGACACACACGGGCACACGGACACACAGACGAACCTCACAACCATCCCAACCCACCAACGCACCCGAGCGACCGCGAGACGACCGAATCAGCGGCCGACTCAACGGCCGCA
>Ga0164295_10003486_pt1 | contig 12637 bp, 9 predicted proteins | sample GEODES006metaG_FD_111798 | JGI IMG/M metagenome (GOLD analysis project Ga0164295, IMG submission 111798) | Oligotrophic lake water microbial communities from Sparkling Lake, Wisconsin, USA - GEODES006 metaG | ecosystem: Environmental > Aquatic > Freshwater > Lake | place: USA: Sparkling Lake...
CAGCTATTATGGGAGTGAAACCGTGAAAATAATTTTTAAAACTGCACTTTGCCTGATGGCGGTTGTGATGTTGGCGGGTTGTGAAAGACCGCCTATTGAAACGGTTCAAACGGGGTTTCGTGGCACGGGTATGGAACAAATCTACAACCCCCGCACCCTCGCTAAGCAGGCCGCTCTGAATACCGCACCCGTTGCGGCAGAGGCAGCCTCAGAGGATGGACCCAAAGCCAAGGACGTGTACAAAAATGTTCAAGTTTTGGGCGATCTGAGTGTGGGCCAGTTCAACCGCCATATGGCAGCCATTACCCAATGGGTTGCACCAGAAGCGGGTTGTGCTTATTGCCACAATGTTCAAAATTTTGCAGACGATGACAAGTACACCAAGGTGGTGGCCAGGCGCATGATTCAGATGACCCAAAAGGTGAATCAAGACTACAAATCACACGTAGCCGAAACCGGTGTCACGTGCTACACATGTCACCGAGGCAACAACATTCCGACGCAAGTTTGGACAGCTCCCAAAGACCGGCTTTATGCAAACAGCTTGTTAGGCGATTTGGCAGGTCAAAACATGGCCACCAAAGCAGCCGGTTTGACGTCTTTACCGTCTGATCCTTTTTCGCCTTACCTCATGAATGCACAACCTATTCGTGTCAACAGCGACACAGCCATGACCGGTGTGGGCGCTTATGCCAACCGCGCATCGACCAAGCAAGCTGAGCACACTTATTCGCTGATGGTGCACATGTCGGAATCTCTGGGTGTGAATTGCACGTACTGTCACAACACGCGTAACTTTGCATCTTGGGAGGAGTCACGGCCAGAACGGGTGACGGCATGGCACGGGATTCGGATGGCACGGGATTTGAACAATGAATACATCATTCCGCTCACTGACCAGTTTCCGGCAAATCGCCTCGGACCCAAGGGTGATGTGGCCAAGGTCAATTGCAGCACCTGCCACCAAGGCGCCTACAAACCGCTTTATGGTGCGAAAATGGCCAAAGACTTTCCAGAGCTTCAGACCCTTGCAGCAAAGCCTTAAACTCTGAGACTTGAATGGCCTGCACCCGTTGCGATGCAGGCCTTTTTTATTGGCAATTCTGAAATGAGCAATACACCACAAGCGGATGTTGACGACCAAACGGCCGTTGTCTTGCTGGCCGACATTGCTGAAGCCTCCAGGCTATGGGGTTGGTCACGCATTGTGAGAGGACCTCGGGCATTACAAGGAATTCCTGGATTATTGTTTTCAAAAGTATTGGGCAGTGGCTTTGAGGGCGGGTTTGACCTGCGGCCCAGTCGCTCTCGTCAAGGCGTCTTTGCCTTGTTTGAGTCTTTTCAGGCAGCGCAAGATTTCACAGTGCGCTCGCCTCTTGTTCAGGCGTATCAAAATCGATCGGATGAGTTTTGTTGCGTGACGCTTAAAACATGGTCATGCCGCGGCAGTTGGGACGGCATTTCTTTGCAAGTCGCTTGCGACCCCCCTTTGCAAGGACCTGTGGCAGCGCTGACAAGAGCTTCTATTAAATTCAGCAAAGCGCATGCTTTTTGGCGGCATGCGCCACCCTCACAAGCAGCGCTTGAGGGCGTTGATGGATGTCAGTTGGCTGTAGGCTTGGGTGAAGCTCCTTTTTTTCGACAAGCTACTTTCAGCATCTGGGACAGTGTGACCGATATGAACGCTTACGCTCGAACAGGTCCTCATCTGAAAGCTATTCAAGCTGCCAATCAACATGGCTATTTTGCTGAATCTATGTTTGCGCGTTTTGTGCCCTTGAAGGTTCAAGGCCAATGGTTGGGCAAACACTATGCATAAATCTATACGAACCCCTCGCGTGGTGGTGGTGGGCGCGGGTATGGGTGGCCTGGTCAGTGCCTTGGTCTTGGCGCACCGCGGTCTCGATGTCACTCTCATCGAAAGCGCCCATCAGCCTGGCGGAAAAATAAGACAAGTGCAAGTTGATGGAGTCGGTGTGGACAGCGGCCCCACGGTCTTTACGATGCGCTGGGTGTTGGATCAAATGCTTGAAAACCTAGGAACCTCACTAGAGAATATTTTGCAATTAGAGCCCATAGATGTTCTTGCCCGACATGCCTGGGATGGCAGTTCACAAACGCTAGATTTATGCGCTGATACAACGCGAACAGCAGATGCCATTGCACAATTCAGCAGCCCCCAAGAAGCGCGTCGATTTTTAAGTTTTTGTCAGCAAACGCGTGCTTTGTACGACACTTTAGAAAAGCCCTATATCCGCAGTGAGCGTCCAAGCCTCCTCAGCATGGTGAGTGACTTGGGCTTGAACGGCTTGGTCACATTGGGTGGCTTGGGGCCTTTTGCCAGTTTATGGCGTAGCTTAGGTCGGCATTTTCACGATCCTCGTCTACAGCAACTGTTTGGTCGCTATGCCACCTATTGCGGCTCATCGCCTTGGTCTGCACCCGCAACGCTGATGTTGGTGGCGCAGGTGGAGTTAGACGGGGTTTGGTCAGTTAAGGGTGGCATGCTTCAAGTTGCAACTGCCCTGGCCAACTTAGGCCAGCAGCATGGTGTGAAATTTCGGTACGGGCTTGAGTGTTCTGAGATCATGACATCGCGTGGGAGTGTGAGCGGGGTGGCGCTTTCTACCGGCGAAATGATAGAAGCTGACCATGTGATTTTTAACGGTGACGTGTCTGCATTGGCCTGCGGCCTGCTCGGCACATCGATCAGCTCGAGTTTCGAGCCTGTGCTTCCCATGCAAAGATCACTCTCTGCGTTTACTTTGTCTATGCACGCAAAAACGACTGGGTTTCCATTGGTCAGGCACAACGTGTTTTTCAACCAAGATTATCGGGCCGAGTTTGAGGATATTTTTGATAAACGTCAATTGCCTTCACAGGGGACTGTTTACGTTTGTGCACAAGATCGCAGCGACGACGGGCTGGCCCAGCCTGGCTTGGAAAGACTTTTATGCCTTGTCAATGCACCCGCTGACGGCGACACTCATACTTTCAATTCATCGGAGATACACGCATGCGAATCGAGCAGTATGGCGCTGATGCGCCGCTGTGGCCTGGAGATCGAGGCCTCATCGCAACAAGTGGTTCGAACCCTGCCACAGGACTTTGCCCGTCTTTTCCCAGGCAGTGGGGGAGCGCTTTATGGTCAGGCGACCCACGGTTGGATGTCAGCCTTTCGTCGCCCCTCAGCGCGCAGCAAAGTGCCAGGCCTTTACATGGCGGGGGGCAGCGTTCACCCGGGGCCAGGTGTGCCGATGGCCGCCATGTCGGGACGTTTGGCGGCCGAGACGCTGATGGAGGACCTCGGTTTGACCAAACAGTCCCGCCGGGTGGCTATCTCTGGTGGTATCTCGACGCGTTAAGTGATGACGGTGACTATGGCTTGTCCATCATCGCTTTTGTGGGAAGCGTTTTCTCACCTTATTACGCTCTGGCCCGAAGCCTTCAAGGTGGCGCGGCGGATCCAGAAAATTTTTGCGCTCTGAATGTGGCGTTGTATGGCAAAGGCGGTAAGCGTTGGACCATGACCGAGCGGGGCCGGCAGCGCATTCATCGCAGTGCAAAAAACTTCCAAATTGGACCGAGCAGTTTGCAATGGAATGGTCAAGAGTTGGTGATTGACATCGATGAGATCAATGTGCCATGGCCCCAGCGGGTGCATGGCCGAGTGACGGTTCGGCCAAAGGGACTTTGTGACTTTGTGACAGCCTTGGACAACGATGGCTTGCATCGCTGGGGCCCTATTGCACCTTGCTCACGGGTTCAAGTTGAGATGGACCGCCCGGGCTTAACTTGGCGAGGTCACGCCTACATGGACTCCAATGAAGGAGATGAACCCGTGGACCAAGGGTTTTCGGATTGGGACTGGGCCCGTACCGAAATGAGCAATGGAGACACCTGCGTGGTGTATGACGTCAGGCCCAAAAATGGATCCCATCGTGTGGTGTCGCAAAGATTTTCTCCAGATGGAAGCTACACCCCTTTTGAGGCACCCGGACGTCACCAATTGCCTGCATCTGCTTGGCGGATTCAACGCGCCATGTGCAGCGAATCTAGCACGCCCCCCCAAATTGTGAGCACCTTAGAGGACACACCTTTTTATGCCCGCTCATTGCTGAAAACCCGCCTCCTGGGAGAAGACGTGACTGCTGTTCATGAAAGCTTGAGTATTCCAAGACTGGTCTCATGGCCGGTTCGGTTGATGTTGCCTTGGAGAATGCCAAGGTGGGCTTGATCCACGGCTAAAGGACTATTTGGCAGCAAAACTCTTGAGCAATGCCACGACTTCCTGCGCGTTATTGGAAACCGCATCAGCGCCAAACATATCAATCGTTGCATTCACCAACATAAAAATAGGCCCGCCTAAGAGCACTTTGACGTTAGGGTTGCCTGAGCTCTTTTTTAGTTCTTGAACCAGCGATTTCAATTCAAGCAATTGAGACTCAATGGCGACAGAAATGCCAATCACATCAAACCATTCGTTGGCAACAGCCCGGACGAGTTCTTCTTTGGTGGATGACACTTCAATCACCACGCTAGCACCTTCTCTTCTGAATAAATCCCCCACAATGGTGACGCCCAAAAGATGCGATGAACCCGGCGCGCAGCACATCATCACATTGGTTTTATCACCCTTGCTGTGTTGGCCTTCACGAAACTCATAGCCCAGGCGATAAATGACGTGGTGCATCACGGCCAGGCCACAAGTGACCTCTGCGAAGCTGCACAAATCTTTGTCCCAAAGCGAGCCCAAGTGTCTGGCTGCTGGGGTGATCAACTCTAAAAAGATTTTTTCTTGTGCAAAACCTTGTGCGATCAGCGCGTCCACAATGTGGTTCACTCGCAAGGAATCGCCATTCCGACAGGCATCAGTGAAGTCACTGAATTCAGGTAAGGCCACTGCATCGGCGCCTGAAACCTCCGGCGATGCCAACCGTTCGTTGTAGTGTTGGGAATTCAAAAGTCTGGGAATGAGTTGCTTCCCAATCACATCCTCAAGATACTCCTTGCACTCATCATTTGCGGATCCTTGAACACTCAATCTATGCAAGCTATTCAATTTAGTCATGCAAAATTCCTACGGGCTAATGAGCGTGCCTTCAAAGTGAAGGGTGATCGGGGTAGTTCTTCTCCAGCAAAATAGCATACCAATCCGCTTGCGTTCATTTTGCACACTTTTCAGACTGAACGCCACTGTCAATTACCCTTGGTTTTAAAGGGAAAATAATGAAAACGAAAGTAAGGGGTTGTGAGTATTTGGCGACGCCCTGTTCAGGCGCTGGCGTCGGCGTCGGCATCGTTTTCTGACAAAACTCCGAATCTTCTGAGCTTGACATACAGACTTTGACGCGAAAGTCCCAGCATTTCGGCTGCAGAAGCGCGGTTGTTGTGCGTTAATTCGAGGGCAGCCTCGATGCACATGCGTTCAATCGTATCGACGGTATCGCCCACGATGTCCTTGATGGGTCGGCGGCCCACCAACTGCGACAATTCAGCAAATGGATTGGGCACTGCCGGAGAGGTCTGCGCAGACGACTGCGAACGCCGATTTAAATCTCGCACGAACATCACAAAGAGGGGCTCTGGCTTGGCCAAATAAACGCCGGAGATCTCAACGGGCAGCGTCATGCCTGACAGCGTCCTTACTTCTGTGGCAAAGTTTCTTACGGGCTTTTGTTGTTTCAATGAGGTGTTAAGCACACCCCAATCCACTGCACCACGGATCAACCATCGTTCTAAGGACTGTCCCACCACTTGTGACGCCGCCGTCAAGCCCAGCAGCGCCATGCCTTCCTCATTCACACTTCTCACCGTGCCAGAAAGGTCTGTCAGGAGCCATCCGTCCGGGAAGTGCTCCATCGCTTCACTCAAAACCACGGAAGCGTCTATTTTCAGATGAGAGGCGGCGGAGGGCTCGCGCTGGGTCAGGCGAACCAAAAATTGCGCCCCACCTTCTTGCCTGAATACATTGGCCGATACCGTCATGGGCGAGGGGGCCCCCAGAATGGTGGCCGAACACATTTCAATTCTGCCGGTCGCGAGGGCGGTTTTGAGGAGGGATTGAACCTCGCCTTGACTTTCGGGCTTGAAGCACTCTCGGAAATCCCGACCCACCAGTCGTTTGCCAGCGTCTTTGAAAAGCGATTGGGCGCCTGCATTCGTTTCAATCAAACGGTATGAATGCGTATCCAATACCAACACAGCTTCGGGCGAGGTTTCGAACAGGACGCGGTAACGTGCTTCAATGTGCCTGAGCCTCAGAAAATCACGTTCCATAGACTGCTGAGTTTCAACCAGGCGCCGTTGTAGTTCTGCAAGGCGCTCCAGGTTTCGTCCTATGGCCAATAGTTTGTTGCCTTTTAGCGCAACAGTGATGTATTGGATCGCAGCCTCACCGCCAGAGGGCATCGGGTGATTGACGTGGCGCCAAAGTAGGTTTTGAGGTTCCGGTTGGATGACCAGTAAATCTTGAATTTTCCGCTTGCTTTCGGTGGTCACAATGTCTATCCACCGCTTACCGAGCCAGTTATGGCAACCCAAGGTCGCCATAGTGTCTTGTCCAGTTGACACGTCTTCGATGAAGCCTTTGTCGCTAATGACCAAACTCACATCAGAAACCGATCCTAACAGTTTGTTGAAGTTAACTTCATTAAGATCGGCAAAGTTCATCATTTTGTTGAATTTATCAAGGTAATTTATATTTAATGTAATTATATCATAATTTACGCGTCAATGTGTCATTTTTTTTAGACATATTGATGTCATAAACATTTATAAAATAATCTCATGGAGCGAGATTACGCCGCAAAAGAGCGGGGCGAAGCAGGTGCAGCTTGGGTGACAATTCGAACGGCATGGGCTGCGTCTTTATCCAGTAATGAAGTGCCTGTCCAATTCAGCGCGCCTGGCGATAGGCAAGCCATGGGTCCGCCCACATATATTTTTAAGTTGGGATTGACCGTTGCTTCTCGCAATTCACACACGGCCTGGGAGACGGCATCTAATTGGCGGTCTGTTGAAATCGAAAGCACAACAGCATCAAACCAATCAGACAGGAACATTCTCTTGAAATCTGCAATGTCTTGAGGGGTGGCAAGCATGACCCGCCAGCCACCTTGTCGGAAGAACTCGCTCAACATAAAAGCCCCCATCCCATGCTGAGAGCCAGGTTCTGTCATTAACAGCAGACTCAAACCATTGGATTCGACTCTCCCTTCGTCTAAGAATTCTGTGCTGAAATCGTGCAACGCGCGATGCAGGCGAGAAAAGGCTACGCTGCAGTTGGCAAAGTCCAACTCGTCTGAAGCCCAGAGTTCGCCGATCAGTCTTGCGGACGCTGTAAGCCCCTGGAGGTAAATATCCGCCAGGCAATGACCTTGTCGACGCCATTTCATCAAAATTTTGCGGGTCTCGTCCATGCTGTGGATGGCCGCTTGTGAAAGCAGTTTCACTTGGTCTTGATCGAGAGCGGTGGGCTTGACAAAGCTTGTGCCACCGACCAAGCGAGGGCTAGAGCCAAATTCGAGATTGAGCTTGGCGTCTTGTGACCCTGAAGCCCAATGTTTTTCTATTGAAGTATTCAAGTTTTCAAATTTAAACTGCGACATGGTGACCCCCATCTTTGAACAGACATTGACAGTTTCTTACAAGTTGAACTGACCTGCATCAGTGTAATCCCTAGTTAACACATATATTGTCAATTTTTATTGACACTTTCTTTTTTAAGCTTTAAAGTGCACTCAGTTGATTTGAAATGAAGGCACGCCATGCAGCAATCTCAGCCCCAGGTTTTGTACACGCCAGAGCAGCGCGCCAAGCGTGATGCTACGCGGTGGACCCTGGTGCAGGGTGTGTTGGCACCGGTTCAATTTTTGGTTTTTCTGGTCAGCCTGTATTTGGTGTTAATGAGCTTGAAAACTGGCGAAAACACCGATTGGGCATTGGCTTCAGTGGTGCTCAAGACCTTGGTGCTGTACGCCATCATGATCACTGGCTGTATTTGGGAAAAGGTTGTATTTGACAAGTACCTTTTCGCACATGCCTTCTTTTGGGAAGACGTTGTCAGCATGTTGGTTATGGCTTTGCACACCGCTTATTTGTGGGTTTGGTGGGAAGGCAGTTGGTCTGCAGGTGATCAACTGTTGTTGGCATTGACGGCGTACATCACCTACGGCATCAATGCAGCCCAATACATCAGAAAACTTCGCATGGCCCGGTTGCAAAAGCCACAGGACAGTCTGTCCAATTCGTCTGTTCAGGTGAGTGCATGAGCCAAGTCATCTCTATCCACAAAGAATCCAGCAAAGGCTGCACAGATGCCAGCCCGCTGGTAGAGCGTGGTCAACGCGAAGTATTTTGTGGTTTAACCGGCATCATTTGGTTGCATCGGAAAATTCAAGATGCATTTTTTCTGGTGGTCGGATCTCGTACTTGCGCCCACCTTATTCAGTCAGCAGCGGGTGTCATGATCTTTGCAGAACCCCGTTTCGGTACTGCCATCATCGATGAGCGAGACCTTGCAGGATTGGCCGATGCCAATGAAGAACTTGACCGTGTGGTCAATCAACTTTTGTCTCGTCGTCCGGAAATCAAGTTACTCTTTTTGGTGGGCTCTTGCCCGTCCGAAGTCATCAAACTGGATTTGTCACGCGCAGCATCTCGGCTCTCTGTTCAGCATTCACCCACCGTGCGTGTGTTGAATTATTCGGGCAGCGGTATTGAAACCACATTCACCCAGGGAGAGGACGCTTGTTTGGCATCCATGGTGCCAGTGATGCCATCGGCCCCAACCGATGCCGATCCAGAGCTGCTGATTGTGGGCACCTTGGCTGATGTGGTGGAAGACCAGTTTGTGCGCATCTTGAACCACATGGGCATTGAGCGGATTCGATTTTTTCCCCCGCGACATGCGCAACAGCAGGTGCCGATTGGCGCCAACACCCGTTTGTTATTGGCGCAACCCTTTTTAGGCGATACAGCACGTTTACTTCAAGCTCGTGGTGCCAGCTTGTTGCCTGCTCCATTCCCGCTCGGGATTGAGGGCACGACGGCTTGGTTGCAATCTGCTGCCCGTGCATTCGAGGTGTCAACAGAGCGATTTGAAGCCGCTGTGGCGGGACCTATGGCCAGAGCACAGACCGCATTGTCGAAAGCCAAGTTGCATTTAGAAGGTAAAAGCATCTTTTTCTTTCCTGACTCGCAACTTGAAATCCCTTTGGCGCGGTTTTTGTCCCGTGAAATGGGCATGAAATTGTTGGAGGTCGGCACGCCGTATTTGCACCGTCAGCACATGGCCATGGAGTTGGCCATGCTGCCAGAAGGCACCTTTTTGTCGGAAGGCCAGCACGTTGAAAATCAACTCGATCGGTGCCGCGCTTTTCATCCTGACATGGTGGTGTGCGGACTGGGCTTGGCCAACCCCTTGGAGTCTGAAGGCATGACCACCAAGTGGGCGATTGAGTTGGTGTTCACGCCGATCCAAGGCTATGACCAAGCGGGTGATTTGGCCGAACTTTTCACCCGACCGTTGGTGCGTCGCATGCGCCTGGCCGCTTAAAGGAACCCGCGCCATGCAACTCACACTCTGGACTTATGAAGGCCCCCCGCATGTGGGCGCGATGCGAATCGCTACGGCTATGGAAGATGTGCATTACGTGTTGCATGCGCCGCAGGGCGATACCTATGCAGACTTGTTGTTCACCATGATTGAGCGTTTGCCAAAGCGCCCACCCGTCACTTACACCACGTTTCAAGCGCGTGATTTAGGCGGTGATACCGCCGAGCTGTTCAAGACTGCTGCGCGCGAAGCCTTTGAGCGCTTCAAACCCAAAGCCATGTTGGTGGGCGCATCCTGCACAGCTGAATTGATTCAAGATGACCCAGGGGGCTTGTGCAAAGCCCTCAATTTACCCGTGCCAGTGGTGGCCTTGGAATTGCCTTCGTATCAGCGCAAAGAGAATTGGGGCGCATCGGAGACGTTTTACCAACTGGTTCGCAAATTGTCTTTGCCACTCAATCAAATTGAAAAGACACAAAGCAGCCAACCGCGTTGCAATATTTTAGGCCCTACCGCCTTGGGTTTTCGGCACCGTGATGACCTGACAGAAATTCGCAAGTTGCTCACAGACATGGGCGTCGAGATCAATGTAGTAGCGCCTTTGACTGCCACGCCTGCAGACTTGGTACGTTTGGCCGATGCGCAATTCAATGTGGTGCTTTATCCTGAAATCGCCAATTTAAGTGCGCAGTGGCTACAACGACAACATGGTCAAGCCTTTACCAAGACCATTCCGATTGGCACCAAAGCGACGCGTGACTTTGTTCGTGAAGTGGCGCAGTTGGCAGGGATTGACCCTGAAGCCGCATTGGTCAAAGCGGAATCGCGCGCTGCTTGGTACGCCCGCTCCGTAGATTCCACCTACCTCACCAACAAACGCGTGTTTGTGTTTGGCGATGCCACGCATGCAGTGGCCGCAGCCAAAGTGGCAGCGCAGGAAATGGGTTTTACCGTCGTTGGCATTGGCACATACAGCCGTGAGTTTGCCCGAGAGGTGCGTGATGCCGCCGCTCTGTATGGCGTTGACGCATTGATCAGTGACGACTATTTAGAAATTGAAGCCAGGATCACAGAGTTGAATCCAGAGTTGGTGCTTGGCACCCAAATGGAGCGGCACATTGCAAAACGCTTAGGGGTTCCTTGCGCCGTCATTTCGGCCCCCGTGCATGTGCAAGATTTTCCAGCCCGCTATTCGCCTCAGATGGGATTTGAAGGCGCTAATGTGCTGTTTGACACTTGGGTTCACCCCCTGATGATGGGCTTGGAAGAGCACCTTATTGGCATGTTTCGAGGTGACTCGGAATTTCACGAAAATGCCGCGCCTTCGCACTTGGGCGGTGGTGTGCATCAGCAATTGCCTCAGTTTGAAAGAGATATTCCCACCGTTGCACCTGCGCTGGAGGACGTGCCATCACAGCTTCAGGCAACGAGCCAAAGTGCGCCGAGCAACACGGTTGCAAGCTGGGATGCAGGTGCTGAAAAAGAACTTAAAAAAATACCATTTTTTGTTCGGGGAAAGGCCCGCCGAAACACCGAACGCTATGCGCTAGAACGCGGCGTCACGGTCATCACTACGGAGACACTTTATGAATCTAAAGCTTACTTCTCACAGTCCTAAGCTGACCACCCGTGACGTCACGCCCATCAAAATGGTGGTGGTCACCATGGACACGCACTTTGCGAGTTCGTTCAATCGCGCCAACGATCAATTGAGGCGAGATTTTCCAGGCCTGACTTGGAGCCTGCACGCGGCCTCTGAATACGCGGGTAACGATGCGCTCATTGCAAAATGCAAAGCCGACATTGCCTCAGCGGACATTGTGTTGTGCGGCATGCTGTTTCTTGAAGATCATTTTTTGCCGATCTTGGACGATTTGCGTGCACGTCGCATGAATTGCGATGCCATGGTTTGCATGGCCAGTGCCACAGAAGTGACCCAACTCACACGATTTGGTCAGTTTGACATGAGCAAGCCGGCCAGTGGCCCAATGGCATTGCTGAAAAAATTACGCGGTGGTGGCAAAGACAAGCCCGCCACAGGCGGTGCCGCACAAATGAAAATGTTGCGTCGCTTGCCCCAGTTGCTGCGCTTCATTCCTGGCACAGCCCAAGATGTACGTTCCTACTTCATCACTTTGCAATATTGGCTGGGTGGGTCTGACGACAATGTTTTGAACATGGTGCGCCACCTGATTGACCGTGGCGCTGACGGCCCGCGTAAATCGTTGCGTGGCAAGGTCAAGGTGGAGGCGCCGGTTGATTACCCTGAAGTGGGCGTTTACCACCCTCGCATGACAGGAAGGTACAGCGAAGATGTCAACGCATTGCCCTTGCCGGCGGGTATTGCCGTGAAAGGCACGGTGGGTGTTTTGTTGTTGCGCTCTTATTTGTTGTCGGGCAATGCGGGTCACTACGACGGTGTGATTTCAGCGCTTGAGGCCAAAGGTTTGCGGGTGATTCCTGCTTTTGCAGCCGGCTTGGATTCCCGTCCCGCCATTGATGCTTTTTTCATCAAGAATGGCCAAGTTTGTGTAGATGCTGTGGTGTCGCTCAGTGGTTTTTCACTGGTCGGTGGCCCTGCCTACAACGATGCCAAGGCGGCTGAAGAGGTGCTGGCCAAACTGGATGTGCCTTATGTCGCAGCACACCCTGTTGAATTTCAGACGCTGGACCAATGGGGGGGGTCAGACCGTGGCTTGCTGCCAGTTGAAAGCACCATCATGGTGGCCATTCCGGAACTTGATGGTTCGACCAGCCCCATTGTTTTTGGTGGACGTCCGGGCGCGGCCGGTGTGACATGCACAGGGTGTCACCATGCCTGCACTTTCGGGGAGAGCAGCAAGGCCCAAGACATGCACTCTTGCCCAGAGCGGGCCATCATGTTGGCCGCTCGCGTGAGCAAGATGGTGGTCTTGAAACGCAGCCAGCGCAAAGACCGCAACGTGGCCATTGTGCTGTTTAACTTTCCACCCAATGCTGGCAATATCGGCAGTGCCGCTTACCTGTCTGTTTTTGAGTCTTTGTGGCATACCCTCACCGCCATGAAGGCGCAAGGTTACCAAGTCGATGTGCCAACAA
>Ga0164295_10003487_pt1 | contig 12637 bp, 12 predicted proteins | sample GEODES006metaG_FD_111798 | JGI IMG/M metagenome (GOLD analysis project Ga0164295, IMG submission 111798) | Oligotrophic lake water microbial communities from Sparkling Lake, Wisconsin, USA - GEODES006 metaG | ecosystem: Environmental > Aquatic > Freshwater > Lake | place: USA: Sparkling Lake...
ATGAAAATGACGTGAAATTGTTTTATAAAATATTTATGAAATCATTAGTTGTACCAGAGGATATTAAAAAGTTTTCGGATATTAAATTGAAAGATTACATGAAAGGTAAATTTTGCCAAGGTGGAATCACACAAGAATTTACTAGTGATGGTTCTTTAAAAGACACAAAAAATAAATTATTTGTGGATTATGCATCTAATTTGCGTCAAATGATTGCTTCTGTGAATGAAAAGCAGCAACAATTATTAGAAACTATTAACAAGATGTTCGTTTATGTAAAAGACCCGGAAGACCCTACAAAAGAAGTTATTCGTGTAAATCCAGAATTGACCGAATCTCAGCTACAAGAATTGATTGCAGAAACGCAAAGCACCATAGTAGAGCTTTATTTGAAATGTGAGACAGATTTTGTCGAAGGTGTTAAATTGTATGAGGCAATAGTAGAGTCTCAAATATTGGAAACATCTCAGAGTCAAATACAAACATTAGAGTCTGAAGCAGAGAAGTTGTATAATCCAGTTAAAGTTCAAGAACCAGCAGCAGAGCCTGCACCACTTCTAGTAGAACATAAAGCCGAATAAATCGAAACACATTGCATTTTTATTTTCAGGAGTTGATGATATAAATGAGAAATTATCAGAATAAGTGTCATAGTCTGACAATTTTATATAAACACCATCATCTTCGCAATCATAATCATCAAATGGTTTTAATCTTGCAAACTCAAAATCATATTCATCCGTTGAACCAACCATTCGAATAAACCAGTATTCGAATAACGCATTTTTAGAAAGCCTTTTTTCGTTGTGGAATATCATTCTTATTATAAGACTAGGATGATTTCTTTAAGATACCTTTCATTTTGGTCAATTTTTTCTTAAATATTAAATTTTCATCTAATATTTAAGTATTAATTTGCACTAATTAATATTAGCGTAAATACTTATTGCTTGGTCTTTTGGGCAGCGGCTTGGGCGGCTTGGGCAGCTTGTTGAGCGGCTTGGGCAGCTTGGGCAGCTTGTTGGGCAGCTTGCTGGGTCTTTTGTTGGGCTTGGGACTTGGAAGCGGACTTGGCGGCCTTCATCGCCTTTTGGGCGGACTTGGAGGCAGTCTTGGTCTTAGCCAAAGCCTTCTTCAATTGCTTGGAAGCAGACTTGGTGGCGGCCTTGGCGGCGGCGGAAGCCTTACGCATTGTGCGTCCGCGGGAAGCGGATCGGGAACGAGAACGACGAGCAGAACGAGAACGGTGAGCCATTTATATATAATGCTTACAAAAAAAAATAAATTTGGTTAGTTATCAACAACTAAATTTATATTTCTAAATATATTTTTATTAAATTTATAATATATTTTTACCAAATAGTACTTGTCGAATGCCACCACATTTTATCTCCCTTTTTAACATTATACAAACTCCTAAATAATTCTATACGAGACAATGGAACATTTGTCCTATATTTATCCAACGGATGGGGATTTGTCTTAAGTTGCGCTTCAAACGCCTTTTTATAAACATGTTGTCTCTGTTGGAATGCAAAATACACAAAAAAGGCCTGAAATGACAGCGAAGCTATTGGCACTATATCGCTATTTTTCATCTGAAAATCCCTTAAGTATTCCTCGCATATTGCCAACCCCGATATGTCCGCCATATCTTCACCTATTCCTATTTCCGCATCAAACTCTATTTTATCATACGCAGCAAATACTTCATATTGCTTAATAATATCCTTTATAATCCTCTTGTACTTTATCTTATCTTCCTTTGTCCACCAATCGTGCAAATTTCCGTTATGGTCATATTTGCTTCCAGTTTCGTCTAAAGAATGTGACATCTCGTGCGTCAATGTGTATCCCACATGCGCTAAATTGTATTCTATACCTCGTTCATCCAAATCTATAAATGGCTTTTGCAAGTAAGCTAAAGGTATATAAATACTGTTCTCAGTGGGAGTGTAAAACGCATTCACAATGTAAGCCTGTTTACCTATTAACTTGAAAGTATTCCAATCAACTAATGGTATATCTATAACATCGCGTCCTTCCAATTCGACATATTTCTTCATCTTCCATAAACATTGTTTCTCTAAATTTCCCCACGCATCATCTGGGGTGTAATCCAACAAAGGGTCATAGCGCAACTCTTTGGGTTGTGATATTTCGAGTTTTAAATGGTCCAGTTTCAATAATGCATATTTCTTCGTTTTTGGAGACAACCATTTATTCCTACCAATTATTCTTTTATACACTGCAAGTAAATCGTGTCCCATATTTTCCACATATTGCACTTTGTTTACATCATAATTGCGTTTCACATATTCTTTTGTTAGAAGAGTATTGAAAGTTACTGTTAAAGCAATTACCGGATAAATGTCTCGTGGGACTAGATTTGGTTGTCCGTGTAAAAACTTGCCATTAAACTCAAAATATAAATTTCGCATTTTATCATCAAAACGAATCATCTGCTTTAAATATAAGAAAAACCAGAAACTCTTCCACTTTGGCGTTTTCCAGTTTTCTTTTAATAACTCGCTTATGCATAACAAATAATTCAAACTGTCGCAAATAAAGAAGTCTGGAGCCCGCTTATAACCCAAGAAATGAGAGAATTGTTCCCAGTCAAAACCATATTTATCTAATGCCTCTTCTCTCTTCACCACATTGTAAAAATCGGAAGAATCCTTTTTTATAGTATTGCAACCCATTGCTATTAATATTTCATATTCTACATCAAATACATCGTGAGGTTTAAGACCGTGATTTTTGCCCAGACAAGAATCAAATACTTCTTTTATGTAGTGCAAATACTTGTTTTTTACCCGTCTTCTATAATTTCTTTGTTCCGGTTTATCAGCTGGACTATCTTCCAAATATAACAGATAATCGTAGAGGCCTAATTGAGGAAACGAAATATAGTTGCGAAAAATAGTCGAATCTTTTTCATCCGGCATCACTTTCCAATTAATGGGGCACGCCCAATTGACAACCTCATTCTTGTTAATGTTTGCCATATATTCCCAAACATTGTCTCTCGCAACATAATAATCATAGTCTTTTATCATCTTGGTAATATGCATTTTCAATGGGTTGGGGTCTAATCTTAACATAGAAGTATAAACATTATTCAATAACTTTGCTTCTCTCGTATGATGCGTTTTTATATAGTCTTTAACTATATCAATTAATTCGTGATATACCCTGTCTTGTAGAATGCGGAAATCATCTATCTGAACATAATAAATTTCTTCGTTTTTTTTGCTATCATTATCCATTTCTTGTCGTGTATTTTTTAACCATCTGTAATTAATATAAGTATAGAAGTCATCATTGGGCAATATTTTTGAAGGTGTAAATGGAGTTTTGAAGCGCTTTACTAATTCCTTTTCCACACTTGCCATTTTTTTGGCGCTTTGATAAACCGGCGTTTTTTCCAACGCATCTTCAAAACTTGGTAGAACGCGCACAGCTAAACTTTTGCATTTTTCTCTCAATTTCTCTATTTTGTCTTTATCATTTTTAGTTTGCTTCTGCCTTTTTGTTTTATTATGATGTTGTCTTAATCTTCTTGTTTTTTGTAAACTCTTTAAATGCCTCATATATTATAGTATTATTATAATCAGATATTTTATTTTTCGATGCAAACTTTGCTAGCTATATTACGAATAATTTTCTTGATTCCATCTTCATTGTCCGGTGTTATTGCGGTAGTTACTTGATTTGCAATTCGCATATACTGGTCATTTTTCTTGGTTGTACAATCTAACGCCTGCGGATTGGCCTCCGCCCAAATGGGAATATATTTGAAATTTTTATGAGCAATCATTGCGATGGCGTGTTTCACTTGTTTCTTATTTTCATCTTTGTCCCAGACATTATTGTCTTTGATGTACAGAGTCTCGCGTTTGATATCGCTGCAATGCATTGGTCGCACGGTTTCATCGAGGTCTTTAAGCCCTTTTATAAATATATTAGATATGCCTTGAATGTAGCCCAATTTTCCAATGTCTTCAAAATCATCATCTTCAATCTGTATGGAATCGATGAAATCGCTCATATTCATAGCATTCTTGCACTTCTCATTCAAGAATAGATTCAGATTGAATTGCTTATTATTGTTATTTGAATTGGATGTATTATTGATTATGTTGGTAGGTTTGGTAGCCAATTCCATCATCTTGTTACTCTGATCGATTATCAATTCTTTGAACTCCTTATTTTCAAAAATGAGTTGCTGGTTTTGTATCATCAACTGCTTTATGAGGTCGTTTTTTGTTAATTCTTCGTTTTTATACACACATTTTTTGCGATGCTTGAACAAACTCTGACGATGTTGGAAGATTTTTCCGCAGTTGCACAACAAATCCTCATTGGAATAGGTAAGGGTGACTTTTTGAGAATTTTTGTCAGCCATTTGTAAGTCGGCGTGCTTTTTGGTCTTAAGATGTTTTTCATAATCTACCTTTCGTGATGATTTATAGTCACAAGTTTCGCAGAAAAATATTGGGTGATTTTTTACGACAAAATTGTCAGCCATCGTCAGCCTTTCTAAAGAATGGGATAATTTTTTTAAATGCTTTTTTGCAAAAATGGAAAAATTTATGCTCACACTTTTTTTAGAAGAAAAATGAAAATAAGAGCATTATGCTCTGGGAGTGATTTTCCCTCACTTTTTGCACAAAAGTATTTCCCCTTTTGAAAATTGGACAAAAAAAATGTCCAAAAACGAAAACCCAAAATACTTTTCAGCAAAAAGTGATGCCTTACCTCCCTTCCTTCCATTCTGCTAGGAGAATGTAAAAGAGAATGAAAATGTCACACGATATATGCTCTAGACACTATCGAAAACATCTTCCAGAGAATTCAACAAATCGTCCCCATAGACCAAGGTGCCTTGAGGCTTGTAGGAGTTGATTGGGGTGTATTTCTTCTTTTGAGCCGCCGATGTAGAGGAACTGGAGGAATCGCCCATTTTGAACATGGCTTCGTCGAGGTTCTTAGGTTCCAAGGTAAGATTTTTCGAGTTGCCTGCATTTACATCTTCTTTCCCTAAAGGACGCCCATATTCGTCCACTACTAGACCGGTTTTCTTCTTCAATTCCGTCCTTACATATGAAGGGACCCAATTTTTCCAACAAATGAATAAAGTATTTGGATGGATGTAGCGGACAATAAATCCATTGTCTTTGAGCTTGTCCATAATATACGCGATGCAAGCGCCTTGGTCGTATTTGGGAACGCCGAGAATCACTTCAGGTACGACATACCAGCAGAATTGTTCGTCGATTTTTTGGCGAGCGGTTGTCTTAATGCGAACATGAATGCGATTAAGAATTTTATTATAAAGGTCGAGCTTGCTCAAATCATATTGTTTCTTTCTCTCGTATAATTCATCTATATTGAGTTTTTCGGAAAAATCCGTAACATTCTCCAAAGTAAATATGCTGCTCATTGGTTGCCCTTATTGATAGCTTCTAAAAAAAATTATTTAAAAAAACTAGCGATAAAAAATAGAAAATAATCAAAAACTGGTTTAAAACTATAATTAAATAACTAATATATTTGTAAAATGACTATTAAGCACTTGGTAATACCCGGTGGTGGACCTATGGGCATTCAAGCAATAGGTGCTCTTCAGCACTTGGAAAAAAGCGGGTTTTGGAATATTAATGACATTAAAACCATTTATGCTACTTCCGTTGGCGCAATTATTGCATTATTGTTTTCTCTTAAATTCGAGTGGGATGCTATCAATGATTATATTATTTTAAGACCGTGGCAAGATGCGTATAATGTAAATATATCGCAAATCTTTGAATCTTATTCAAAAAAGGGGGTATTTGACAAGTCAGCAATTGAAATATTTTATAAACCTTTCTTTGAAGCCAGAGATTTGCCTCTTGCAATCACTATGAAAGAGTTTTATGAGTATTCTGGCATTGAATTGCACTTCTTTTCTCTCGAACTAAACTCTTTTGAACTATGTGATATTAACTATAAAACATTTCCGGACATTCCAGTATTGCAATCAGTTCATATGTCGTGCGCAATACCAATGGTAATAAGTCCAGTCTGTTTTGACGACAAATGTTTTGTAGATGGTGGTATTCTCAACAATTATCCCATCAAGTATTGCGTTGAAAATGAAAAAAATGTGGAAGAGATTTTTGGAATACAAAATGTCTATGAGAAAAAGGAAAATAACATTGTAAAAAATGAATCCACAATGTTAGATTATGTTATACACTTTGTAAGTCGACTTGTTAATTTTGCGAGCGACCAAATCACTAGTGAGATTGTTATTCCTTACGAATTAAAATACGACGCATATCTTATGAGTCTTGACAATATGAAAGAAGCATTACACTCCGGTGAAGTTAGAAAGGGATTAATTGACAAAGGTATTGCAGCCGCCGAGGAATTTCTCTCCAAGTTGAAAGACTCGAATAAAAAAACTATAGAAAATACAGAGGAAGAATCAGAAGTTGTACAAGAAAATTAAATGGCAGTATTAATAAATTGTTCTAGATTTGCTTTGGTAACCTTTGCGTCAAATTCAATTACTTGTCCATTTTTAATTAACTTGATTGTTGGAAATCCTTCAATTTTATATTGATCCATTAACTTTGTTATATTTGGTGATTCATTAGTGCAGTCAATGTCTGTAAATATAATTTTATATCCATTTACTGTTTTTCCCTTGTACTCATTCTTAACTTCTTCCCATTCCGGGGCAGCGCGCTTACATATGGGACACCAGTTTGCAGTGAATAGTAGCAGCTCAGCTTCATCGCTGGATACTCCATCAACGGGAATATGTTCGCTGTTTGCCTTGTAACCAACATTGTATTTTTTTGATAAGAATCTGTAACCATAATACAATATAAGACCAATAATAGAAATAATAAGAATAATTAGACCTATTCTTATATAGATAGACTCTGGCATTTTGAAATTATTAAATAAACTTCCGCCCGTCAATGAAGAAGACGCGGCTTGGCTTAAAAAACTTTTTGACAACCGAGATGACATTTATATATATGTGAAAGAATATATTGCTTTAATCAAACGAAATAAAGATAAAATAATATAAACTATATAAAGGCGAATGTTGTTCATAAAACTAGATGGCTCATTGGTTGAAATAAAAAGACTTGATTTCAAAAATGATTTGATATATTATCAGAAAATTATGGATTTAATCGTGGAAAAACCAATAGAAAAAAAGACGGCAAATGTGCTAAATTCGTTAAATTGTGCCAAAGTGGAAAAAAATAATAAAGGAGACGATGAATTTATTAGTGCTAAGATAGGAAACATAGATAGAATTCTGCAAAAGTTGTAAGTAAGCAGAAGTCAATCGCGGATAAGCATTTTCATCGAAGCATTCTCTGGTTTCAATGCCTCAACAATAGTATTGTGAAAAGCTTTGTGGTCTATTTTATCTCCACATGTAAATAAGTCAATGAATAGACTATTGTGTTCTGGATATGTGTGAACACTGCAGTGACTTTCAGAAAGCAAAAAAACAAAGGTTATACCGCCGTTGGAGAAAATGTGTTCATTGTAATTCAATATGGTAGCGCCAGATTTCCGAATAGCGTCTCCAAATAGCGAAACAAGAGTAGAGTTTTCAATTAGTTTACAATCTTTGAAACTAGCAATATAATGCGAACCCTCGAACTTGTATTCACACATTGCAATATATATAATTATTATTATGATATTTTTATGTAGTTTCATATATTTTTATCTTTATTTCGTTTGATTAAAGCAGCATATTTTTCACAATAGAAAAAAAGAGTAGTAGAATAAAGAAGGAGAATATGTAACCACATAGAATATTTGTTTTTAATGGTGACCATTCGCCTTTGAATAAATAAATATTGCTTGTTTTAGATAGGTTTTCAGTGTTTGTATAATTCTGATATAAGGCATATGCTAAAATAAGTATAGCTGCGAATTTTCCAAAGAGGGATGCAATAAAAAACTTATTGAGTGGGCTAATAACAAAGAGCAGAATTAGAATAATAGAAACAGTAGTACAAATGCATACATTTTTGGAATTATTTGAATAAACGGAGAACGAATCCATTTTGTATTTATATAAAGGTGGGTTTTTATTTCTATGGAATATATATGAAGAAATCACAAACGCGTAAAATAAATATAAGTAGCCAAAAAACAAAAACAAGAAAAAATAAGAAGCTCGTCTATTCGAAAGATGAATATAATAGCGGGGATGGTATGTTAACGACGGTTTGGGGGCCACCAATGTGGCATTTTTTGCACACGATGAGTTTCAATTATCCTGTGAATCCGACGGAAGAGGATAAACACAATTATCGCAATTTCATAATCAGTTTGCAGAAAGTGTTGCCGTGCAAATATTGCAGGATGAATCTGACGACAAATTTGAAGCAGTTGCCTTTGACAATGGCAGATATGAAGGACCGAGATAGCTTTTCGAGATATGTGTATAATTTGCACGAGTTGGTGAATAAGATGTTGAATAAAAAGTCGAATTTGAAATTTTGTGATGTGAGAGAAAGATATGAACACTTTAGGGCGCGATGCACGGATGATAAACCGAAGCTATTTAAATTTAAGAAAATAGAGAAGCCGAAGGAGAAAGGTTGCACGGAGCCATTGTACGGGAAAAAGTCAAAATGTGTCTTGAAAATAGTTCCGCAAGATGAGAAGGAGAAGACATTCCAGATGGATAAGAAATGCATAAAGACACGATAATAAACTTAAAACAAAACAAAAGATTTAATTTTAAAAATTAAATCTTATTATATTTATATTGATATGTCAACAGAAGAACCAATAACAGAAGTACCAATAACAAAAAAACCATTAACAGAAGAAGAAAGTAAAAGAATGCTAGCGGAAATTTTTGAATTTGATGATTCTGGTAAATTTAAAGATGTTCCTACATCAAATTTATCAGATTGTGGAGGTGATTTTAATATTGAAGAAAATCCAACATTGAATAGATTAATTGAGCAACTCGAGAATTCTTCAGCACGCATTGGGTTTGCTTTATCTGTAATTTTACTTTCAATTGAAGAAGTCGCCAGAATGATTATTCAAGAAAAAACAGAATATATGTCAATTATGGATTTAGAATCTCAAGACACTGATAGTATGACACGCGTAGCCCAAATAAAAATGAATATTAGTTTGTACTATTTATTTATAAGTGAAGGATTTAATAAACTTCAATTATTGGTATCTTCAAGAACTAGAATAGATTATTTTTACGATAAATTTACACTTGTATTAAATGGACTTAGTGAACATTTTCCTGGTTGTGGAGAGGAAACAATGAGTGCATTACTAGAAAAGTTACCGCGTTTTGAATCTTCTATAGACTCTGAGCAACTAGGTGGTCAAGGAAAAAAATTGCGAGAACTTTTCTTGGCATTTATTGTTGCGCTATCTTTATTAGTATTTAGTACAACAACTGAAATGGATGCCGTGTCAAATGGAAAAAATATAGTTAGAACAACGCAACACAATTTTTCTAGTTCTTCTGAAAAAATATCATATGAAACCCCTGATATAAATGCATTAGTGGGCGAATTTGACAATGCAGTTGCCATCGCAAATGCGAGTGTTGCATTTTCTGCGTATGCAAATATGGATAAAGCATTAGAACAAATTATGGAGGTTGAAGTAACCGGAGCAATAAAAAATAGTTCTGATCCAAACATAAAAGGAATATATGGAAAAACTGGCGATTTAAGAACGGCTGTAGTAAAAATAATGCAGGCAGATAAAGATAGCAGAGCAGTCGTTGGCGCAGAATATGGTCTAACCAGTATTGATGTTGCAAACATTGTGCAACTTAGTAATGTAGTAAGCAATGATGGTCGCGAAATTTTTGTTGAATCTGTAAATGAAATAAATAAACTTTCAAAAAAAGCTTTTGAGGAAACTGATAAGTTACTAACAACCATAACTTTAACTCTTAAGGATATGATAACAAGTCTTTCATATTTAGATGTATCAAAAGAAAAGGACCAAGAGATTCTTTTTAAAATAAATGAAGCTATAGAAAAATTTTTAATAGAAAATGGTGTGGGATTAGGGCCTACACAAGCATTAGCCCCAGGTACTTTAGCAGCGGCTCCGAGTGGTTTGTCGAGTGAAGTATCATTAACAACTGTTGAAACTTCAACAGTAGCTCCCACTAGCACTGTTTTAACTGGATTTGCAAAAGCTTATGAATACACCAAGGCTATAATTGGAAAAGATGCTGCAAAAGCTATAGCTGATGTAGTTGCTACTCCTGAATTAAAAAGTGAAGTAAGGGGAAACGCCGAAGTTCGCGCGCAAAATAAAGAAAAAGTTAAACAAGCAGAATCAAATCGTGTTAAATTGACAGAAAAGGCATCAAAAGCCCAACACGATATAGCTTCTAGATTAACTATATTAGCGGCAATGGGAAGATTTGAAGCGATGCCTGTTCAATTTTCGTACAATAGCGAAAGAAATGAGGTTACAGTTAATGTAACAGGAAATTATAGAGGTGATGTTTTATCCTTTTTTAAAGACAATACAGTGGGTCCGCTTTTATATAAAGCTAGACAAGATGCTTCAGCCGATAAAAAAAATTATTGGTCACAACTTACCGAAAACCAAAGAGAATTTTTTAAACTAGCTCAATCATTAGAAGAAAGATTGGTAATTGGTGGCGAGGCGCTATCTATGTTAAATAATGCTGTTTTTGCAACTGCGCAAAAAACAGATAATACCGCATCATTACTTGACATTACAGGAAGAAAAATGCGCGAAGCGGTAGAATTGTTGCTATTAGCACAAAAAGAGTTGCCTCTTACAGAACTTAAAGAGCAAGCATTGTTAAAAATTGACAAAGAAGACGCAGAAAGAGCAGAAAAAGCTGCAAATCAATATTGGGAGGGAATTAATTCTAAAATAAGTAGTAATATGAGAGGCTCATTAGGAGCAGTTAGAGCTGTAACAAAGGAGGGATGGTATGGAATCGCTGCAGGGTTTTTGGGCGCTTTGGCTGGAATAAGTGAAGCAACTCAAGATTCATACATAGAATATCCAACTATTACTATTGTTGCTACGGGTTTTTGTGGGTCGCTCGTATTTTTTCTAATGAGTTTGGCAACTGAAATGATGGGAATTAATTCGCTTATTAGAACTACTATAAAGGTTGGTTCAAGCATAGTAACATCAACACCAATGGCAATAATATTAGGTAGTCTTGTATCTCTTCAAGTTTATCAAGAATTTGCAGCGCGTTTACCTGAATTATTGGGAGGGCCCGCTGTTCCAGGACTTACATGCCAAGAAATGTTTTTTAATAACCTTATTTTATATTTATTTAAAATTTCAAATATTGCGGGTTGTAATGACGGAATTTGCATTTCACCTCCTGGAAAAACTGAAATAATTTTTATGTTTGGTGGGTTTATTGCAATTGTAAGTTGGGGTATAACAAAAACTTATAAGCTTGTTAGAGGGACACCCGCAGTTGAAGCGCCCGCTACTCTGCCTGTTGCACCACAACCACAAGGAAGAAGACGAAGAGGAGGCGGTCAAAAAGGAGGAGAGTGCAAAGGACCTTATAGAAATATTTTATTTAATGGTAAACCAAATCAACCAAGTAGTTCACCTATGGATATGGGCGCCCCTCCGTTAGACCCATCCAAAGTTCCTCTTCCTCCTGATGATGAAGATTGGGGCGGAAGCGTAAAACCCCATAGAACCAAGCATTTTACTAATAAAAACAGAAAAATGAATAAAACAAAGAAACCCAAGAGCACTTTAAATAAAAACAAGAAACCCAAATACAATTCTTCAAGGAATAAGAACAAAAAGAATAGAAATACTAGTACCAGAAAACACAAGCGCACTATTCGACGCAAGTAAACTAGCAAGCCAATTTATAATTAAATTTATTAATTCAATTATAAATTTTTACATTCCAAAAGTACTAAAATCACTCAAAACTGGGACGGGCAAGTAAGTATTGTTTATTGCATTGTAGTTAGGCACTTTCTTGCATTCAAAGCTTGGCTCGGGGCACCTAGCGCACGCTGGGCAAGGAGGGCATTTTTCTTCACGAGGGCAAGCTGAGCTTGTAGGGCAAGCGGGGCAGACAGGAGGAACCACCTCTGATTTCAAGATGTACAAATCTTCTTGTCCAGGAGGAATCATATTGCGAGGAATGCCTGGAGGCAACGAGTTCGAGTAATCGTAACCCGAGTCACCAATAACAGTGTTACCATTAGGTCCACTTACATAACCCACAGAATTGCCGTAAGGCCCTGTTGCATAGCCAGCGCTTCCACCATTGGGTCCAGAATAATAAGCAGCAGAAGTAGAAGTGCTAGGATACATTCCTCCTTGGTTAATAGTGGAATCCACTGGTTGCGAAGTAGGAGTGTTTACATAAGGATTGGTAACAGTGTAATCAATGGATTGACCGTTGGGATAGCTAATGCGAATCAAATAGTTGCCGTCGCTTCCAGTAACTACTTGCGCCTTGCCTCCATAAGGACCATAAAAGGTTTGCGCTTGAATGGTCGAACTAGAACTAGATGAAGAGCTAGAGGAAGACGAAGAACCAGAAGAAGAAGAAGAACCAGAAGAAGACGAA
>Ga0164295_10003491_pt1 | contig 12633 bp, 9 predicted proteins | sample GEODES006metaG_FD_111798 | JGI IMG/M metagenome (GOLD analysis project Ga0164295, IMG submission 111798) | Oligotrophic lake water microbial communities from Sparkling Lake, Wisconsin, USA - GEODES006 metaG | ecosystem: Environmental > Aquatic > Freshwater > Lake | place: USA: Sparkling Lake...
AAAGACTAATTTTTGTACCACACAATTTCAGGTATATCCGTCGGTTTTTAAAATTGAACGGATACCTGAAAGTGGATGGTATTTTAGCTGACTTAGGTGTTTCTTCTTATCAGTTTGATACCGAATCAAGGGGCTTTAGTTTTCGTATGGATGGTTTACTCGATATGAGAATGAATCCATCCACTGGAAAATCAGCCGCTGATATTTTGAATACCTACACTGAAGAGCAGTTAGTTCTTTTGTTGAGTGAATGGGGGGAGGTTAGAAATGCAAAATCTTTAGCAAGTGCATTGATTGAAGCCAGAAAGTTGAATCCTTTTAAGGATATTCAAGGTTTCTTGAATGTCGTTAATCCATGGGTTAGGGGGGAGAGACCAAGATATTTGGCTCAGGTTTTTCAGGCTTTAAGAATTGAGGTGAATGAGGAAATGCTGGTTTTGGCAGATTTTTTAAAGCAATCGGTTGATCTTTTAAATGATAATGGATTATTAGTTGTTATCTCTTATCATTCCTTAGAAGACCGTATGGCTAAGAATACCTTGCGATTTGGAAACCCTGAGGGGACCCTGCAGCAAGATTTTTTTGGAAATATTTATCGTCCTTTCAATATATTAACAAAAAAGGCAATTACGCCCGATGCTGAGGAAATCAAAAATAATTCCAGAGCTAGGAGTGCCAAGTTAAGAGTAGGCCGAAAACTCCCTGTTTGATAGTTTTGTCCTGAAATGCAGATTGGGCATCTGTAGGCTTTGAGAAAACATTTTTTATGACACGTAATAAGGGGTTGCGAAAGGTTTTATTGTTGGAGTTTCTCGGTTCTGATGAAATATTTAATAAGTTGCTTTATATATTATTTATAGGCTTCCTGGCCATGATTTATATAGCTAATTCTCATTTTTCGGAAAAAAGAATAAGAGAAATTCAAGTCCTCCAAGATGATATCAAAGAACTTCGGTGGGAGTATATGACGCTTGCATCGGAGAATAGGGTCAAAGCTCAACGTTCCCAAATGGCGGATAGGTTCGCTATCTTAGGCTTAAAACCTTTCGAACGCAGTCCCTTTAAACTGGTTGTTAATCCCAAAAAATCCTATTGAGCGATGGAAATCAGAAATGAAGTGCTTTCTAGGATGTATTTTTTGTTGTTTGGACTAGTTCTTCCTTTCGCTTGTCTCGTTGCTTTCAAAACCTATTCTGTCGCTATCAAAGATGGCCAAAAATGGAGAGATAAGGGCGCAGCACAGAATATTAAACTGAAAAATCTGGAGGCTCACCGTGGTAATATTTTAACTTCCGATGGGTCACTCCTGGCTACTTCCATTCCTTATTTTGACGTATATTTCGATGCAGTAGCTCCAGGAGATATTGATTTTAAGGAGAAAATAGACTCCTTGGCTTTCGTGCTTCACCATTCTCTGGGCTGGGATAAAAGCCCCTCACAAATTAGTACTCAGCTAAAAAACCTCAGGAAAAGTGAAAAAAACAGGAGATTTCTAATTAAAAAGAAAATTACCTATACCGAACTTAATAAAATAAAAAACTTTCCTCTTTTCTATTACGGCCAATTCAAAGGTGGTCTCATCATTGAGCAGTCCAGTAAAAGAAGAATGCCTTTCAATTTGTTAGCCCAAAGAACTATTGGATACATGAGAGAGGGGGCTAAACCAGTTGGCATTGAAGGGTCATTTAATAATACGCTGAAAGGCGCCCCCGGGCAACAGTATATGCTCAGAGTGAGTAGAAGAAATGATATCTGGTTGCCTTTGGAAGATCTCAATAGTATCAATCCTAAAGATGGAAGCGATGTGGTTACCACACTGGATATAAATTTTCAGGAGTTAACAGAAAATTCTTTGCTTAAAGCAATGAAATATCACGAGGCCGAATGGGGTACGGCCGTAGTTATGGAAGTTAAAACAGGTGAGATTAAAGCTATTGCCAATTTGGGCAGATTTCAAGGCGAATACACAGAGGGGTTCAATTATGCCATTGGTATGTCCGTCGAACCTGGTTCCACCTTCAAGGCCGCAACCATGCTGGCTATCCTTGAAAATACAGATATTGATCTGAATGAGGAAGTTCAAATTTCTAAAGGTGTGGCTAATTTCTATGGAGATAAAATGCTGGATGTGGCTGATGAAAGTAAATCCTTAGAATCTATTTCAGTGAGTAGGGCTTTTGAAATTTCTTCAAATGTAGGGTTGGCCAGAACCCTGAGCCGTTACTTCTCCGGCTCCTCAGAGGAAAGTGAGAAATTATCAGCTGCTCAATTTTTGAAAACATTGGAGCAGTTTAATCTACATAATACCTCGCAAAAAGATATTGAAGGGGAGGCTTTACCCTATTTTAAAAAAGCTTACAGTAGTGAAGATAATTGGAGTGGTACGACACTTCCCTGGATGGCTATTGGATATGAATTAAGTCTGACACCGTTGCAACTCCTTAATTTTTATAATGCTATCGCAAATGATGGCAAATTAATGCGTCCCTTCCTAGTCAAAGGTGTGCAACATGATGGTGCCTGGATTCAGGAGTTTACTCCCGATGTAATGAAAAAGAAGATTGCCAGTACTGAGTCTATTGCTAAACTTAAAGAATTACTCCGTAATGTGGTCGTTCGTGGAACAGCAAGCAAGCTCAGTACTTCCCAGTATTCTTTCGCAGGGAAAACAGGTACGGCGCAAACAAATTATCAAAGACTTTCTTCCAATGAACAACATAAAGGGGGCTACAGAGCTTCCTTTGTTGGCTATTTTCCCGCCGATAATCCTAAGTATTCTTGTGTCGTAGTCATTCATAATCCTTTAAAAAATGGATATTATGGAAGCGATGTGGCAGGTCCTGTTTTTCGCGAAATAGCCGATAAAATTTATTTTTCATCCATCGATCTTCATCCTCCCGTTAATTCAAAAGTGAAACCTATCCTGGCCCAACTCGATTTACCTGGTTTCGATTTTGGTAATTCAAAGGACATGAAATATTTACTCTCCTTTTTAGATCTTCCCTTTGAAGGTCTCTTCGACGCAAACTGGACGGTGTTAAAGGGAAATGAAAATCATCTAGATGTAAAAAAACCAAATATTCAACAGCATAAAGTTCCTTCTGTATTAGGCGCTGGATTAAAAGATGCGATCTATTTATTGGAAAATAAGGGGTTAAAGGTGTCTATCGAAGGGGTAGGAAAGGTGGTTCACCAATCGGTGCAACCTGGAACGAAAACAAATGGTCAAACGATTCACCTGATGCTACGATGAAAGAGTTAAAGAATATATTGATCTCCCTGCCTCATCACATTCAAAGTGGCTATGCAAATATCTCTGTTACAGATATAACAGCCGATTCACGTCGTGTGGTTGCAGGGTCTGTTTTCGTTGCTATAAAAGGCGTTCAAACCAATGGTCATCAATATATTCAAAATGCAGTCTCTCAAGGTGCAACCTGTATTGTTTGTGAATATTGTGACCTTGACATTCCCGATGATATATGTGTCGTGATAGTGGAAAATGCAGGCTACTCCTTTGGATGGTTAATGTCTGCATGGTATGATTATCCAACCCGTGAGCTCAATGTCGTTGGTGTTACTGGTACAAACGGCAAAACAACCACAGCAACTTTGCTTTTTGATCTGTTTACCTCTTTAGGCTATACTTGCGGATTAATTTCAACGATTGAGATTAAAATAGCCAATAAGGTTATTCCAGCTACGCATACCACGCCTGATGCCGCTCAATTACAAGGTCTTTTTTCTGAAATGCTTGAACTGGGTTGTCAGTATGTTTTTATGGAGGTAAGTTCCCATGCCATTCATCAACACAGAATTGCAGGTGTTCAATTCAAGGGGGCTATTTTCACTAATATTACCCATGATCATTTAGATTATCATGGAACTTTTGATCATTATTTAAAAGCTAAAAAGCAGTTTTTTGATGATCTGCCAAAGGATGCCTTCGCTTTAGTGAATATTGATGACAAAAGGGGAATGGTTATGGTTCAAAATACTAAAGCCGATATTCATACCTATGCTTTAAAAAGAATGGCTGCTTTTAAAACTCGCCTAATAACGAATGGTTTGGAGGGTTTGCATATAGAAATAAACGGTAAAGAGATGTTTACCAGACTTATGGGTGAATTTAATGCCTATAATTTAACGGCCGTTTATGCTACCGCTTCTCTGCTTGGTGTGGAAGATACCTTACTTAGAACTAAGCTGAGCGGTTTAACTGCCGCTGCCGGAAGATTCGATTATTTTAAGGTTCCTCAGACTAACGTAATGGCGATTGTCGATTATGCCCATACACCTGATGCCTTGCTTAAAGTCTTAGAAACGATTCATAAAATGAAACCACGTAACGTAAATGTGCTTACCGTTATTGGTTGTGGAGGTGACAGAGATCGCGAAAAAAGGCCCGAAATGGCAAAAGTTGCTGCTGATTGGAGCCATTTAATAATATTAACTTCAGATAATCCCAGAACAGAGGAACCGGTGGCCATTATAAATGAAATGGCTGCCGGACTTTCCTCAGAACAATTAAAAAATACGCTGCAAATAACGGATCGAAGGGAAGCTATTCGAACCGCTTGTCATTTAGTTAAAAATGGAGATATTCTGCTAGTGGCTGGAAAAGGGCATGAACCGTACCAGGAAATAGCGGGCGTTAGATATCCTTTCGATGACAAGGCAGTCCTTCGCGAAACCTTATTGGATGATTTTAAAGACTTAAATAATTAATATACCATGTTAATTGACCTTTTCGAATGGCTGAATCGTTATAGTGGACACTTTCCAGGGGCAGGTCTTTTCCAATATATTACCTTCCGTGCTGGACTTGCGGTCATTTTTTCATTGCTAATCTCCCTTGTTTTCGGTGGCGCAATTATTAATTATTTACGGAAATTGCAAATTGGTGAGTCTATTCGCGACCTGGGGTTACAAGGTCAAATTCAAAAACAAGGCACACCTACCATGGGCGGAATTATTATCATTCTAGCCATTTTAATTCCTACTTTGTTGGTTAGCCGACTTAATAATATTTATATTATTATGATGATCATTGCAACCACCTGGATGGGCGTCATTGGCTTTATAGATGATTATATCAAAGTCTTTAAAAAAGATAAAAAAGGGTTAAAGGGTAAATTTAAAATTGCCGGACAAATTGGCCTGGGTCTTATTATTGCGCTCATGATGTTGGGAAGCGACGAAATTGTAGTTCGTATGGACACGGAAGATGCTGTATTATTGGGACTGAATGATAAGGATAGAGTAGGTGATTTTATTTATATACAGACTAATCAGGGGATTTCAGAAAAAGCGGATTATAAAACAACCCTTACGAATATCCCTTTTGTGAAGGGTAATCAACTTAATTATGCCGCCTTTATTCCAGTAAAAGCGCAGGCAAATAAATATTGGATTTGGTTGATTTTTATTCCCGTGGTTATTTTCATTGTCACTGGTGTGTCTAATGCTGCTAATTTAACCGATGGTTTAGATGGTCTGGCTACAGGCGTTTCCGGAATTATTGCCATGACCTTAGGCATTTTCGCTTATGTTTCTGGTAATGCTATTGCCGCCAATTATCTCAATATCCTTCATCTTCCAGGATCAGGGGAACTTCTCATTTTTACGGGTGCGCTCCTCGGGGCTTGTCTTGGTTTCCTTTGGTATAATAGTTTTCCGGCTCAAATATTTATGGGCGATACAGGGAGTTTGACTTTGGGTGGAATCATAGGTGCTTTAGCTATCATTTTACGTAAGGAATTGATATTACCTGTTTTATGCGGCGTTTTTGTTATTGAAAGTCTATCAGTGATTATTCAGGTCGCTTATTTTAAATATACGAAAAAGAAATATGGAGAGGGAAAACGCATTTTTTTAATGTCTCCCATTCATCATCATTTCCAGAAAAAAGGAATTCATGAGGTGAAAATTGTTACTCGTTTTTGGTTGGTAGGTGTCTTATTGGCCGTGTTTACCCTCATAACCCTAAAAATAAGGTAGCGATGATTCAAGGAAAGCGATTACTCATTTTAGGGGGTGGAGAAAGTGGTGTTGGTGCGGCCATTCTTGGGAAAAAACAAGGATGGGAAGTCTTTTTATCCGAAAAGGGTGCTATCTCCGACCATTACCTTCAAGTGTTAAAGCAAAATGATATTCCCTTCGAAATGGGTTCTCATAACTTATTGCGCCTAATGACCGCTGACATCGTGGTAAAAAGTCCGGGAATACCCGATCATGTTCCCGTGGTTAAACAATTAAGGGAATCAGGAAAAACCATCGTCTCAGAAATTGAGTTTGCTTCCTGGTACACCCAATCTTTCATTATTGGCATTACCGGTACAAATGGTAAAACAACGACCACCAGATTGATTTATCATTTGCTCAAAACAGGTGGACTCGATGTGGGTTTAGGTGGTAATATCGGTTTAAGTTTCGCTGCTATGGTGGCACAAGAACCTAAACCTGTTTATGTTCTTGAACTTAGTAGTTTTCAGCTCGATGGCATATTGAAATTCAGACCGGATATCTCTCTTTTATTAAATATTACGCCAGATCATTTAGACCGTTATCATTATAAACTCGACGCTTATGCCGATGCAAAATTTAAAATAGCCGAAAATCAATCAGAAGAGGATACTTTTATCATAAACATTGATGACAAAGAAACAGCTCAACGATACAGTAATTATTATTTGACTTCCAGATTTGTGAAGATCTCCCAATCTATGTTGTCTGGTGACTGGCTAAACATAGCCGGTCACCTTTTTAATTTGCAGCATACCGCGCTTTTAGGAAAGCATAATGCAATGAATGCAGCTTTTGCTATTCAAACTGCCCTCCAGATGGGCGTTTCTCCCGCATTAATTCAGGAGGGTCTCCTTTCCTTTAAAAATGATCCTCATAGGTTAGAAAAAATAGGAGAAATTGAGGAGGTGATTTTCATTAATGATAGTAAAGGAACCAACGTAAATGCAGTGTATTTTGCCCTTGAAGCAATGACAAAACCTGTCGTCTGGTTAGCTGGTGGTCTCGATAAGGGAAATGATTATAATGAAATATTACCACTGATTGCCTCAAGGGTTAAAGCTATTATTGCTATTGGTGCTGATAATAAACCTCTCAGAAAGGTGTTCAAAAACCTGGTGCCTTTTGTTGAAATTTCTTCTATGCAGGAGGCAGTAAATGAAGCTTTTCTTTTAGCTCAACCGGGTGGAATCGTTTTGCTCTCGCCAGCTTGTGCCAGTTTCGATGTGTATAAAAATTATGAGGATAGGGGAAACCAATTTAGAACAGCGGTCAACGCACTAAAATTGGGATTATGACGGGTTTTATATCAAATCTTAAAACAGAATTAAAAGGAGATAGAGTCATTTGGGTGCTCATTTCTCTGATGACGTTGGTTTCTTTGTTAGGCGTTTATTCTTCTACAGGGGGGCTCTCACATAAGGAACAAGCTGGAAACACCGAATATTATGTGATAAAACAAGGATTCATCGTTCTTTTTGGATTTTTTATAATGTATGTCCTCCATAGATTACATTATCTTCGTTTTCATAGGGTTGCGCCATTCTTATTCATTGTAGCCATACCATTACTTATTTTTACCCTGCTCTTTGGCGTGGATATAAATTCAGCGCGCCGGTGGATCGAAATACCTGTTTTAGGTTTTACTTTTCAGTCGTCAGATTTCGCTCGATTGGCCTTAATTCTTTACCTGGCCAGAACGATTTCTTCAAAACAGTCGAATATAAAGGATTTTAAAAGTGCTTTTTTACCTCTTATATTACCGGTAATTATCATTTGTTTTTTAATTGCCCCCGCCGATTTATCGACAGCCTTACTTCTTTTTTCTACCTGTATTGCTATGATGTTTGTTGGAAGGGTAGCCGTTAAGTATATTTTAATGTTAGTTGTACTCGCTATCATTGCTTTTTCGATACTCATACTTTTAGGTCACTTTTTTCCAGATATGGTAAGATTGGCTACTTGGATAGAAAGAATTAGAGAATTTACCACAGACTCAGAAGGAGGCTTTCAGGTACAGCAGTCTAAAGTGGCTATAGCTAATGGTGGTTTTTTTGGTACAGGCCCCGGGCAGAGTATTCAAAGAAATTTTCTGCCTTCTTCTTACGCCGACTTTATTTATGCCATTTTAGTAGAAGAATATGGTTTATTGGGCGGTTTCTTTGTTATTTCCCTTTATTTGGGCTTTTTCTTTAGAATAACTCGTCTGGTAACAAAAAGTACAAAGGCTTTTGGTGCCATCGTAGTTACAGGGCTGGGTTTCAGTTTCGTTTTTCAGGCATTTATAAATATTGCTGTAGCTACTCACCTGGTTCCTGTTACTGGAGTAACTTTACCTATGATTAGCCTGGGTGGGACTTCTATCATAATGAATTGTATATCATTGGGTATTATTCTTTCGGTAAGTAAATTTGTAGAATCTTCAAATATAAGTACGGATGTTGCAACAAATCAATAACCTATTGGACAGTGCCGCTCCCCGAATACTTATCAGTGGCGGAGGTACGGGAGGTCATATTTTTCCTGCTATCGCGATGGCTGACGCTATTAAAGTAAAATATCCGGCATCATATATCTTATTCGTTGGTGCGCAGGAGAAACTGGAAATGCAGGCCGTTCCGAAAGCAGGTTATCCTATCAAAGGTTTATGGATTAGTGGTTTTGATAGAAGTTTTGGTGCAAAAAATATCCTTTTTCCAATAAAAGTGATACACAGTATCTGGCAGGCAATCTCCATCCTTCGCCGATGTAAGCCCGATGTGGTAGTAGGTGTTGGTGGTTATGCCAGTGGCCCTGCTTTATTTGCCGCTGTATTGTTGAGAATCCCAACGGTTATTCAAGAGCAAAATTCTTATGCCGGTGTAACCAATAAAATACTGGCAAAATTTGTAGATAAAATAGGGGTTGCCTTTCCAGATATGGATTTGGTTTTTCCTGCAAAAAAGATGCTTATAACGGGAAATCCTGTTCGAAGTGCTTTATATCCCTCTCAATTACCTGACAGAGTCTTAGCATGTCAATATTTTAATTTGGATCCATCAAAAAAAATTGTTTTTGTTGCAGGCGGAAGTATGGGTGCCCGTACGTTAAATAATGCAATGATCTTTGGTAAAGATTTACTTCGGGCCAACCAGGAAGTACAATTTATTTGGCAGTGCGGAAAATTTTATGCCTCTTTATGTAAAGAAAGTGAATCGGGTAACTTACCCCAGATAAGGGTTATGCCTTTTATTGAAGATATGTCTATGGCCTATCAAGCAGCTGATTTAGTGGTTTGTAGAGCAGGTGCACTGACTATTGCGGAGATATGTTTACTGGGTAAACCTTCTATACTAATCCCTTCTCCCAATGTGGCAGAAGATCATCAAACAAAAAATGCCTTGAGTTTGCAGCAGAACGCTGCAGCAATGACCATAAAAGATGACCAGGTCAAGGATGATCTCCTTCCTGAAGTTTTTAAGTTAATACAAGATGAGGAATGTTTAATTGCCCTCGGAAGAAACGCTCTTCGTTTGGGCTTTCCTGATGCAGCAGAAAAATTAGCGGATATAATTCTTCAATTTGTCCCTTCGGACAAGAAAAATGCGGCAATATGAAGACATTACAAAATCTGAAAAATATTTACTTTATAGGTATCGGCGGTATTGGTATGAGTGCCATTGCCAGATATTTTAATGAAAGGGACGTCAAAATATATGGGTATGATAAGACCCAAACAGTGCTGACAGATCAGTTGTCAGCGGAAGGAATGGATATTTGTTATGAAAATAACTATAATGAACCTCATTCTGTACAGTTTGACCTCGTTATTTATACACCCGCCGTCCCTCTTTCCCATCCTATTTGCGCGTATTTTCAGCGTAGTGGTCTTCCCTTTTTGAAACGCGCGGAGATTCTTGGGTTGATTAGTAAAAATATGAAAACCATTGCTATCGGAGGAACGCACGGAAAGACAACAACCTCTTCCATTACTACCCATTTATTAAAAGAGGGCGGCGTTTCATGTACCGCTTTTCTTGGAGGAATTGTTGAAAATTTTGGGGGAAATTATGTTTCTGGTCAATCCGACTGGGTCGTTATAGAAGCCGATGAATTCGATAGGTCTTTCTTACATCTTCATCCAGAAATAGCAGCGATTTTATCGACAGACGCTGATCATCTTGATATTTACGGTTCTCTCGAATCACTTCTTGACACTGGATTTAAACCCTTTGCCGCTCAAACGGCTTTAGATGGATTACTACTTATTCAACATGCTTCCGTTGACCTTTTTCCAAAAACCGATAATAAACGCTCTTTTGGCATAGATGAGGGACATTGTAGAGCGGTAAATATTAGATTGGAGTCAAATGGTCTGGTCTTCGATTATCAACAGGGTGATATACTCATAAAAGACCTGAAATTTTCTCTCCCTGGCAGACATAATATTTTAAACGCCGTGGTAGCCATTACCATAGCGCTTCGACTAGGGGTAGATGTGGATTCTATTCGCAAAAATTTATTGACATTTAAAGGTATTCAAAGAAGATTTGATATTAAGTTGGTTAACGAGAAAATGGTGATCATTAGTGATTATGCACATCACCCAACAGAATTAAATGCTGTAATTTCAGCTGCAAGAGAACTTTATCCTGGTAAAAAAATTACCGCTGTTTTTCAACCTCATCTTTTTAGTAGAACTAAAGATTTTTTAGATGGATTTGCTCAGGCACTTTCAGCTTTAGATAGCATTTTCCTCCTACCAATCTATCCAGCCAGAGAACAACCTATACCAGGTATTGATTCCGCTCTTTTACTCCAAAAGATAGGTATTGTAAATAAAAAATTGGTTGAAACAGATGAGCTGATGGCAACATTATATCAAGTTCAACCTGAAATATTACTCATGTTGGGAGCGGGTGATTTTGACAAGATGTTACCCCAGATTGTTGATTTATATCAGGCTAAATCCTTAAAAGAATAAAGATGAAAAATAATATTTCTTTGGGGAAATGGAAGTCTTTTTTGGTAAAAATAGGGGGATTCCTTATCTTGGGCCTTATTATTCTGGCTGTCGATATGAGGAAAGAGAAACCTATTATTGAGATAAATACAGATATTGAAGCTTTGCCAGATAGTTCATTTTTAATTGAAGAGGAGGACGTTCTCGTTGAGTTAGACCGAGGTTTGGGCTTTCAGGTAATAGGACAGTCTTTCAAAACCATTGACTTGAACAGAATTGAAACGCTGCTTGAAAACAATTCTTTTATTAAAGATGCCGAAGTTTTTTTGGACAGCAGAAATAGATTAGGCATTCATATTATTCAGCGTAAACCTATTGTAAGGGTCATTAGTAATCGTGGAGACCAGTATTATTTAGATGAAAAGGGCATAAAGTTGCCTCTTTCAAAGCATTTTGCCGTGAACATTATTACCGCTACAGGTGATTATCCTCCTTTCTCCCCAGATTTTTTAACTAAGAATAATGCGTTACATGATTTATTCAAACTTTGTAGCGAGATTGAGGCCGACCCTTTTTTAAAATCAATGTTGGTGCAGGTTCATGTGAATCTTAAAAGAGAATTTACACTGGTTCCTATGATAGGGGATCAGAAAATTATATTTGGCGAATTTGATGATTCTATGCAGAAATGGAAAAAGTTAAAGGTATTTTACAAGGAAGCTATGCCTTTTGTAGGTTGGCGTAAATACCGAAACCTTGACCTAAGATTTAGAAATCAGATTGTTTGCAATTAAATTGTTTTAGATTACTTATTTTGACATATTTATTGGGCGTAATTACAAACTACTATGGAAAGAGTTGAAAAAAATCAAGAGGTTGTGTTGGCCATCGACATTGGTACAACAAAAGTCTGTGCCATTGCGGGTTTTAAGAACGATTTAGGGAAACTTGAAGTTCTGGGACTGGGCAAGGTTAACTCAGAAGGTGTCCTCCGGGGGGTGGTATCCAATATTGAGAAAACCGTAAACGCTATTCAAGAGGCTATTGAAATCACCAGACGTTCCGCGAACATCGATTTCAATCTCGTTCATGTTGGTATTGCTGGCCAACATATTAAAACATTACAGCACAGGGGACAATTAGTAAGAGAGTATAGTGATTCTGAAATATCTCAAAAAGATATTGATCGCTTGGTTCATGATATTCACAAATTAGTTCTGCCTCCAGGAGATAAAATTTTACATGCTATTCCACAAGAATTTTCTGTAGATTCAGAGCATGGCATCGTAGATCCTATTGGTATGTCGGGCGTTCATTTAGGAGCTAATTTTCATATAATTACAGGACAAATTACCGCTACGAATAATATTTTTAGATGTGTAGAAAGGGCAGGTGCTAAAGTGGCTAATATGACGCTGGAACCTATTGCCTCCGCTATGGCCGTGTTGAGTGAAGAGGAAAAACAGGCTGGTGTGGTTCTTATAGATATTGGCGGTGGAACCACCGATATTACCATTTTTTACGAAGGTATTATTAGACATACCTCTGTGATTCCGTTGGGTGGAAATATAGTTACCAAAGATATCAAAGAGGGCTGTACTGTTATGCCACAACATGCCGAAAATTTGAAAACGCGCTTTGGGTCCGCATTATCTGATGAAGTATTT